>ENA-OQKP01001145-OQKP01001145.1-human-gut-metagenome-genome-assembly--contig:-NODE-1145-length-14061-cov-3.117698_pt1 | contig 14061 bp, 15 predicted proteins | sample MGYA00242780_ERZ504802 | MGnify/ENA primary metagenome ERZ504802 (study PRJEB26092, sample SAMD00036406) | human gut metagenome | host: Homo sapiens | study: EMG produced TPA metagenomics assembly of... | reverse complement strand
TGGGGATTTATTCCGTACATTGCAGATTATCGCGTAACGGCATCTCTGGAATTATATGAATACACAGGAATCGGACTGAATGTCAACTTCAAGACTGCAGAAACTGGAAACCCAGTATCTGATTCCAGTTCGAAATTACGAAAAGGTGTCAACAAGATTACCGAAGAGCTGAAGAATATGATGGAGAATGGCGAGGATTATCTAAATTCTGCATCAGGTCTCGTCAGTGGCGGAGATGGAATATCCGTATCCAAATCTCTGGCAGAGAGGTACTCGGAACTTCTGGCAGACGAGGCAGACTGGGTGGAAATCTACAAGCGTCCGCTGGTAGACCAGCATTTCCGTGTGCTTCTGATCATTGATATTCAGGTGAAGCTGGAATTCGTTGTTTCCGCAAATGTGAACATTTCCATCGGAATGACGTACTGGTATAAGAATGCGAAAGAGTATGTCTTCTGTGTACGGGTCAAAGAGCGGACGGCGACCAATGATACGATAGATCTGGTAGAGGAGCAGTATGAATTTACGGCATATGCTATGGGAACTCTTGGCATCAAAGCCGGTGTGAGACTGACGGTGCGTGTGGGATTATTATCAACGTCCATCGCCAGTGTCGGTATCTCGGCGGATGTGGGCGGTTATGCACAGGTCTGGGGTTACCTCTACTACGAATTGAAATATACGGCATCGGCAGGACGAAGCAGCCGTGCTATGGGAGCTATGTATCTGGAAATCGGTATTTATCTGGAAGTGAAGTTCGAGGCACAGGCACTGTCCAATGCATTTACCTATAATCCGACACTTTACGAAAATGAGTGGCCGCTTTATAAGGTAGGTGTTCTGGAAAATGTACTGGATTTTGCTTATACCCAGGATAAGGTTGCCGAGATTAATATGAAGCGGGAGATTCAGTCGGTTCAGATCCCGGATGAATATTTCAAGATGCAGTACATGGATATGAAGACCGGACTGGACGACGGAAAATATTACGAGAAGATTTACGAAGATGATACAAAGTATTTCAACATTTCCATGACGAACAGTGCGTTTACGTATGATCCGGCGACCAATATTATCCGTGTAAATCCAGGTGATGAGCCGGAGCAGGACGGTGAGATGATCATTACATGGAAAAACCAGGAAGGTACCTTTAATACGAAGCCATGTGCAAGAAAGATCAAGCTTCACTGGGACCGCCTGCGAGATGGTTACTATATTGCATTCCAGAGTAATGGCGGATCTTTCGTCGATGCAATTACCGGAAAATATAATGCAGAGATCAAGAAGCCGGAAGATCCGGTAAGACTCGGATACACATTTGCCGGCTGGTATGAGGACATGGATCTCACCATTCCATACACAATTCCGGAAACCATGCCGGAAGAAGACAGACTTGTCTATGCAAAATGGGAAGCAGCCGATGTGGGTTATACAGTCGTAGATTATATAGAAGGAACGAATGGAACCTATGAAGCGCAGACTCCGGTGAAAATGAGTGGCAGGACGGAAGAGAAAGTAAGCCCGGTTCCGGCAGAGCGTACGGGATTTGTAACACCGCCGTAGCTTACGGAGACTGTAAAAGCAGACGGCAGCCTGGTCATCAATTACTATTATGCAAGAAATAAATATACACAGACATTTAAGTCCGAAAAAGAGACGGAGAATGGAACGGAGACAGAAGTGATCGCAGACGGAAATTACCGGTATGGAACCATGATGCCGACACCGGCAGTCTACAGACCGGGATATGAATTCCTTGGCTGGGAGGACGAAGAAGGCGCTGGGGTTCCAAAGGAAGTTCCATCTGAGAATAAGACCTACATTGCAAAATGGAAAGCACTGGAAGGCATTACTTATACCGTGAAATACTACGTGCAGAATACGGATAACAGCGGATACAGCTTAAGCGAGACTGCGGCTCTGACCGGACAGATGGGAGAGGAAGTCACAGCAAAAGCAGCAGATCTTGACGAGAAAGTCTATCACTTAAAAGGTGAACTGCCGAAGGGAACGATCAAGGAAGATGGCAGTCTTGTACTGAAAGTGTACTATGATCTGAATGAGTACAAGCTGACCTTTGATGCAAAAGGCGGAGAATCAGACCAGACAGAAGTGACAGCAAGATATGGTGACAAGATTGCATCACCGATGCCGACAAGAAAAGGCTATGTATTTGAAGGCTGGTATACAGATAAGGATTTCAAGAATCGATTCGATGGAACCATGCCGGACAAAGATCTGACGCTCTATGCAAAACAGACACCGGTGATGAGCAGCTATACTGTCTATCATTATAAAGAATCTGTAGATGGTTCTTACTTTGGCCTGACGGACGAAGAAGTATTAAGCGGCCTGACAGAATCAGAAGTGACTCCGCAGCCAAAACAGTATGAAGGATTTACTTCACCAGAGGCCAAAACAGGACAGGTAAATGGCTGGGGCGGACCGGATATCTGGTATCACTATAAGCGGAACAGCTACAATCTGACTTATGTCCTGAACAATGGAGAAGATAACAAGATATCAAAAGTCCGCTATGAGGCAGATATTACAAATACTCCGTCGCGGACAGGCTATGCATTTGCAGGCTGGTACACGGACGAAGCACTGACACAGTCGTACGTACAGACGACCATGCCGGCACATGACCTGACACTCTATGCAAAATGGGAAGCCGGAATGAAGACTTATCAGGTGAGACATTATCAACAGTCCATTGGCAATTCAGAGCAGTATGATCTGGCAGAGACTGAAACTGTCACAACTAAAACAGGAGAACATCTGACATTGGCAGTAAAAGCGTATGAAGGATTTACAGCACCAAAGCCGGTTAGCTATGATGTGGTAGACGATGGAGAAATCACATATGTAGATTACAAATATACGCGTGACCGTCATCAGGTAACGATTCATTACAATAACGGTAATGACAGCGAGACAAAAGAACTTGCATATGGTGAGAAATGGGAGGAAAAACCATATCGTGCCGGTTATGCATTTGCAGGCTGGTATACAGATGCAAAATGTACGAAAGAGTACAAAGCGAATATGCCGGATCAGGATCTGACACTCTATGCAAAATGGGAAGCAAACATCGTCAACTATGTAGTAGAACATTATCAGCAAAATGTACAAGGTGACGGTTATACGCTGAAAGAAAGCAGTCATGCACGGGCGGCTGTGGATAGCGAAGTGACACCAGAAGTCATGAAATATAAAGGCTTCGAGGAACCAAAGACGGAGAAAGTTACCATTTCCGGAGACGGACAGACGACAGTGAAGTACTACTATAAGAGAAAGGTACATACAGTCACATTTGACGCAGATTCCGGAACATTCGCTGCAGAAAAGGGTGAGGACGACAGTAAGATCGTCGTGACCGGACGCTATGGTGCAAATATCACAGTGCCGAAAGCGCCGACAAGAACCGGATACCAGTTCCTTGGCTGGGACGAAGACGTTGAAATGACGATACCGGATAAAGACCTTACCTATAAGGCACAGTGGCTGAAGATGGAATATACACTTCAGTTCAAGACAGGAGAAGGAACGTCTGTTTCACCAATCAAAGGAAATTACGGCGACAAGATAAATGCACCAGAAAATCCGACAAGAAAAGACTACATTTTCAAAAACTGGAGTGAGAATGGCAAGAAAGTCGATAACCTTCCGACGACTATGCCGGCCGAAAGCCATATTTATACAGCAATATGGGAGCGGGAGACATACCAGATTACTTATGACTTAAATGGTGGAAACATGAAGTCCGGGGAGAAGAATCCGACGACTTACAACGTGGATACCACTGTATTTAAACTGAAAAATCCAGTCCGGGCAGGATACACATTTACTGGTTGGAGCGGAACCCAAATTACAGGAGTAAGTGACAATGTGCCTGTAAAACAGGGTTCTACAGATAACCGGACATATAAGGCGAACTGGAGAGAGAATATCTATCAGATTACATTTATCTTAAGCGGTACGGAGGCAAAAGGCTCCATGGCAGCAAAGACGGTCAATTACACGGAAAATGTAACACTTCCAAAATGCGGATTCACCTGCAAAGGCCACTCCTTTAAGAGATGGTACACCGTGGATAAGAAGGGCAAGAAGACTTATTACTCTGACCGGCAGAAGGTGTCGAAGCTGACCGATGTAAACGGCGGTGTTGTGACACTCTATCCGGAATGGGAGGCAAATGTGTACAATGTTACATTTGACTATGGTGACGGAAGAGCGAAGACAGTCAGAAAGACCAAATACGGTGATAAATACCAGTTCCCGTCAGATCCGACTCGTTACGGCTGGGAGTTCAAAGGCTGGAAAAAAGAAGGAGCCAACACAGCATTTGACATGAGTACGAAAGAGCTGCAGCTTCAGGACGCAAAAGATATTACTTTATATGCAAGCTGGAAAGCGAATTCCTTTTATGTTTACAAACCATCGGATTATGGAAACACTTACCGGGTAAATGATGATGGCAAGACGGCAAAATTCACCTTCTATGTAGACGGAAATCAGACGAAAGTGCCGACGACCGGAGATACAGGACAGAATCCGGCAGTCTATCATATGAATATGACCAATCTTTCCTATGAGGCAATACATCAGAACTTTACATCTATGGAAGTTGAGGTGGTGTACAAGACTAAGAAAATCAAAGATGGATATTCTGATCTTAAGATTTCTTATCATACAAGATCTGACAATAAAGATCATAATGACTGGCAGGTTCACACCGAGGATCTGAATAAGAATAATGGCAATCTGAGAATATGTGATTACTACCTGATGGTTGACGGTAAAATTGATGTGGACAGTCTGACACTGGAATTTGACGCTCACGGAGATAGAAGAGATGAATATGATCTCAGCAATCTGATAGTAAGTGTATATTTTAGATAAGAGGGGGAAGAGCAGATGAGAGAAAAGGCAGGAAAAAATAAAATACTTATCATCATTATCATCTGTCTGTGTGCGGTCATCCTTGCGGGACTGATTTATTTCCTGAAATTAAAAGGAGGTTCAGATTCGGCATTTAAGCCGGATCTGGATCCAAATGCGAAGACCCAGACGGCAGACGATACCGGGGAAAAGCCGACAGGAATCCGGATACCGGGCTATCCGTCCATTACGATCGAGGCAGACAAAAAAGACGTGCAGATGAACCTGATGAATCCGGAAGGAAACCCATGTTACTTTACATTTGAAATCGTGCTTAACGACACAGATGAGACGATTTACACATCGAAGATGGTGGAGCCGGGGAAGGCGATTACAGAGGTGACATTAGAGAAGGCACTTGCAGCGGGAGAATATCCGGCGACCATCAAGATTACGACCGCATCACTCACCGATGGTTCCGCCATGAACGGGGCAAATGTAGAGACGACAATCATTGCACAGTAACGGGAGGGAGAACGATGAAAAAGAGAAGTATAAGAACAGGAATTCTTTTCGCACTACTGACTCCGGTGCTGTTAATATGTGCAGAAAATCCAATCTATGCAGCCACCACCCAGACGGCAGGAAGTGCGACAGTCAGTTATCATGTGGACCCGGTTTACCAGGTGACGATTCCGGTAGATACAAGCATGCGGTTCAATGAGACAGAAACCTCTTACGGGAACATTGTAGTAGAGCAGGCGCAGATTGAGGATGGAAAATGTATCCAGGTGTCATTGCTATCTGATCTTAACTTAAAGAATTCCAACAATTCAAAGGCAGTGATTCCTTATCAGATTCTGGCGCAGGATGAGGCGGGAAGTCGGCCATTTACATCAGCACAGTATACAAAAGCCGGGGAAGAGACACTTCTTACTATCGCGATTAAAAAAGAAGACTGGAAGAAAGCGGCGGCCGGAGAGTACGCAGATACGGTGACATTTACGATATCATACGTGGACAAAAGTGAGTAAGGGGGCGTGCATATGAGGAAAAAGACAGAAAATTTGGATATCATTGTGGATAAAAAGACTGTCCGCATTACAACGGCAGTGTTTGTGACAGTGATGACTATGCTGGCTGCAATCGCAGCGATGTTTTTTACGACCATGTCCGTTTTGGCAGCAGATGCAGGAAGCTCATCGAATTCCCAGAGCACCATCAGTACAACCGTGCCAGACTCCCATAATATCCGTGTGGAAAAAAGTCACGCAGATGTAGTGATAGAAGGGGAAGAAGATCAGACGGAAGGCAACATAGATAACTTTGTTGTGGATCGTTTTGCCGAGCCGAAGATACGGATCGCACCGGAGGAAGGATGGAAGGTTTCAAAGATACTCCTGAACGGAGAAGACGTTACGGAACAGTTCAAAGACGGATATCTGACACTGGAAGAAGTCTGCGAGGATACGACACTGGTCATTGAGACAGCAGAAGATACCAGCGGCGGCGAAAGCAAAGACCCGGACCAAGATAAGGATAAAGGAACACCGGGCGGTGGAAACGGACAGGACTCGGGCAAGAAAACTCCGATGAATAAGCTGAAAAACCGGATGGCAGCAGTCACAGGAGATGAAGCAAGACCGATGCTTTATGCACTGGCAGCAATTGCAGCGGCAGCAGTTGTGATCAGTGTGACGGTTATAAGAAGAAAAAATAAATAACAAAAGGGCATATCGGTACAGATATCCGAGATATTTTATCCCCCTCTCAGGTATAATACATCTGGGAGGGGGAATTGTTTGACAGGGTGGTAAAATATATCAACCATGAGATGGTGAAATCTTGTTTGAAAAGATTACGGAATATGTGGTAAAATAATAAAAACAGATAAGAATTATGAGAGGTAAAAGGGGCGGAATTTTGGAATTTCGTCTTTTTATAAAAAACATGAACAAAAATTTTATCATTTATCTTTGTGCTATTAATATCATTACATTCCTGGCATTTGGCCAGGACAAATGGAAAGCGAAGAATGACGAGTGGCGAACTAGCGAGAAGACTCTTCTTGGGTTTGCCTGTATCGGTGGTTCTGTGGGAGCATGGATCGGAATGCATGTATTCCACCATAAGACGAGGAAGAATGAATTCCGATACGGGATTCCGGCGATTTTTGCAGTGCAGGTGATTCTTACACTGATTCGATATTCGGGAATCTTGAGGTGATGAAATATACCATTACAAATGGAAAAAGTTATGGTATATTTTTTCGAAAAGATTCGCTTGTTATCAGGCGCTTACAGTGGTATGATAAGTCTAATATGTAAATATCATAGTAAATTTTATAAAAAAGAAGGGAACAAAAAACGTGACCTACAAAGAAGCAAGGGTATATTTGGACGAGATGTCGAAATACGGAAGTGTACTTGGCTTAGATACGATTCGAGGTCTGTTGCATGAGCTTGGTGATCCACAGGACGATCTTAAGTTCATACATATTGCAGGAACGAATGGCAAGGGCTCTGTGCTTGCGTACACTTCGACTATATTAAGTGAGGCTGGCTACAGAACCGGGCGATATGTTTCTCCGACCGTTATGTCTTATCTGGAGAAAATCCAGGTGGACGGAACATGGATCTCGGAATTGGATTTTGCACAGAGTGTAGAGAAGATAAAGGAAGCGATTGCCAGTCTGAAAGCAAAGGGAGAACCTCTCCCGACGTTATTTGAAGCAGAGACGGCAATGGCTTTTTTGTATTTTCGGAAAATGCATTGCGACATGGTCGTACTTGAGACCGGACTTGGCGGTGAGACGGACGCGACGAATATTGTGAAGAATACCATCTGTGCAGCATTTGCAACCATCAGCGTCGATCATCTTGGTGTGATTGGAGATACGCTGGAGGAGATTGCCCGGACGAAGTCGGGCATTATCAAACCTGGTTGTGCGGTAGTATCCGCGAGACAGACAGACGTTGTGAGAAATGTCCTGAAGAAAAAAGCAGAAGAGAAGAACTGCTCTTATGTAGAGGCGGAGCCAAAGAAAATGAAAATTCTGACGGACAGTTACGATGGAATCACATTTTCTTATAAAGAGTTTGAAAAGATGCATTCAAATCTTGCGGGGCAGTGCCAGAGAGAGAATCTTGCCACAGCGCTTGAGATTGTAAAGCAGTTAAGAACACTTGGATATGAGATCCCGGATGAAGCAGTGAGGGACGGGCTTGCAAAAACCGTGTGGGAAGGCAGATTTACCTGCCTTAGAAAGAATCCGGTTTTTATCATAGACGGAGCACATAATGAGGACGCTGCGATCAAACTGAGAACATCCATTGAGCGATACTTTAAAGGAAAGGAAATCCAGCTTATTATGGGAGTATTTCAGGATAAGGAGTATGAAAAGATTACAAGTATCCTGTGCCCGCTGGCAAAGAAGGTTTACACTGTAGAACTTCCGAACAAAGCCAGAAGCTTAAGTGCCGGGAAACTTGCGGACTGTGCCAGAAAATATTGCGAAGAAGTAGAAGCAAAAGACAGTATTCAGTCGGCGGTGGAATCAGCGACAGCAGCATGTGGTGCAGGAATGAATAATCAGGTAATCATCGCATGTGGTTCACTTTCTTATCTGGGAGAAGTGAAGCGGATCGTGGAAGAAAATAGAAAAATAGAAAAGAGCGAATAAAAATGATAGATCATGAAAAAGTAGAACAGGCAGTTCGGCTTTTATTAGAAGGAATCGGTGAAGATGTGAACCGGGAGGGGCTTATTGACACCCCGGACCGGATTGCAAGAATGTATGAAGAGATATACGGCGGCATGGAAGAAGATGCAGCAACACATTTGTCCAAGACATTTACAGTAGACAGCAGTGAGATGGTTGTGGAAAAAGATATTACATTTTACTCCACATGCGAACACCACCTGCTTCCATTTTACGGAAAAGTACATATCGGATATATCCCGGATGGAAAAGTCGTAGGACTGAGCAAGCTTGCAAGAACAGTAGAAGTATTTGCAAGAAGACTGCAGCTTCAGGAGCAGTTGACGGGACAGATTGCCGATGCGCTGATGGAGCATATGCAGGCAAAAGGCGCAATCGTGATGATCGAGGCGGAGCATATGTGCATGACTATGCGCGGAATCAAGAAGCCGGGAAGCCAGACAGTGACGCTGGCAAGACGTGGAGTCTTCGAGACAGACCCGGCACTGGAAGAACGATTTTTCCGCATGTTGGAGAGATAGCGATGCTGATGGAAAAGTATATAGAGATGCCGCGCCTCAATGCAGTCTGGAATCATCCACTTTATCAGAAGTATTACCGGGAAAATGAAAAAATTGAGCATGACCGTGAATTTTGTTGTCACCAGATCACACACCTTTTGGATGTAGCGCGGATTGCGTATATTAAGAACCTGGAAGCAGGTCTTGACATTGATAAGGAGTTAATTTACACAGCAGCAATTTTACATGACATTGGAAAAGCTTTGCAGTACACGGACAAGATTCCTCACGAAATTGCAGGTGAGAAGATCGCAGGCGAGATTTTAGATACACTTTCGGAAAATGATGCATTTTCAGAGACGGAACGGGCATGGATATTAGAAGCTGTGCGCGGACATCGCAGAAAATGTAACAGCATGTCGGAGGTGGCAAGACTATTTTATGAGTGTGACAAGCGTTCCAGAAATTGTTTTGCGTGTCCGGTAAAAGAGCAGTGTAATTGGAGCGAAGAAGAGAAGAATATGGAGATAAAGATATGATTATTGGCGGAAAGAAATTTGACGTAGAGCATGAAACTTATGTTATGGGAATCTTGAATGTAACACCGGATTCCTTTTCTGATGGTGGAAAATATAATGGCATGGATCAGGCAATGGAGCATGCAAGACAGATGGTCAAGGACGGCGCAGACATCATTGATGTAGGAGGCGAGTCTACAAGACCGGGACATATAATGATCACGGATGAGGAAGAAATTGCAAGAGTGACTCCTATCATTGAGAAACTGAAAAAAGAGTTTGATGTGCCAATTTCCATTGATACTTATAAAAGTAAGGTGGCAGAAGCAGCAGTTCAGGCAGGAGCAGATCTTGTGAATGACATCTGGGGATTGAAATACGACAAGAAGATTGCAGGTGTCATTGCAAAATATAACGTTGCCTGCTGCCTGATGCACAACCGTGACAATACAGAATATAGCAATTTCCTGGATGATTTTATGGAGGATATGCGGGAGTGTATACGTCTGGCAAAGGCAGCAGGGATTGCAGATGATAAGATTATTCTGGATCCGGGAGTTGGATTCGGAAAGACTTACGAGATGAATCTGGAGATTATTGACAAATTAGAAATCATGCAGAAGCTCAATTACCCAATCCTTCTTGGAACTTCCAGAAAATCCGTCATTGGTCTGACACTGGATCTGCCAGTCGATCAGCGGGAAGAAGGAACACTCGTGACGACGGTATACGGTGTTCAAAAAGGCAGTGCATTTGTGCGTGTCCATGATGTAAAGAAGAATAAGAGAGCCATTCAGATGACAAAAGCGCTTATGCGTGACCATGAGGTATAGAGGATGGAATTAGATCAGATTAAAATTGAAGGTCTGGAAATATTCGCAAATCACGGCGTATTTCCAGAAGAAAATGTACTGGGACAAAAGTTCATCGTGTCCGCAACACTTTATACAGACACAAGAAAAGCCGGAAAGACCGATGAGCTGACGGCATCGATCCATTACGGAGAAGTCAGTGCATTTATTACAAAATTTATAAAATCACATACATACAAATTACTGGAGCGCGTGGCCGAAGAACTGGTAGAAGATATGCTTCAGAAGTTTGACGGGCTTGAAAAAGTAACACTGGAGATCCAGAAACCATGGGCACCGGTAGGACTTCCGCTTAAAACTGTCAGCGTCAGAATCACAAGAAGCTGGCACACTGCTTACATTGCCCTCGGATCTAATATGGGAGACAGCAGACAAATCCTGGACGATGCAGTGTCAGCAATTGACGCGCTTCCTGCAAGCAAAGTGGAAAAAGTCTCCGGATTTATTACAACCCCACCGTACGGTGTAACAGACCAGCCGGATTTTCTGAATGGCTGTCTGAGAATGAAAACTCTTTATTATCCGAAGGAACTCCTTAGAGAACTGAACCGGATTGAAAAGGAAGCCGGAAGAGAGCGAATCATTCACTGGGGACCAAGAACGCTGGATCTGGATATCATTTTCTATGATGATCTGATCAGTCAGGAGGATGACTTATGCATTCCCCATGTTGAAATGCATAAGCGTTCTTTTGTACTGGAGCCTTTGGAGGAAATCGCACCATACAAACGGCACCCGGGAAATGGAAAGACAGTACGACAGATGCTGGAAGAGCTTACCGATTCATAAAAGTAAGAGAGAATACGGTGCATGAGAAAAGAAAGACCACGTGCAGACAAAAACAGATAACCAGATATGAAAAGAGGTTGCCTTATGAGTCTGACAGAGAACCATACAATAGCGGAATTATTGTATGAAAATGAAAAGTTAAGCGCAGAACTGGAAGCGGAACGATTTATGCTTGAGCTGATTACAAGTCTCAGCAGTACAGAACTGATCGACGATGGAATCAATAACGTATTATGCAAAGTCGGTGAGTATACATGCGCAGACCGTGCCTATGTATTTGAAATTAATGAAGATTATACAACAACCAATACATATGAATGGTGTAAAGAAGGGGTGACACCACAGATTGATAATCTAAAAGGAATTCCATTCGAGAGTATGCCGAACTGGATACATCTGTTCCTGCAGGGGGAAAATATCCTGATTGAGGAACTGGAAGATATTAAGGCAGAGATGCCCCAGGAATATAGAAGAAATCTTTTGCGGAGCACAGATTGGTATCTGGTCGATTATCAAGCAAGAGGGAAAAGAACCGGTAATGGAGGCCGATGCAAATATGCGTGAGCTTCTGGGGCTGACGAAAGGTACCACAAGTGAGGAATGTTACCGTATATGGAGGGACAATATTCCATCGGAATATACGGAAAAAGTGGACAACTGTGTGAAAAAAACTTTGGAAAAAGGATATGCTGACGTCATTTATCCGTGGCACCATCCGACTCGTGGAAAAATCTGGATCCGATGTGGAGGAGTGCGGCCGAAAGATTATGAGGGAATCGGAGTCTGCATACGTGGTTATCATCAGGATATTACTAAGAACATCGAGCGGGAAATGCGATTTCGAAGTCTAAAAGCTGCAGCAAGTGAGATTTATTATGCAATCTATAATATAAATCTGAACACAGATTATATGGAGCAGATTTCTGAACCAAATAAAATGTACAAAATTGCAAATGACAGAGGAATTGCATCTGAAAAGCTGATGGAATTTTGTACATTTCAGATTCATGAAGATTATCAGGAAGAAATGCGAAAGTTCTTTGACTTGTCAACACTGGGGGAACGGTTAAAAGAGAAGAACTTTGTCAGCCGGGAATAAGCTGCAAAAAATGGGCAGGAGGCATTGAATATCTTTGAACAATCAGGGGAACAGGAGATTGACCTGATTCTGATGGATATTATGATGCCAGTCATGGACGGTCTCGAAGCGACCAGAAGAATCCGTACATGCACTCACCCACGGGGTGCAACTGTACCGATTATTGCAATTTCAGCAAATGCATTTGCTGACGATATTCAGAAAGCAAAAAATGCCGGTATGAATGAGCATCTGGCGAAGCCATTTGAGATGGAGAAGGTGCTTCGTGCGATTTCAAGGTATCACAAGGTGTAGAGTAAAAAAATATAATTGAAGGCTTTTGTACTCAACATCATCTTATGACATATAAAGAGGAGGAAAGAATGATGTATATCACATGTTTAGACGTAGAAGGAGTATTAGTACCGGAAATTTGGATTGCTTTTGCCAAGGCAAGTAATATTCCGGAACTTAAGAAGACAACAAGAGATGAGCCTGATTATGACAAACTTATGAAATGGCGTCTTGGTATTTTAAAGGAGCATGGTCTTGGATTGAAGGAAATTCAAGAGACAATCGCCAAGATCGATCCGCTTCCGGGAGCAAAAGAGTTCTTAGATGAGCTCCGTACATTTAGTCAGGTGATTCTTATCAGTGATACATTTACACAGTTTGCAACACCATTGATGGAGAAATTAGGATGGCCTACATTGTTCTGTAACACACTGGAGGTTGCGGAAGATGGAGAGATTACCGGATTCAAGATGCGTGTAGAACAGTCGAAACTCAGTACAGTCAAAGCACTGCAGTCTATCGGATTTGACACAATCGCAAGTGGAGATTCTTATAATGACCTTGGCATGATTCAGGCTAGTAAAGCTGGATTTTTATTTAGAAGTACCGATAAGATCAAAGCAGACTATCCACAGATCCCGGCATATGAAACATATGATGAACTGTTAAGTGCGATTAAAGAAGCAATGAAATAAATTTATAAGAATACCCGGTTGGTTTTATATATTATTTATCTTATTGCAATAAAAAAGATGCCAGGTTAATCTGCGTGATAAAACACAGATTGCTGGCATCTTATAAAATCAATAAGTATAAATTAAATCCAGATTCTTAATGTATTGATTAATTTCTGTTTTTCCAGATCATTCATCTGAGCTACAAGATGCATAACTTCATTGTCCAGAGCGTTCTCTTTATAAGCAGGCTCCAGAGAACCAACAAGAGAATCCAGTGTTGTATTCATAAGCTTTGCATAGTAAATCAGGATACGAAGAGACATTGCTGTACGATTGTTCTCTACGTTGCTGATATATCCTGGTGTTACGTGCAGGGCATCTGCGACCTCTGCCTGTGTCAGATTCATCTCCTGGCGTAATTTCTTCACGCGGGAGCCAAGGTTTTCTTCAAAATTGCCGTCTTTTTGATTTTTATTCATAATGACCTCCATGATCAAATTTTTTCTTTTAAGTACAATAATAAGTATACTTAGAATTATACTATAAATAATCAAGAAGTGCAACGTTGGAGATTAGTTGTAATCTCATTTTTTGCGCATTAAACCGAATGCCGAGGCATTCTTGAATAGGAAAATAAAACAAATTTCCGGGAAAAGAGGGAGTAATCACTCTTCATGGGTGCTTGCAGCAATCACGACACCGACCATAATCAGAAATGCCCCAATTGC
>ENA-OQKP01001142-OQKP01001142.1-human-gut-metagenome-genome-assembly--contig:-NODE-1142-length-14157-cov-2.231148_pt1 | contig 14157 bp, 14 predicted proteins | sample MGYA00242780_ERZ504802 | MGnify/ENA primary metagenome ERZ504802 (study PRJEB26092, sample SAMD00036406) | human gut metagenome | host: Homo sapiens | study: EMG produced TPA metagenomics assembly of... | reverse complement strand
CAGTTAATACCAAATACAGTGTACGTTTCACCATCGATCACATCACCTGGTGTAGTAATTTTTGACCCTTTGCCGTTCCCTTCATATTTACCATTATCTGCTCCCGGTGTATATCCTGGTTTATTGGTATCGCTGTAATGTAACGTTTCATAAACAAAATTAGGATCACCGATCGATTCCATGATATCAATTTCTCCTGATAAAGGCCAACCATCTCCTTGGTCACCGTTAATAGATCCATCTAACGTAAAATCGGACCCTAATGTCCAGAATGCTGGGAAAGTTGCTTGTCCTTCTGGTAATTTTGCTAATACTTCAATACGCCCAAATAAAAAATCTTGTTTGCCATGTGTTCTAACGCTTCCAGAATTATAAATAACTTGACGATCTCCACGTGGATTTTTATATTGTGACTCCTTAGCACGATCTGTCACCTCTAAGACAAGTTTACCGTCATCAACATGTACGTTTTCTTTATCTTTAGTATAGTGTTGTTGTTCAACACCACGAATACACCCTAATTCATAACCCCATTTAGAGTTATCTAATCCATTGTTATCAATAGCACCTGTTCCATCGAACTCATCTTTCCAAATTACTTCATATTTTTCATCATTTGGAGTAGTCTCAGTACCTATTTGACTCAATGTTACATCGTCAATATAGATTTGTGATTTATATGTAGCATTCTCAGTTGATTCTGTCCATTTAATAAAAGCTAATGCTACTTCACTATTTTATCCACTATTAAATGTAAATGTTAAATCTTGATATTGCCAAGCTTCATTAAATGTAATTGCTTGTTCTATAGCAGGATTTAAATTCTCTACATTTGGTGTTTTAATAGCAACAATTGCTTGTGCAGCAGCATCAGCACTTAAAACTTTAGCTGTTACTTTATATTCTTTGTTCTTCTCTAATGATAATGTTTGATATACTGATGCATTTTTACTGAATGATGGTAATAACCCGCAAACTTTACTGTTATGAGCCGCACCTGGGTAATCAGTAATTTGACCATCACCTGTTGTACTCCAGTATTGACCTTTATTAGTTTCAAATCCACCATTCTTAATTAAATTTGTTCCGGGTTTAGTTCTTTCAAGTTCTAACATTTCATACTCTGTTTCTAAACCTGTAGTATCAAGATTTTTAGCTACGGCTGAAAACATATTTATTCCTGAAAGACTTAGAGCCGAGGTTAGTGCTAATGCACTTTTAAAAAACTTTGACTTCATATATAATCTCCCTTTTATAGAATGTTGTAATAGTTATTCACCTATTATGCCACTGAAATCGTTTTCAAATAACTAGTACCAATATATATATAAAATTTAGTAAAATAGTTCAATATATTTCTCAATATTTAGTAAATAATTATATAGTTGTATATATAATTTTTTACTATCTGGATAAACACTATACTTTCAAATAAAGTAGGAAAATTATGATTATGGTTCGTAGTTCATCTCTCACTACTGTTATGAAACTAACAATACTAAAATAAAAGAATCCTAGTAAATATATACACTTATATAACACCGTTATAGCTTTGATTGAGAACCTTAATTATAATTGTACTGATTATAAAATCTTTATAATTAAAGCCTTGATCATCATACTAATTACCCTAATATCAAATAACTTGTTTATAAAAAAAGGGAAAGAAAATCGAGAATGTCCGCATAAATACTATATCTATCAGAAAAACGGATAGAAGAACAGAAAGTAACTTGAGATCGTAATGTATCCAATATAATCTGCATCATTCAAAACGTTATTTGCTCCATTCTCTTGATTGCTGGAACTATCTTCATTATAATACTCAGTATTTCTTTGAGACGGTTAATTCTCTGATTCTGTATCTTTTGAATAAGCCCTAATAAAATAATTACAATAACTAAGCATTTTAAGAGCAATCTATTTTTTCAATTAATCTTCCTCTAACTTTTTTAATCCAATACTTAAGGCTGGCTGTGATATGTGAAGCTGTTGTGCAGCTTTTGTCATAGTCTGATTTTTTGCAATAGCAATAAATTATTCAAGTTGTGATAACTCCATAATTTTCTCCTCCAATTTATAAATAAAACTTATAGCCCTATAAAAATGTTATATTATATAATTATTATTTTATCTTGTGAAATAATACATGTAAAGATTTGAGTATCCTTTCTTAAACTTAAATCAATAAAAATATATTATAGTTAAGGAGAAAATTATGCAAAAAAGAGAAACTGGTCATTTATTAGTATCACAAATTTGTATGGAATGCATGGGGGTTTCCCATGGATATGGTCAAGTGCCAAGTTAAAAATATGCAATTGAAGCAATAAGAAATGCATATCAAGAAGGTTGTACTTTTTTTGATACCGCTGAAACTTATGGTAAAGAAATGTTTGAAGCAGGGCATAACGAACGTCTTGTAGGAAAAGCAGTTGAGCCTTTTAGAAAAGATATAACTCTTGCAACCAAATTATATCTAAATACCCAAGAAGTTGAAAATAATGGATTAGAGAAAGTTATTCGAGAGCACTTAAAAAAATCAATGAAAAATTTAAAAACAGATTATATCGATCTTTATTATTTACATAGAATAAATCGCGATATTCCTATTGAAGATGTTGCATTAGTGATGGGAAAGTTAATTCAAGAAAAGCAAATTAGAGGATGGGGCCTTTCACAAGTTACAAAAGAAACGATACAAAAAGCCCATGAACTCACACCAGTTACAGCAGTACAAAATTTATATTCATTATTAGAAAGAGACTGTGAAGACGATGTTTTTCCATATTGTCTAGATAATCAGATTGGTGTTGTCGCCTTCTCTCCAATTGCAAGTGGACTACTATCAGGAAAAGTAACTTCAGAAACAAAATTTGAGGGTGATGATGTAAGAAAGTTTGTTCCACAGCTTACACAAGAAAACATTGTTAAAAATCAACCTATTATAGATATACTTCATCAGTTTGCAAAAGAGAAAGAAGCAACACCAGCTCAAATTTCATTAGCATAGATATTGCATAAATATCCTAATGTTGTACCTATTCCTGATTCAAAAAACAAAGATAGAATCATAGAAAATCTACAGGCTTCTTCTATAACTTTGAGCAACGAAGAATTTAAAAAACTAGAAAAAGCATTAGCTCAACATCAAGTCTTTGGACATAGAGGACATAATGAATCTGAAAATTCGGATTTTTCAAAAAAATGGAAAAATAAATAAAAGATATTAATAGTGAGAGTTTACAAAAAAGTCTTTGCGTTTTAATTAATAATCGCAGCTTGCTTAATTTAAAAACGCAATATTTTACCACAATAAAACTTTCACTGTTTTTTATTTCACTGTGACATGATCAGCTGTCTTTAATAGTTACATAAGTTTTATAGTTAAGATAAAACTCAGCTTTTATCAATTTATAACTGCTGAACAAAGCGCATTGCTGCAATCACAATATCTATCACATGCCTAATTGCATATTTATTATATTTTGCTTTACACGAAGGAACTATAAGCTTATTTTTAGAAAACTCAATATCACAGTTGCAAGTAATTAGCCATGTATTAACTTCTGCATGAACTGAACTTGAAATGATTCTTTTGTTCAGCTGAAAAATAGTCCCATTAGTACTTAAAATAATCAAAAGATGCTCTTCTTTAAACTGATATGATTTTATGAAATCTGCATCACAAATTACAACCGGAATATATAGAGTACTTAATTCTACTTGAATAACATTACAGAGAGAACGATTATCTCCTTGAGCATATAGATAAACCTTTTTACTTCTTAAAATATCGTTAATCAGACGATTAAGATGTGAATAATTAATCTTCTCCCCTACATATGTAATTGTTTTTGACATAGACTGAGCAAACATTTTTGTATTTTGAGGAAGATCACATTCTTTTGAAAAGAATGACGGTTTATCTTGAAAAGAATGTATATAATCAATACAAGCGTCTTTAAACTCTAAATAAGAAGTAAAGCCAAGATTTTTAGCACATTTTGAAATCTGTCCTTTAGAGGTATGGCAAGCTTTTGCGACCTCTTCGATAGTCATATCCGCGATATCATGAATATGGGATTTGGTATAAGAACAAAACACATACATCGTAGTATATGTTTCAACATGATTAAGAACATCATTTAATTTATCAACCATCATAATAGCCATCCCCTTTTTTTTATTATACACGAAAAACTCTTACTCATACATAGTAAGAGTTTTCAGTTTAAACTACTAACCAAGATCTTCTCCATTAGTTTTGATAACTTTTTGATACCAATAGAAAGAATCTTTTTTATATCTTTTCATGCTCCCATGACCGTAATCGTCACTATCAACATAAATATATCCATATCGTTTACTGCGCTCAGAAGTCCCTGCACTGACAATATCAATACATCCCCATGACGTATACCCAATAACTTTAACTCCTTCATCTATACAAATCTTCATTTGCTGAATATGTTCTTTTAGATATTTAATACGATAATCATCATGGATTTTCTTATCTATTGTCAGAGTATCATATGTGCCTAAGCCATTTTCTGAAACAATAATAGCTTTATGATAGCGATCCCATACCTCATTAATAGCCACCCTTAGTCCAATTGGATCAATTTGGAAGCCCCAATCTGTAACTTCTAAATTTTCATTACGAACTTTTCTTGGATGAAATTCATCAATAACTTCATTTTCAGGAACAAAAGCAATCAGCCCTTCTTCATTTTCAGGATGTGCAGACGTACATAAAGAATAATAATAGCTAAAAGAATTAAAATCGACTGTGTTCTCTCTAAGCAGCGATAAGTCTTCTTCCATCATCTTCAATTCAATATTTTTTTTCTTCATATAAGAAAGTGCATATTCAGGATATTCACCTTTTGATAATAAATCTAAGAAAAAATAATTTACACGATTTGCCCATTGAGCAGCCAAAATATCCTCTGGATTATTTGTCTTTGGATAATATAAAGACATGCCTAACATTGATCCTATTTGAAAATTAGGATTAATTTCCCGTGCTTTTTTTGTTACTAACGCACTAGCAATAAATTGATGATGCAAAGCTTGAAAAATAGTTTCTAATTCATTTTGTGATTTTTCAATGAAAATAGCACCGCCTGTATAAGGTAAATGCAAAGACATATTGATTTCATTAAAAGGTATCCAATATTTTACTTTATTTCGATAGCGTTTGAAAACTGTTACCGCATAATGAACAAAGAATTCAATCATTTTCCTATTTTCCCATCCATTATACTTTAAAGCAAGCTGGAGAGGGGTTTCATAATGCGACAATGTAACTAGCGGCTCAATCCCATATTTTAAACATTCATCAAACACATTATCATAAAACCTTAATCCCTCTTCATTTGGCTCTTGTTCTTCCCCGTTTGGAAATATTCTTGTCCAATTGATTGACATACGGAAGCATCTAAATCCCATTTCTGCCATTAAAGCAATATCTTCTTTATAATGATGATAAAAATCAATCCCCCATCTTTTGGGATAATATTCATTATCATGCTTTCCATTCATTATTTCTATTGCTTCTTCATAAGTAACAGTTTCTGTATTTTTGCCACAGCTTATTTCTCTAGGAACAAACTTTACCATATCGGCTGTACTCAATCCCTTACCACCTTCATTATACGCTCCCTCTAATTGATTAGCAGCTGTTGCACCACCCCATAAAAAATCATTAGGAAATCGTCTCATAACATAACTCCTTTCTATTGATTAGTCTGTTGTTTATTCGCCAAGGCAACAAATGGTAAATAAATCAAAACACAAATTATAAATACAAAACAAACTGAAATAGCAGTCTCCCACGAACCTGAAGCTGATAAAAACGCTTTAATAGGCTGTGGTGTTGTCCATCCAACATCTAATGTTCCAGGCAAAACAAGTCCTGCAGAAATCATCAATGCGCCTAGACCCATTGAAACAATTGGACTTAAGATAAACGGAATTACAAGGATTGGATTTAATACGATTGGCAAACCAAAGATAATAGGTTCATTGATACAAAATAATCCTGGAATAAGACCAATCTTTGCAGTTTTTGTATAATCAGCTCTTTTCCATCCCTTCTTTCGCGAAAGAATCAAAATAGCAACAATCAACGCTAATGTATTACCCGTCCCACCAATACATCCATAGTTTTCAAACAAGGCAAACCATGTATATGGATACGGAGAGCCCGCAGTTGTTCCTGCCTGTGCTGCATAAGAAATATTAGCAATATTCATAGAAGCATATAAAGTAATATAAATCGGAGAAACAGTAAAGGTTCCATGAATTCCTACTGACCATAAGATCATTGCCATAAAAATAAGAATCATAGGTGTAAACGGTGTAGCTCCTAAAGACTGAATAGGGGCTTGTAAAATCGCATAAACTAAAGCATTTAATCCTTGAGGCTCTATCAGCGAAATACAATAAGCAATAACAGAGATTAAAATAATGATGATTGCGGTAGGAATAGCAATCATAAATGATTTTGATACTTCAGGTGGAACCTGATCCGGCATCTTAATTTGAAGTTTATCGATCTTTGTTAACTTACTAAAACCATATCCAACTAGTAACCCTGTAATTATAGCAACAAAAATTCCATTTGCCCCTAGATAAGATTCCGTTAACATTCCATCAACCTTAGGTGGATATAATACAAAGAATGAAGCTAAAGCAGTTAATCCAGCTTTTAATCCATCTACTTCATACTGTTTTGCCATATTTCTTGCAATTAAGAAAACAATAAAAACAGCCATGAGATTAATTGTTCCGTTACTTGCAGGAGATAAAACTGCTTGAAAATCATCTAAATCAGGAATTATTTTAACAAGAAATTGACCAATAAATCCTGATGAACTTAATAAAACAACATTAATACAAACAACAATTGATCCTACAAATGTAAGAGGGAATATTTGAACAAAAGCATCCCGAATAGCAATAAGCCCTTTAATACTATTAAGCTTTGTTGCAAAGGGCATAAAATATCTTTCAAAAAAACTATTTAAAGCTTGCATACTTACTTCCTCCTTTTCACCAAGTCATTCATTTAAAAAGAGTCATACAAATATTGTATAAAATGGAGTGCACTATTTGATTTAAAATTACCTGATCAGTTCTATTATAAATCGCCTTATATCCTCCCCTCTCTTTACTTAAATTATAGATAATACAATTTTTTTAATCAAAATAGTTTCCTTAAATGGAAACTATTTTTTGCCAGTACTATCTAGATAGGTATTAAAAAATCTTGATGATTCAAAATAAAGAACATTTCAATCTTTAAATCATTAAATATAATTTTCACCAGTTTAAGCCGATTCATGCATATATTCAGAAATCAAAAAATAGTTTTCATTAATTATTTTTATCTCAATTAAAATATATAAAAAAGAAGAGATTTTCTCTCTTCTAATAATAGTTCAACATTTTAAAATATGTTTTATTCATCATTTCTTCTACTAGTGATTCTTTTTGAAACCCTTTATTCACATAAGTCTCCATTTCTAAAAACATAGATTTATTTTTTAGATTCTCAACTTTCATAGAATGTATATCAATACCATATTTATCAAAAACTTCACGAATATCTTTCAATGCATAATCTTCATAATAGATTTCCATTTGTATGTTTTGATTATTTTGTGTGACCTTTAAAAAGAACCCCCTATGAAACAATATCTGTAATCCTATCAAAATAATTGTTGTTATAATTCCGATATCATATAATCCTGCACCAATACACATTCCTACTCCAGATGTTGCCCACATTCCAGCAGCAGTTGTTAAACCTGAAACATTACCATTCTTTACAAAAATAACGCCTGCGCCCAAAAAACCAACGCCGCTTACGATTTGGGCAGCTATACGAGAACCATCTATTTCATTTATGTCTATAAAACCATATTTTGATACTAACATTATTAAAGCAGACCCCAAAGCAAGGATAGCATGTGTACGCACCCCCGCCCCCTTATTTCGACTACTTCGTTCATAGCCAATCAAACAGCCGCAAAATGCAGCAATCATAATTCTTATAACCCATATTCCATGATTTACTATATAGAATTTAATATCAAATGGCAAAATTACCACCACCTATTCACAATATATTTCTTTCAATCTTCTTCTTTTTTCGTTATCAAAATTATATTCTTGTAATAAAAATTCATCATAACTTCTATATTTAACCCGAATTGATTGAATCATTATTTCAGTCAATTCTCTTTGAACATATAATAAGGGTCTACATTCCTCCCTTAATTTCTCAGGAATTAGTAGCTGCTGACATAATTCATCATTACTTTCTTTTAAATAAATATTGGATAACAAGTATTCTTGGATTGCATCTTCTTCACTCATTCCTAGAGCAATCATAATCAAAAAGCCGGCAACTCCAGTCCTATCTTTTCCAGCAGTACAGTGAAAATAAACATAGCCATCATTTCTTAATAACAATTCGAACAAGCGATGATACGCAGGATTATTAAAAGCCATCTCTTTATATCCTGCTTTGATATAAGACATTAGATAGTTGTATTTTTCTTTAGTCATCTCTCCTTGCAGCATAGTACCAAAATCAAAACCATATTGATCATGCGATTGCATTTTAAGAGCACTGATACGTTCATATAAAATATTTTCATGCTGCTTATCCGGTGCTAAGCTTGCTTCAGCTTCATCTCTAAAATCAAGAATATATTTTATTTTTAAATGATCAACAAAATGATTTTGTTCTTTTATAGTTAATTTATCTAAAGCACCACCCCTAAAAATCATGTAGGGTTTTATTACAAAACCATCTTGAGAGCTATATCCCTTAATATCTCTAAAATTTTTAATATTAACTATTCGCATCTTATCTACCCATTTCCTTTTTCAATTCATCAAATTGCTCTTTAGTTAATCCAAAATCACCAATTGCAGTTAAATGGATATTATGGAAATCACTGCCACCACTTCTTATAAGATGAAATCTATTTGCAAGTTCCTGTGTTAAAGAATAATCTTCAGATTCCATACTAGGATGTGATATTTCAATTCCCTGTAAGCCATAGCTGACATATTTTTCAATTTCATCATAATTTTTATATTCACAAGGATGGGCAATAATAGCAATTCCTCCATCCTCACGAATTGCCTTTATCCCCTCTTTAATATCGATATATCCCATTTTAGAGTCTACATCTAGCGAAGTCTCGCTCATAAACAATTCTCGATACTTATTAATATCATTATACTCAGGATACTTATGAACAATCGCCAAGAATAAATGCATTTTGAAGACAATATTATACGGAGCGTATTCTTTAGCGTCTTCGTAAGTAATATTTAAGCCCTTTTGATTTAATATTTCAATAAGTTCATGATGATACTCATCCCTACATTGTAAAGTCTTTTGACATAGTTTTTCAACATGATACGGATGGTTATTTAACCCCAAACCAACAACATGCACCTTTTTGTGTACATCGTAGTCATAACAGCTCATTTCAACCCCACGAATTGTTTCTAAACCATTTTGCCGGCATACCTTTTGCACTTCTTCGAAATGCAAAACAGTATCATGATCAGTAATTGCAATCCATTTAATTCATTTTTCCTTAGCTAATTCGATAGTTTCTTCAATAGAATGAATACCATCACTATAAGCAGTGTGAACATGTAAATCTGCATACACCATATTATCACATCCTTAAATAATAGTTAAAACTGAATCAGTTTTTGTTACTTTTTTCAATTTTGTTGGAATAACTTCTAAATAATCATTAGAGTTTGTTACAACAACCATAGTTGTATAGTCTAAGCCCGCTTCTTTAATCATTTTGAAGTCAAATTCTAATAACAATGACCCCGCTTTTACATACTCACCTTTTTCAACATATTGAATAAAGGGTTTTCCTGCTAATTTAACGGTATCAATTCCAACATGAATTAGAATTTCAGAGCCATTTTCAGTTGTTAAGCCAATTGCATGTTTTGTTTCAAAAGTTGCACTTATAATCCCATTAGCAGGAGCATAGATTTTTCCTTCTACAGGAATAATAGCAACACCCTTCCCTAAAACTTCTTTTGAAAACATTTCATCGTTAACTTCGTTTAATGGAACAATCTTCCCTTTAACAGGACAATTCACTTGATTTAATTTATTATCATCGTGTTTTACTTCACTTTCTTTCGGATCATCAAAACCAATAACTAAAGTTGCAATAAACGTTACAACAGCTGAAATAATCATAGTAATAATAGCATTCATAAGATTATTAGGGTTGTTCCCCCCTACCCACATTGGTAAATTAATAATGCTAGGAGTCATGAAAGCAAATGCTTTTAATCCACAAAAACCAGCATATAATCCTCCAGTAAAACTTCCAATCATAACTGCATACATAGGCTTTTTCAAACGAATTGACACACCATAGATACATGGCTCTGTAATTCCTGCAAAGAAAGCAGTAAATCCGGCAGATAAGCAGGTATTCCTAAAATCTCTATTTTTTGTTTTAACCGCACAAGCAAAAGCAGCAGCACCTTGCGCCATGTTCGCTGTTAAAGTTAAAGTTCTTGAAAATGGGTCATATCCTGATTGTGATAAAATCTGAATTCCTGCAATTGCTAGAGTAGCATGCATACCCGTTGCAACCATCCATGGATAAATAATACACATAATTGCAATAGCAAACATTCCAAATGTATCATAGCACCATAACAATGCATTACCCAAATAAATTGAAATAATCCCCATAGCTGGCGCTAATACAACAAATGCTAACGGTGTCATAATCAGCAATGTAAATAACGGTGTTAACATCCCTCTAACCAATTCTGGCAATACTTTATTCAATCCAAATTCTACTTTGCTCATAACAAAAACAATTAAAATAGCTGGAATTAAAGTTGATGTATACGGCATCCCGGATAAAGGTAATAAACCAAACATAACTCCAATAAGTGGTGGATCAGTCGCTGAAACAATACCATGCCAAAGTGAATGAACCAGCGCACCGCCAAGTAAAGCTGCCATATACATAATACATTGAAAATGCATTGCAGCTGCCACTGCGGTAAATACCGGCAAGAAAGTAAAGCCAGCATCAAATACAAAATTAAATACATAATAAGTCATTGATGTTTCGGCATTTGCCCATCCCATCATTGATACAAATAATAAAATACATTTCCTCAGCCCTGTTCCTACTAAAATAGGAATAATTGGACCGACGCAGCCAATACTTGCAGAAAAAATAGAATTAAAAATTCCTTTTTTTTCTTTTTTGTTTCCAATATTTTCATCTTCTTTAATATTTGCAATCTGGCATACATCAAGATACACATCATGAACATGTGTACCAATAACAACCTGATATTGACCACCTTTCTTGATTAATGACAAAACTCCATCAATTGCTTCAATTTTTTGATCGTTTGCTTTTGATTCATCCTTTAAAGTAAATCTCAAACGCGTCATACAATGCTGCAAAGTTACAATATTATTACTCCCTCCTACAGCTTCAATAATGTTTTTTGAAAGTTTTTCATATTTCATTCTCTTTTCCTCCATTCTTTTGAAAACTTCAAAATGTGAAGGTTTGGCCAACTTAATGTTACCATCCAACAAATATCTATTTGCAAATTATTTTTTAGAAATAATTTTTGCAACATGAATCGTAAGATATAAAACTTCCTCATCATTTAATTCATAATGATAAGTCTTTTCAATATGCGATTGTATTTTTGAAGTACAAAGATATGACTCAACATATTTTTCCTTCATAATTTCAAGCAAGTCATTATTTAAGGTTATATCTTCCACTTGCTTTATTTTATTAAAAACACGTAATCCAAAAAATTTTAAATGTGTTACAAATCTATGATAAGATAAAGAATCTTCATCCAACTCTAATTTAAAATAATCTTTTACAATACCAATAATCTCTAATATGAAATTTGTCATTTCATAAATATCACTGATATTTCTACCAACCTCACTACTCACTATATGTAATGCTAAAAATGCCGCTTCATCCTCTTCCATGTTTATTCCATATTTTTCTTTAATAAGTTTTAAAGTTAATAAACCTAACTCAAATTCTTTAGGATAGAAATTCTTAATTTCAAATAACATATGATTTTTTAAATAAACGCCTTCTTTATACCGCTCTATGCTTGTATGAATATGATCTGTTAAACTGATATAAAGAGAATCATCGACTTCTAAGTCTACTTTTGCTTCTTTGATAACACAATCAGATATCTCCATATATTCGAGAGGAATATCCTTTAACATATTAATCATTTTTCTTTGACTTGGTTTTAAACTTACTTCAAAAGTTTTATTGATCTTATTCATATCAATATTATCACCGGCTTGTTTTCCATAAGCCAAGCCTTTCCCCATAACAATAATTTCCTCCATTTGATAGTTAGTTGTAATAACAACATTATTATTTAAAATTTTCTTTATAATCATATTCATTCACCCCTGTATAAATATAAAAAACCTGCCACAGAAAAATATCTGTAAACAGGTTTAGTGTTGCCTCATATGTGCAATAACTATCCATAAATTACATATTTATATTATCATTCCTCGCAAAATTTGTCAACGCTTTCAAAATAAAGGATTTGATTTAAAACAACCAAAAATTCTATTAAAAATTAAATACTGATATTAAATTATTTTCAACCTAAATAATGATTAGGTCTTCTATAGCCATACCTAGATAACCAAAATAAATCTATTCAATGTAATTATAATTGATTATATATCTAATAATCACAAATCTTAAAAATAATACTAAATAAGGTTAGATAAGCACACCCTATCATTATAACTTAGTATTAGGGTTATATTTTTTGAGGCTGCTTACATCATTATAAATTATTTGTCTAAAAATTACGAATACATAATTTTTCCAGTAACTCACCAATATAATACAGTGATACATAGCCAATATTTATTGACCACTCTACTCCGTAACGATAAAAAATATCTACCTTGTCAGCAACCTCTTTATTATAATCCTGGCTTATATAAATAACCTTAGCCCCAACTTCTTTTGCATTTTCTAACGCATCATGGTAGTGAAAAAAACCGTCACATACATTAATGATAACAACAACTGAATTTTCATTAAAAAAATAGCTCCTAACCGTCTTCGTTTCACTGACTTTAAACAGATATGCGCACTTCCCCGAAGTCAATAATTTGATTTGCAACAAAAGGAATTCATCAAGATCATGCTCATCACCTAGAAAAGTAATATCCTCGCTTTCCTTAAATAACTGAACAATTTTTAAAAGCGTTGCTAAATCAAGATTCTCTTTTGTTGCAACAAGATTATCAAGACACTGTTGAAAAAGATATTCACTGATTTCTTCATTACTTTTAAAAAGAATATTCTGTGATAAAAATACTTTCAAATTATAATCTAAGAGTGTTGTTTGAGTTGATAATAGGGTTCTAAATTGCTGATAATTTTCAAAACTATATTTTTTTATAAATCTTGAAATACTTGCCTTAGATACATTCGCCTCTCGAGCTAATTCATTAATAGAAGGGAATGTTTTTTTTCCAATATACTTAAATACATTTTGAATAATATTATAATCATTACTATTAACAGCTTCGCTGTTACATCTTTGAATAAAGGTTAAGAAACTTTCTAGTATTTCCTCATCCATTTTTATCAGCTCCTTTCCCTATATTATAACATCTTGATAATATAAAAGAATATGAGTCTTCAAAATATTAGACTCATATCAATTAAAATACTTTTTCTTTATTACAACTATTGCTCCCCCACTTAACAAAATAAATAGACAATAAACTTCAAACAGCGAAGGATCATCCGTCTTAGGTGCCAGCACAGCAGTATGTTATTATTGTTTAGTTATCTGATCATTCTCTACTATATCTAGAACATTAGTATCAGCAGTAATATTAAACATTGTAGCTGCTTGTCCCTCATTGGCGATTATTACTAATATATGTTCTCCAATTGTTAATGTTGAAATAAGTTCTTTTGGTAAAATAATGGTTATTAAATCACCAGAAACAGTATACTTTGATCTATCAATTTCTTGATCATCAATTATGAGCATTTTGAATAATGACGATGGTATGTCAGG
>ENA-OQKP01001135-OQKP01001135.1-human-gut-metagenome-genome-assembly--contig:-NODE-1135-length-14276-cov-4.425825_pt1 | contig 14276 bp, 11 predicted proteins | sample MGYA00242780_ERZ504802 | MGnify/ENA primary metagenome ERZ504802 (study PRJEB26092, sample SAMD00036406) | human gut metagenome | host: Homo sapiens | study: EMG produced TPA metagenomics assembly of... | reverse complement strand
TGCGGGCAATTAACAGGGGTTCGCTCATGAGATTTCCTCCAGTTTCCTGCCTGGAGTATAGGCAACGGCTGTGCACTCTTCACCGCTAAATTCAGCAGATTGCGAGACGCCTTCCAAAGAGATTTAAAAGCCGGGCGACAGGCACCCGGCAAAGGGATCAGAAGTCGGCTTTCAGGACCACTCGGTAGCGCGCTTTACCATCGCGTACATGCTGAATGGCGTCGTTAATTTTCGACATTGGGAACAGTTCGGTGGTCGGCGCAACCTTGCTGCGGGCGGCAAAGTGCATCAGCTTACGCAGCTCATAAGGTGTACCGGTTGCTGAACCAGAGACGCTGCGGTCGCCCGCAATTAACGTAAAGGCCGGAACAGACAGCGGCGTGAGAACTGCACCGACCGTATGGAAATTACCGCCGTACGTCAGCGCCTCAAAATAAGGCTGCCAGTCGAGGCTGACGTTCACAGTATTGATAATGAGATCAAACTGCCCCGCCAGAGTTTTCAGTGCCTGCGGATCGCGGCTATTCACCACTTTATCGGCACCCATCGCCAGTACTTCCTGCTCTTTCGCCGGATTTGAACTAAAGGCTGTCACCTCGCATCCCATTGCGTGCAGAAGTTTTATAGCGATATGCCCCAGCCCGCCTATACCAATGACCCCGACGCGGCTGGTGGCGGTGATATGGTGCATTAACAGTGGCTTAAAGACCGTGATACCGCCGCACAATAGCGGCCCGGCAGATTCGATATCAATATTTTCTGGCAGTGGGATCACCCATTGCCAGTCTGCACGCAGCTTCTCGGCAAAGCCACCGCGATTCATAATTGTTGGCACCGCGCCTTGCTCGCAGTTGATCTGATTACCGCTAATACAGGCATCGCAGTGACCACAGCTACGCGCCGTCCAGCCAATCCCGACACGCTGACCGACCTGCAAACCTTTATCCTGCGCGGCGCTCCCGAGCGCCACCACGCGACCAATCACCTCATGCCCGGCAACCAGCGGATATTGTGAAAATCCCCATTCGTTGTCGATCATCGACAGATCGGAATGGCAGATCCCGCAGTAATCCACCTGCACTTCAACATCTTGTGGCTTCAGCTCACCGGGATCGTACTCATAAACTTCCAGTTCGCCGCCAGCCTCTTTTGCGGCATAGCTTTTTATCATCGACATATTTTTGTCCTTCTCTGGTGTTGTCTGGGAAGTGTAGAGCATGGCAGGGCGGGGTGCCTGGAGTGTGACAAAGGTTACACATCGCTGTATGCAATGCTGAAAATTTCAGCACTTAGCGAGATGCGAGCAAGCTGGCGCTTGCATGGTGGCGTGCGACAGGTATAATCCACATCGTTTTCCGCATACCTCTTCAGTGCCGAAGTGGCGAAATCGGTAGACGCAGTTGATTCAAAATCAACCGTAGAAATACGTGCCGGTTCGAGTCCGGCCTTCGGCACCAAAAGTATGTAAATAGACCTCAACTGAGGTCTTTTTTTATGCCTGAAATCCGCGCCACGCAAGGCTTTTCCAGCTTTTCTCCTCAACTGAAGTCAACCTGACTCAACCCACATCAACAGGCTTGTGAGTATACTAATGAGTATATTTGCCGATTCGATATTGCTTGTATACTCACGAGATACCAATGGAAGGAAGACCATTATGGCCCTAACGGATACTAAAGTTCGTTCTGCGAAACCAGAGGAGAAAGAGTATTCACTTGTTGACGGCGACGGCATGTCCTTACTTGTAAAACCTGGCGGTTCAAAGTATTGGCGATTTCGTTTCCGCTTTGGCGGTAAACAACATTTGATGGCGTTCGGCGTTTACCCGGATGTTTCACTGGCGGATGCGCGGAAGAAAAGGGAAGAGGCCAGAAAGCTGGTAGCTGCTGGTATCGATCCTCGTGAGCATAAGCGTGCTGTGAAAGAAGAGCAGGCGAAAGAGATTATTACTTTCGAGAAGGTTGCCAGAGAGTGGCTCGTGACCAACCAAAAATGGTCGGAAGATCATGCTAATCGTGTAAAAAAGAGCCTGGAGGACAATATCTTCCCGGCAATTGGTACTCGCAACATTGCTGAACTAGGCACCCGCGATCTGTTAATTCCTATTAAAGCCGTGGAGAAGTCCGGACGTCTTGAAGTGGCTTCCCGCCTTCAACAGCGCACCACGGCCATCATGCGTTATGCAGTGCAAAGCGGGTTAATTGATTACAATCCGGCGCAAGAGATGGCGGGGGCGGTTGCTTCCAGTAATCGACAGCATCGTCCGGCGCTGGAGTTAAAGCGTATCCCGGAATTACTCCAGAAAATCGATGAATACACCGGCAGGCCACTAACCCGCTGGGCAACTGAACTTACTCTGCTTATCTTTATTCGGTCCAGTGAGCTGCGTTTTGCTCGCTGGTCAGAGATCGATTTTGAAACGTCAATGTGGACCATCCCGCCTGAGCGAGAGCCTATTCCCGGCGTGAAACATTCTCAGCGAGGATCAAAGATGCATACACCGCATCTGGTGCCGCTTTCAAAGCAGGCGCTGGCGATCCTGAAGCAGATAAAACAGTTCTGTGGCGAACATGAGCTGATTTTTATTGGCGATCATGATCCGCGTAAGCCCATGAGCGAGAACACGGTAAACAGTGCGTTACGGGTGATGGGGTATGACACTAAGGTTGAGGTTTGTGGTCACGGCTTCCGCACAATGGCCTGTAGTTCGTTAATTGAGTCAGGGCTATGGTCGAAGGATGCGGTGGAAAGGCAGATGAGCCATATGGAACGCAATTCGGTGAGGGCGGCGTATATCCATAAAGCGGAACATCTGGATGAGCGCAAGCTGATGTTGCAGTGGTGGGCGGATTTTCTGGATGCCAATCGGGATAGAGCGATTACGCCGTTTGACTATGCGAAGATCAATCGGGGTAATGGCAAGTGAGTTGAATGCCGTTATTCCTCGGCTGATGTTTAAATTTAAAAGACCAACCAGCCCGCTTAGGACTGGTTGGTCGCTGTATTTTTTACCGTTGTTATCAGAATTCTATCTGCCAGGTACAGAACCGCCAGAGAAAAAGGATGTCTGCAATAATGCCTTGAATGTACATATAGTTGCGAGCATCATCGCAAATATGTGCTCATGGATTCTCCAACGCAATGACCTCTGACAAAACCATAAAACAAGCGATATCAAATATCACCATCTGGCGCAAAGGCGAACAACGTGCGCCACATAAGCCATTATTGCTGCTGTACGTTCTCTCACTCTATCGGCAGGGTCATGGTCGCCTGTTTAACTATGGTTCTGAAATCTACGAGCCCCTGTTGGATCTTCTGGAACGTTATGGACCGCAGCGCCGTGACCAGCGCCCGGACATGCCGTTCTGGCGTTTGAAGGGTGATGGCTTCTGGGAACTACAAAACGCGGAATTGTGCTCAACCAGTGGTAGCCGCCAGCCGCCCCGACGTGAACTCATTGAATATAATGTAGCTGGTGGATTTGATGCCGATAATTTTGCGTTGGTGGCAAAAAATCACAGGTTAATTGATACGCTGGCGCAGCAGCTCCTGGGGGCGCATTTCCCGGCCAGTATTCAGGAAGAGATCGCTGACAAGATGGGTTTTGATATTCGCACCTCTCTCCGTCAACGCGATCCGAAGTTTCGCCAGATGGTGCTACGTGCTTACAATTATCAGTGCGCTATCTGCGGCTTTAACATGCGCCACGACAATGCGCCGATTGCTCTGGAAGCCGCTCATATCAGATGGAAGCAGCACCATGGCCCTTGTGAAGTACCTAATGGCCTGGCATTGTGTGCAATCCACCATAAAGCGTTTGATCGTGGTTCGATTGGCCTGGATGAAAATATGCGTGTGGTGGTTTCCGGTGCGGTAAATGGTGGTGGAGTGGTACAGCGACTGTTCTGGGATTTTGCGGGAAAGGCGATTGCGTTGCCACCGGTTAAAGAAAATTATCCGGGCGAGCAGTTTGTTGAATGGCACAGAAAAGAGGTGTTCAGAGGAGAGGGAATCTGAAATAGATTGATTTTTTTCTTTAGATTATTAAGTTAGTTATTGATAACGGCTTTATTATGTGGAGGGTATATGGTTAGGCGTAATGTGAAATGGTTGTCTTTCTTTATTTTTATTTCTATTCTGTCTTTATTTCGCGGGTGGTCGTTTATTAAACAGTTTCATCTGTCGGCATTTACTGTACTTGCTGTATTTATTTATGCGTTGTATAGCTATATAAGAATTTCAAATTTTGTAAATAAGATGGAGTTAAATAATAAATTCATTGTTTTTCTTAGGTTGAAGAAATTTGTTTTGTTTTTTAAGCAAGGGACTAAGCTCACTATTCTGGAAAGAAATATTGTCTTTTTTTCTGTTTATATACCTTGTCTGCTTATCATGTGCTTATATTAGGTAAAATGCATGTCATTAATAAATGGTTAAATGTGGGTTTATATAACTAATTCATAGGTGTCATTCCAGTTTTATTGGTTAAATTTGTCGTTCTGCTGCTTCAATGTGCCGAAAATAATTTTTTGTTCTTAAATAAGTATTGGCTGATAAATTGTCTCTCCTTTAATAAAATTTGAAGTTGTTCACGGTTTATAGGGTTCTTCAATTATTAATGTTTTTTCTTTGTTAGCATCTTTCCTCAATGCTATGTATCTTTATAAAGATACGACCTAATCTTATTTGGCATTTTTAAAATCCTGTATTATATTGCGAAGTATAATAAGCTAAGGAACGAGCCGAAAATAAAAAAACGTCTAAATATTGCTAATCCAACCAGTTCATCAAGGCGACAGCCTTTCCATGATGCATTCCTCCAGCCTAGCTGAAACAATGTTGACCATGATAGAATAAATATTCCGGTGGCGCTAACGGCGTCTTTCCATTCTAATGGATAGATAATCCGAAATTTCCCTGAGTAAAATCCAATCGCAATTACTATAAAAAGCACACCCAACATTATTAGCACTGACGCAAGAATGGACTTTCTTAAGTCATCACAATACTCTTCGAGGGAGTGTTTGTGATCATCTGGATTTAGACTGTATTTCCCCGCCTCAAGTTTTCTCTTATATTCATCCTTCTCAAGTTCAAAAGCCATCTTATTGATAGCACCAAGCGTAATAAATTTTTCCTTGTTGAAGAAAAAATAAAACATTGCTTTATAAATATTTGCTTTTTTAGGTAATTGTGCTGTATTCATATTATCACAAAAAATGAGTAACGATGTTGACAGCAAGAAGCTGTCAACATGAAATTTACATCGTCCAGTGATTCGAAATAACTTCCGCTTGTTTTAAAATTAACTCTACCGCCCCAGGCGTTTTGTCAGGCGGATACTTATAACGGCGCAGAGTCTGGCGAACCAGGATACGCAATCTCGCACGCACGCTCTCGCGCACCTGCCAGTCAACGGTAGTGGATTGCCTCAACTTTAAGGTGACTTCTATCGCCAGTTTCTTAAGTACCTCATCTCCTAACTCCCGGACGGCGCTTTCATTTTCTGCCAGTGCATCGTAGAAAGCGATTTCGTCAGGATTCAGGCCAAGCGCATCGTCACGCTCCATTGCAGACTGAAAATCCTTCGCCATCTGGATCAGCTCTTCAATCACCTGCGCCGTCTCAATAGCCCGGTTGTTGTATTTAATCAATACAGCCTGAAGACGTTCTGAATATTTCCTCTCCTGCACTACATTGTTTTTTGTACGGGACTGGATACCGTCATTAATCAGTTTTTCCAGCAGCTCTACCGCCAGATTTCGATATGGCATATCGCGGACTTCCTGCAAGAATTCATCTGAAAGCAAGCCAATATTCGGTTTATCCAGACCAGCCAGCGTGAAAATATCATCCACGCCGTTAGCAATAACGGCATTATCCAGAATCTGTTTCAGCGCGGAGTTCTTCTCAGCTTGGCTTATTTTTTTGTCCACGCTGGTGAATTTGCTGATAGCGGCTTTTACCGCCGACAAGAAAGCAATCTCTAGTTTATAAGGCTGTGCCGCATCCAGCGTACAGCAAAGCGACCAGGCTTTAGTAATTGCCAGTACGTTATCGAGAAAACGCTTCTTACCGTCTTCAAGGCCGAGCACATAGTTTGCAACTGGTACTAGCAACTTCTGCGCATGAGCTTCAAAGCCGGTGTAATCAAAACCCGCTGACGTTGCCGTTTTGGCAAACATACCGTGGATGATGTCCAGCTTTTCCAGCATGATTGCCAGTGCTTCTTCAGCGTTGACGGTCGCATCACCTTTACCGTTTGCATCGGTATAAGTTTTCAGCGCCAGTTTCAGCTCATTGGCGATACCAATATAATCCACCACCAGCCCGCCGGGCTTGTCTTTGAATACCCGGTTGACACGGGCAATAGCCTGCATCAGGTTATGGCCGCGCATCGGTTTGTCGATATACATAGTGTGACAGCAAGGGGCATCAAAGCCGGTCAGCCACATATCGCGCACTATCACCAGCTTCAGCGGGTCGTTCACATTCTTAAAGCGGGACTCCAGCCGTTTTTTAGTCCGTTTGTTGTAGATATGCGGTTGCAGCATTGCCTTATCAGATGCTGTACCGGTCATCACGATTTTGATTTGCCCTTTTTCAGGATCGTCATCGTGCCACTCCGGACGCAACGCAATAATTTCATCGTAAAGATGGACGCAGATTTCACGGCTCATGGCGACAATCATCGCCTTGCCGTCCATTACGGTATTGCGCTTCTCAAAGTGAGAAATCAGATCGGCAGCGATCTGCTGAAGACGTGGTTTAGCACCAACCAGTTTCTCCAGGCGGCTCCATTCACCTTTGGTTTTTTCTCTCTGATCCAGCTCATCGTCCTCAATCAGTTCTTCAACCTGATCGGACAGCGCCGCCAGCTCTTCATGATTGAGATCGAGTTTTGCCAGCCGGGATTCATAGTGAATAGGCACCGTTGCGCCATCGTCCACAGCGTCCTGAATATCATAAATTGAGACGTAATCGCCAAATACAGCGCGAGTATCGCGATCCTCTGCCGAAACCGGTGTACCGGTAAATCCCAGAAACGAGGCGTTAGGTAGCGCGTCGCGCATATGTTTAGCGTAACCGTATTTATAGACGCCGGTTTTACGATCCAGGTTGGCTTTCATGCCGTACTGGCTGCGGTGCGCTTCATCGGAAATAACAACGATATTGCTGCGTCCATTGAGAATCGGATGGGCGTTTTCCCCTTCTTCCGGGGAGAATTTCTGCACGGTGGTAAAGATAATGCCGCCAGCATCGCGAGTTGCAAGCAGATCACGCAATGTTTCACGGTCATCTGCCTGTACCGGCATTTGCTTGAGTAGCTCCTGTGCCTGGCAGAATGTACCGTAAAGCTGGCCATCCAGATCGTTACGATCGGTCACAACAACAATCGTCGGGTTGCCCATCTCCGGCTGTTGCAACAGTTTGCTGACATAGCAACACATGGAGATGCTTTTACCGGAACCCTGCGTATGCCAGACCACGCCCGCTTTCTTACTGCCTGGCTGAATATTGCTGTGCAGTACCAGTTGCTTACCGGTCGAAGCAACGATCGTCGCCTGCACGGCCTCACGCACCGCGTGGAACTGGTGATAACCAGCTATTTTCTTAATTAGCCTTTCATCGTTATTTTCAAACAGAACGAAATAGCGGATATAGTCGAGCAGCAATTCCCGGTTGAAGAAACCCCGTACCATAGTTTCCAGTTGCCATTCCAGCAACGGCTTATCGTTTTCATTGCTTATGGCTTTCCACGGCATAAAACGTTCTTCCGTGGCGGTCAGGGACCCCACACGCGCCAGATAACCATCACTGACAATCAACGCTTCATTGCTGATAAACAGGTCGCGTATTTCGTCTTTATAGGTCTGTAACTGATGGTAGGCATCCCAGATATCTACCTTGTCATCGACAGGGCTTTTTAGTTCCACAACCGCCAGTGGTATTCCGTTAATAAAGCAGATGATATCTGGGCGGCGAGGCTGTTTCGTTCCGCTGATAGTCATTTGATTGACCACCATAAAACGGTTGTTTTGCGGCTGGCTAAAATCCACCAGCAGAGCGTGGTCGTGGATGAGTTCTTCGTCGCGACGGTACTGTACCGGAACCCCTTCCAGCAGCCAGTGATGGAAAGTTTTGTTACTGGCAATCAGATCCGGGCTTTCAGCGCGAGTAATACGGGAGATGACCTGTTCGAAGACGTCAGCAGGCAGATGCGGGTTGATTTTTTGCAGGCAGGCGTTCAGCACGGGTGTCAGGAATACATCATGATAGCTGGCGCGTTGCGGGTTACTGCCATCGGGGGCAATATCCGGCCCGTGATGAATTTCCCAACCTTGTTCGGCAAACCAGCCCAGGCAAAGCTGTTCTAAGTCGTCTTCGGTAAGCATCGGTAACGTCCTGTGTTATACGTGTTCGGCTTCTTCTGTTGTATTTTCAGCTTCATCATGCCCGTTAAAGGTCTGCTTGATCAACTGGTTAAGCTGTGGCAGATACGGCGAAAGCGCATTCTCAAAACGGGTCATATGTTCCACCAGCCAGTCGATCATTTGCGGCCAATTTTCCTGCTGGAAGCCATCTATTTTTTGGCGGTATTGAATACGGCAGGCTTTTTTACCAGGTAGCGATAGCCACTCCAGTGGGTTGCCGAATACCTCTTCGACAGATGTGCGGTGTTGTTCAAGCCAGTTCAACGCCATGGTGTTGATGTCTGCCGATGCTCGCGAAATCCATAATTCTACGCGGATTTCCTTCTTGCTGAATATTAGGCTATAAGGCATACCACTTATGCCAGAGCCTGCACATAACCAGTGATCCATAGACGGGCTGATGTTGTTATACAGCGTACAGTCGCTGGCATGAAATTTCTCCAGCATCTGCGTCCAGAAGGCCTTGCGCAGGCGTTGGCTCTGTTTCAGTTCACCGCTGGTTGATTGTTCTTCTGCTTCCTTCTGCGCCATACCGATCATGTAGGATTCGGCTTCCGGTGTGGGAATAACCTGGCGGATGTCGATGAATACATCATTTCCATAACGGTAAGGCGTGACCTTAAAGCACTGGACACGGATATTGAACTGCATCAGCCAGAGCGCAGTATTAGTGACTTCCTTGCGGAAATTTGCCGCAACCATCATTACGCGCTGGGAACGGCTTTGGTTAATTTGCACTTCATCCAGGCTTTCATGTTCAAGGAATTCTGCCAGCACGTCAGAAGCCGGGCGGCTTTCTTCTGGATCGTTCTGATCGAGGTAACGCTGGAAGATCTCAACAATATGTTCTTTGCGTAGATTCGCGCAGTAGCCCGCGTACTTCAGCGCCTGCCACACGACATCACGCCCGGAATCATCGAGCTTGTTCTCGATGATCACCAGATTACCGTCTTTGTCGATCGCCAGCAGATCTAACCGCTCTTTGGTGTCGTCAAACCCGGCAAATTCTTTCTGAATAATAAGTAATTCATCATCGCTGCTGCGGGTCAATGCCTGCGGATGCTTCGCCAACCATTCCTGTAAGTGGTAGCGTTCGGTGAAACCCGCGTTAGTGAAGGTGGTTTCTTGGAGCGGTTGCAGGCTATTACTGGGCTGATCAACTTTGAACATAGTCAGCTTCCTTGGCTATTTCCTCGGCGTCCGGTAACGTAATTTCTCCGGAGAGGAGTTTGGGGAGGAGGGTGTCGCGGAGTTGTTCCAGTGATTTATTTTGTCTAAGATTGTTATGCTTATAAGCAAATAACTCTCTGACATAATAGTGGAAGCATTCTATTAGGTTTTTGCTGCTGCTATGATCAATAGGAATGATACACGGAGTAGATAGTATAACCTCAGCATTAACTGCTGGATATGCTCCGCCATCGGCTAAATGGGCCAGACGTTCGATATTATCCTTAGACGTTGCACAGATATAAATAAACGAACTAAAGTGTTCATGTTTTGGCGTTAATACTGCAAAACCGGTGCTCCCAGTCAGGCCCTCTTCAGCAATAAAGGCATATGAACCATTTCCTGGCCTCACAGTTCCTACAATAGTGTCACCGGGTTTTAATATTCTACGGGCACGACTTGGCGCATCAGAAAATAAGAAATCTTCAGTTGAATGAATAATGCCCCATTTTGTGTTTGCTAAATCAACATACTTTAATGATTCTGGAGCATTCTTCTTTGACCAGGAAGAGTTATTAAGTAATGCAAGATATGATAAGTCCGTACAAAACCATCCAACAGGAATCTCTCCTAATTCGCTGTCTTGCATCGCTAGCGGGAACAACTCTGCTATAGCTCTAAGTTCGGCATATTTTTCAGGATACTCTCGCTGAAATACAGCTAAAGAATCAGCATCTTTCCCAGAAATCGCTGTCATGGCAGCAAGCGTTGCATCTTTTTGCGAACCACCTGCTTCCAGCACCGCGATTTTGGCTTTTACCGGTTCAAAATTGACAAACCAACTTTTGAAAAGGGCTTGTACCATTTGTTCTAAGGTTTGATTTATTTCAGCATTTTTAGATAACTTATTATCAATTGAACTTAAAATCTGAATTACTTTTTTTTGTGTATGTATATCAGGTAGTTGTATCTCGAAAGAAGGCATCTCTCTGATTGAAATACGATCAGTAGTACTACCGTGGATCGTTTTTTCTCTAATCACATCCTGAAATGTTGGAGATAAATAAGCATATAACAAATACTGAGGTAATACCTTATCTTGTTTGGCTCTCAGCAATCCCATACGTCTACCTAAACAGCAACGTAACCCTTCAGGAATAATTGATGCTTCGCCAATTTTCGTTTCATAAGAAAAAACGACATCTCCGGCTTGAGGTGTTACTCTACGTGTCCATTTAACAAAATCATCTTCGGAAATGAAGGATGATTTTTCCAAATTTAATCTTCCATTCTCAATAGAAGAGATACTTAAAAAAATAGCATCCCCTGTCTCTAACTTTTTAGGCGTTGCATGAGGGCCATCATAAATCTCGGCAATTTCATCAAGAGTATAAGTTATATTAGATCTCATAACCCAGCCCCCCAAAATTTGCTTTAATTTGTGCCTCCAGTCTTGCACTATCCTCTAGTTGATCTTTTAGCTGTATAGCTAACCGTGCCATCTTTTCTGCAAATGGCTCGTCATCTTCTTCCTGCTCAACCGCACCAACATAGCGTCCTGGTGTTAGAACAAAATCGTTTTTCTTTATATCGTCTAGTGTGGCTGCAAAACAGAAACCGGCCTCATCTTCATAATCTTTATCTGTCTGCCAGGCATGGAAAGTATTGGCAATCTTTTTGATATCATCCGTTGAGAAATCACGTAATACGCGATCTTTCATAAACCCAATCTGTCGGGCATCAATAAACAGCACCTCACCCTTACGATGCGCTTTACCATTACCTCCAGATTTATCTTTCGTCAACAACCAGATACAAGCGGGGATCTGCGTGTTAGTGAAGAGTTGACCTGGCAAAGCTACCATACATTCAACCAAATCAGCTTCGATAATCTGACGGCGTATATCACCTTCCGTATTACTGTTAGAGCTCATCGAACCATTTGCCAACAACAACGCCATCGAACCTTTCGGTGCCAGGTGGTGGATCATGTGCTGCATCCAGGCAAAGTTGGCGTTACCCTGCGGTGGTGTACCGTACTGCCAGCGCACGTCATCTTCTAGCTTCGCATTCCACCACTCTTTCATATTGAAGGGTGGGTTAGCCATAACAAAATCGGCACGTAAATCCGGGTGCTGATCGTTCAGGAACGTATCGGCGTTCTGTTTACCGAAGTTAAAATCAATACCGCGAATCACCATGTTCATCGCAGCCAGACGCCAGGTAGTAGGGTTGGACTCCTGCCCATAAACGGAGATATTGCGTTTTTGTTCAGCAGCGTTGTAATGCTTTTCATCTGCGTGCGCTTCGATAAAGCGATCGCTGGAAACGAAGAACCCACCAGACCCCATCGCCGGGTCATACACGCGGCCATTGTAGGGCTGGAGCATTTCAACAATCAGCGTAACGATGCTTTTCGGCGTGTAATACTGGCCGCCCTGTTTGCCTTCCGCCAGTGCAAACTGACCAAGGAAGTATTCGTAAACGTGGCCGAGAATATCTTTGCTCTTCAAATTGAGCTTCACGCCATTGTATTTAGGTTCGCTGAAACTGGTATCGGAGAAAACGTTAATCAGGCTGATTAGCAAGTCGTTACCAAGCTGATAATGCCCGATACGGTTAAGGATGTTTTTCAGTTTCGGGTTACTGTTTTCGATAGTATCCAGAGCGATATCAATCAGCTTCGATACTGACGTCATGACGATATCTTTGCCGCTATCGTCTTTCCCCAGAACCGTCCCTACAGGCAGAGCAGCATTGGTTTTAAGCGTTTCCCAGCGAGCCAGTTTGGGTACCCAGAAGACGTTTTTCTCAGTGTAGTAATCTTGAACTTCCAGCTCTTCTGCGATCGCCTGCTGGTACGCCTCTTCTGTGTCGTAATCGTCACGAGACAGCGCGTAAATGTTGTCCGGGTTGAACTTGTCTTCAAACAGTCCTTTCAGTTCCTTCTGGCGGGCGTCAAAGGCATCTGAAACATACTTCAGAAAGATAAGCCCCAGTACCACATGCTTGTAGTTGGCTGCGTCCATATTGGCGCGTAGCTTGTCTGCGGCTTTCCAGAACGTAGTATCCAGATCGTTCAGAAATTGCTGTTCAGCGTTGTCCATCAAAACCTCAAAAAATCATTTATGCCTGGTTCGATGTCCAGGTTGTGTAAAATCGGGGAAATTGCCAGAGATCATACCCTGACGTCAGAGTGATACCAAGATGAAGGACTGATTTCCGCATCAATACCTTGCGGCAAGGGGGATTACATTTTTACACTTGTAGATGCAAAATAACGGTATTTTCCACCTCCCTATCGGAGCATCTTACGCACTATGACCTCTCTCGTTTTTTCCTATTCTCATGCAGACGAAGCACTGCGCAATGAGCTTGAGAAGCATCTTTCCCCCCTGAAGCGCACGGGCAAGATCACGACATGGCATGATCGTCGCATCATTCCAGGACAAGAGTTTGAGAACCAAATAGATCATTACTTTTCTCAGGCTGATATCATCCTGTTGTTGATTAGCAGTGATTTCATCGCTTCTGACTATTGCTATCAGGTAGAAATGACCAACGCTCTGGAGCGTCATAACCGGGGCGAGGCTGTGGTCATTCCTGTGATCTTAAGAGAGTGTGCCTGGCATCAGTTACCGTTCGGCAGCATTATGGCAGCGACAATTGATGGTAAACCTATCACCAGGTTTGCCAGCCACGATGAGGGTTATGTTCAGGTTGTCGATGCCGTTTCCCGCGCTATTGCCAATTTGGAAGCGAAAAAGCCGCAAAAGATTGTGCACACCCCAGTTCCGGCTAATCCAATGTTTCAGGCGACGGATACCGTTTTTACGCCACGTTCCAGCAATCTTTCTTTGCCAAAGCATTTTACAGACCTTGATAAAGATCGTGCCTGCCGTGACGGTTTTGAATATGTCGCCCGTTATTTTGAAGGCTCGCTGATTGAACTCAAAAAACGCCATGCCGGGTTAGAGGTTGATTTTAATAAGCGTGACGCAAATGCCTTCACTTGTGCGATCTACATTGGGGGAAGCAAAGTAGGTCAATGTGCAATCTGGCTTAATAGCGGGCGAAATATGGGGATAGGCGATATTGGTTATAGCCAGGATGGCGTGATTGGCAATGCTTACAATGAAATCTTAACCATTGACAATAACGGCCAGATCCTTGGTTTTCGCCCATCAATGGGCGTCTTCAGCCCTGGCTACTCAAGGGATACCTTGCTCACTAACGAGGGTATGGCTGATCATCTATGGGATATGTTTTTTGAGCCAATAAAACAGCAGGCTCGTTAACATAGCCTGGGCGTTACTCCGTAATACCTGTCTATTTATTGGCTTATAAATATTTTCAGCACTAAATCATTTTAGTAAGTAGCAGATATCTTTTCCCGGCTAACACAAAATACGACAGGTTGTGTCGTATTTTGACGTCGCTTTTACCCAAAATCATTATTAATTCATTTTGTTTCAATGAATTAATCAACTCTTCGCATCTTCGCCATTTTTTCTATCCACTCCCCTCTGGTACGACATAAAGTGTCGTACCTGTACGGCATAATCTCCCGTATCAATACCATGATATTTTGGGAGAACAGGACTGTCCCCACCATGAAAACACTGCATGATCATTATGACCGCCTGTCTGTCAGGCTATCAGTCATTA
>ENA-OQKP01001130-OQKP01001130.1-human-gut-metagenome-genome-assembly--contig:-NODE-1130-length-14426-cov-4.697042_pt1 | contig 14426 bp, 18 predicted proteins | sample MGYA00242780_ERZ504802 | MGnify/ENA primary metagenome ERZ504802 (study PRJEB26092, sample SAMD00036406) | human gut metagenome | host: Homo sapiens | study: EMG produced TPA metagenomics assembly of... | reverse complement strand
CCTTTTTTATAGCGAAGTTGATGTTCCAATGTTGCCCAGAAATCCATACCATTGGTTCGAATCTGTAATTCTACACGCATAGGTGTTTTACCCTTAGCAAAAAATACTGGTATTTCAACAATCATATCACTAATGGAAATACTTTTCATCAATTATTTATCCCCACAACAGTACCGTTTAATGCTTTGTAAATTCCTCCATGCAAATCGTATGCAATTTGCATAGCGGAATAAAACAAGTTTTTCATATCGCGAACATAAAGGATTTATCTGCTATTCAGACTCAGAGTGTATTTCATTTATAGCATCCTTCTTTTCTTCAATAATTTTCAAATTACGTTTTGCAACATAGCCTTCTATAGTTTCACCATTTTCATTTGTAAAAATTACCCTGTAATAATAATTGGTATTTTCAGTAATTATTGCTTCAATATTCTCATGGATTTTTCCAATTATCCTTGCTCCTTTTCTGGAAGTTCTTTTACATTGCTAACAACATATGCTGTTACTGGAATGCCTACATTTTCTTGGAAATACGGCTGAAAGAAATTTCCATATATAAAACATATTAACTGCCAAATAATAAAGAATTGTATTTTTTTCTTTTCAGTCCAATTGGCAAACTTATCCTGAAAACCTTTTGAATCAGTAGCCTGCTCAGTCAGCACTTCTTGGATTTCTGATTCTGTAAATGAATCATCGCCGTCACAGTCCTCTTTCAGCTCATCTTGAACCCGAGAGTATGCGGTTTCAACAATGTCCGATAAGGAAGTTGATTTTGGGACTATATCAGCAAACATACAGGAAAAATCTATCTGTTGCAACTGTTTCAATTGTTCCAATCTCAAACTTTTTGACATTGCATTTATTGATTCTGCTATTGCTTTTGCTGATTCTGCAATATTCATTTGCTCATATGCTTTAAATGACTGTGCAAGCGATTCAATAGTATTTCTCATGGAATCGGAAAACAAATCATTTGTCAAATGTTTTTCTTAATGACTCTGCCATTTCACTTATTTGAATTTGTGAATAAGATGAGTACATTTTCAATAGTTCATTCCTGTTTGACATTAATTCGACAGAGGACAATTTTTCATAACTACGGAATTTGCTTCTCAATTTCGAAGAAGGATGAATCTCAGCTGATCTGAGCATTCATCCTCTTCCATTGTTTCCTATAATATTGCTATTTAGAAGTCATCATCCATATCACAATCATCGAAGTCGATGTCATCCTCTTCCTCATCATCCTCGTCGAAATCACCGGCATCTCTAAAAAGAGCCTCGTGTTCCTCTTTGCTGGTACACATTAATTCATCCCATAAGAATCTTTCAGTTGCATCAATTTTTCCATCACCGTTAAAATCATTCCACTTCATACCGACACCCTCCTTAAAGATCGATGATTTGTTTTTCTTTGTACTTTTATCATAGCACAAATGCTGTTCAATAAAACGGACTATTCATATTTATTACTTTGTTTGAAATATCTTTTTAGAATCTGTAAACTCCCTATTACCTCGTTATTGGAAATCTGGCAGTTCCAGCCTTTTTAATTTGTGATCATCCAATCCGATAACCGTCTCCACACCGTTCACTTCGGCTATCTCCCAGAACTCCTTCCAATAATGATGTTTGTGTCGCATGGAGGAACCATTCTTTTCCAGAGGCCATCCAGATTGTACGGCCGCATCAATCCCCCGTACAGCAACTGCTTCCATTTCCGGAGTCCAGATTTTTCGTCTTCTGAAAATCCGATCCGGATGAGCAACGATTTTGAAATAACCTGTTTTCATTCCCGTGATCATCGCATCACCAAGAGCAGTGTATTCATCCTCCAGCAATCGTTCTTTCGACCATTCGAACGTATAATGCTCTCTGTCTTCCGGGTCTTCTGCCATATGCTGTCCAAGCAAAAGAATTTCCAAATCCGGATTGTTGGAAAGTTCTTGATAATATCCACTCCGATCATATCCCTCAAAATACTCAATCTCCAGTCCGATATGAATTTTGACTTTTCTCTGATACTGTTCCTTCAGATTTTTAAGAGTGGATACGTATTCCGGCAGCTCCTCATACTTCATCCGTCCGCCAAACGGATTGCCTGGGAACGGTGCATGGTCTGTGAACCAGATATCAGTTGCTCCAAGACCAATCGCTTTTTTGATATATTCTTCGTCGGATACCATCTCCGCATGCCCGCAACGGAACGTATGAACATGGAAAAGATATCGTTCTCCTAATGGCTTTATTTACAAAATAAAGGGAAAACATGTATCCCTGTTTTATACCGCTTATTTACGATATAACGGAAAACACGCTTTCCCTTTGCGATCCTCTTATTTACGAAATAAAAGGAAAAATATTCTCTTTCCGATTCCCTTATTTACGATATAAATGTCTTATTTATGAAATAAAGGGAAAACTACACAGAAGTATCAAGCTCATTTACATCCACAAAGGTCTTTCCATCTCTCCAGATACGTTCCAGATCATAGAACAGACGGTCTTCGCGGCAGAAAACATGTACAATGATATCTTTATAATCCATAAGGATCCAGTTTGCACTCTGGTAGCCTTCGATCTGCTTACATTCGCAGCCTGCTTTTCCAAGCATTTCTTCTACATTGTCAGCCATAGCCTGTACCTGATTAGGGTTGCTTCCGTCCGCGATGATGAAATAATCGGCAAGAACGGATACAGACTGAATATCGATGATCTTGATATCCTGGCCCTTTTTATCACTTAACGCCTCATAGGCGATTTTTACCATTTCCTTAGAATTCATTTCTATCTCCTTTTACTTTTCGGCTGCTGCTTCCTGCTCTTTGCTGTCAGTGCATGGAACTTCCCTGATTTGTTTAAAATACTCATAAGCAGTAGCAGTCATAGGATCAGCATCTGCACCTTTTTTAGCCAGATATTCCAATGTACTCTTTAAAATTTCATACATGGTCTGATCCAGGTCTTCATAGGCAAGTTTTCTCATCTGAGGAAGATTATCTGCCTTATAACGCCTTGGCTCAATATAATCAGCAATATATACGATCTTATCCAGAACAGACATGTCTGCCTTACCTGTGGTATGACAGGCAATGGCACTTAGGATCTCCGGATCTTCAATTCCGTATTTATTCTCTGCCAGCCAGGCACCGTACTTGGCATGAAGTACCGGAAGAGCTTTCTTTTCTGCATCAGTTACAGGAATCTTATGACTGATGCATTTCTTTAAGATGATCTCATCTGCAAAACGCTTGCCACAGTCGTGCATCAGTCCTGCAAGTTCTGCCTTATCTATATCATATCCATAACGCATGGCAAGATTCATACAGGTAAAAGATACGCTTAAGGAATGCTCATAACGCATAGGATCCAGTTTTGTTTTCAGTTTACTGCGCAGCATCATAATCTGGCTGCAATGATTGCTCATCTGCATAACTGTCTCTCCTTTAATCTTCAAAGGCTTCTCTGTAAAGTCCATGTATTCTGATATATCCGGCAACCGGACCTGGGACCAGGTCTTTTATAGACTGCCCCGAGGACACCATTTTCCGAATCTGCTTAGAAGCTACGTCCATTTCCTCAAAGCGAATCACTCCGATCCTGGCTTCAAATTTTTCTTCCAGATATTTTACCTGCTTTTCAAAATCCGGATGGTCCTTTTCATAGGATCTGGCAGCTACCAGTAAGACCGCCTGTTTCATGACCATTTCCGGGTGATACCACTGCTCGATCTCATAAAGGGAATCTGCACCTATGATAAAATAAAACTCATGCTGCGGATATACCTCTTTAAGCAGCGACAATGTCTGGGCCGTATAAGTGTTTCCTTCCCTTTTCAGCTCAAAATCAGAATATACAAAATAGGGAACTGATGCGATGGCCAGTTTTACCATGTCTTCCCGCTCTTTCCCTTCGGTCACCAGACGACCCTTTTTATGAGGCGGATGGCCTGAGGGCATAAACCAGATCTCGTCAAGGCTAAACTGCTCATATGCCTGTTTTCCAAGAGCAAGATGACCATTATGGATCGGGTCGAAGGTTCCTCCTAGGATTCCTATTTTTGCCATATCAGACCTCCCTGGTCATCGTAATTTATGGTAATACAATCTTTCTCTTTGTTTCATCCTTTGCCGGACGATACAGTACGATCTTTCTTCCGATCACCTGTACTACCTCTGAATGAGTACGCTCACCCAGCACTTCCGCAATGGATCTGCCATCATCCAGGCAGTTTTTTAATACAGTAATCTTTACAAGTTCTCTGGCCTCTAATGCTTCAGAAACAGCCTCTGTTACCTCTGGGGTAAGGCTGGATTTGCCGATCTGGAAGATCGGATCCAGATTCATTGCAAGACCTTTTAAATAGGATCTCTGCTTGCTTGTCATTGATTTCTCCTTTATCTATATAAACTTAGTCAATTAAGATTTATTTGTAATAATCAAACTCCAGACCATACATGCGGACAGTATCACCTTCACTGATACCGGCTTTTTCAAGATCATCTAAGATACCGGTATTCTTTAAGAACTTCTGGAAGAAATCAAAGCCCTTCTCAGAATCCAGATTGGTATAACCAAGCATCTTTTCAATTCTCGGTCCTTCTACTACATAAGCTCCGTCATCTGCTCTTGTAACTGTATAAGGCAGGTTGCGGTCACCCTGATACTCGATTTCAAATTCCTTCTCAAATACAACCGGCGCGGAATCTACAGTCTTTAACAGATCATTTACATGCCATAACAGTTCTTTCACGCCCTGTCTGCTGACTGCAGAGATTGAAAATACTTTAATACCCTTTGGCTCAAATTCTGCCTTTAATCTGGCAATAACATCATTGGAGTCATCTTCCGAATAACATGCATCCATTTTATTGGCTGCGATCACCTGTGGGCGTTTTAAAAGATCCGGATTGTATGCCTCCAGCTCTTTGTTAATAGTTAAAATATCCTCTAACGGATCTCTTCCTTCTACAGAAGCACCGTCTACTACATGGACTAACACTTTGGTACGCTCAATATGACGCAGGAAGGAATGCCCCAGTCCTACTCCCTCAGAAGCTCCCTCAATCAATCCCGGGATATCTGCCATAACAAAACCTGCACCATCACCCAGATCCACCACACCCAGATGTGGATTTAATGTAGTAAAATGATAGTTTGCAATCTCAGGTCTTGCGTTGCTGACTACGGATAACAATGTAGATTTTCCAACATTTGGAAATCCTACCAGACCTACATCTGCGATCACCTTAAGCTCCAGAGTAACCCACAGCTCCTGTCCAGGCTGTCCAGGCTGTGCATACTTGGGAACCTGCATGGTGGAGGTTGCGAAATGCATGTTTCCAAGGCCGCCTTTTCCGCCTTTTAAAATAACTTCTCTTTTATTATCACCGGACATGTCTGCAATGACTTTTCCGGATTCAAAATCTTTAATTACAGTACCTTCCGGTACCTTTACGATCAGATCATCGGCATCTGCTCCATGACAGCGGCGTTTTCCACCTTCCTGTCCGTCTTTTGCCACATATTTATGAATATGACGGAAATCTACCAGTGTGTTTTTTCCTGTATCTACCTGGAAAATAACATCGCCGCCTCTTCCGCCGTCCCCGCCGTCAGGACCGCCATTTGGAACATAAAGTTCTCTTCGGAAAGAAACATGGCCATCTCCGCCTTTACCGGACTTTATAAATACTTTTGCTCTATCTGCGAACATTATACAGCACCTCCTGTTGGTGTTGAATGTGAGGATCCTCAGTAGGCAGAACGCACATTCCGTCACTAAGGATACAGAAAAAAGGGGCTCCATACATACTTGTATGGGGCCCTCAGAATTACTCGTTGATTGCTCTTGGGTAAACAGAAACCTGCTTCTTGTCTCTGCCCTTTCTTTCAAACTTAACAACTCCGTCTACTAAAGCAAATAAGGTATCGTCGCCGCCCTTACCTACGTTGTTGCCAGGATGAATATGTGTACCGCGCTGTCTGTACAGGATGTTTCCTGCCAGTACGAACTGTCCATCAGCTCTCTTTGCGCCAAGTCTCTTGGACTCGGAATCACGGCCGTTCTTAGTAGAACCAACACCCTTTTTATGAGCGAATAACTGAAGGTTCATCTTTAACATGTCTTACACCTCCTTAAACCGGATATTAATGTATGATCTTCCATAATCATTCTCAATATTCTGAAGTCCCAGAATAAGAGAATTCATAAGGAGCTGTGACTCAGGGCTTATATCTGAAGTGAAGCGGAAGTCAAACTGAATGTCATCCTGTCCTGCTGTTCCTTCAAATCCGTCATCCGTAAATGTCTCTACTGAATTATAAAAATTAATAGCCAATGCAGAAACTGCTGCGCAGATAATATCTTCACCTTCTTCAGCATAACCTGCATGTCCCTTAATCACGATTCCGCAGTAAAGATCATTGCCTGAATCTGTGGATTTCTTAAATACTGTTGTCTGGATCATACCATTTACAATTAAGCGTTGATCTTTTCGATCTTAACCTGTGTAAAGAGCTGTCTGTGACCATTCTTTTTGTGATAGCCAGTTTTTCTCTTATACTTGTAAACGATAACTTTCTTTCCCTTGCCTTCCTTCTCAACTGTTGCTGTAACAGTTGCTCCGGCTACGGTTGGGCATCCAATCTGCAGTTCGCCGTTGTTAACAGCCAGCACCTGGTCAAATGTTACGGTCTCGCCTGCGCCTGCGCCCAGTCTTTCTACCTTAATGACATCGCCTTCTGCTACCTTGTACTGCTTTCCGCCTGTTGCAATAATCGCGTACATAAAAAGGCACCTCCTATGTTCATTACTCGCCAGCTTCGGTGTCTCTTACGAAATCTTTTACCTCGCTGTGCGGCATACTTAAGTATAATATCACCCGACTTTTCAATTGTCAAGGATATTTTTAATTATTTCATCCTCTTTTCCAGGTTCCCGGAGAAAGAAGAACAAGTACCGGGAACAGCTCCAGTCTTCCTGCCAGCATGTCAAAGATAAGCACTGTTTTTGACAGGTAGGACATCTTAGAGAAGTTAGATGCAGGACCTACAACGGAAAGTCCCGGTCCAATATTATTAAAATTGGCGGCTACTGCTGTAAAGCTGGTGGTAAAATCATAATTATCCAGACTGACAATAAGGACAGAAGCCACAAACAGCATAAAATATACAATAATATAGCAGTTTAAAACACGAAGGGTATCATTTCCGATCACTTTCCCCTCATATTTTAAGACCTTTACACTTCGTGGGTGGATCATGGTAGAAATTTCCCGTTTAGCTTCTTTAAAAGCGATCATAATACGGGAAACCTTCATTCCGCCGCCTGTACTTCCTGCGCAGGCACCAATAAACATCAACAGCACGATAATGCATTTTGAAAACTCCGGCCATTTATCAAAATCTACGGTAGAATAACCAGTGGTTGTAATAATAGAAGCAACCTGAAATAATGCATGGTGAGCTGCCAGGAAAAGAGATGGGAACATGGAGCGGATATTAATAGTGATCAGCACTACCGCTGCCAGGATGATCGCCAGATAACCACGCATCTCCTCACACTTGAAGGCTTCTTTGGGCTTACGGATGAGAAGCAGATAATAAACATTAAAGTTAATACCAAAAAGAATCATGGCAATACTTAAAACTGCCTGCTGGTAAACGGTATAACCTGCCTGTCCGCTGTTGCGGCAGGCAAAACCTCCTGTTCCAGCTGCGCCAAGGCTCATACAGATGGTATCAAATATAGGCATTTTCCCGATCAGCAGGAAAACTGCAGTCACAACGGTAATAAAGAAATAGATCACATATAACAGCTTTGCGGTAATGCGGATCTTCGGTACCAGTTCCCCTACAGAAGGTCCCGGACTTTCTGCTCTCATGATGTGCATATCATAGTCTCCTGCAATGGGAAGAATAGCAAGGATAAATACAAGAACGCCCATGCCTCCGATCCAGTGGGAAAAACTTCTCCAGATCAGGCTGGCTTTTGACAGCTTCTCCACCTCTGGAAGGATACTGGAACCGGTAGTAGTAAAACCGGACACAATTTCAAACAAAGCATCAATAAAATGAGGTATCTCCCCGCTTAACACAAAAGGAAGGCAGCCAAAAAAGCTTAGAACCAGCCAGCCTAAGGAAACCAGTACAAAGCCTTCCCTTGCAAAAAACATCCTTACCTTTGGCTTTTTTCTGGTACATAAAAAACCAAGAACTGCACATACAACTGCTACCCCTGCGTAACAGCTGATAATTCCTTCTTTATAAACGACTGCTGTCAGGATAGGGATCAGCATCAGCGCCGCTTCTATATTCATGATCCAGCCTAACATATAAATAATAATACTATGATTCATTGCCTAAACCCCTTTACTTTAATATGTCGGTCAGATCATTCAGGCCTGTATGGGTCGTAACAATGATCACGGTATCGCCAGCTTCAATCGTATCTTTGCCTCGAGGGGTAATAATACAGCCGCTGCGGTTGATACAGGCTACTAACAGATTATTTTTCAGTTGCAGCCTTTCCAACGGAATACCAAGAAGAGGGGATCCTTCTTTTACGCGGAATTCCAACGCCTCTGCCTTGTCAGCTACGATCTTATAAAGAGTTTCTACATTGCTTCCCATAGAATTCTGCATTGCTCTTACATACTGAAGGATCAGGTCTGCAGTAAGCATTTTCGGCTGGATCAGGCTTCCAAGATCCAGGGAATTGATCACACTTTCAAAAGCAATCCTGTTTACCTTCGTGATCAGCTTTGCATTGGATTTGCTGGCTGCATACAGGGAAAGCATAATATTTTCTTCATCAAAGCCTGTTAAAGAAGCAAAAGCCTCTGTCTGAAGGATACCTTCTTCCAATAAAACCTGCTGGTCAGAACCGTCACCGTGGATGATCATGGCATTTGGCAGCAGTTCACTTAACTGTCTACACCGTGCTTCATCCTGCTCAATGATCTTGATCTTGATCTTTGTATCCGCCAGCTGGTTGCAAAGATAATATGTCAGCTTTCCGCCGCCTACAAACATGGCAGTTTTTACGGAGTTGTTTACGATTCCGGCTTTCTTAAAGAAGTCCGCACTGTCTGTATGGGATGCGATAAATGAGATCTTGTCTCCTTTCTGCATCACAAAATTACCATCTGGGATCACAACGTCATCCCCGCGCTCTACAGCACAGATCAGCACATTGCTCTTTAACTTATTTACCACATCCATGACCTTTAACTGGTCTAAATTGGAATGATCCGGGATGAGAAGCTTTAACAGCTCGATCCTTCCTTTAGCAAACGGCTCGATCTTAATAGCAGACGGAAAACGCAGAAGTCTTGCGATTTCTCTCGCAGCTGCCAGTTCCGGGTTAATGGCCATAGAAAGGTTTAACTCTTCTCTGATATAACCGATCTCTGCGGAATACTCAGGGTTTCGGATACGTGCGATGGTATGACAGTTACCTGCTTTTTTCGCGATCAGACAGCAGAGCATATTCAACTCATCTGAGTTTGTAGTGGCGATCATCAGATCTGCCTCCTGAATACCCGCTTCCATCTGTACCTGGTAAATAGCGCCATTTCCAGTTACGCTCATCAGGTCTACATTGTCAGAAATGTTTTTTAATGCCTCATCATCGGTATCGATCAGTGTGATATCATGATTTTCCCTGTTTAACTGCTCTGCCAGAGTTGTTCCAACTTTGCCGCAGCCCACGATTATGATCTTCATGTTTGTTTTCCCCTATTCCCTTGTACTGTTATATAATCCTGCCGCCTGTTCGTATAATGGACGTCTTACCTTTTTGCGGGTTATCTCCACTAAATTCAAACGGGTCATTTCTACTACAACTGTTTTTACCGGATCTTTCGCTACAGCTGCTTTTAATGCTTCCATCAGCTGCATCTTACTTTCTTCCTGGTTCATATCAATAAAATCCACCATAATAATACCGGAAAGATTGCGCAGCCGCAGCTGTCTTGCGATTTCTGCCGCCGCCTCTAAATTAATCTTTAATACGGTTTCCTCCAGCTTCTTTTTACCTTCATATTTCCCCGTATTTACATCGATCACTACCATGGCTTCTGTTGGCTCGATCACCAGATAGCCTCCGGATTTCAGCCATACCCGTTTATCAAGTGCCTTGGAAAGAGCATTATCCAGACTATAAAGCTTTCCAAGTGAAAGCAATCTGTCTGTATACAATTTTAATTTTCCTGCATCCTCCGCCTGGCTGGTTTCCAGATATTCTTTTAACTGCCCATATAGATCCGGACAGTCTGTAACGATCTCCTCCAGTCCTCCGGCATAAGAATCCCGGATACCTGCAATATAAGAAGGAAGTGTCTTATACAGACAGCTGTAGCAGGTGCGGCTGCCGCTCTCTTTTATCAGCTGTTTTAACATAGCTTTAAGCTTTTCGCACTCTTCTAATATCTGTTCCGGCCCTGCTGATCCTGCATTGGTCCTTAAAATAATGCCAAAGCCTATAAAATCATTTTCCAAAAGCATTTTCCGGATCTGATTTTTCCATGCTGTGTCTGTAAGTTTTGCCGAAAAACCAATCCCTGTTCTGCCTGCTGTGAGAACGCAAAAACGCCCAGGCAGAGACAAATTAGAGGTAAGCACAGGGGCCTTTGTCTTTACGGCGTCCCGGCTTATCTGAACTAAAAGCTCATCTCCTGGTCTTAGTTTACCACTTCTTCCTTGCTGGGCAAATATATGTTCTTTATTTTCATCCAGACTATAATAACCAACCGTCACGCCCAAATCAATAAAAGCTGCATTAATACCTGCAACTACCTTCTGGACTTTTCCAATATAAATGTTATTAAGGATCGATGCCTGGTCTTCCTCTTCCAGGATAATACCTGTTACCTTTCTATCGGATACGGAAGCTGTACATATTTTTCCCTGCAAACGGGTAATGACTAATTTATCCATTATTCTATATCCTGTCCCAGATTGCCCAATGTTACAAATTTATGTGTGCCAGCCTCTGCTTCTTCTGCAGTGGCTGCATCTGCATATACTTCTTCTCTCTCAGTCATAAAAGCGAACTGGGGACGTTCTTCCTCTAAAGAAGCATAATACGCATCCAAAACAAGCTCCGGTTTAATATTTGCAGCACTGCCTGCAGACACTTTCATAAAAAGAGCAGGGATCTCTCCTTCTTTACGAACTTTTAATTCATAGACAAAGGGCTTAAGGTTCATTTCCCGTTCTCCCTTTTTTGTCTTTTTCATGATCATTACATGGTCTGTATCAAAAAATTGAACCAGCTTTTCAAACCACTCCTGTGGACTTTCATTTTCCGGCTCATAACCCGGCCGGAAGGTAAGACTGTAATCTGCTGCTGCCACAATAGACATAGCATTTGCTGCATCATCTGGAAGAAGCTTGTACTCCAGGATTTCAAAGCCTTCTGACATCACTGCATTTAAGCGGTCCACCATTTTTTTTGAATTTTCAGTATCCAGTACCTCAATATCCACATATTCACCCTTGCTGGTGATACCTACACCTAAAGGCGCAGCAAAGGACATGATCTGATGAGGGCTGAAGCCTTCGCTGTAACGGATATTCACTTCAGCTCTGCGGATCGCTTTCTGGAAGTAACGCATAACATCCAGATGTCCAATGAATTTCATGGTGCCGTATTTACGAAATTTTATACGAATTTTCATCATTGTCTGTATTGTTCCTTTTTATTTGCATAATCTATCAATTTGCACGATTCAACTCTTTACCTTTTTTCAAAGCAGACACCGCCGCCATATTTTGCAGCGCCGCAGCCAGAACATTTCTGACGGCAGTTTGGTGTTACTTTCGCATCCAGTGCATTCTGCCATTCTCTCTTTAAGAAAGCCTTGGAAACGCCGGCATCAATGAAATCCCATGGGAACAGTTCATCTAAGCCGCGCTCTCTGGTGGTATAAAAGTCAATATCCACACCGCAGGTCTTAAATGCATCCATCCAGACTTCATTTTTAAAGAATTCAGACCAGGAATCATAGATCGCCCCTTTACGGTATGCTTCTTCAATAACAGCGCCTACCCGGCGGTCACCTCTTGCAAGGACGCCCTCTAATACAGTCAGTTCCGCTTCATGCCAGTTGTATTTTAAACTCTTAAAGTTCTTCATTTCCCTAAACTTACCGCGGACAATATTGGCACGCTCCAAAAACTCTTCCTTTGTACACATTCTTGCCCACTGGAATGGAGTAAATGGCTTCGGAACAAAGAAAGAAGAGCTGGCAACTACCTGAACCTTTCCATTTCTCTGCTCTTTCGGTATTTCATCATAATAGGTCTCTGCGATCTTTTCAGAAAGAAGCGCGATTCCTTCCATATCTTCTACCGTCTCTGTAGGCTGTCCCAGCATAAAATACAGTTTTACACGGTTCCAGCCTGCATGGAACGCATCACTGGCTCCTTTTAAGATCACTTCTTCTGTCAGTCCCTTATTGATAACATCTCTCTGACGCTGGGAACCTGCCTCCGGTGCAAAAGTAAGACTGCTCTTTTTAATATCCTGGACCTTGCTCATAACATCCAGTGAAAATGCATCAATACGCAGAGACGGAAGGGAAATATTCACCCCTTTGCCTTTAAACTCATCGATCAGGAAGTTCACAAGGCCTTCCAGATGGGTATAATCACTGGAGCTTAAGGAACTTAAAGAGATTTCTTCATGTCCTGTGCTCTTAAGCATATAATAAGCATAGTGCTTTAAATACTCCAGGCTGTGTTCTCTTAAAGGGCGATACACATTACCAGCCTGGCAGAAACGGCATCCGCGGATACATCCGCGCTGGATCTCTAAAACCACACGGTCCTGTGTTACCTTGATAAATGGAACTAATGGCTTCTCAATATACGGCACACTGTCCATATCTGCTACTACCTGTTTCACGATCTTTTCTTTGGCCGCCCCGCAATTGGGTGTAAAGCTCTTTAATGTGCCGTCTTCCTTGTATTCCACATCATAAAAAGCCGGAACATAAATTCCTTCGATCTGGGCCGCTTTTTCTAAAAAGTCTCTTCTGCTGCCGCCATTTTTCTTGTTTTCCTTATAGCAGTCTAACAGTTCAAAGTAAACCGTCTCTCCTTCTCCAATATAAAACATATCAAAGAAATCTGCTAAAGGCTCCGGGTTATACGCACATGGACCACCGCCAATGACAATCGGCATATCCTCCCCACGGTCTGCAGCATGCAGCGGGATCTGAGCCAGATCTAAGATCTGAAGTACGTTGGTGTAGCACATTTCATACTGAAGGGTAATACCCAGAAAATCAAAGTTCTTTACCGGTTCCTGGGTCTCCAATGTAAATAACGGGATATTTTTCTCCCGCATGATCGGGTCAAGATCCATCCATGGACTGTATACACGTTCACAATAAATATCTTCCCTTGAATTAAACATAGAATACAGGATCTGGATTCCTAAATGGGACATACCGATCTCATAAACGTCCGGAAAGCACATGGCAAACCGAATGTCCACAAGGGACGGATCTTTCATGACACAGTTCACTTCCCCACCGATGTATCTGGCGGGTTGTTGAACGGTTAATAAAATTTCATCACTTAACGCTAACTTTCTCATAAATCCTTATTTTACCTACATTTCTCACGTTTTCAGCGATGGGTTCATCGCTGTTTTTTTGTTCTTTTTAGTTCTTTTTCTCTGATTTTCTCCGTAAGCGCAAAAACACAAATTCTTGTCAAGTGTTTTTATCTCACGGACAGTTTACATAATATTTTTCGCTCTTACGACAAAAAAAGTTTTTTCTGAAATACGCACAATTCGGATTTTCCATCATTTTACGGATAAATCCACTCTAAATGTACAGATCAGACCGCATTATTATACGGTATTTCCAGCGTTTCCGCAACAAATTCTTTCCCGAAAGCGATTTTTTGAGCTCCTATCGTCGAACTTTTTATCAAGTTTTCCGAATATTCGTCAAATCCAGGAACCTCAAAAATCAGGGTTTCCTTCAAAACGATCTCATCATTTTCCAGTTTTACTGGCATGGCATTCAGGAAAATTTCCTCAAATTCCGGAACCTCTTCACAAACTTTTTGACTCGGAACAACATAGTGTTGCATCGTGAAAATTCCGCTGGAATGTCCGAGCACGACGGCCAGTTCTTTGATATTAACCTGGTACTGGACCATTAGTGTTGCGTATACATGGCGCAAATCGTGCCAGTGAAAATCATCCGGGAGACCGTAAGTTTTTTTCAGCGAATTGAAATCATCCTTATAGGACCGGCGGTTATAGGCAGTGCCATCCGCCCGGTGCCAGATCGTTACCTCTCCTGCGTCCTTCCCTTCTGCCTCCAGCGACTGGGTCCATCAGGGAGCAATCTCCACTTTTTACTTTCCATTTATCACTGTTCAATGACCTGCATT
>ENA-OQKP01001129-OQKP01001129.1-human-gut-metagenome-genome-assembly--contig:-NODE-1129-length-14458-cov-3.005233_pt1 | contig 14458 bp, 13 predicted proteins | sample MGYA00242780_ERZ504802 | MGnify/ENA primary metagenome ERZ504802 (study PRJEB26092, sample SAMD00036406) | human gut metagenome | host: Homo sapiens | study: EMG produced TPA metagenomics assembly of... | reverse complement strand
TGTCATTGTGTCTACCTTGTACAGGTCATCACTTCTAAGTATTTGCTTTGGCATGTCATCACGCGGATCTCTTGATGACTTTTCTATTTCTTTTACAATATCAGCAAGTGTAAGTTCTCCAATTCCAAGCTGCTTTGCAAGCTTAGCTGTCTGAAGTTTCTTTGCAATGCCTGCAGCCTTTCCCTCTAAAATATCCTGCGGCTTTAGTTCACATGATGCTAAAACTGCACGTGCTGCCTCGTAACTTTCCGGGTGAACGGCTGTGGCATCAAGCGGCTCATCTCCACCGCGAATACGAAGAAAACCTGCACACTGCTCATATGCCTTTGGTCCAAGCTTTACAACCTTTAACAACTGTTTTCTATTTGTAAACTGACCATTTTCCTCGCGGTAAGTAACGATATTTTTTGCAATTGTTTTCGTGATGCCTGACACATATTCGAGAAGCGCTGCTGAAGCTGTATTTAAATCCACGCCTACCTGATTTACACAGTCTTCTACTGTTCCATGAAGCATCTCATCGAGCTTTTTCTGATTCATATCATGCTGATACTGGCCGACACCGATAGCCTTTGGATCAATCTTGACAAGCTCTGCAAGCGGGTCCTGCACACGTCTGGCGATAGAAACAGCACTTCTCTGGCCAACATCAAAGTTTGGAAACTCCTCTGTTGCCTGTTTGCTTGCAGAATATACTGAAGCACCAGCCTCGTTTGTGATGACATAGCGCACAGGCGCATTGATTTCCTTAATCAAATCTGCAATGATTTGCTCAGACTCTCGCGATGCTGTTCCGTTTCCAACTGAAATCAATGTAATATGGTACTTTGCAATAAGTGCTTTTAAGATATCTTTTGATTCTTTTACTTTATTATGCGGTGCTGTCGGATAAATGACCTTTGTGTCAATTACCTTTCCAAATGGATCAATTACAGCAAGCTTACAGCCTGTACGAAAGGCCGGATCCCAGCCAATAACAGTCTGACCTGCAATTGGCGGCTGCATCAGAAGCTGCTTTAGATTCTGTCCGAACACCTTCATTGCGCCCTCTTCTGCTGTCTCTGTCAGATTAGTGCGAAGCTCACGCTCTATTGCAGGAGCGATCAGACGCTTATATGCATCCTCTGTAGCCTCACGAAGAATAGCTGCACAAGTTTCGTTCTTTCCCTTTGTCATTACATTATATAACCAGGAAAGAATCTCTTCCTGCGGTGCCTCAATTTTAACACTCAGCACCTTTTGATTTTCTCCGCGGTTTACAGCAAGCACCTGATGACCATTGATCTTTGTAAGCTGTGCCTGAAACTCATAATATGTTTCAAATACAGACTCTGTACCTTCTTCGCGAACTGTGGAGGTGAGCATACCTTTTTCCCATGTCATTTTACGAATCTGGGCACGAAATGAAGCATCATCTGAAATGTGCTCAGCTAAAATATCCATGGCACCTAAAATTGCATCTTCTGTGCTTTCCACACCTTTTTCCGGTGATACAAAAGCTTTTGCCAGCTCTTCTTTTGTTCCTTTTGCCTGTCCTAATAATATTTCATTTGCAAGCGGCTCTAAGCCTTTTTCTTTTGCAATTGTCGCTCTTGTCCGGCGCTTTGGACGATACGGACGATAAAGATCTTCTATGACGGCTAATGTCTGTGCCTGCTCCATTTTCTTTTTCAGATCATCTGTGAGGACGCCAAGCTCTTCCATGGAAGCAAGAACACTTGACTTTTTCTCTTCTAGATTGCGAAGATATGTCAGCCTTTCATCGAGATTTCTAAGTATCTCATCATTTAATGCACCGTGTGCTTCCTTGCGGTAGCGCGCAATAAAAGGGATGGTATTGCCCTCATCAATCAAATTTACAACTGCCTGAACCTGATCAGGGCGAATTTGCAGTTCTTCTGCTATCTTTTTAATAATATCCATTTTGATGCCTTTCTGCACCATATATACTGATGGTGCAAATATTGGTTGTGACTTTTATTTTTATGTGATATGATAACACTAATGTTTATCATACATTGCAGTAGAATATTTTGCAACCCAGAAGATACACAAATTCGAAAAGAAAGGATTTTATTTTTTATGGATGAAAATAAGAACTATAAGGATCCTGAGCGTGAAGGCAATGATAACGACACCTATGATCCGTATGAGGAATATGTAAAGGATAAGGTTCATGAGGAGCAAAAGGAGGAGTATGGTGATTCTTATGCGCGCTATACTGATCCGCAGATGGGGCCTGAGGATGATAGAGGCCGTTCTTACAAACCACATCACAGACGTGCTACTAATCTTGAGAAGATTGGCTTCGCAATGAGTATTGCTGCTTTGATCTGCTGTTGCTGTGCTAATATTTATTTAACGCTTGGTGTTTCTATCATGTCTCTTGCTGTTTTAATCTGTTCTCGCTTTTTTGCAAATGAGGATCATCACTTTCACCCTATTGCAATTACTGGAATTATTATCAGCAGCATCTCTATTGTGATTGTTGCTTTTATCCTCTTCTTCTATCTTGTGCTTTATCCACAGCTGTTAGAGGATCCAACTTACCGCGATATGCTCAAGCAGATGCAGGATCTTTTAAACGATAAAGCAAATTCAATGCTTCCTTCTGAGTCTGGCGCAGTAGAAGTACCAAACACAGTTCCGATGCCAACAGGCAATGGGGATACAATTTAAAATTTTAAAATGCGTCACGCAACAAAAGCCCGAAGGTGCAATAGTTTCGTCGACGGACCAAACTCAGCAGGTTCCTTTTATGTTCTTTCTTATTATACATTACTTTGAAAGACCTGCTTCAAGTGTCCGTCTCGTGAAATCCATTCACCTTCGGGCTTTGCCGCAATATTGGCTTATCCATGAACTGTAACATTTTTTATGATAAAATTAAGAAAAAACAATACTACCGTTGCCCATAAATGCCAGCTTCGATATTTGAATCCTCTAATACGTCCTTTTGACAAATAGTGAATACTTTGCCAACACAAAAATATAATTGTCCATACGGCGAGATATGGTACTGCCGGATGATAATAAATACTGTCAAACAGCCTGCCACAAAGAAGCGCCTTTACTGCTCGTGTACCGCCGCAGCCTGGGCAATACCAGCCATTGAGGCTATAAATAAAGCATGGTGCTCCCTGTGCGATCCATTCAAGATCAAGCACATGCAAAATGCCAAGGCCGCCAACAAAAATAATTATACCAGCCACTATAATGCAAAAGAGGACATCTTCTGTCCTCTCTGCATGATCTTTATTTTTATGATCCATAATCATTCTTACTTTGCCAAACGAATCACACTGACAACTGGATAGTTTTCGCACAGCGCATCAAATTCATTTTCAGCCCACTCTGCTGTAATAAGTCCAAACTCATCTGCAATACCAGCATCTACGATCTGCTTTGCCTTAAAGCTTTCTGCTACAGCATTTGCATCTGATCCCTTTACACGCACAAAGTAGCTGTGTGTTGATTTTAAATGGTCTGAAACAGTCATCTTTCCTGGCTCATATGGTGCAATCTCAGTGATCTTTGGATTTCTTGCTGCATTTACAACATCTGCCACTACAGCGGAAGCTGTTGGAAGCTTTCCTGCTCCTGCACCATAAAACATCAAATCACCCATGCACTCACCGCGAACAAGAATTGCGTTCATTACGTCATTAACTGCAAAAGCGGATGCTCGTTTGTGATCATAACTGGGCATACCATTGCACTTATACTTCCATCCTCTTTCTTTTTGCTTGTTCCAAACCGTTTAATACGGCTGCCAAGAACCTTTGCGTATGCAAAATCAGCTGATGTTATCTTTGTAATACCCTCAGTATAAACATCCTCATAATCTACATATTTGCCAAATGCAAGTGAGGACAAAATTGCAATCTTTCTGCGTGCATCATGACCCTCAACATCTGCTGCTGGGTTTCTCTCTGCATAGCCTCTCTCCTGTGCATCTTCAAGGACTGCATCATAGTCAAGACCATCTTCACTCATCTTGGTTAACATATAGTTTGTGGTGCCGTTTAGAATACCGGTAATCTCAGTTACTGCATCGGAAGTAATGCTTGAAACAAGAGGACGAATAATCGGAATACCGCCGCCCACACTTGCCTCAAATAAAAAGCTTACATGATGTGCCTTTGCAATCTCAAGAAGCTCTGGACCATGCGCTGCAACAAGCTCCTTATTGGAAGTTGCAACATGCTTTCCCGCCTCAAGACAAGCCTTTACAAAGGCATATGCCGGCTTTGTTCCACCCATAGTCTCAACAACGATTGAAATTTCTGGGTTCTGTGTAATCAAATTAATATCCTTTACTACCTTATCTTCCATCACGTCGCCTGGAAAATCGCGAAGATCAAGTACGCATGCCGGCACGATTTCATCTCCTGCCTTCTTTGCGATTGTTTCCTTGTTCTTCAACAATACCTGCACAACTCCTGAACCGATATTTCCATATCCTAACACTGCTACCTTAATCATACTTATGTCCAACCTTTCCAGTTATGTGATTTTTGAGCTTTGAGGGTCTTTTTACTCTCCTGTGTCCTCAGATACCTTCTCTCCTGTAGACAGCCATCTTAAATAAGCGCTGATAAACAGATCAATGTCTCCATCAAGCACAGCGCCTGCATTTCCGCTGCTGGCACCTGTACGATGATCCTTTACCATCGTATATGGCTGAAGTACGTAAGAGCGAATCTGATTTCCCCATGCGATGTCTTTTACCTCACCACGGATGCCGGAAATCTTTTCTTCATTTTCCTGCTGCTTTAACATATACAGCTTTGCTTTTAACATCTGCATTGCCTTGTCCTTGTTCTGGAACTGGGAACGCTCATTCTGACAGGTAACAACGATACCAGTCGGAAGATGCGTAATACGAATTGCAGATGAGGTCTTATTGATATGCTGTCCGCCGGCACCACTAGAACGGTAGGTATCGATACGAAGATCATCATCGTTGATTTCAACATCAAGATCTTCCTCGATCTCTGGCATAACATCACAGGAAACAAAAGAAGTCTGACGCTTTCCTGCTGCGTTAAATGGGGAAATACGAACCAGTCTGTGAACACCCTTCTCAGACTTTAAATAACCGTAGGCATTCTCACCATTTACCTGGAAGGTGACTGACTTAATTCCAGCCTCATCACCATCAAGCATATCAAGAACTTCTACTGAGAAGCCATTTCTATCAGCGTAACGTGTATACATACGATACAGCATACTAGACCAGTCGCATGCCTCAGTACCGCCGGCACCTGCATTCAAACGAATGATGGCATTATTTTTATCATACTCACCATTTAACAGTGTGCTAAGTCTGAGTGCTTCAAGGTTTGTCGTGAACTCATCAAGAGACTCCTGAATGACAGGAATAACCTCTGGATCATTCTCCTCGTAACCCATCTCAATAAGCTCACTAATATCGTCATACTGAGTAGACAATGTTGTGTAGCTCTTTACGGTATCTTCCAAACTCTTTAACTCTTTTGTCATCTTCTGAGAACGCTCTGGGTCATCCCAGAAATCAGGAGCTTCCATATAACGTGAAAGCTCTGCAATTCTCTCTTTTTTGGCATCCAGATTTAAAGAAGCACCAAGCTCCTTTAACATCGGGACATAAGTAGACAGTGTGTACTTAAACTGATCTAACTCTACCACTTTTCTTCCTCTACTTTCTTTAATTCAAATTCAATATTTCAAGTTCAATATATCTTTGCGTCATTTACTCAGCAAATCTTCCGCAGCACTGCTTATATTTCTTGCCAGAACCGCATGGACACGGATCATTTGGCTGAATCTTCGGTGCATTTCTGCGAACCGGTGCCTTCACGCCGCTGTCATCCTTGTTTGTTCCTGTCACCTTTGCTACCTGCTCACGCTCCTCTGGCTTTTCAACCTTTACGCGGAACATCATTTTGACAGTATCCTCACGAATGCTTGCCATCATCTCGTTGAACATGTCATAGCCTGCCATCTTATACTCATTGAGCGGATCGCGCTGTGCATATGCCTGAAGACCGATTCCCTGACGCAGCTGATCCATATCATCGATGTGATCCATCCACTTGCGGTCGATGGTCTTTAGCAGAACAACGCGCTCTGCCTCTCTCATGCTCTCTGGATCTGGGAACTCGCTTTCCTTGTCTGCATAAGCCTGCAGTGCCATCTCTGTAAGAGTCTCTTTTAATGCTGCCTTCTTCATGTTCTTTGTTTCATCTGCTGACGGCATATATTCGGTAAGCGGAATGATGGAACGAAGCTCGATATTTAACTGAGTGAAATCCCAATCCTCTGGTGCCTGCTCATCTGAGATTGTGCGGTCTACAACCTGGCTGACGATATCTCTAATCATCTTTAAGATAACATCCTTCATGCTCTCTCCATCAAGAACCTGACGGCGCTCCTTGTAGATGATTTCACGCTGCTCATTCATGACCTCATCATACTTTAAGACATTCTCACGAATACCGTAGTTGTTGCCTTCGATCTTCTTTTGTGCTTGCTCAATTTCAGATGTTAACATCTTGTGCTCAATCTGCTCGCCGTCCTGAACACCAAGCGCATTGAACATGCTCATGATCTTTTCTGAACCGAACAGACGCATCAGATCATCCTCAAGAGAAATATAAAATCTGGATTCACCAGGATCACCCTGACGACCGGAACGACCTCTTAACTGGTTATCAATACGTCTTGACTCATGACGCTCTGTACCAATGATCTTTAATCCGCCAAGTTTTCTTGATTCCTCATCAAGCTTGATATCTGTACCACGTCCTGCCATATTAGTTGCAATTGTAACAGAACCATGCACACCTGCGCCTGCAACGATCTGAGCCTCTAGCTCATGATACTTTGCATTCAATACGTTATGCGGAATACCGCGTCTTTTTAACATGCCGCTTAAAAGTTCAGAAGTATCAATATTTACTGTACCAACAAGTACCGGCTGTCCCTTCTTGTAGGTCTCCTCAACCTCGTCGCATACTGCCTTATATTTTTCTTTCTTTGTCTTATAAACAGCATCCTGATGATCAATACGTGCAATCGGCTTGTTTGTTGGAATCTCAACTACGTCCATGCCGTAGATGTTACGAAACTCTCGCTCCTCCGTAAGCGCTGTACCAGTCATACCGCACTTTTTATCAAATTTATTAAAGAAGTTCTGGAAGGTGATAGTTGCAAGTGTTTTGCTCTCGCTCTTTACCATTACATGCTCCTTTGCCTCAATTGCCTGATGCAGACCATCGGAGTAGCGTCTGCCTGGCATGATACGTCCTGTAAACTCATCGACAATAAGAATCTCATCGTCCTTTACAACGTAATCCTGATCACGGAACATCATATAGTTTGCTTTGAGTGCCATGATCATATTATGCTGAATTTCAAGATTCTCCGCATCTGCAAGGTTATCAATATGGAAGAACTGCTCTACCTTTTGAACACCCTGCTCTGTTAAGTTGATTGTCTTATCTTTCTCGCTGACAACAAAGTCACCAGTCTCAGTGATCTCCTCACCCATAAGAGCATTCATCTTGGAAAACTCTGCACTTGCCTCACCCTTTTCAAGACGCTTTGCCAGAATATCGCAAACCTCATACAGCTTTGTAGATTTTCCACTCTGACCTGAAATAATAAGAGGTGTTCTAGCCTCATCGATCAAAATGGAATCGACCTCATCGATGATCGCAAAGTGAAGACCTCTCATTACGAGCTGCTCCTTATATACGACCATGTTATCACGAAGATAGTCGAAACCTAACTCATTATTTGTTACATGTGTGAGTTCTCAGTTATATGCTGCTCTTCGCTCATCATTGTTCAGGCTTGTTAATACACAGCCAACCGTAAGACCAAGGAATCTGTGAACCTTTCCTTCGTTCTCAGCATCACGCTGTGCCAGATAGTCGTTAACAGTAACGACATGAACACCCTCGCCTGCCAGTGCGTTTAAATAAGAAGGAAGTGCTGCCACGTTGGTCTTTCCTTCACCAGTCCTCATCTCTGCGATACGTCCCTGATGCAGTACGATACCGCCCGTCAGCTGAACCGGATAATGCTCCTCGCCCAACACTCTTCTGGAGGCCTCACGAACTGTAGCGAAGGCTTCCGGAAGGATATCATCCAGTGTCTCGCCCTTTGCAAGGCGCTCTTTAAATTCTACTGTCTTATGCTGAAGTTCTTCATCTGACAGTGCGACCCACTGCTCACGCATGCCGAGGATCTTATCCACGATTGGCTTGATACGCTTAAGCTCATGCTGGCTGTGAGTACCAAATATCTTATTTATGAATCCCATATCTGCCTCCTAAATACATACCGATAGTACAACAGACTAATTCTATCATTTTTCCTATAAAAATTCAAGACATTTTTATTCCTACTTCAGTTTAGGGTTTTTCCGGAAAAATGTAAAAAAGATGTATAAAAATTCTCTAAATTACATCAAAATTATATTTACAAAATCATTGTTTTGTGCTATACTCTTGGTAAATAAATAAAGACACATTTTATTTATTTCTATGATTCTATCGGAAGGAGCTGATTGTATGAAGTATATCATTACAGGAAGAAATATCGAGGTCACTGAGGGCCTGAAATCAGCAATTTATGAAAAGATCGGAAAACTTGAGCGCTATTTCACACCAGATGCAACAGTTTATGTTACGTTAAGCGTTCAGAAGGATCGTCAGAAAATCGAGGTTACGATCCCAGTTAAAGGAAGCCTGGTTCGTGCAGAACAGGAAAGTTCGGATATGTATGTTTCGATCGATTTAGTAGAAGAAATCATTGAGCGTCAGCTGAGACGTTATAAAACGAAACTGATTGCCAGAGAGCAGGATGGCGGAGACTTCTCAAGTGCCTTTATTGAGGAAGAGGATGAGTTCTCCGAAGAGAATGAGGGCATCAATATTGCACGTGTTAAGCGTTTCCCATTAAAGCCAATGAATCCTGAGGAGGCTTGCCTTCAGATGGAGCTTTTGGGACATAACTTCTTTGTATTCTACAACTGCGATGAGGATCGCGTAAATGTCGTTTACAAGAGAAAGAATGGTACTTATGGTCTGATCGGACCTGAGTTCTAATAATTAAATTGTTACTTACAGGGCATCTCAAATGGAGGTGCCCTTTTTTTCGACACTTTTTTCCATTTTTTACCACTATCAGATAGAGTTTTGTCTGATTATAGCTGTTTTTGTTGCTGTCAGCAAGTTATGCTTCCTATCTATTAGATATATTCTTATACTAGGAGGTAGGATTTATGGACTTTGAACAAATTGGAATGCGCATTAAAGCATGCAGAAAGCAAAAGCACCTGACGCAGGAGAAGCTGGCAGAATGCCTTGACGTTTCTTCTCATTATATCTATGAGCTAGAACGTGGCGTGAAAACGATGAGCTTATACACACTCAACGATCTTTCGACTTGTCTTGAGGTTTCGAGTGACTATTTGCTCTATGGCAAGGACAATACTGATTCAAACCCGATTCCCGAAGACGCCCTGTCCGTGATGATTAAGGATCTTCCATCGCAGCAGAGAAACAGACTCGCTGATCTGCTTAAGGTGATGATGCCGTACATCTCTCTTGATGAGTCAAGCCAGACATCAGGCAATGATGCCGGCAGAAAAAAAGTAAATAAGTAAGTAAGCACAAAAATCCGAGGCAGTCATAAGGCAGCCTCGGATTTTTGTATTTTTATCAGTTACTTTTATTTGACATTAAATGCCTTGATGCCTGGATATACAGCACTTGCTCCAAGCTGCTCTTCGATTCGAAGAAGCTGATTGTACTTGGCAACACGCTCTGATCTAGACGGTGCACCTGTCTTTATCTGGCATGTATTTAGTGCCACTGCAAGATCTGCGATAGTTGTGTCAGCAGTCTCACCGGAACGATGGGAGGAAATTGCGGTGTAGCCTGCCTTATGAGCCATCTTGATTGCCTCAAGTGTCTCGGATACAGAACCGATCTGATTTAACTTGATTAAGATTGCATTTCCTGCACCCAGCTCGATACCCTTGGAAAGTCTCTCGGTATTGGTAACAAACAGGTCATCACCAACCAACTGAACCTTGTCGCCCAGTCTCTTGGTGAGCTTCTGCCAGCCTTCCCAGTCCTCCTCATCAAGACCATCCTCGATTGAGATGATTGGATACTTCTCGCAAAGTGCTGCCCAATGCTCGATCAGTTCCTCAGCTGTATACTCAGTACCAGCCTTTGGAAGCTTGTAGTAGCCCTTGCCTTTCTCACTCTTCCACTCTGAGGATGCTGCATCCATTGCAATTCTAAAGTCTTTTCCTGGCTCATAGCCTGCCTTCTTTACAGCCTCAAGAATAGTCTCAATTGCTTCTTCATCAGACTTTAAAGCTGGTGCAAAGCCGCCCTCATCTCCTACTGAAGTAGCCAGTCCTCTTGACTTTAAAATAGAAGCCAGTGCATGGAATACCTCTGCACACCATCTTAAGCACTCCTTAAATGATGGTGCTCCAACTGGCATGATCATGAACTCCTGTACATCAAGTCCTGAGGAAAGTGCATGACAGCCACCATTGATGATATTCATCATTGGAACTGGAAGACGATTTCCTGAAACACCGCCAAGGAAACGATACAGCGGAATGTCTAAGGAAGCTGCAGCTGCACGGCATGTTGCGATGGAAACTGCAAGAATGGCGTTTGCGCCAAGCTTTGACTTATCCTTTGTTCCGTCTGCTTCTATCATCGCCTTATCTACTGCATAAATATCAGAAGCATCCATACCTCTGATTGCATCGTTGATGATGGTATTGATATTTTCAACAGCCTTTGTTACACCCTTTCCAAGATAGCGGCTCTTATCACCATCGCGAAGCTCAAGTGCCTCAAATTCTCCTGTGGATGCACCACTTGGTGCTGTTCCTCTTGCCACGGTTCCGTCTGCTAAAGTAACCTCTGCCTCAACAGTCGGATTTCCTCTTGAATCAAGAATTTCTCTTCCTACAACCTTTTCAATCTCTAAATAATCCATGATACTACCAAACCTTTCCTTTTCTTTCCACTGGTCTCCAACGGGAGAACACTCCCGTTTCAGCAGTATGGAGCCAATGGTTATTTTGCGTGAAGTTTGAAGTTGTTTTAAGGCATGTTCTTGTTAGCCTTTGCAACTATTAGTTAGTCTATACTAATATCTTTTAACATGCAAGCATTTTCTTATTATTGAAAAAATTTGTTCATGAACGGAGTCTGATGGAATAAGGACAAGAAAGCTGCACTGGCTCCCACGAACAGTAACAGTCTGTCCGAAAAAGATTTATTCTATCCATCTTTTTTCTCTTGACAGATTTGAAATTAGATAGTATAATCTCATTTGTGTTAGATATTTCTAACTAGTATTATATATAACTAATTTTAAATTTTATTAGGAGACGTTTATGGACCATTATTTGATTGAACATTGTGCGCCGACGTTAGCGTCTATAAAAACAGCAAATCTTTTCCGTGTCAGCTTTGATACTCAGAAAAATTTGTTTGATGCGGTACGCCGCTGGAACAATACACTTCGCGACAAAGGCGTTTTATGTTTTTGCCTGTGCCTTCATGAGCACACTGCTTTAATCTATGTGGTTCGTATGAGTCGTCTGCAAAATGATCTGTCTGATCCAGCTGTCGTTGAATTTCTTTCCTCCTTTGGCTATACAAGCCAAAACGCAATCGACGCTCTCCTCATTCTCAGACAACATTTGATGCAGTCTGGTACGTTTCCTCATGAAATAGGAATTTTCCTTGGATACCCACTTGCGGATGTGAAGGGTTTTATTATAAACCATGGTCATAACTGCCTTTGCTGCGGTGACTGGAAGGTATACAGTGACCCTGAAAATGCAGTTAAAACCTTTAGGCGCTACTGCAAATGCAAGCAGATTTACCGCAGAATGTGGGAACAGGGAAAGGATCTTCGCCAGTTGACAGTCAGCGCATAAGTGCCTGACTGATTTGACAAATAAATTTTTAAAGGAGAATATTATGAGCAAAGTAGCTATTGTTTATTGGAGTGGAACAGGAAATACAGAGCAGATGGCAGAAAGCGTAGCAAATGGAGCTAGAAATGCCGGCGCTGACGTAACTACTTTTACTGCTGCTGAATTTGATGCTGACAAGATGGATGAGTTTGATGCAATTGCATTTGGATGCCCTTCTATGGGTGCTGAGCAGCTTGAGGAAGATGAGTTTGAGCCGATGTTTACAGCTTGCGAATCAAAGCTTTCTGGAAAGAAAATCGCTCTGTTTGGCTCCTATGGCTGGGGTGATGGTGAGTGGATGAGAAATTGGGATGAGACCTGCCGCAATGATGGTGCAGTAATGGCTTGCGATTTTGTAATCTGCAATGATGCACCAGATGAGGATGCTAAAGCAGCATGCGAGGAGCTTGGAAAGGCTCTTGTATAAAGCCAACATATCATATTACGAAAAGACCCGAAGGCTACATCGCCTCGGGTCTTTTGATTTTGTGCGTTTTATCTAATTAATTTTTTAGTCGATTGTGTAATCCAGGCAGGAACGGATTGCAGTGTGTGGTCTTACCTTTCCATTTGCAACTGCAACGTGAGCCGGATGTACGGAGTAGCCCTTTAATGCTGCCTCGTCAGTAAATGTAGAATCAAGCATCAAATCTGCATTTGAGCTTTCCAGTCCATTTATGTTAACATGAATCTCTAACAATCCCGGAATCTGACCTGCAAGTCCCTCAAGACCAGCTTTGATTTCTGCCTTGATTGCTTCTTTTTCTTCTTTTGAATACTCATTCTTTAATGTCCATAAAATTACATGCTTTACCATATGTTTTTTCTCCATTCTTCTGTTTTTAATTTATTTTCAATCTATATTCACGCTCTTACAAGGCGAATACGATCTAACTCAAACAGCTCTTCTTCTTTTTCTGCAAAGAACTGAAGCTCCAGTTCGTAGCGTCCGCTTCTTAGTGTACCGATTGAACTCTTCCACATATGCTGCCCATCAACACCTTCTGCATTGACAACACCAACTGACTCTCCATTTGCCAAGATGCTTATTCCACATTCAGAAAGAAGTGTTCCCTCGATCTCAATTGACCACTCGCCGTCTTCTGCAAGCTCTGCATAGCGCCATTTTACTCTGCAGCCATCGGTGATATGTACAAGTGGGAAGCGTCCTTCTTTCTCGGTAAGATATGCTCCGCCAGTCAGACCACACTGCCAGCCTGCTTCAATACCTGCTGTGGCATCTAGTCCATGTGAAAATCCCTGTGAGGTCATCTCTACCTGCTCGATAATTCCTCTCTCTTCATCTACCTCAATGCGCTCTACTCGAGCACGGCGCGCATATTTTGTGTTGTTGGAGGAACCATGATAAAATACATACCACTGATTTTCAATCTTCACGATTGAACCGTGATTATTCCAACTTTGCGGATCAATTCCTGTATTGTCGATGATACGTCCTTTTCTTACATACGGACCAGCAATAGATTTGCTTACTGCATAATCAAGATTTGTCGGATGACCGCCATTACGGTGTGTTTCATCAATAAATTCACTTGCATACACAATAACATAATGATCACCTACCTTGCGAAGTGATGATGCCTCATGGAAACCATGACCATCATCATCCTTATTGATCAATGCTTCCTCATATGTATCTGGATTCAATGTACACATGTCATCATTTAATTCTGCCATATGGCAGTGGCCTTGACCCCAGGTGTAGTAATATTTTCCATTGTCCTCCAAAACAGACGGATCAATGCCTTCGATTGGCTTTCCTCCCATCGTTATCTGCACAGCATCCTCAAACGGTCCGTATGGGTTCTTGCTTTTTGCAACACCCTCTGTTCCATCTGAAAGGCAGAAATAGAAATAATACCACTCGCCTCTTTTTGTAACATCTGGCGCCCATAAAAGTCCATTTGACCACGGCACACCTTTTTTGATGCCCTCATTTTCGTACTCATCGGTTGATGCCAGCACTGGACCATGATCGGTCCACTCGGTCAAATCTGATACAGATGCTGAATATACATGAAACTTATGACAGCAATACTCTCCGTCAAACTCATCCTTTGAGCCATACAGATAAACTCTTCCATCAAATACCTTCGGCTCTCCATCTGGAATATAAATATTCAGCGGCAGGAATGGATTTTTCGCACCACTTTGATAGACAGCGTTTGCAGGCTCTTTAACATATTCCATGTTTAATCCTCCAATCTATTGGGCTTTTGTCTTAAACAAATCCTTTGACCCCAACTAGAAAGTATGATACCATGGATAACGATTGTTGGCAAATACAATCCACTCTTATTTGTAACTATTCAGAGCCATGCAAAATTGCTTTCTGTGAATGCTTGCATTCAGACAGAATAGCAATTTTATATGGCGAGGTAACCACATGAGCAAAATAGAAGCATCGAAGATGCGATTTTGCGA
>ENA-OQKP01001126-OQKP01001126.1-human-gut-metagenome-genome-assembly--contig:-NODE-1126-length-14488-cov-2.541675_pt1 | contig 14488 bp, 8 predicted proteins | sample MGYA00242780_ERZ504802 | MGnify/ENA primary metagenome ERZ504802 (study PRJEB26092, sample SAMD00036406) | human gut metagenome | host: Homo sapiens | study: EMG produced TPA metagenomics assembly of... | reverse complement strand
GTGCTTCTGCAGCTATTCAAGAGGATCAGGTAGTTTTATTGAGTGAGGTTAATACGATTGCCGATGGTACAGCTGTGCAACAAATTGGCTCTAAAACGTTTAAATATATTAAAGAATATGTTGATGATATTGTTTTGGTCAATGACTATGAATTGATGGAAGCATTCTTGTTATTAGTTGAAAAACATAAGCTGGTAGCTGAAGGTTCTGGGATTTTAGCTTTAGCAGGATTAAAGAAGCTAAAAACTAAAGGGAAGAAAGTTGTATCATTGATCAGTGGTGGAAATATTGATGTGTTAACTATTTCGTCTATGATTAATAAAGGACTTATTTCAAGAGGACGAATTTTTACTTTCTCTGTTCAATTACCTGATAAACCAGGGCAGTTGGAATTAGTATCGAAGGTTTTAAATCAATGTAATGCCAATGTAATTGGTGTTGACCATAATCAGTTTAAAAATTTTGCTCGTTTTTCTGAAGTAGAATTAAGAGTAACAGTTGAGACTAATGGTAATGCGCACATTCAAATGATTATTGATGAGTTTAATAAACTTGGGTATACAATTACTAAAATAAATTAATATTTTTACATAAGGGTAGGCAGCAGCTTATCCTTTTTATCATATTTATTTTTATAATATGAAAATTAGAAATATTGAAGGGATTAGGCTTTTATAATGAAGATATATGATTTATTTATATGAATAAAAGGAGAGTGATTTAATAATGGAGAAATGGTGGCAAAAGGAAGTAGTTTATCAGATTTATCCTAAAAGCTTTAAAGATAGCAATGGTGATGGAATTGGTGATTTACAAGGAATTATTGAGAAATTAGATTATTTTAGTGATTTAGGGGTAACGAGCCTATGGTTATGTCCAATTTATGCTTCACCAATGGATGATAATGGTTATGATATTAGTGATTATTATGCAATTAATCCTATGTTTGGAACAATGGAAGATTTGGATGAGTTAATTAAAAAAGGAAAAGCACGAGGAATTAAGATAATTATGGATTTAGTTGTAAATCACACCTCTGATGAACACCCATGGTTTAAAGCAGCAATCGCTGATCCGACGAGTAAGTATCGGAATTATTATATATTTAAACATGGAAAAGATGGTCGTGCGCCAACTAATTGGCGGAGTATTATCGGTGGCTCAGTATGGCAAAAAGTTACTGAAGATGACTATTATTTTCATGCTTTTTCAAAAAAGAAACCATGCTTAAATTGGGAAAACCCTGTATTACGGAAAGAAATTTATCAAATGATCAACTGGTGGGTAGATAAAGGAATCGCAGGATTTAGGGTGGATGCCATTAATTTTATTAAAAAGGATCAACGTTATCAAGATGGTGAGCCTGATGGTGAAGATGGATTAGTGTCTTGTATCCCTTTTGCGCGTAATCAGCCAGGAATTGAAGTTTTCTTTAAGGAATTAAAGGAGAATACGTTTGCTAAACATGACTGTATGACAATTTCTGAGGCTTATGGGGTATCATATGATAAATTAGGTATCTATATTGGTGAAAATGGATGTTTTGACAGTATGTTCGACTTTAATTACTCTAATTTTGATATTGGAGATAATGAGGAATGGTTTATTCGTAAAGACTGGACTGTGAAACAATTTAGAGATTTACTATTTACTTCACAAGTCGAAGTAAATAAAGTAGGCTGGGTAGGAACTTTCCTAGAAAATCATGATCAGCCGCGTTCTTTAGATAAGTTGATTGTAAATAAAGCAGATCATGGTTATTATAGTGCTACAATGATTGCTTCAATGTATTTCTTTTTAAGAGGGGTTCCCTATATTTATCAAGGAGAAGAATTAGGAATGGCAAATTGTGTTCGGCGATCTATTGATGATTTTGATGATATTAGTTCACATGGCCAATATCAAAGAATGCTTGAAGAAGGATTTAGTGAAAGTGAGGCATTGGCTCTAGTTAATAAACGCAGTCGTGATAATTCTAGAACTCCAATGCCGTTTGATGACAGTCAATATGCTGGGTTTTCTGATGTTGAACCGTGGTTAGCGTTAAATGAAAGTTATCCAGTTATAAATGTTAAGGCACAGTTTAATGATCCGGATTCAGTTTATAGTTTTTATAAGAAAATGATCTATTTAAGACAACAAAGTGTTTATAGTAATACTTTAACTTTTGGAAGATTTATTCCCGATGAATGTGAAAATGATAATTTGATTGTCTACCAGAGAAGTTATCAAGGACAACTTATTGTCAATGTATGTAATTTTTCGAATCAAGAGCAGCCATTTATTTGTGCTAAAGAGCTTATTTTAAATAATTATAAAGAATATGATGGTAAAGTATTGAAACCATATCAAACGATTATGTATCTTGAAGAAAATAAATAAAATATGATAAAAGAGATTTCATTCAATGAGATCTCTTTTTTGTTGGAGGGAAATGTGAGATATTATTGTCGTTCTCCTTGTCAGAGTGTCATTATATTAGTGATATAAATCAACAAAGGAGCAGAAAGATGAAAAGAAAATTAAATCAATATATTCGAAAGTCACTGTTAGTTGCAGTGACTTTTATTTTGGTGTTTTGTAATGCTGTAACTTATGTCAATGGACAGCAATATCAAATTAGTGCAGGTGAGAAAATTAAATATCCTAGCTGGTTTGACAGTAGTGGAACCTGGTCAACACGAATGTATACTGTAGATGGAAAAATAGCATATTGTTTAGAAGCAAGCAAACATTCACCAGGTAATGGAACTGTAGGAGAAGGAAGTTATGTAGATAATGAAAATCTTCAAAAAGTACTTTATTATGGCTATGGGGGTCCTGCTGATACACTATCAACAGATGGTGTAACTAGTGTTGAAATGGCATATCTGTTAACTCATATTGCCGCAAGCTATTATTATGCTGGAGATCTTCATGGTGTTGACTTGGAAAAACTACGTGGCTGGGGCTGGGCAGAATGGATCGAAGCAATCCCTAATCGTCCTGCAATTCCTAAAGGAGAGATTGGATTTTCAAAAAATAGTTTGAAAATGTATCAAAAAGATGGTAGTCAGCGGAGTGAAGAAATTACGGTAATTGGTATGCTGATGCTACTTTAACGATGGTTTTAGACAAAGACATGGAATTACATAATTTAACGACAAATCAAACAGTTACTGGGACGGTACAATTAAGTAGTGGTCAAAAATTCTATTTATCGTCTCCATTAACCAAACGAGACAATTATAACTGGTCGAGTGGTTCTTTGATGGGAACAACGAATAGTTATTATCGACCTTTAGTTTTAACGATTGACGATGAAACCCAAACGATTGGAACAATGGTTTTAGGGAATGGAGAAACCAAACCAACTAGTTTGCAAGTAGAATATTTACCAGTGGGGAGTTTGAAATTAATCAAAACAAATGAGGATAAACAGATGCTAGATGGGGCGGTATTTAATTTGAAGGGGAAAAATAATGATTATAATCAAGATCATGTGGTTAAAAATGGCGTATTACAAATAGATAATTTATTAGTTGGAGATTATATCTTAACGGAAATTAAGACACCAGCCGATCATGATAGTCTTAATAAGGAATACACTGTTACGATTAAAAGTAATGAAGTGACTACAAAAACAATTGTCAATGAATTGATACCAGTCGGTAAATTAATAATCAATAAGAAACTAGAAGGACATTTAGATGATTTATCTGGAATTGAATTTAAGATAACTGCTAAGGAGGACATTAAAGATATAATTACAGGGACAGTTCTTTATCGAGCTGGTATGCCAATTGGTCAAAATCAAGGAATTTATATTACAGATCAAAATGGACAAATTATTATTGATAAGTTACCGATGGGAAGTTATCTTATTAGTGAGGTAAAGACTTTACCGGGATATGTATTTGATGATACTGTTTATGAAGTAGCTTTTAATAAAGAAGATAGGGTTACCAAAGAATACCAGTATACTTTAAATGTAGAAAATAAATTAACACAAACAACAATTTCTAAAATTGACGCTCTAACAAAGCAATTATTACCAGGAGCAACATTAGAACTATATTTAAAGGATGGAGAATCATTGAGTTTGATTGAACAATGGGTATCAACTGATGATGCACATTTAATCAAGGGGCTGTTAGTTGATTGTGAATATGTTTTAAAAGAGGTCAAGGCTCCAGCCGGTTATACACTTGCGCCAGAACTTACGTTTAAAGTTGAGAACAGTGAGAGTATAAAAGAAATAGTATTTGAAAATCAGCATATTCCTGTGGTACCAACTGGTGATATAAGCAATTATAGTGGTTATGCTGGAATTGCATTAATAAGCTTTATATTCTTTTTAATTTTTACAAAACAGAAACGTAGAATATTATAAATATGACGAAAGCCCCAGTTAATGGGGCTTTTAATTAAGCTATTAAAATGAAATTATTACCAATATTTATTGATAGTCATATTTAAATCAACGTTACCATTGATTCCTCTAATTTGACCAGTTTCACTATATTGTAAAATATGATATTCTTCTTCTAATACTGGAGTATCATTATAACGTGCTTTCCATTTAATGTAAGAATCTAGTTTTTTATCAGTTAATTTAGTTGTCCACCAGTGATGATTAGCATAGATTCCTTTTTTATTTTGATTTTGAATGTTATCTAAAAAAGTTGTAGCTACGATTGTTAATTGATCATTTGTTAAAGCCCCTTGAAAAGTTTCGTCTTCTAAATCAATAAAAACCCCAAGTTCGGGAACTCTTCCATCTAGTAAATGATTAACATACTCAGCCTCTTTTTTTGCTTGAGCAGCTTCAGTGGCTAAAGAATAATAATATACACCGTAAGGAATATTTAAATTTTGACATTGCTTGATATTTTGTTCAAAAAGCGGATCAACTTTGGTTTTGGTACCATCAGTTAGAGAAGTATAGCCGCAACGGATAATCACAAAATCAATTTCTTGACGAGCTAACTGCAAATTCACATTATTATTCCATTTAGAAATATCAATGCCAATATATTGGCCGTCTTTAGCTAATCGATCATTATGATTAAAGACTAATATACCAGTAACAATTAAACTAAATGATAAAGCAGATACGATGATTTTGATTAGATTATGTTGCTTTTTAAATCGCTTAAATAAAAATGGCAGTAAACAAAATATCATAATTAGTAAAATAACGATACTATGGGTCAGATACTTTGGTAAATATTGTTTATAATATAATGAACATGAAAAAAGAAGGGTACCAGCAATAAAAAGAAAAATAATATTTTTTTGACTAAAAATTTTATTTTTAGTTTTCTTTTTCATGATATCACCTCGACAACTAATTCTAACATAATTAAAAATAGTTGTCGATTGATGCTTATTGATGATTTTGTTTTTCAAGTTCTTCAAGAATTTGATCTAATTTATTATGAAGATCCTGAATAATGATTTCAGTTTTCAAATTTACTTTATAATCATTTTCGTTTCTTTGACGATCTTTTTGCTCTTGACGATTTTGTGACATCATAATAATAGGTGCTTGAATCGCAGCAATACATGACAAAATCAGATTTAAAAGAATAAAGGGATAAGGATCGAGGCTATCTTTAGCAAGGATATTATAAATCATCCAGGAAATTAGTAATATAATAAAAATAATGATAAAAGTCCAACTACCACCAAGATGAGCAATTTTATCAGCAATTTTTTGTCCTAGTGTTTCATCCTTACCATCAGGTAAAGCAACTGTTTTTTCAAGAACAAGATGAATTATTTCTTCATCCTGCATATCATCACGAACATTTTCAATGATTTCATTTATTATTTTAGTGTGTGTTAAATTTTTCATTAAAACCATCCTTTTATATAGTATTTACAGCTTGTTTTGTTTTAAACGCAATAACTAGATTTTAAATAAAAATATGGATTTTGAAGAAGGTTTCTTACAATGATAACTAATTATAAATTTGTTGAATAGTGTCATTTAGTTTTGTATACTAATATGGATAAAGTTATGAAGGAGTGATTATGATGTTTAAAGTATTTGGTGAACGCATTGTTAAGACTATTACTGATCATTTTCAATTCTTTTATATTTCTATTTTTTATAATTAACATATCATTTACTTGATATGTTTTTTTGTGAAATTAATCAAGATTATACGGAGGAACAAAAATGCCAAAAAGAGAAGATATTAATACAGTATTAGTAATTGGTTCAGGTCCAATTATTATTGGTCAAGCTTGTGAATTTGATTATTCAGGAACTCAAGCGTGTAAAGCTTTAAGAGGGTTAGGTTATAAGATCGTGTTAGTGAACTCAAATCCTGCAACGATCATGACAGATCCGGAAACTGCTGATGTTACTTATATTGAACCATTAAATGTAGAACGATTAACACAGATCATTGAAAAAGAAAGACCAGATGCGTTACTTCCTAACTTAGGTGGGCAATCAGCATTAAACTTATGTTCTGAATTAAATGAGGCTGGTGTTTTAGAAAAATATAACGTTCAAGTATTAGGAGTTCAAGTTGATGCGATTGAACGTGGTGAAGACCGTTTAGAATTTAAAAAAGAAATGGATAAATTAGGCATTGAAATGGCTCGTAGTGAGGTTTCAACAACTGTTGAAGAAGCCTTAGCAATTGCTGAACGGTTAGGTTATCCAGTAGTTGTGCGCCCTGCTTATACTATGGGTGGTGCCGGTGGTGGACTGGTATATAACGTTGAAGAATTTAAAACAGTTGTATCTCGGGGGTTCCAAGCTAGTTTAGTTGGTAAATGTTTAATCGAAGAATCTATTTTAGGTTGGGAAGAATTAGAAGTTGAAGTTGTTCGTGATGCTAACAACAACATGATCACAGTATGTTTCATTGAAAATATTGATCCATTAGGAGTTCATACTGGAGATTCATTCTGTAGCGCTCCAATGTTAACAATTAGCCAAGAAGTGCAAGATCGTTTAAAAGACCAAGCATTTAGAATTGTTGAATCAATTGGTGTAATTGGAGGGACAAATGTTCAATTTGCTCATGATCCAGAAACTGATCGAATCGTTGTTATTGAAATTAATCCAAGAACATCTCGTTCATCAGCTTTAGCATCAAAAGCAACAGGATTCCCAATTGCTTTAGTTTCAGCAATGTTAGCGGCTGGTTTGACTATGGAAGATATTCCTTGTGGTAAATATGGAACTTTAGATAAATATGTACCTGATGGTGATTATGTTGTAATCAAGTTTGCACGTTGGGCATTTGAAAAATTCAAAGGGGCTGAAGATAAACTTGGTACTCAAATGAAAGCTGTTGGGGAAGTTATGAGTATCGGCAAAACTTATAAAGAAGCTTTCCAAAAAGCAATTCGTTCATTGGAAATTGGACGTTATGGCTTAGGGTATGCTAAAAACTTCAATAAGTTATCTAAAGAAGAATTATTACATATGTTAACTGTTCCAACTAGCGAAAGACAATTCATTATGTATGAAGCGTTAAGAAAGGGAGCAACAGTTGAAGAATTATTTGAACTAACACAAATCAAACATTATTTCATTGAACAAATGAAAGAATTAGTTGAAGAAGAAGAAAATATAAAATCATACGAAGGTAAAGAATTACCGGCTGAAGTACTAAAACAAGCAAAACAAGATGGATTCTCAGATAAATATTTAAGTCAAATTTTGAATGTTGAGGAAAATGTAATTAGAGAAGAAAGATTAGCTAATAATATTAATCAAGCATGGGAACCAGTACACGTAAGTGGAACAAAGGATAGTGCTTATTATTATTCAACATATAATGCTGAAGATAATAGCGACATTCATCACGATAAAAAGAAAATTATGATTTTAGGTGGTGGACCTAATCGTATTGGACAAGGAATTGAATTTGACTATTGCTGTGTTCATGCTGCTTTAGCATTAAAGAAATTAGGATTTGAAACAATTATTGTTAACTGTAACCCTGAAACTGTATCAACTGACTATGATACATCTGATAAATTATACTTTGAACCACTAACATTAGAAGATGTTTTAAGTATTCATGAAAAAGAAAAACCAGTAGGTGTAATTGCACAATTTGGTGGACAGACACCACTTAACTTAGCTGCTCAATTAAAGAAAAATGGTGTGAATATTTTAGGAACAACACCAGAAACTATTGATATGGCAGAAGATCGTGACTTATTTAATGCAATGATGGAAAAATTAGAAATTCCAATGCCTAGATCTGGAATTGCAGTATATGTTGAAGAAGCATTAGAAATTGCTAAAAGAATCGGCTATCCATTAATGGTAAGACATTCTGATGTTTTAGGGGGTCGTGGAATGGAAGTTGTTTATGATGATGAAAGTCTTGAACAATATATGAAAGCAGCTGTTGGGGTAACTCCTGATCGCCCAATCTTAATCGACCGTTTCTTAAATAATGCTATGGAATGTGAAGCTGATGCAATCAGTGACGGTGAAACTGTTTTTGTTCCTGCAGTTATGGAACATATCGAATTAGCTGGTATCCACTCAGGTGATTCAGCATGTATCTTACCCTCTAAACATATTCCTATCCGTCATTTAGAAACAATTAAAGAATATACAAAGAAAATTGCTAAAGAAATGAATGTTCGTGGTTTAATGAATATGCAATATGCAATTGCTGATGATAAAGTATATGTATTAGAAGCCAATCCAAGAGCTTCAAGAACAGTACCACTAGTTTCAAAGGTATGTAATATTAATATGGTAAAAATTGCGACAGATATTGTTACTCGTGAATTGACTGGGCGCCCTTCACCAGTACCAACTTTAACAGAAAAGAAAATTCCTCATATTGGAGTTAAACAAGCAGTTTTCCCATTCAATATGTTCCCGGAAGTAGATCCTGTTTTAGGACCTGAAATGCGTTCAACTGGAGAGGTATTAGGAATTGCCAGTTCATATGGAGCAGCTTTATATAAAGCTGAAGAAGGGGCGAAAACAATTTTACCAACTGAAGGAAAAGTTTTGATCAGTGTTAGTGACTTAGACAAACCAGAAGTTGTTGAGCTTGCACAAGGATATTATGATGCTGGATTTACTATTGTAGCAACAGGGAATACTTATAACTTGATCAAAGAAAGTGGTATTCCAGTAGAAAAAATCAAAAAAATTCATGAAGGTCGTCCAAATATTAGTGATGCTTTAACTAATGGTGAATTAGCAATGATCATTAATACACCTCATGGTAAACAAAGTGCTCATGATGATAGTTATATTCGTAAAGCTGCAATTAAAATGAGAATTCCATATATGACTAATATTGCTGCTGCTAAAGCATCATTAGAAGGAATTATGGAAATGAAAATTCATGGTAGTCATGAAGTTAAATCTTTACAAGAGTATCATTTAGCAATTAAATAAAATTTAAATTTAAGCTATTCCCACCAAAGTAGATAAATGAGATAATTTCACTAAATCTATGGAGGTGGGATTTTATTGTGTTTGTATCAATGATTTTTTATTATTAGGCTTGAAAATATTAATCTATATCAATAAATTTGACTCGTGATAATAAAAAAGTATAAAAATATCTTGAATATTCAAATGATTTCTACTATACTATACAAGAATAAGAAAGGAATGAGGCATATGTTGGTGTTTTTTAAAGAATTAGTAAGTGAAAAATTTGATATTATGAACTCATTTTTATATTTTTATTGTTATTAAACATATCAGTTATATTGATATGTTTTTTTATAGTAATTAAGGAGGATGAATGATGAAAGCATACTTAATTTTAGAAGATGGCAGTGTATTTGAAGGAACAAGTATTGGTGCAGTTAAAGAAGTAGTTAGTGAGTTTGTATTTAATACTTCGATGACAGGATATTTAGAAGTGTTAACAGATCCTTCTTATGCTGGTCAGTCAGTCGTAATGACTTATCCATTAATTGGGAATTATGGGGTTTGTTTAGAAGACCAAGAGTCAAGTAAACCACATGTAGAGGGATTTATTGTAAATGAACTAGCTAGATTGGGAAGTAATTTTAGAAAAAATATTGATTTAGAGGAATACCTAATCCAACATGATATTCCTGGGATTCAAGGAATTGATACTCGAAATCTAACGAAAATTATTCGTAATATTGGATGTATGAATGGAATGATAACAACAACTAAATATGAAAATCTTGATGAAGTAATGAAACGGATTCATGCTTTCAAAGTAACTGGAGTTGTGGAACAAACTACATGTAAAGAGTCTTATACAATTGGTACTGGAGATAAAAGAGTTGCTTTATTAGATTATGGAGCAAAAGCTAACATTGCTAAAAGTTTAGTGAAACGTGGATGTCAAGTTACAGTCTATCCTGCCAGTACGCCAGCGTCAGTTATTCTAAAAGAAAAGTATGATGGAATCATGCTTTCAAATGGTCCTGGAGATCCTGAGGAAAATGTTCAAATTATTGAAGAAATCAAGCTGCTTGCAAGTAGTCAAACACCGATTTTTGCGATTTGTTTAGGACATCAGTTAATGGCTTTAGCCCATGGTTTCAAAACTGAAAAGATGAAGTATGGCCATCATGGTGCTAATCATCCGGTTAAAGATTTAGAAACTGGTCGAGTATATATTTCTACTCAGAATCATAATTTTGTGATTAAAGAAGATTCAATTGATTCAGCAGTAGCAAAACCATGGTTTATCAATGTAAATGATAAGACAATCGAAGGTGTTACTTATCTTAAAGAAAATATTAAAACAGTACAATTTCACCCTGAAGCATGTGCTGGTCCATTGGATACTGATGCTTTATTTGAAGAATTTATAAAGATGATGGAGGGAAAATAGAATGCCAAAAGATAGTAGAATAAAAAAAGTATTAGTAATTGGTTCGGGACCAATTATTATTGGTCAAGCAGCAGAATTTGATTATGCTGGAACTCAAGCTTGTCGGGCATTAAAAGAAGAAGGGATTGAAGTAGTTTTAATCAACTCTAACCCTGCAACAATCATGACTGATAAGGATATTGCTGATAAGGTTTATATTGAGCCCTTAACCGTACCGGTTGTTAAAAGTTTAATAATTAAAGAACAGCCAGACAGTATTTTGCCAACCCTGGGTGGTCAAAATGCTTTGAATATTGCGATGGCATTAGCTGATGAAGGTTTTTTAGAAGAACATAATGTTCAAACGATTGGGACTTCAACTAATACGATTAAATTAGCCGAAGATCGCTTAGAGTTTAAAACCCTAATGGAAAATATTAATGAACCATGTGCAGCCTCATTAGTTGTTAATCATGTTGATGATGCTTTAGAGTTTGCTAAAAAGATTGGTTATCCAGTTGTAGTACGTCCTGCTTATACTTTAGGTGGAACGGGAGGCGGAATCGCTTATGATGAAACAGAATTACATGATATCTGTTCAAATGGATTAAGGTTATCACGAGTTAGTCAATGTTTAATTGAAAGGTGTATTGCCGGATGGAAAGAAATTGAGTATGAAGTAATGCGTGATGGTGCTGGAAACTGCATCACTGTATGCAACATGGAAAATTTAGATCCTGTAGGAGTTCATACTGGTGACAGTATTGTTGTAGCGCCAAGCCAAACTTTATCAGATAAAGAATATCAAATGTTAAGAACCTCTGCTTTAAATATTATTACAGCATTAGATATTCAAGGTGGGTGTAATGTTCAATATGCGCTAAATCCCGATAGTTTTGAATACTGTGTAATTGAAGTAAATCCACGAGTTAGTCGTTCTTCAGCTTTAGCTAGTAAAGCTACTGGTTATCCAATTGCAAAACTAGCAGCAAAGATTGCTTTAGGGTACACATTAGATGAAATCATCAATGCAGTAACAGGGAAAACTTATGCTTCATATGAACCAACATTAGATTATGTCGTATGTAAAATTCCTAAATGGCCATTTGATAAATTTGTTGATGCTTCAAGGGAATTAGGGACTCAAATGAAAGCAACTGGAGAAGTTATGAGCATTTGCAATAATTTTGAAGGTGCGCTAATGAAAGCATTACGTTCACTGGAGCAAAATCTTTACTATTTGCATCTAGATGAACTTGATGGAAAAGATGTTGAATTTCTCCAAAAGAAATTAAAAGATGTTGACGATCAAAGAATTTTTGCGGTAGCAGAAGCATTACGCCAAGGAATTAGTGAAAAAGAAATTCATGATATCACAAAAATTGATTTATGGTTTATCGATAAAATCAAACATTTAGTAGAAGTAGAAAAGGAATTACAAAATAAAGAATTAAGTGGAGAGTTATTGAAAAAAGCTAAACGTTTAGAATTCCCAAATCAAGTAATTGCTAAGTTAACAGGTAAAACTAGTGATGAAGTAAAAAATATGTGCCAAGAAAATAAAATTAACGCAGTGTATAAAGTGGTTGATACATGTGCGGCTGAATTTGATGCAACAACTCCATATTATTATTCAGTCTATGGTGGAGTAAATGAAGTAAATCCAGCTGATGATAAGAAAAAAATAATGGTTTTAGGTTCAGGACCAATCAGAATTGGACAAGGAATTGAATTTGATTATTGCTCAGTTCATTGCGTTTGGGCTTTAAAAGAAGCTGGTTATGATACAATTATTGTAAATAATAATCCTGAAACAGTAAGTACTGACTTTGATATTGCAGATCGCTTATATTTTGAACCATTAACACCAGAGGATGTTGAGAATATTGTTAATATCGAACATCCTGATGGAGCAATTGTTCAATTTGGTGGTCAAACTGCAATCAAACTAACAAAGGCATTAATGGAGATGGGGGTTAAAATTTTAGGAACATCAGCTGACGATGTTGATGCAGCTGAAGACCGTGAAAGATTTGATGAGATTTTAGAAAAATGTGAAATTGATCGTCCTCGTGGTTCAACAGTCTTTACAATTGAGGAGGCTTTAGAAGTTGCTAATCGATTAAAATATCCAGTTTTAGTTCGTCCTTCATATGTTTTAGGGGGAGCAGGAATGGAGATCTGTTTAAATGATGGTGATGTAAAGAAATTTATGAAAATCATTAATCGTCAATATCAAGAACACCCAATTTTAATTGATAAATATTTAGCTGGTAAAGAAGTAGAAGTTGATGCTATTTGTGATGAAAATGGAATACTGATTCCGGGAATTATGGAACATGTTGAACGTGCGGGAGTCCATTCAGGTGATAGTATATCAGTTTATCCAACTCAAAAGATCAAACAGCATATTAAAGATACGATTGTTGAATACACAGGTCGTTTAGCTAAAGCTTTAAATGTCATCGGTTTAATTAATATTCAATTTATTGTATATGAAGACCAAGTATATGTAATTGAAGTAAATCCTCGTTCAAGTAGAACAATTCCATATATTTCTAAAGTAACAGATATTCCGGTGGTAGATGTGGCAACTCATGTTATTATGGGAAAAACAATTAAAGAACAGGGATATGAATATGGCTTAGCACCAGAAAAAGAAACAATTGCGATTAAAATGCCGGTTTTCTCTTTTGAAAAAATTAAGGGAGCTGAGATTAGTCTTGGTCCAGAAATGAAATCAACAGGAGAAGTGCTTGGAATTTCAACTGATTATGATGAGGCAATTTATAAAGCATTTATTGGTTCAGGAATCAATTTACCAAAGAAAAAGAATATTATTTGTACGATTAAAGATTCTGCAAAAGATGAATTTTTACCAATTGCAAAACAATATTATATGTTTGGTTATGATTTATATGCAACCGAAGGAACTTATAATTTCTTAAAAGAAAATGATGTACCAGTTAGTTTAGTGAATCGCATTAGTGCTAAAAGTAACACATTGTTTGATTTAATGTTAACAGATACTGTTGATTTAATCATTGATATTCCCACTCGTAATGATAACTTAAAAGATGGTTTCTTAATTAGAAGATTTGCTGTAGAAGCAGGAATTCCAATCTTTACTTCATTAGATACTGCTCAAGCATTGATTACTAGTTTAGAAAAACGTCATAAAGGGGATACTTCTTTAGTAGATATTACTAAACTAAAATAGTTTAAAACAGACTTAGTGAGATTGCATCATTAAGTCTGTTTTTTGTAAAATATAAACTTTGATAAGTAGTTTCTTGATAAAATTATGGCCAATAACATTATTATTTTGAGTTGTTAATGAAGATAATTAACTTTATGTTTTTTTATATTGAAGTATAATTATTGAAAGAGGTAGATAATATGTATACATATGAAATGCTATATCGGTTGTGTAGCTAAGAATCTAGTGATAGTGTGATTGCACACTATTTATTAATGCATTTAAATTCATTGGAACAGTTGACGATTAAGAAAGTTATTGATGATGTAGGGATCTCTAAGGCTTCTTTACATCGTTTTTTTAGTAAGGGTGGCTATGAGAGTTTTAAAGACTTAATTACTCTATTAGAGGAAGAAGTACAACAGAAAAAAATGTTTAATATTGATTATCAACAGTATCGTTCCAATAAGGATCGGAATGCACTAGAACATGAGTT
>ENA-OQKP01001124-OQKP01001124.1-human-gut-metagenome-genome-assembly--contig:-NODE-1124-length-14492-cov-3.391577_pt1 | contig 14492 bp, 9 predicted proteins | sample MGYA00242780_ERZ504802 | MGnify/ENA primary metagenome ERZ504802 (study PRJEB26092, sample SAMD00036406) | human gut metagenome | host: Homo sapiens | study: EMG produced TPA metagenomics assembly of... | reverse complement strand
CCAGTTATTAGTTGTGAACTGAACCCCATATACACCAGCATCTACTTTTACAGAATCTATGATGGCATCGTAGTTTGTAGCCTTAATATAATCAACAGTCTTTCCGCCAAGCTCTGCGATTGCACCTGCATCGTTCAGCATCTGAAGCTGGTCATTTGCAAACATGTAAACGTCTGCAGAACCATATGGATCCTGAGAAATTGTCTTTCCTGCATCTCCCTCTGAGCAGGTACCATACTCAAATGTAAGATCCCAGTTTACATGAAGCTCATTGAATGCTTCGCAGCGCTTCTGCAGCCACTCGCCGTACTCTTCTGCCTGATCCTCTGCTGGTCCCCATACAGTGATAGTTGCTGTAATCGGATCCTCTGCTGAATAATCTACTGTTTCTGCCTCTGCTGCCTCTGAGCTTGTCTCTTCATCAGCGAATACACTCATTGCACCGCCAAAAGTTGATAAACACATAGCGCCTGCTAAAAATAAACTGGATGCTTTTCTAAATTTCATAATACAAAATCCTCCCTGTTTTCTGTTTCCATTCGGAAATCCTTATGTCATTATTATAAGAAATTTTGGTGATTCCGTATATATCAAAAATATTAGATTCATGTTGTTTTTTTCTGAAATTACGATATCCTCTTTGGAATCCTGATACTCGCCTTAGTTCCCTGCCCTATTTTGCTTTCAATCTGCAGACTATACTGTTCTCCATAGTAAAGCTTTATGCGCTCATTGACATTTCTAACACCATATCCCTTTGACTCTTCTGTTAAAATACGAGCCGCCTGCTCATCACTCATACCGACACCATTATCTGCTACAGTCAAAACTATCAGATCACCATCTTCCTTTCCGGTAATCGTCAGCTTTCCTCTGCCGTCTGTCTTCACATCGATTCCATGAGCAATAGCATTTTCAATAAGAGGCTGAAGCATAAGATTTAATGACTGATACTGACCAATTGATTCATCTACATCAAACTCCACATCAAATTCGTAGTCATGCATCATCAGCTGAATATCAAGATAAGAACGCATGTTACGAAGCTCATCTGAGAGTGACATGACATTCTTTCCTTTGTTTAACGAGGTTCGGTAAAAGGTAGAAAGTGCCAGCGTAATTTTACTTATATCCTGTGCGTCTGCCTCAATTGCCTTCCAATTAATTAACGAAAGCGTATTATATAAAAAGTGTGGATTAATCTGCGCCTGAAGCGCCCTCATCTCATATTCCTTTTCCTTAATTCGTCCCTCGTAAACCTCTTTGATTAAGGTATTTAATTGAAGAAGCATTGAATCAAAACCATTGACAAGATCACCAATCTCATCACGGCTGTCACTAGTAATATTAACCTCAAAATTTCCCTGCTCTACCTCTTTCATTCCAGATCTAAGTCTTCTAATCCTCTTTGTAACAAATCTCGTCAAAATCATCATGACTATCACTGACATAAGTGTCATAACAAACACCGCAATAAGTGCAATTCGTATAATTGGCGTTACTGACCATACTATTAAGCTATTTGGCTTATATAAACATGCTGTCCATCCAGTCACAGATGATGTTTCTGAAAGAATCGTATACTCATTTTCCTGATTTTTCTTCTGATCAAGAAGCTGCGCGGCGTTTAACTCATATTCTAGATATTTTTTATCAAAGAATGCTTTTTCATACACTGCATTGCCCTTCTCATCGAAAATAACAATACCATAATTATTCTGAAGCGTCTGCTTAAATGTCTCAAACATGCTGTCATACTCAACGCTGATGTACAAAATACCATCTAACCCATAGCGCTTGAGCATACTCATTGGGCTTACCCCAAACACAATTTCTTCATTTTTATCAACAAACCACTGCATTTCTCCAGAATCTGCCACACTCCTATACCAATTAGTATCTATAATCTCTGAAATTGGTGCCAGCGTGTCACCATGCTTGATCATATCCTTATCTACATAAATCGTAGCTTTGCCAACATCGTTGTGAAAATATTTCAGTGAAGCAAGCATTGGGTCAAGTATCGTAACAAGCTGATTGTACATCTCATACACTGAATCATACTGGTATCCAATCACTTGTGAGATTGTCTGGTTGTAGCAAATATAGTTATTTAAATTTGTGTAGATTGCAAGCTTATTTTCCATTGAGGCAAGTGCCTGATACAGATACGATTCCATACTGTCTCTCTCATTTTGCAATAAAATCTGCTTCATCTGAACATAGGTAACTGACAGCACCGCCACAACAGGAAGAAAACCTGACAGCGCATATACAATGGCCAGCTTATAACCAAGCCTTACATTTCTAAACCATCTGACAATTCGGCTGCCAAGCTTACTTTTCTTCAATCATTTCATCCCCGCTTTCTCTAAATTTTTGTGGACTAATTCCGTAATACTCACGAAAGCTAGAGCAAAAATATGAAACATTTGGATAACCGCATGCAGTGCTTATATCTACAATTTTCATCATCGTCTGCTCCAAAAGCTCCTTTGCCTTTTCCATACGAACGCTCTTGATAAAACGATTCAAATTCTGACCTGTTTCTTTTTTAAATACACTGCTTAAGTAGCTTGGAGCCATATAGACAAGCTCACTTAGTCGCTCCACACTCATTTCATCTCCATAATGAGCAGCAATGTAGCGCTTGACAGCCTCCACCTCACGATGGCCTGTCTGTACTCTTCCTGAAAATGTCTTTTCCAATAGATTTATGGAATCGCTTACAATATCTGTAACCTGAACAAAGTCAAATGAACGATAAAGCTGATCAATCTTCGTATTTAACTGCTTCTCTCCCTCTCCTGGTACTGCATCATAAATATCCTTTAGTAAGTTGGCAAATAAAAATTTGATATACATCTGGGAAAATGCAGTCTGGCTTTGGTATTTCTGGCTGAAACGCTCAAAATGATCACGCAGGCTCTGAACATCCTTCATTCGAATATCCTGCTTCATCTGCTTAATTAATGTATCATCATCTATTTTAATGATCTCACAATCACTGCTCTTCATTCCACTGTAAAACAGTCTGACATTCGGATGATAAAATTTATTTTCCATAAGTTCCTCAAGCTCATCCATTGCGCAAATAATCTGCTCTGCGCATGAAATTTCTGAAGAAATGGATATTGTACAACTATTTTCATATTCCTGTTTAATCTGATCTAGCAGCTTATTTGCAAACTCAATAGGATCAATAAATCTATCTTTTAATAAGATGATAGACTGCTGCGGAGTCAGATTTAAATAAAGAAAGGCTTCGCTGTCGCAAACTTCTTTCATTTTTTTTGCCAGAATGCGCTCCTGCAAATCAACACCATTTTTTCCGAAAAAATCATCATCTGTCTCAAGCATTAGAATACGGCAAAAGCAATCAACGTCTGATTTTGTCAAAACACCGCCGCTTTTCTCAAGCACTTCTGCTACATTTACTCCATTTACAATCTGATATAGTGCATGCTCACGCATTTGCTGCATACTCTTTTTTTTCATATTTTTCTCGGCACGTTCTGCTTCAAGCTCCTGAATGACCCGTGTAATAGTCTCTTTAAACTCACTCGGATCAACTGGCTTTAAAATGTAATCAGAAACACCTAGACGCACTGCTTTTCTGGCATAGTCAAACTCACTGCAGCCCGAAAAAATTACGCATTTCATATCCTCGTTTCTGTCGTCTTTTTTACATTCCTCTATCAGCTGAATGCCGTCCATAAATGGCATCTTTACATCTGTAAGCAAAATATCTGCCGTATGATCCTTTAAATACTCAAGCGCATCCCTTCCATTTGCAGCCTCAGCAATCTCACATGGCAGCTGCATGTGGCGCAGCAGCATTTTAATGCCATTTCGTTCAATTCGCTCATCGTCTACCACCAATATCTGATACATATCCCCCGATCCTTTCTGTATGCAACTTATCTGTATTCCATTTTACCCTAATAAACGAGGAAAATCAACGAGAAAAAGTGGCAGCGTGTTTCTGCTGCCACCTTTTTTAATATTTATCATAACTTCCAGATTTCTTCGTTATATTGTGCTATAGTACGGTCGGATGAGAAAAATCCTGCCTTTGCGATGTTGACTAGCATCTTCTTTGCCCATTTCTTTCTATCTGCGTAGTCATTAAGCACCTGCTCTTTGCGTGCTATATACTCTTTTAAGTCAAGGAGAGTCATAAACCAGTCTTTATTTATCAGTTCTTTATGAAGCTGTGTTAAGGTTTCTTCGTCTCCTGCTGCAAGCATTTGCTCACCGATAAGGAAATCGACTGCTGTATGGATGTCTTCGTCTTTTGTATAGTAATCTTTTGCACAATAATCTGCATTTTTATAATGTTCAATTACCTGCTCGCTGCTCTCTCCGAAGAAGTAAATATTATCTTCTCCGACAAGCTCTCCGATCTCTACGTTTGCGCCATCTCTTGTTCCTAATGTTACTGCACCGTTTAACATAAACTTCATGTTTCCTGTTCCTGATGCCTCCTTTGATGCTAATGAGATCTGCTCGGAGATATCACATGCCGGTATAATTTTTGATGCCTTTGTTACGTTGTAGTTTTCCACCATTACTACGCGCAGATATGGGCTGACTTCTGGATCCTGCTCTGTGATCTGCTGTAAGCAAAGAATTGCATGAATGATATCCTTTGCGATTGTGTAGGCTGGTGCTGCTTTTGCGCCAAAGATCAGCGTTACTGGCGTCTTAGGAAGCTTTCCATTCTTGATTTCAAGATATTTATGGATTGCCCAAAGTAAATTCATCTGCTGACGCTTATACTCATGAAGACGCTTTACCTGAATATCAAAAATAGAATTTTCATCAATAACAACACCCTGTGTATGCTTTAAATAGTCAGCAAGCTGGCGCTTTTTCTCCTTCTTGATCGCAAGAATGCTGTCTAATACGCTATCATCATTTTTAAATGAAAGCAGCTTCTCAAGCGCACAGGCATCCTTTTTAAATCCACTTCCAATCTTATTTTCAATTTCCTCTGAAAGCTCCTCATTACATGAAAGCAGCCAGCGGCGGAAGGTGATTCCGTTTGTCTTGTTGTTGAATTTCTCTGGATAAATTTTGTAAAAAGCATTAAGCTCTGAATTTTTCAAAATTTCAGTATGCAGGTAAGCAACACCATTTACACTGTGACCATAGTGGATATCCATATGTGCCATGTGAACGCGGTCATTCTCATCAATAATCGCTACCTTCGGATCTGAATATTTTGCCTTTACACGCTTATCAAGCTCCTTGATGATCAAAACTAACTGCGGAACAACCTTCTCTAAATATGCAAGCGGCCACTTCTCAAGTGCCTCTGACAGCATTGTGTGGTTTGTGTATGCGCATACCTTTGTTACAAGTTCAACTGCCTCATCCATGGTAATGCCGCGCTCAAGAAGCAGACGGATCAGCTCAGGAATAACCATTGACGGATGAGTATCATTAATCTGAATAGCAGCATACTCATCTAAATCGGTCAGCTTACAGCCGCGTGCCGTACACTCATCTAAAATCAAGTGTGCTGCATTGCTTACCATAAAATACTGCTGGTAGATGCGAAGTAAGTTTCCTGCCTCATCACTGTCATCTGGATATAAGAACAGTGTCAGATTCTTTGCGATATCTGTCTTGTCAAAGCTTATGGTACCGTCCTTAATAAGACTCTCATCTAAAGTATCAACATCAAACAGATGAAGCTTATTTGTGCGTCCCTCATAGCCTGTCACCTCAATGTCATACATGCGTGAGGTCACTGTCAGATCACCAAATGAAACTGGATAGCTTACATTAGTTTTGATCAGCCAGCTGTCTTTTTCAATCCACGGATTTGGTGTTTCCTTCTGGAAATTGTGATCAAACACCTGCTTAAACAGACCCATATGATAATTCAAGCCTACACCATCACCGTGCAGATTTAATGTTGCCATGGAATCCAAAAAACATGCTGCCAGACGGCCAAGTCCACCGTTTCCAAGAGATGGTTCTGGCTCAATCTCTTCGATCTCACCAATATCCTTTCCTGCTGCTTCAAGCTCTTTTTTTACAGTCTTGTAAAGTCCAAGATTGATAAGGTTGTTTGATAACAGCTTTCCAATCAAAAACTCTGCGGAAATGTAATATACCTTCTTCTTTCCAGCTTCGCTTTCCTTCTTTGCTGCCAGATCCTTTGTCATATCAAGCAGTGCGTAATAAATCTCCTCATTGGTGCAGCCAGATAACGGCTTATTATATTTCTTTTCACAAATTTCATTTACCATCATTATTCTTAAAACTCCTTTCGTGAGTTGATGTATGCAGTTTACTGCTTTTTCTATCATTTTTCTTGCATTATACCGCCCTTTTATGGTACTATCCTATCATGATGATACCAGGGTCAAAAGCTCCAACCACCGATCGTGCTTGCACGATGAGGGGGTTGAGCTTGGAACCCGCTATCCAATCTTAAGGAGAGAGCCACAATGCAGATACCTGAATACGAAAATTATCATGAAACAAAATCACACAGCACACCTGATTTTCCTTACAATGCATATATTTGTTCTATTCCGCTTGATTTTGAGAAGGTGCCGCTTCACTGGCACGATGAGGTGGAAATCATATATATTAAAAAGGGGCGTGGACGCGTCACATTAGATTTTACCTCTCTTTATGTAGAGGCAGGTGATATTATTATTGTCAGTCCTGGTCAGCTTCATGCAATCGGCCCGGCTGAAGATTCTATGGAATATGAAAATATTATTTTTTCACTTGATCTTCTTTGTACTGGAAGCATGGATGCTCTAAGCAGTGAATTTTTTGAGCCTTTTTTGGCTGGTACCATTGGCTTTGAGCATCTTGTCTGCTGTGATGATGAACATTACCCTGCTCTCTCATCATGCCTAAATCATATTGACAGTATCAGCAGCAGTTTTCCAAAAGGCTACCGCCTTGCAATTAAGGGGGCTCTTTTTACCTTCTTCTACACCATATTCACAAATTCCACCGATATTCCTGCTCCCAAAAACGACCCTCACATTGAACGACTCAAAAGTGTCCTAAAATATATCGAAACAAACTACATGAATACAATCTCCATTGATGAGATTTCTTCTGTTTCTGGCTTTTCTGCTTCTCATTTTATGCGTTTTTTCAAATCTGCAATGGGTACCTCTTTTACTTCATATCTTTCCTCGTACCGTCTTTCAATGGCAGCGCGTCTTCTCTTGCTGACAAATGACTCTATTTTAGATATTGCCCTCTCTTGCGGCTATGAGAATCTTTCTTATTTTAACCGTTCATTTAAAAAACGATACAAAAAGACCCCCAGCGAATACCGCCGAGGGTCTGATAAAACATAAAGATTTGCTCGTTTGATTAAAAATTCGCACAAGAAAACTCGTTACTTTAGTTTTGTATTTTTGCTCTTTGTGTTTAAAACTATGCACTCACTCGCTAATCTTATTTCCGGTGTATAGCTGATAATATTTGCCCTTTTGTGCAATAAGATCATCATGAGTTCCGCGCTCAATGATACGTCCCTGCTCTAAGACCATGATACAGTCGCTGTTCTTAACGGTAGACAGACGGTGCGCGATAACAAATGTTGTTCTTCCATGCATCAGCTTGTCCATACCATCCTGAACAATTTTCTCAGTTCTTGTATCAATGGAGCTTGTTGCCTCGTCAAGAATTAGTACAGGAGGATCGGCAACAGCTGCACGGGCAATGGCAAGAAGCTGTCTTTCACCCTGACTTAAGTTAGCGCCATCTCCTGTAAGCATTGTGTCGTAGCCCTGCGGCAGTCTGCGGATAAAGCCATCTGCATTAGCAAGCTTGGCTGCTGCATGTACCTCTTCTTCTGTCGCATCAAGTTTTCCGTAACGAATATTTTCCATAACAGTTCCAGTAAACAGATGTGTATCTTGAAGAACAATTCCGAGTGAATGACGAAGATCATCCTTTTTGATCTTTCCGATATTTATACCGTCATAGCGGATCTTTCCGTTTTGAATGTCATAGAAACGATTGATCAAATTGGTGATTGTTGTCTTTCCTGCACCTGTTGAACCTACAAATGCAATCTTTTGTCCAGGCTGCGCATATAAGCTTACATCATGAAGTACCATCTTATCATCGTTGTAACCAAAATCCACATGCTCAAATACAACATCTCCTTTAAGCTGTCTATAATCTGTCGTACCTTCTGCCTTGTGATAATGCTTCCAAGCCCATGTTCCTGTTCTCTTATTTGATTCAGTGATTGTGCCATCTGCATTTACAACAGCATCTGTAAGAGTAACATAGCCATCATCCACCTCTGGCTTTTCATCAAGCAGACGGAAAATTCGATCACCGCCGGCAAGTGCCATAACGATACTATTTAACTGGTTACTGATCTGGTTAATTGGCTGCTGGAAGCTCTTATTTAAAGTTAAAAAGCTTGCCAGACTTCCCAATGTAAAGCCGCCAATTCCGTTGATTGCAACAAGACCTCCAACGATTGCAACAACAACGTAGCTTAAGTTTCCAAGCTGAACATTGATTGGTCCTAAGATATTAGCATAACGGTTTGCATTATATGCACTTCCAAACAGATCATTATTTAACTGGTCAAAGCGCTCAATACTCTCCTCTTCGTGACAGAATACCTTGACAACCTTCTGACCATCCATCATCTCCTCGATAAAGCCGTTTAATGCACCGATATTTTTTTGCTGTGATACGAAAAACTTTCCGCTCTTAGAAGCAGCTGTTTTACTTGCCCATATAACAAGCATAACCATAACAATGGAAACAAATGTAAGCGGCACACTTAAGATGATCATGTAGATCAGCACATTTACAATACTAATTAAGCTATTGATGAACTGCGGAATACTCTGGCTGACCATCTGGCGAAGCGTATCTACATCGTTTGTATACATTGACATGATATCGCCATGCTTATGTGTATCAAAATATTTAATTGGAAGGGATTCCATATGTTTAAACATGTCGTTACGGATATTTCTCATCGTTCCCTGAGTGACATAAACCATGATCTTGGTATTGCCAAAGGTTGCTGCAATACCGATTGCATACAGGATACCCATCTTAATGATTGCCTGAAGAAGCTCTGAATAGTCCGGGTTAGCCTGACCTAAAAGAGGTGTAATATAACCGTCAATCAAAGTCTTCATAAACATAGTTCCCTGTGTATTGGCATAGACACTTACAACAATACAGATAAGTACAAACAGACAATGAACTGGATAACGCTTCAGCACATAGGACATGATGCGTTTAAATACCTTTACTGGATTTTCGACCTTCTGCTTTGGTCCGAAATCACGTCTTGGTCCTGGCATTACTGATCACCGCCTTTCTCATCAAAATCGCCGCTTCCGCCTGTCTGGGACTCATATACCTCGCGGTAAATCTCATTTTTAGCAAGAAGTTCTTCATGTGTTCCAATTCCATTAATCTTACCATCATCCATCACGATGATACGATCTGCATTCTGCACACTTGAGATACGCTGTGCGATGATGATCTTTGTTGTATCTGGAATTTCCGTTGCAAATGCCTGACGTATCTTTGCATCAGTTGCCGTATCAACTGCACTTGTGGAGTCATCAAGAATTAAAATCTTTGGCTTTTTAAGAAGTGCTCTTGCAATACAAAGACGCTGTTTTTGTCCGCCTGATACGTTATTTCCGCCCTGCTCAATGTAAGTATTGTAGCGCTCTGGGAAACGCTCAATAAATTCATCTGCACAGGCAAGCTTACAGGCACGGATACACTCCTCATCAGAAGCTGTCTTATCACCCCAGCGAAGATTTTCAAAAATTGTTCCAGAAAACAGGACATTTTTCTGAAGAACAACGCTGACCTGATTACGAAGTGCTTCCATATCATATTTTCGCACATCTAATCCGCCAACCTTTACAGCACCTTCCTGAACATCATACAGACGGCTAATCAAATTAACAAGACTTGACTTTGCACTTCCCGTTCCACCGATCAGACCAATTGTCTCACCTGAACGGATAGACAAATTTATATCAGACAAAATCGGCTTTTCGCTTCCTGCATTATATCGGAATGTAACATGATCAAACTCAATGCTTCCATCCTTTACATCTGTAACTGGCTGATCTGGGTTCTTTAAATCTGGCTTCTCATTTAATACTTCACAGATACGCTCTGCACTTGCAATACTCATTGTAAGCATAACGAAAACCATAGACAGCATCATTAGGCTCATCAAAATACTCATACAATAATTTAATAAGCTCATCAGCTTTCCAGTTGTCAATGCAACACTTCCTGTTCCGATAATCATCTTCGCACCAATCCAGCTGATTGCAAGGATACAGCCATATACAGCAAACATCATGACTGGAGAGTTCAATGCAACAACACCCTCTGCCTTTACAAAGATCTTATAAATGTTTTCGCTTGCCTTTACAAACTTGTTCTTTTCATAATCTTCACGCACGTAAGCCTTTACAACACGAATAGCAGAAACATTCTCCTGAACACTCGCATTTAACTCATCGTACTTTGGAAATGCCGCGGTAAAATATTTTCTTGCTCTGTTGACAATAAAAAATAATGCGAAGCCAAGTACGATGACTGCACCTAAGAAAATTGTAGAAATTCTTGCATTTGTAATAAATGCCATTGCCAGTGCACAAATCAGACTGGCCGGTGCTCTCATACACATACGAAGTACCATCTGATACGCATTCTGAATATTAGTTACATCAGTAGTCAATCTTGTTACGAGACTGGCTGTTGAAAACTTATCAATGTTAGAAAAGGAAAAGGTCTGAATATTATCATACATTCCCTTTCGAAGATTACGGGCAAATCCTGCCGATGCTTTTGCACCATACACACCGCCCATGATTCCGGCAAATAAACCGATTGCTGCGATCACAAGCATGCCTGCACCAACCACACAGATATGCTTCATATCACCCTTATTGACACCGTCATCAATAATGGAAGCCATCAGATAGGGAATCATCATCTCCATCAAAACTTCCAGAATCATGTAGCACGGTGTCGCGATTGATGCACGCTTAAACTCTTTTACATATGCACCTAATGTTTTTATCATGGCTACTCTCCTCCTGTTATTTTCTCTACATTTTTACAGATCTTTTCCAATACCTCAAAGCAGATCCTTCTCTCTTCATCTGTAATACCAGCCTCCATCGTATCATGTGCTGAGTCGATTACTGCAATCGTATCAAGATGAACCTTTTTCCCTAACTCTGTCAGTTCTAACCGCTTAAGCCTTGCATCATGCTCATCGTTAGTCCTTGTCAGATACCCCTTTTTCTCCATCAGCTGCAGGATGTTTGTCACCGTTGAACGGGCAATTCCAAAATTTGATTCAATATCCTTTTGGTAGACTGGTCGCTGCGCGTGATACAAAAAGCCCAGAATCCATCCATGCATGTTTGTGATTTCATCAAAACCAGCTTCCGCGAGGCTTGTGTGAATGCCTCTCTCCACGATATGATTTACCCTCTTTAGGCTAAAGCATATCGATTTTTCCTTTTCCATACAGCCCTCTCTTTCTGTTAATTTTTAATCGAACCAAGTTCTCGATGATAGTCTTAAATTGTTCGATCTTGAACTGTTCGATTCCGAATTGTTCGATACAGAATTATTATAATACCTGATTTTATTTTGTCAATGACTTTTTTTTGCAAAATGAATCGTTGAAGTTATGTTGAACTTTTTTCGCAGATATGGTATTCTTATAGGTAATTGACTTAGATATATTTTACACAGGAGGTTTGCTTATGCAAATACATGAATCTGCCGAAAACTATCTCGAAACAATCCTGATGCTCAGCAAAAAGCTGCCAGTTGTGCGCTCTGTCGATATCGCAAATGAATTGGATTTTAAAAAATCAAGTGTCAGCATCGCAATGAAAAATTTACGCGAAGGCGGAAAAATTACCGTAACTCAGGCTGGTTATATTTATCTTACTGACAGTGGTCGCGAGATCGCTGAAATGATCTATGAGCGACATCAGTGGCTGACAAATTGGCTTATTAGCCTTGGCGTTGACAGCAACATTGCTGCTGAAGATGCATGCAAAATGGAGCATGTAATCAGTAAGGAGAGTTTTGAAGCACTGAAGAACCATTTTGGTCAGTTTTGATTATGAAAACACGAATTTTTCATCCTGACAGGATAAAACAATTTCTTCACGCTTTTCTATTTTGCTTTTTTATTTTCATCACTGCTTGTGTAATAGGCGGCTGCGCAAAGTGTCCTCCAATTACATTCTCTTCTGTATTAGATATTCAGGCTGACGAATCAGGTGCGCGCACTATGTCTGTTACAGCCGATAAAAAGACACTGCAAAAGCTTTTCCACAACAGCAATTTTTCTTTTCAAAGCTTTATCACGGCTAACTGCCCTAAGGGACTTGAATGGAATTATGTGGACACTGCTTCTGCCTATGAGCTGACTTTTGTTCTTTCGTTTGATTCGCTAGATGAATATCAGGAAAAAATTGATGCACTTACAGGCATTGAACAATTTTCTTCTATTTCACGACCGCAAGTCGGTGTGAAAACTGGCTTTACCTTATCTGAGCCAGATGATGTGATGGCTGTTTTTGCCTGGTTTACTGATGCTCTTAAGGAGCGCACAGGACTTAGCGACTCGAAGCTTTTAGCCTACCTGTCTCAGCAGGAAAATGAACTTATCTATAACGGACGAAGCTATAAAAGTCAGAATAATGCACTCGTCTGCAACGCAGAAACAATTCTTGATGCCAAGCGAATTGATATTTTAACATCACTTTCTCTTGACAAATGGAACCGTACTATTTATATCATCTTTCCTGATGAACTGCGCGACAATGCTTCTAATGTAAAAAGCTATCTGGACGCTATCGTCCCAGATGGAATTGAAGCTGTCTGGAATAATGATACCACATGGCAGCTGACATTCAGTGCTGAAAGCTTTAAAGAATTGTGTGTAAAGACAAGCCAGCTATTTCAGTCATCAAGCAAATCACTTGCGTCTGAATCGATCATTGCTGAAAATTCTATGAAAATTGTGCACTCTTATGAAGAGCCTTTTCAGTTTTCCTTCTTTGTTCCCGATTCAGGAACAGCAAGGGCACGCTATTTCTACAGCACCGATACAAATGCAGCGCTTGCTGTATATGACAATGATCATACGCTTCAAAAGCTTCCGCTTGCACGCGATGGTTATGATGGCTATGTCTGTCTGTTTGATGATCTTGTTGAAGGTGGATGCACCTACAACTATGATGCCATCTTCCAGTATCAGCCGCAGCAGATCACAGTCTCCACGCAAGTAAAATCTATTCAGCTTCTTACGCGCACAATTACTCTGTCACTCGGCGAGGTACCTAAGCTTCACCAACAGCTTATCACAGATACCGCCGCGCGCTATACTCAAAATTTTGGGACCGTTACCGCCAAAACTGATGATGAAAATCACCTGACTTTATTTTTTACACAGACTGGTACACCATCCTATCTCGCAAAGGGATTTGAAGCTTTCTTTGACGGAAAGGAAACACTTGACTACTGCTCTCAGACTATGGCGCTGTTTCAACCAAAGCATACATATCGCTTCACAGAAAACATGGACTTTTCCAATTTTCTTGTGAATCCAGATGCAACATTAATTACTGTGATGGTGCAGCTTCCAAACGGTACTTCCATAATATCTGATTCTCTTGAAAGCAGTCTTACAACAGAAAACAATATCTTAGATAATGTTTACTCTGCTAAGACAACAGATAATGTTCTGTCACTTACCATGACACTGTCTCAGCCAAATGCTGTCTATTATCTTTGTCTGCTTTCACTTATTATCATTGTAAGTGCGATTCTTTTTTCCATATACAAATGGCTCAGCCACCGCTAAACGCGGTGCTGAGCCTTTCATTTTGTCTGTATTAATCAGATTTATTTTGCTGCTGTAAGTGCATCCATTCCCAGCTTTGCACAGCCAAGGATTCCCTGATTGTCATTCAGGCTTGGAAGCACAATGTAGTTTTCGATATCGGAAAGCTCATCTGTGTCAATGTACTTGTTGACCATGCGAAGTGTTTCCTTACGAATCAGATCCATCACATGAGTCTGATGCATAACACCGCCGCCGAGTACAATACGCTCTGGTGACAGAAGCATGATCATGTCTACAAGACCTTGTGCCACATAGTAAGCCTCTAACTCCCAAACTTCCTTCTTGTCAGACAGCTCATATGCCTTCTTGCCCCAGCGCTCTTCGATTGCCGGACCGCTCGCCATACCCTCTAAGCATCTTCCATGATATGGGCATTTACCCTTATATGTATCATTTGGATGAGGTGCTACTAAAATATGACCGCCTTCTGGATGCTGCATTCCATGAAGCATCTTTCCATCTACAATAACTCCTGCTCCAATTCCTGTTCCAACTGTGATATAGATGCTGTTCTTTAAGCCCTTTGTGATGCCCCATGTTGCCTCAC
>ENA-OQKP01001121-OQKP01001121.1-human-gut-metagenome-genome-assembly--contig:-NODE-1121-length-14528-cov-3.214985_pt1 | contig 14528 bp, 13 predicted proteins | sample MGYA00242780_ERZ504802 | MGnify/ENA primary metagenome ERZ504802 (study PRJEB26092, sample SAMD00036406) | human gut metagenome | host: Homo sapiens | study: EMG produced TPA metagenomics assembly of... | reverse complement strand
GACCAGTTCTATGTAGATGAGGATTATAATGTGCCAGACACGAAAGCTGATATCCGGGAGATTATAGAGAGCGATGCGGTTATGGAGGAAATCGACCTGAAGCTTGTGGAGAATTATATCCGGATCACCGGGCGGCTTGCTTTTCAAGTTTTATATGTTGCAGATAACAGTGACAATACCTTATCTTCTCTGGAAGGGAAAATTCCCTTTGAGGAAATGTATTATGTAGACGAGACTTTGGAAGAAACGTTATTTTTGAAAGCAGCGCAGACAGAGCTGGCTGTCAATCTGATCCATTCCCGGAAAATCAATGTGAAAGCGATGGCGGAAGTAACCATGAGTTCGGACAGTCAGGTAAGTGAAGAAGTGACGACCGGGATTGAGAGTGGGGAGCAGATTTATACAAAATACCAGGAGAAGCAGATCCTGACTCTTCACACTGTGAAAAAAGATACATACCGCATCAAAGAGCAGCTGACAATCTCCGGAACAAAAGAAAGTATCGGAAACATTTTGTGGAAAGAAGTACTCAGCCGCCGTCTGGACACAAGGCTGGAGGCAGATACATTAAAACTTCAGGGAGAACTTCTTGTGTTTTGTCTTTATGAATCAGTGGATGGAAAGACAGACTGGATCTGTGAAAATGTTCCGTATGAGGGACAGGTAGAGTGCTTTGGTGCAGAGGAAGGTATGTACCATCAGATTTATCCGATTCTTACAGATGCACTTTTAGAGCCGGCTATGGACGAGGACGGAGAAATGCGTCTGCTTGGCATTGAGGCAACCCTTTCTATGCGGTTCTTTTTGTGCACGGAGGAAAAGATACAGATATTAGACGATTTATATTCACTGAAAACATGTTGTGTTCCAGCGTACACGCAGTGCAAGGTGGAAAATGTTCTGATGCAGAATCATTCCAAATGTAAAATCGCAGAGCGGTTGTCACTGCCTGAGATTAAAGATGACATTTTACAGATCTGCTATAGTGATGCGAGAATTCAAGTCGAGCAGATGACGGTTCAAGACACAGGTATTCAGATAGAAGGAGTACTCCATATCCGTTTTATGTATGTCAGACCGGACGATCAGATACCATTTGCCCTGTGGCAGGGGATGATTCCATTTTCCTGGCTGTTGGAAAGCAATGAAGTCCAAGCGGATATGACATTGGATATGATGCCGTCTCTGGAACAGCTTGGCATCAGTCTTCTTGGAAATGGAGAGATAGAAGTAAAGGCGGTGCTGGCATTTCGGAGTTTCCTTCGTGGGAAAGTGACATTTCGTAACATGGATTCAGTAGAAGAGAAAGAGATAGATTATAAAGTGTTGGAACAAAGACCGGGAATCATTGGATATATCGTAAAAGAAGGCGATGAACTGTGGAATCTGGCGAAATACTACGGCACGACAAAGGAAGGGATCATGGACATCAATCATATGGAGTCGGAACAGTTGAAATGTGGCGACAAACTATTGATTTTTAAGGAAAATGCCAGTATACTGTAGGTATATTGTATACAAGACGGGGCTGGATACGAGGAGAAAAAGTTATGGATAAAATGGAATTAAAGGCACTTGGAAAGATCAATCTTGGATTGGATGTGCTTGGTCGCAGGGAGAACGGATATCACGATGTTCGTATGGTTATGCAGACAGTATATCTGTATGACCAGATCGTGATAACGAAGACAAAGCAGCCGGGAGTAAAGGCAGAGACGAATCTTTTTTATCTTCCGGTAGATGAGAATAATCTTGCATGCCGGGCAGCAAAGATGCTGATCGATGAGTTTAACATTACCGAAGGAGTGCACATTTCCATGGACAAGAAAATTCCGGTATCAGCAGGTATGGCCGGCGGAAGCGCAGATGCGGCAGCAGTTCTTTTTGGAGTCAATAAGATGTTCGGACTGGGGCTTAGCATGACTGAGGTTGAAGAACGGGGGGTAAAGCTTGGCGCAGATGTACCATACTGTCTGATGCGTGGGACAGTTCTGGTAGAGGGAATCGGCGAGAAGCTGACACCTCTTTTGGCCTGTCCAAAGTGTTTTGTGCTGCTGGCAAAACCACCGATCAGTGTATCGACAAAGATGGTCTATGAAAAACTGGATGCATTGGAAATTACAGAACACCCGGATATCGATGGTATTTTAAACGGACTTGCGAGAAAGAATATCCATAAGGTGGCAGAGTGTATGGGAAATGTACTGGAGCAGGTGACGATTCCTGTCTATCCGGTCATTGAACAGATCAAAAATGTCATGAAAGAAGGCGGAGCCATGAACGCTATGATGAGCGGAAGTGGTCCGACCGTATTTGGCTTATTTGAAGACAGACAGTCAGCGAAACGTGCGGCACAGAAGATAAAGGAACAGAAACTGGCAAAACAGGTATATGTAACGAGTATACACCAGGCAAGGAGGAAGTAGAAAGCATGGAGCAAAATTTGAAAGTCAATGAAAATGAATACCTTCCGCTTAGGGATGTGGTATTCAATACACTCAGACAGGCAATCCTTCGAGGAGAGTTTAAACCGGGTGAAAGATTGATGGAAATCCAGCTTGCAAATAAACTGGGCGTGAGCCGTACCCCGATCCGTGAGGCAATCCGTAAGTTGGAGTTGGAAGGTCTGGTCATTATGATTCCGAGAAAAGGTGCGGAAGTGGCGGACATTACGGAGAAAAGCCTGCGAGATGTGCTGGAAGTCAGAAAAGCACTGGAAGAACTGGCAGTGCAGCTCGCATGTGAGAAGATCACTCAGGAAGAGTTGGAAGAATTGGAAAAGGCCGGAGAGAATTTTAAAAAAGTCCTGAAAAGAAGTAAAGACATCACAGAAGTAGCAGAGGCAGATGTGCGATTCCATGATGTGATCTATATGGCAACGGATAATCAGAAACTGATCCATCTGCTGAATAAATTAAGAGAACAGATGTACCGCTACCGTGTAGAATATTTGAAGAACCCAGATGTGCACGAGCAATTGACCCAGGAACACGAAGAGATCGTGTACCATATCAAGAGAAGAGAAAAAGTAGAAGCAACAGCAGTTACATGTCAGCATATTGATAATCAGGTATCTGCGGTGACGGACAAGATCAGAACGAAGAATAATTAGCAGATACCTGTATAATCTACGGATATCTGTCCATACTTTCTGTATAAATTCAATTTAAATGTTTGAGTGATTGCAGGAGGTACATAGATATGCGAAAGTTATGGGATCTGTTGAGAAATAAAATCGGGACAAAGAATCTGATTTGTGGTATACTTGGTATTTGTATAGCAGTTGGATGGATGTGGAGTTTTACTGCATGGCGCGTGGCTTTGGTGGATAAGAAAATCTGCGAGACGCAGCGGGGGATTGCAGATGAAGTCTTTCGTTTTCATGTACTGGCCAACAGTGACAGTGAAAAAGACCAGCGGGTGAAGCTAAAAGTCCGGGACGCAGTGATTGCCTATATGACATCTGAGATGCCAGGTACCACAAATCAGATGGATCACGCAGTGACAATGGATCAGGCGGAGCAGATGAATCCAGGCATTCATAAAAATTCTGCACAGGCAACGAAGAAATGGGCAGAGTCTCACTTAAATGATCTGATCCTGGTGGCTGATGAGGTGCTTGAACGGGAAGGCATGGATTATCAGGCAGATGCGCACGTGACGAAGTGCTGCTTCCCAGAAAAAAAATACGGAGATATGATATTTCCACAAGGCGAGTATGAGGCGCTGAGGATCACATTGGGTGAGGCGGCCGGACATAACTGGTGGTGTGTGTTATATCCAAATCTCTGTTTTCTGGACCAGACTTGTGCGGTGGTGAGTGATGAAGGTAAAGAAGACCTTAAAGGGGTGCTTACCGACGAGGAATATCAACTGCTTACGGATAATAAAGAACTTAAGGTGAAATGGTTTTTCTTCGGAGATTAGGAGAGTATGAGATGACAGAGTTTCTTGTACGACATTTTGTAAAAGATTATGAGAATACGAGTAAGGTGTCTGTGCGTACAGCATATGGAGTGCTGGCAAGCGTGACAGGCATCTTTTGTAATATATTGCTATTTGCGGCAAAATGGCTGATTGGCTATCTGCTTCACAGTATTTCTGTTATGGCAGATGCATTTAACAACCTGTCTGATGCAGGTTCTTCGATCATCAGTCTGATCGGGGTGAAGATGGCAGGAAAACCGGCAGATAAGGAGCACCCGTTCGGACATGGAAGAATTGAATATATTGCGGCGCTGATCGTGGCCTTTCTTGTAATGGAAGTTGGATTCACATTTTTTAAAAGCGCTATTGCGAAGATCAGGGAACCGGAAGAGTTATATTTCCAGGCAGTATCTATGCTCATATTATTTCTGTCAGTGGCAGTGAAGCTGTGGATGGGAGTTTTTAATAAAAATCTTGGAAAACGTATCAATTCCCAGGTCATGATGGCGACTGCAGCAGATTCCATGGGAGATGTGATTACAACGGGGGCGACTATCGCTTCAGTATTATTTTTTTATTTTACAGGAATTAATATTGACGGATATGTAGGACTTGGTGTATCGTTAGTCGTTATGTGGGCCGGTATCGGAATCGCAAAAGATACGCTGGAGCCATTGATCGGGGCACCGGTAGACCCACAGGTCTATAAGCAGATCAGTGACTTTGTGGAGAAATATGACGGGATTCTTGGAAGTCATGATTTGATCGTACATAATTACGGACCAGGAAGGAGCATGGCATCCATTCATGCGGAGGTTCCGAATGATGTGAATATTGAGACATCCCATGAGATTATCGACCGGGTGGAGCGAGAAGCATTAGAACAGCTTGGGATTATGCTCGTAATACATATGGATCCTGTAGAGAAAAAGACGAGCATGTGCTGGAGGCAAAGGAAAAAGTCGGGAAGGTGCTGCGGGCGATGGATCCGAAGCTTAGTATCCATGACTTTCGAATGGTTCCCGGAACGGATCAGATCAATCTGATTTTTGATCTGGTCGTACCATTTGAATATGATCAGAAAAAACAGGATCATATCCGGTCTGCGATTATGGGAGTTTTACAGATTGTAGATCCAAGATACCAGTGTGTCATTACAGTGGAAAGGAGTTACGTTGCAAGTGCCAAAGAAGGAGTATAAATATATGATGGACGGCCGCGTCCGCTTCAGCGAGATCGACCACACAAGAAAGATTACAGTTCCATCGATCATCAATTATTTTCAAGATTGCAGTACATTTCAGTCAGAAGATATCGGAGTCGGTCTGGACGTACTTTCAAAAAAGAAAAAAGCGTGGATTCTGACTTACTGGCAGATCGTGATCGATCATTATCCGAAAATGAATGATAAGATCCAGGTCAGCACATGGGCTTCAAAGTTCAAGGGAATGCTTGCAGAGCGCAACTTCTGTATGACAGATGAGAATGGAGAAAAGGCTGCGTACGCACAGTCAGTCTGGGTATATATGGATGTAGAAAAGGGGAGTCCGGTAAGACCAGATCAGGAAGAACTGGATGCCTATGGACAGAGTGAACCGCTGGAGATGGAGTATGAATCCAGAAAAATTGCACTGCCGGAAGAATGTATGAGTCTGGAGCCGTTTCCGGTGCGCAGATACCATATTGATACGAATGAACATGTAAATAATTGCCAGTATGTACAGATGGCTATGGAAATGTTGGATCAAGAGAGAGTGATCCGTCAGGTGCGGGTGGAATATAAGAAATCAGCAGTGCTGGGGGATATGATTGTTCCCAGGACAGGTGACAGAGATGGCCGGACAGTTGTGGAACTGTGTACGACAGAAGGAGAATTGTATGCAGCAGTAGAATTTGCATGGGTGTAGGGCATTTACATAAAATAGGCTGATGATAGATGATTGTAGAGAGAAAGGATAAGACAGATGAAGTTAATCGAAGAACTCGGAAAACGAAGAATGCTGACAGTTGTAAAGACAGTTGATTTTGGAATATATCTTGGAACAAGTGAGGAACGTGTACTGCTTCCAAAGAAAGAAGTACCAAAAGAAATTGAGATTGGAGATCCGGTGGAAGTATTTCTTTACAAGGATTCCAGCGACAGATTGATTGCAACAACAGCAGAACCAAAGATCACATTGGGTGAACTGGCTGTTCTGACAGTGAAAGATACCGGAAAGATTGGAGCATTTCTCGACTGGGGACTGCCGAAAGACCTGCTACTTCCATTCAAAGAGCAGACTGCTAAGGTGAAAAAAGGAGATCAGGTGCTTGTTGCGCTTTATGTGGACAAGTCCGAGAGATTATGTGCGACTATGAAGGTTTATGAAAAATTAGAGACAGACTCTCCGTATAAGAAAGACGATCATGTAGAAGGAATCGTCTATGAGAGAAGCGATAACTTTGGAGTTTTTGTAGCAGTAGACAATAAGTATTCTGCACTGATCCCGAAGCGTGAAGCGTACGGCGGACATCTTCAGGTTGGGGATAAAGTCCATGCAAGAGTTATAAAGGTACGTGAAGATGGAAAGCTGGACTTAAGTGTGCGTGAGAAAGCATTTATCCAGATGGATGCAGATGCAGAGCTGATCGTAAAACGGATGGAAGAGCACGGGGGAAAACTGCCATTTACAGACAAGGCAGATCCGGAAAAAATTAAAAATGAACTGGGACTGAGCAAAAATGCATTTAAGCGTGCAGTGGGACGTCTTTTAAAGGAAAACAAAGTCATTATTACCGCACAATCTATTGAATTTCTGCACAAATAAGGTATACTGGGGGCGTGATAACATTTGCAAGGAGCGCGAGCGCATGAAAGTACCGAATATTACAGATATTGAAGGATTTTTTAAAGCAATTGACGGTTGTAAAGGAAAAGTTGAGCTTGTTACTGGTGAGGGAGACCGACTGAATTTAAAATCAAAATTATCCCAGTATGTATCACTCGCGACCATCTTTTCAAATGGAGAGATTCCGGAAATGGAAATCATCGCACATGAAAAAGAAGACATCGACAGGCTGATTTCCTATATGATTAACGGCTAGGATCAGAAGAGAGAATGAAGTATTGATGAGAGTATTAGCGTTGGCGGGCGAAAAAGTCTGTCAGCGCTTTCTTTTCTATCTGTATCAGAGCAGCAAGAATGTGCCGAGGCACATTCTTTATTACATGCGAAGATAAGGAAAATAAGGGAGAAAAATATATGAGCTTTGCACATTTACATGTTCATACAGAGTACAGTCTGCTGGACGGCTCCAATAAAATTAAAGAGTGTGTGGCGCGGGTCAAAGAGCTTGGAATGAACAGCGTGGCAATTACTGATCATGGCTGTATGTTCGGCGTAATCGACTTTTACCGTGCTGCCCGTGCTCAGGGAATCAAGCCGATCCTTGGCTGTGAAGTCTATGTGGCACCAGGATCCAGGTTTGACAAAGAGGCTGTAGGAAGCGGAGATGACAGATATTATCATCTGGTTCTCCTGGCAGAAAATGATGAAGGATACCACAATTTGATGAAAATTGTATCCCGTGGTTACACAGAAGGATATTATTATAAACCACGTGTGGATCTGGAGCTTTTGAGGGAATTTCACGAAGGAATCATTGCGCTTAGCGCGTGCCTGGCAGGTGAGGTTCAGAAAAATATCACAAGAGGCATGTACAGTGAAGGAAGAGCAGCAGCTCTTAGGTATGAGGAAATATTTGGAAAAGGGAATTTTTTCCTGGAGCTGCAGGATCATGGAATTCCGGAGCAGCAGACGGTCAATCAGGCATTGATGCGCATGTCACAGGAGACGGGAATTGAACTGGTAGCAACGAACGATATACATTATACTTATGCAGAAGATGCGCGGGCACACGATATTCTGCTCTGTATCCAGACAGGTAAGAAGCTGGCAGACGAGGATCGTATGCGCTATGAGGGCGGACAGTATTATATCAAGTCAGAAGAGGAAATGAAGAAGCTGTTCCCATATGCATTGCAGGCTCTTGAGAACACACAGAAGATTGCAGACCGTTGTGACGTGGAAATCGAATTTGGTGTGACCAAACTTCCAAAATACGATGTTCCGGATGGACTTTCCTCCTGGGAATAGTTGAACAAATTGTGTTACGAAGGGCTGGAAAGACGTTACCCGAATCCTTCACAGGATTTGAAAGACAGACTGGACTATGAACTGTCAGTTATTCACTAGATGGGCTATGACGATTATTTCCTGATTGTTTCGGATTTCATTCACTATGCAAGGTCACAGAAGATTATGGTCGGACCGGGACGTGGGTCCGGTGCCGGAAGTATTGTGGCGTATTGTCTGGAGATTACAAGTATTGACCCAATTAAATACCAGCTTCTGTTTGAACGTTTCCTGAATCCGGAGCGTGTGTCCATGCCCGATATTGACGTGGATTTCTGTTACGAGAGGCGTCAGGAAGTGATCGACTATGTAGGAAGAAAGTACGGCGCAGACCGAGTCGTTCAGATCGTCACATTTGGTACACTGGCTGCCAGAGGTGTGATTCGGGATGTAGGACGTGTGATGGATCTGCCGTATGCATTTGTAGACAATATAGCGAAGCTTATTCCGAAGGAGCTGAATATTACTTTGGATAAGGCGCTCAAGACCAGCTCAGAACTTCGCAAGTCCTATGAGGAAGACCCACAGGTAAAAGAACTGATTGACATGTCCATGCGTCTGGAGGGACTTCCAAGACATACTTCTATGCATGCAGCCGGAGTTGTTATCAGCCAGAAGCCGGTAGAAGAATATGTGCCGCTGTCACTTGGATCAGATGGATCTGTAACGACTCAGTTCGTAGCGACCACGCTGGAAGAGCTGGGACTTTTGAAAATGGACTTTCTGGGGCTTCGCACCTTGACGGTGATCCGGGATGCAGAGAAGCTTGCAAGCTACAGTTCCGGAAAAGAGATCAACATTAACAAGATTAATTTTGACGATAAAGCAGTACTGGATTCTATTGGAACGGGAAAGACAGACGGTGTGTTCCAGTTAGAGAGTGCAGGAATGAAGAACTTTATGAAAGAGCTGAAACCGCAGAGCCTGGAAGATATTATCGCCGGAATTTCCCTGTATCGTCCGGGGCCGATGGATTTTATCCCTCAGTATATTAAAGGAAAAGAACATCCGGAGCTGATCACCTATGACTGCCCACAGCTAGAGCCGATCCTGTCGCCAACTTATGGCTGTATCGTCTATCAGGAGCAGGTTATGCAGATTGTGCGTGATCTGGCAGGATATACCCTTGGACGAAGCGACCTTGTGCGCCGCGCCATGTCCAAGAAGAAAGCCGATGTCATGGCAAAGGAACGCCAGAATTTTGTGTACGGAAATCCGGAGGAAGGTGTACCAGGCTGTATTGCAAATGGTATTGACGAGAAGACTGCCAATAAGATTTATGATGAAATGACAGATTTCGCCAAGTATGCGTTTAACAAATCCCATGCGGCAGCATATGCGGTCGTTTCTTACCAGACAGCATGGCTCAAATATTATTATCCAGTAGAGTATATGGCAGCTCTTATGACCTCAGTCATTGATAATCCAGGAAAGGTAGCCGAGTACATTTACAGTTGCCGCCAGATGGGGATCAAGATTCTGCCGCCGGACATTAACCATGGTTACAGCAGCTTTTCTGTAGATAACGGAAGTATCCGGTACGGACTGGCAGCGATCAAGAGCATCGGCAGACCAGTCATCAAAGAAATTGTTGCAGAGCGGAAAGCAAACGGAGAGTTTAAGAATCTGAAAGATTTCATTGAGCGGATGTCAGGAAAAGATATCAATAAGAGAACGATTGAGAACTTTATCAAATCCGGTGCATTTGACGAACTTGGAGGAACAAGAAAGCAATTCATGGTCATCTATGTACAGATTCTCGACCAGGTGAACCGGGAGAAGAAAAATTCCATGACAGGTCAGATGTCTCTTTTTGACATTGTAGGAGAAGAACAGAAATCCGAGTTCGATATTCCACTGCCAAATGTAGGTGAATACGAGAAGTCTACGAAACTTGCTTTCGAAAAAGAAGTGCTTGGAATCTACTTAAGCGGACATCCGATGGAAGAGTACGAGGAGCAGTGGAGAAAAGGCATTTCCAAAACGACACAGGATTTCCAGTTTGATGAGGAATTGGGATTTTCAAGAGTCAGTGATGGCGCAGCAGAGATCATTGGTGGAATCATTGCGAGCAAGACAATCAAATACACGAAGAATAATAAGACTATGTGTTTCCTGACGATCGAAGATATTATGGGATCAGTAGAAGTCGTTGTATTCCCAAGAGATTATGAGCGCTATCATCAATATCTGGAAGAGGAAAATGTTGTCTTTGTTAAGGGACGGGTGTCAGAAGAGGATGAAGCCTCCAGCAAACTGATCTGTGAGAAAGTCATTCCATTTGGACAGAAGAAACAGGAACTCTGGATCCAGTATCCGGATAAAGAAACATTTCTTCAGGGAGAGAAGATGCTATATGATATGCTTGCATCTTCCGATGGAAATGATGAAGTTATAGTATATTGTAAGGCAGAGCGGGCGGTAAAACGCCTTCCATCTAACCGAAATGTGAATATAGAACCTGGATTACTAAGCAGGCTTATGAATTATTTTGGTGAATCTTGCGTAAAAGTGGTGGAAAACCATTGAAAAGCTAAGGCAATTCATATACAATGTAGCGTGAAGGGTTAAATAAATAACGAAATAAATATGTTGCTGATCAAAGAGGTGAAAAGCAACTCTACGATGGAGGAGAAGAATCATGGCAGAAAGAATCATTCGTACAATAGGTGTATTGACAAGTGGAGGAGATGCTCCGGGAATGAACGCGGCAATTCGTGCTGTTGTCAGAACTGCACTTGGAAAAGGTGTGAAAGTACGAGGCATCAGAAAAGGTTATAAGGGACTTCTCAATGAGGAAATCATCGATCTGGACGCAGGAGATGTATCAGACATTATTCAGCGTGGAGGTACAATTCTTCAGACGGCCCGTTGTAAAGAGATGATTACAGAAGAAGGTCAGCAGAAAGCAGCAGCTATCTGTAAAAAGTATGGAATTGATGGTCTGGTAGTAATTGGAGGAGACGGATCTTTCCGTGGAGCGCAGAAACTTGCATATCTTGGAGTGAATACGATTGGAGTTCCGGGAACCATCGATCTTGATATTGATTGTACAGAGTATACGATCGGATTTGACACAGCGGTAAATACAGCTATGGAGGCAATTGATAAAGTCCGTGATACATCTACTTCACACAGCAGATGTTCTGTTATTGAAGTTATGGGACGTGATGCAGGATACCTGGCTCTGTGGTGCGGTATTGCAAATGGAGCTGAACGTATTCTCCTTCCTGAGGAAGAAGGATATGATATTGATGATATTATCGATGATATAAAAGAGTCTAAAAAAAGAGGTAAGAAGAACTACATTATCATCAATGCAGAAGGTGTTGGTGATTCTGTGAATCTTGCAAAGACAATCGAAGAAAGAACAGGCATGGAGACAAGAGCAACTATCCTCGGACATATGCAGCGTGGTGGAAGCCCGACATGTAAAGACCGTGTATATGCATCTATCATGGGATCCATGGCAGTAGATCTTCTCTTAGAAGGAAAGACAAACCGTATCGTAGGTTACAGACACGGTGAATCTGTAGATTTTGATATTGAGGAAGCACTTGGAATGCAGAAAGGAATCCCTGCATATCAGTACGAGATTTCCAAGAAGCTTTCTTTGTAAAGCCGGCAGGAATAGAAGTGATGATGTCCGCCGGACTTCGAGAATGAGGAAAGATAAAGATTTATGACGAAAAATGTATTAGTTACAATATCCGGACTTCATTATGATGACAGCGTGATGATGGTGCAGGAGGAGAATAGTAATGAGGCCAACTCCATAGAGGTGACAACTCCTGCCACCTATTATCTGAAAAATGGGAAACATTACATAGTTTATGATGAGGTCGTAGAGGGAATTCCGGGGACGATCAAGAATCGGATCAAAATTGATGAAGGAAAGCTTTTAGATATTACAAAAAGCGGAATTACTAATTCGCATATGGTATTTGAGACCGATAAGATTAATGTGACTCCATATCAGACTCCATACGGAGATCTGCTTCTTGGCACATATACGAAAGGTATGGATATACAGATTGAAGAGGAGCGCATCGAACTTCAGGTCAGATATTCTCTGGATATTAATGGAGACAAGGCCGCAGACTGCGATATCCGCATTCTGATAGAAGCGAATGAATAAGAAGGATAAAAAAATGAGTATAAAAAAGGGGCTGTGAAAAACAGCCTCTTTTTTTGGATTTTATTTTTTATGCTTTATTTTTTATCTTTTTTAAATCTGGCAAAAAATCCTTTTTTCTTCTCTGGTGTCTCCAGTGCACTACGCACGCCCTTAACGCCGGTAATGTAGATACCGCTTACTGTTGCTTTTACTTCTTTTTTAACAGGAATGAGCGGATAAATCTGAGCATCACACATCAGTGTCATAATTCTCGGTCCGACTTTCGCCTTGACAACCGGAACTTTAGAACGGCGGAGATACTTTGGAGTATTGTCGATGACAATCTGTGGAAGACCAGAATCTTTTAACTTCATCTTGCCCTTATCGATGATCAGCATAGATACTGTCTGTGCAACAGCATCTAACTGCTCCTGCTGTTCAGCCTGTTTTTTTTCAGCTTTCTTACCCAGGAAATACAGCACAACACAAGCGATTATCAGTACGACTAAAATTACCAGTAAAACAATCGATAATGTACTCACGAGTAACCCTCCTATATTTATCTAATGTCATTTACACAAATCACATTGTATCATTCTTTAACTGGAAGTGCAAGGAAAAACGTCAGTTACTGCGCGTGCAATTATGAAATATATGTGAAAAGTATTTGCAACATTTGGGAAATGTGTTATAACTAGAAGTAGCGTTTTTCCGAGCGTGAAAAGTAATTTTAAATTATAAAACGAAGTTTTAAAGGGGTAAGAAGATGAAGAAGAGATTAGCAGAACTTTTCTGTGCAACACTTGCAGCTTCCATGATTCTTGTAGGATGTCAGGCAAGTAAAGGATTAGAGACAGACAATCTGAAAATCACACAGTATAAAGGCGTAGAAGTAAGCGCAGCAGATAAACCGGAAAAAGTGACAGATGACGATGTAGAACAGTATATTCAGTCTCAGCTTACAAGCTCTGCAACGACAACAGAAGTGACAGACCGCGCAGCGCAGAAGGGAGATACTGTAGATATCGCATTTGTAGGAACCATTGACGGAGAAGCATTTGACGGAGGCTCTTCTGATAGCTATTCACTGGAACTGGGTTCTGGAACGATGATCGATGGATTTGAAGACAGCATCATCGGACATAATGTGGGAGAGACGTTTGTATGGGACGGAAAATTCCCAGACGATTATCAGTCAACAGATCTTGCAGGAAAAGCATGTCAGTTTACGATTACTGTAAATTCTATCTCAGAGCAGAATGTACCGGAACTGACAGACGAGTGGGTTGCGAATAATTCTGAAAGTTCTAAGACTGTAAAAGAATATAAGAAAGAGATTAAAAAGACACTGGAAGATCAGAAGCAGGAAGACTATGACAGTACTTTGAAATCAGAGGCATGGCAGGCAGTAGTAGATAACACAACTGTTCAGAAGTACTCTAAGAAACAACAGGAGAAGATTGACGAGATGAAGAATTCTCTGATTGATTCTTACAAATCTTACGCAGAGAGTCAGGGAACTGATTATGAGACTTACATTACATCTTCTGGCCAGTATACAGTAGAGAGTTTTGAGCAGAAAGTGGAAGAGGCAGCTCAGGAGTCTGAGAAGCAGACCATGATCGCTGAGGCTATTGCAGACAAAGAGAAGATTAAATTAGATGACAAGACATACAAGAAGATGTTAAAAGAGTATGCTAAGACATATGGATTCGAAGATGGTGACGCCATGGAAAAGGCATATTCAAAAGATACTTTAAAAGAGGCAATGCTCACAGATCTGGTAAAAGACTGGCTGGTAGATAACTGTATCCAGAAAACAGATAATTAAGAATAAAATGAATCAATCGGAGATTGAAAATAAATATAACGAAAGAATAAAATACATCAATCAATGATTAATGCCATTAGACAATTAACAAGAAAGCACTGATTAATCAGATAACATATGATTCATCGGTGCTTTTTTTGTACTTTTAATAGAATAATTGGAAAATTATACTAATATATGTATAAAATTGCACAAGTAGAAGTGTAATATAAGCTTGAGTTACATGCATTATTTAGGTATAATAAAGAAAGCACGCTCATGGAAGGGCGTGTAAACTCAAGAAGAAAGGTGAGAGGGAAATGAACGAAAAGAATGAGTTTAAACCGTATATCCCGGCCGATAGGGTTATGCCGGAGCTTACGGTAACTTCCATTGTAATGGGAATGGTTCTGGCTGTAATTTTTGGTGCAGCAAACGCATATTTAGGACATCGTGTAGTTATGACTGTAGCTGCGTCTAGTCAGGCAGCCTTTCACTC
>ENA-OQKP01001106-OQKP01001106.1-human-gut-metagenome-genome-assembly--contig:-NODE-1106-length-14675-cov-20.547017_pt1 | contig 14675 bp, 11 predicted proteins | sample MGYA00242780_ERZ504802 | MGnify/ENA primary metagenome ERZ504802 (study PRJEB26092, sample SAMD00036406) | human gut metagenome | host: Homo sapiens | study: EMG produced TPA metagenomics assembly of... | reverse complement strand
AATATTGCTTAATCTATAAACCACATATTTAGGAGGATATGTCAAGATATTTATATAAAAAAATCCAGAATATAAGCCCAGAATCGTTGGATTTTCAGCATTCTGGGCTTAAGTTGACCACATTGGGGTCGCACCCCCTGTCGGGAAAATAAAGAAACGAAATTTGTCTTAAAAGTTCTCTAAAGAAAGTATAAAAATCTAACTGAGCCACAGACTGGCACCCACCCAGTCTGTGGCTTTCTTCATTCCCTGGTTGACACACCGGCTATCATTTGCTACATTAAAATTACATATCTGGGAAAGTTCTAAGGCTGTTCGGTCAATCTGATTCCACATATGAAGCGAAAATAAATATGGTGGAAACAGTACAACGGCACATATAAATTCTGCAGAAACGATGCTGTTTCCTCCATCATAAGGAAAGGAGCATGCAGATGCAGAATGAAAGAAAAAACTGGAAGAGTTAAACCTGCTGGATGATTTTCTCTTCAATGCCATGATGACATATCCGAAGAACTCTGGCAGTTCCTGAATTATATGGAGAACACAACCCAGACAAATGCAGTAAATGATACACTGAAAGATATCCAGAAAATGGTGGATAACAAGTCAATATAGCAGTTACTTAATATTCGCTGTACTAGCTAATTCGGTGGCCGTATGTTTTATATAAGTAGATGACAGGAAAATTATTTCCGCAGTTTTTCTTCATCCAGCAAGTTTAGTTTTTTTGCAGAAAGTACAAGCTCTGTTTGCAGAAATGCAAGATTGCAGGCTGTTAAAAATGCATCCATAAGTAAATCGATACTGATCACTAATGCAATTCCTGCCGAGGGGATTCCTAATTGTGCAAATAAAATGGTATAACAGGATAAACCTCCGCCGGGGATTGGCGGTGTTGCAATTGCCAGAATCGTACTGGTTATAATGGAGGTTATGATCCAGACAATGGTTATCTCTGTACCAAAGCTCTGACCAGTACATAGGGATATAATAAAAAACTGGATCGCTCCACTTGGCATAAAAATGATTTGTCCGATAGAAACACCAAAGTTAATTAACTTTTTATCTATGCCAAGTGCCTTGCAGCTTTCAATGTTAGTTCCAAAAGCGGCTGATGAGGAGGCAGTAGAAAGTGCGATTAAAAAGGTAGGAAGTAATTTTTTTATTAAAACTCCGGGCTTTACTCTGCACTTCCAACAGACCATACTAATATAAAATATGAGAATTATACTTGTAATGAGTATAACTAAAATAATCTGTTTTATAAGACTGGATATATTTTTCAGGTTACCGGATAAAAACAGATTCATCATGCTGATAAATACAAACAGCGGGATAAGCTTGCTGATATAAGTCATAAGCAGCTGGATCAAAGTATTGATCTGGGAAACTATTTTTGCCATTCCTGATACTGAATCCCCTAACACCAATGTACCTGCACCACATATACATGCGAGAAAAATGATCTGCAGTGCATTTCCTGTCTGAAATGGAGAGATAATATTGCCTGGAATAATATTCAGTACCATTTGGTAAAGATCCATAATGGCGCTTCCTGAAATGTGATTCTTTCCTGAGAAAGATATAAAAAGCCAGGAGACCATCAAACCGGCTGCAATCAGGATCAGAAAGGCAAATGATGTGAATCGGATGATCAGACGTTTGCCAATTTTGCCAAAGGTTGCAGCATCTCCCATTTCATATATTCCACAATATACAGCCAAAAAGATCATTGGACCTGCAATAAGAGTTAAAATGTTCATGAATGTATCAAATATCGGAGAAACAAACCAGGTCTGCACCATATTTCCTGCGTTGGGCAGTCCAAATGAAAGAGCAGCTCCGCATATGATGCCAAGAAGGATCCCCAGCATCACAGATTTTAGTTGCCCTGATTGTTTATTTGATAAGGTTAACTTTAGGAAATTCTTTCCATTTTCGTAATGGTACTCAAGAAATAAACCCAAAGCAGTCAGAAGAGAACTTCCATTACTGATCATTGATGTTAAATCATCCTGATATTCATTGGGATTTACCATTTTTCCCTCAGCAGATAAAAGAATATAGGTTCTGCCAAATTTAGAACCACTTGTAAATGTACAGCTAGTGTTTTCTCCAAGTTCATGTATCCAGATTTCCATAACATTTTCAATACTTAATCGAAAACGTAAAATGTCTTTTGGATTAATTTTCATTTGCTACAATAAATTACTGGTTAATTGGCTGAACCGGTCAATTTCTGATGCATGCAGAAGAAATTTTTCTGTTGTTTTTTGCATTTAATATCCCCTCGTTTTTATATTTTCCTTATTATAGCCTTATTAATATTTTATGTCAAAACCGCTTGATATGAGTGTATTTATACCTGTAATATAAAATATATCAGATAAGATATAGTTGATTGAGAGGAACAGGTGAGGTACTTCCAAGAATAAATCCAGAGTTTACAGTCCATACTCCACAATGAAAAAGTTCAGGACAAAGAAATAGCTTTTATTATTTAAAGATTCTTAAAAACGGTACTCAGAAGATTAAAGAAAACACAAAGAGTGATGATACAAAAATTATTGTTTTAACTCAAACCAGAGTCTGTAATAAAGTTTTGTTTTCGGATCAGAAAGATTATCCTGCAATAGATCGGTCAGTTTATTCAAACGTTTAATGAGACTGCTTCTATGAATAAAAAGGGCCTGGGCTGTGGGAGTAATGTTCATTTCGTTTTCAAGGTAGACCTGAAGAGTATGCAGATATTCAGTGTTTTTTCTGGCATCATAGGCAATTACACGACGTAATGCCTCTGTAGTCAATAATTCCCTGGAAATTCTGGTGGTACATTCGTGTAACAGGAATGATACGATATTATTCGTAAAAAAATTCAGAGTCTGGGTACTGTTTTGCAGACTATAATCGGCTTGGATAAGACATTCATCCAATTGTTCCAGTCTGGAAAAAGAATTGCTGATGCCTGCACAGTAATTCATACGTTCCAACATATCTTTGAAGGATAAAAAAGTTCTGGAGGAGCCTTCCTGTTTAGGTATTTTCAGCAAACCTATAATATGCTGATGATAAATAGTTGAGGTCAGAATCTGTGGGACAAAGGAGTATAATGCAGCATGCATGTATTCTTTTGGCATACAGGAGGTTTTATTGGTCTCATGAAGTTTAAAACAATATAATTCTTCGTTATCAGACAAGATCAGTTCTTTTTGTTCATTAGGAGTCAGAGGCTGGTGACGAAGAAGTTTTTGAAGAACGTTATTTTCATAAGTATTAGTTGAACTCACGCTGCGAAGGTGTTTCTCAAAAGCAATCTGGAAAACAGAGAAAAAATAATCGGCAAGGGAAAAATCACTGTCGCGAAAAGGGTGCTCTGTTTCTGTAATAGAAATACAGCCGGTAAAATATCCAAGAGGAAACAGGTTGTTACAATAAGAGCGAAAATTATTATCTTTCAATGAAGAAATATAAGGAACGGAAATACGACGTTCCAAATTACAGACATTTTTTATTGACTCAGTCATATTCGGACGCATGGTATGAGGCGTATTATCTATATGGACTTTTCTTTTTCCGTGAGAGTCAGTTTCCCAGACAGTTTCAAAAATAATCGAAAGAGAATGATCAATTACATTAATCTGGTTTTTGAACAGTTCGGCGCCAAGCCGGAGTATATCCTGAATTTCATAATCGGCCTGCTTTTCAAGTTCTTTATGGAGCATAAAATCCCAGTGATCAAAAAAATCATATATATGGCAAATTGCATTAAAGACAGAAGTAAAACTGGAAGAACCATTTATTTGTAACAGAGAAATGCCACTTTCCTGCCAGTTAAAGGGGACAGGAGATCCGACACAGATAAAAGAACATCCACTGACGGGTGTTATGAAAGGAAGAAGTTCTGCACGGAGAAGATAAGTGTTTCCTGTAATTACGGACGTGTCTGCTTCACAGAGAAAAGGACGAGAACATACAAGTTTATCCTGAGCTTCACCATAAAGGCGAGTTTGCAGCTCTGGTGGCAGGTAATCTTTTAATATGGTCAGATTTAAGTTCATGAAAAATCCTCCTTACATGGTGTTAAAATTGATACTGTTTAGTATACCGCAAATGGACACAGAAAAGTGTAAAATTGGATAAAAACGATAAAAAGAATCAAAAATGACACAAATATAAAATAAAGGTGTCATTTTTAATACCGTTATAAAGTGCTTAACTATAAGTTGAAATCAAAAAAGAGAGTACAAATTAATATATATAATGAATGAAAATTCAATTAGCAGAGCCTGTAGTTTGAAAATGAAATCCTATATACTGATGTTATCAGAAAATCTACGTTGCCTTAAAGAAATGGACAACAATAGCTTTTCAAAACGATCGGAAAGAAGGAAAAAGATTATGAGTAAAAAATTAGACCCCCGTATTCCAAAAGATTCCGGAAGCAAATCTCTTACAAACTATGCGGCTTTGTGTTCCCCATGGAATCATCTGGTAGGTTATCAAGAGGCAATGCACTGGTTATCGAGATATAATGCCTCGTTCAGCGCAGCCTGTATGCAGGCATACAGGATTCTTATGCCAGATTACAGAGAAAGGGCACAGGCAATGTGCGAAGCAGCATACCAGAAATTATATTATACAATGAAACAGTATGGAAAACCGCAGATGGCACAGCATAATGTACATCCGTTCTGCAGAGGAAGTTTTGTCGGAGCACTTGTAGGAGATTCGGGCGATGATGCATTGCTTATGTGTGGACGTGTACAGGATTTTGGAACCTATCGTGCAGAAAAAGAACTGGATGTATGTGACTGGGACATTGTAGGCTCTGAGCTATGTCGTGCAACTACACAGTCTCTGGAAGCGAGCAGTCGCGCCTGGTCAGAAGAACTGAGAGCAGGAACACAGCTTGAATTTCATATGGTAGAAGCAAAAGGCTGCGGGGACTGCCATTGCAGGATTGTTGCAGAAAGTCGTGAAAAATATCCGATGCCATCCCATGAACAGTGGGAATGCTTTGGACCGATCGCAACGGAAAATCAGATCAAATACACTAAAGAAGAGGATATGGTTTCTGAATCAATGGTATTTCGTGAGGAAACTAATTATACTTTTGCGAATGGCACTAATATGGAAGATGATTCTAATAGTGTTGCTGGACTTATGAGACGTTCAAATGCAGCAGCAGGATATATTTTCCCTACAATATCGTATCTGCTTCGCCAGGGTAAACTGGATGAAAAAACCGTGGAACACGTATTTCACTGTGTATGTGAAGCTGCAGGAAAAACTGCGTTCGGAGAAAGGACATCAATTGAAGGAATCCGTAAATGGATGGGAACACCGGAAGCAGTGAAAGATGGACGTGTGATGGGCGGATATCTGGAAATGTTTTTTCAGGCAATGGGATTGAAATATGAGGTTGAAGCATTTAACAAAGAAGAAGTTCAGTATATTGTAGATCGTAATAACTTGACTGTATATAATCCGGGAATGGCAGATGCATATGTTGCATACTGGTATGGAATGACCAAGACACTTGTGAATGCACAATGGTCTTTGTGGGAAATCAAAGATGACACTCCGGCAGACAAATTAAGAATCAGAATAGCAAAGAAAATCGATAAGTTCTGTTAGGATATTACGGGAAAAGCGAGGATTGGATATGTATAAGAATATTTATAAATATGATGACATGAAACGCAGAGAGCATATGGCGGTCCGTGAGCATGTAGGCTGGTATCTGTGGACACATCAGTTGGTAGAAGTGCAGGGAGAGGATGCACGGGATTTTCTGGATCTTCTTTGCACAAAGATGATATCAACATTGAAAACAGGAAAGGAGCGATATACAACAATTCTGGATGAGAATGCAGAAATTATTGATGATGTAGTAGTATTTCGATTGGAAGAACAGAAATTCTGGGTATCAACATTATTTGCTGGGAATCTGATCCATTGGATGGCATCACATCAGGGAAATCGGAAGATAACATACAAAGATGTGACAGACCAATATCATATGTATGCTGTACAGGGACCGGATTCTATGGAAATGATCAATAAACTGACCAAAAATCCTATAGATGAACTGAAATTTTTCTCATTTGAAAAGAATCAGATAGAAGAACTCCCTGTCATAATCAATCGTGCCGGATTTACAGGAGAAAAGAAAGGATACGAGATATACGTTGCAGCAGATCAGGCAGACAGAATAGAAGAGCTTTTACACAAAACAGGAGATGCCATGGGAGCAGTGGAAGTAACAGAGTTCCAGGTTATGGCATGGACGCTTCCGACAGAAGCCGGTTTTTATTATATGCGTGATCTTCGTCATACAAATCCTCTGGAAGTTGGAATGGAAAAAGGGATTGGATGGGATAAGGAATTTATTGGTAAAGAAGCTTTACTGAAAATAAAGGAAGAAGTTCCGTTGCGTGAAATGGTTGGTTTTACAGTAGATGAAGCAGATGTTTATATTCAGGGACGACATCTGGGAGGCCCTGGACAGGCCGTACTTGTAGATGGAGAAGAAGTAGGAAGAGTATATAAATTTGTATATAGTTATGTGAAAGATAAAAATATTGGTTATATTCTTGCCAGGAAAAATACACTGAAGCCAGGAGATAAAATTAAGATTAACGGTTACGATGCGGAAATTACAGAAAAATATTTTCTTTAAAGGAGGAATTACTAATGAGATTGGAAAATAAGGTAGCAGTTGTTACAGGTGCATCCTCTGGAATGGGAAAAGCCATAACTACCCGTTTTGTACAGGAAGGTGCAAAAGTTGTTGCTGTAGCAAGAAGAATAGAACGTTTGGAAGAACTGGCAGAGAGCCTAAAAGGTGAACCGGGGGAAATAGAGAGTTTTTCAGCAGATATTACATCAGTTGATAAAAATAATGAAATGATTGATTTTGCGGTTGAAAAGTTTGGTCATCTGGATATTCTTGTAAATAATGCGGGAATTATGGACGATATGAGCCCAGTTGGTGACATGACAGATGAAATGTTGGATCGCGTAATGAAAATAAACGGGTATGCACCGATTTATGCAATGCGTAAGGCTGTTCAGGTATTTTTGAAGCAGGAAAAAGGTGGAAATATCATTAATGTAACATCTGTTGGTGTAGATCATAATACAGCAGGAGCGGCGTATGCGGCTTCCAAGGCAGCTGTAGCAGCGGTGTCAAGGAATGTAACGTTCCAGTATATGAGCCAGAAAATCAGATGCAATAACATAGCACCGGGAGGAATAAGTACAGAAATATCAAAATCCATGGGAATGCCTAATATGGTCGGATTTGGAAATGTCAAAAAACTTCTGGGAATTGCACCAGAAATGGGAAGTGCAGAAGACATTGCTAATGCGGCACTGTATCTGGCATCAGATGAATCAAAGTATGTAAATGGGGCGGTTATCACGGTTGATGGTGGATGGACCTGTCTGTAAATATTCTGCCCTGTATGTTTGGCACCTGGATGATGTTTCTTGCCAGCATTTGCAATCAGAGAAATCGTAATTCCAGTCAGTGTAAGGTACATTGACAAAAGTGCTTTCTACAGATGCAGCATGTTGGATAAGAAATGGATGTGATCGATCGTCTGGAAGAGGGACTCCTTGCTGTAGATACAAAGGGGAACGTTACGCTGATTAATAAATCAGCGAGACAAATGCTTGGTCTTGAAAAAGAAGAAAGTAGTCAGGCAGAAATCGACAAATTACTGTCTCAGAATCAGGAAATCAGACCATCTATTAAGTATACGAAGCATTGAGAAGTATAAAATGAAACAGCTCTGATTTTTTTCAAAAAGTTCAGAGCTGTTTTTTCAGCAGAATATCAGAAGAATTATTCTGCCGGTAATATTGTTATTATGGATTAACAACCGAGATTGAAATATTTGCAGATTGCATTAAATAACTCGGAGCAATTACTGAAATTAAAACACATAGATATTACGTCCTCCTTATTCTTATTATTTGTGTTAGCTAAGCACAAAAGAATAGTAACATTTATGAAACATCTTCTCAATAGGAGGTAGCTGGAAAATCTGGAATTAAGATGAAAACTTCCTTTTGATATTGTAGAGGGAAGCAAATTACACTATGAAATGATGCAGTATACGATAATCGATTAATTAAGTTAGAAAAATTCACTGTTCCGATTGTAAAAAATAAGCAGTGACAGCGGCCTGGCGGGGTCGCACCCCCTGTCGGGACAGACTGAACCCCACCCAGCCTGTGGCTTTTTTTCTTTATGATGTTTTTACGGTACAGAGCTTTCTTCTTTTCTCTTGCCTTTTGCCATCTTTGCGGGATACCATTTTTCAAACCATATTGTAAAAAATCCCATCAAGAGTGGAATTAAATTGTTTACAATGATAAGCAGATTTCCAAACCCGGCTCTTCTAAGCAGAAAGGTCCAGACTGCTGTCAGTACATATAACAATCCCCATGCCGCTGCAAGAATATAATTTGTCTTCATGAAGAGAGGGTTTTTATGTGCACTTTCACCACCATAATTGTATTTTACATAAGCAGCGCATAAAGGTTCTTTTGTCAGGCATGAAAGCAGCCAGAACAATCCAAACACAAGATATCCTATATTTGTAGGAATATCTCCATTCCCGGTTACATTTGCTGCTGCGGAAAGTACAGCAACGGCTATCATAGAGAGTTGATCCCAGATCACAAATTCATGATTTCTCATAATAAACGGTATGCCTGCCACTACGATAAGAGTTATCAAAGCCCCCACTTTAGGAGCAATAGAAACAGCAATCCAAAAGGCAATCCATGGTATAAGCATTGTCATCATAGAAGGATTTTTCTTCTCAATCATGTTTGGAGATTTTTTCTCAGGATTTTTGACTGTAGATGTGCTTCCAAAGAATTTATCCCAATTGATCATCAAGGAGAAATCACCGGATACCGTATACATCTGTTTCCCCAATGCCTCTGCGCCACCAATTTCTCCACGAGAAATAGCTGACCATACAGAAAAAGGTGTATCAATGCGAGTAGTTGGAGAAAGGCTTCCATCTGTAAAAATCTGGCTTCCGGTCTTGTTAAGTCGAATCTGATACGTATGATCCAAATCGGTAAAATGTATCTCAAGTACGCGTTCTTTTCCGTCATAGGCGTCTTTATTGTAAAGAGCAGCCATTTGCCGGGTAAATACAAGATCCTCAGGTTCTTTCTCTCCGGTCGTTTTGTTAATACCCCAGCTGGCATCTGCCATTTTTTCAAATACATCTCTGGGATATAAAAGTGTATGGAGTACAGCATCTGTTTCTTTCGATATTGCTCCTGTCATTGCATATTCAAAGCCTGCACATTTTACTGCAGCAAGATATTCATTTGTTCTCACTGACAATTCCTTTACACGAAACAATTCTCCCTGACCGCAAAAAATGGTCGTATAATTTCCCCTGCCAAGGAAATGGTCAAACATACGCAATACACTGTCATAATTTTCGTTAGCAGAATAAAATCCACAGGTAGAGATTAATACGTGTTTCTTGCCTTCCATATCATATCTGGCATCATGACTGCCGCTTCCGTATCCGTCCTGTCTTGAACTCATAAAAGGAAGACTCATTGGAAGCTGACGATCGATCAAATTCTTTAACATACCGGGAACATTAAAATAGTACAGTGGAAAAGACCATACAATTAGATCAGCACGAATCAGTTTTTTAATGACTGTTTGCATATCATCATTTATACAGCATCTCCCGGGTGTTTTCTGCCAGCATGCAAAGCATCCCTTACACGCACCTATATTCATTGAAGCTATATACAGTTCATCAACAGATAACTCTTCTTTATTACTCGTACATCCGTTTTCTAATCCCTTAATAAAGCTGTATGCAAGCTTTAATGAATTACTTCTTTTGCCTTTTGGGCTTCCGTTGATCAGAAGTATCTTCATCTCTATGCCCTCCATTCCTTTATTTCTGATAATGAAAGTGTACCCTTTCATATATGGATTGTCAACAGAACCAGGCAACCTGGCGGGGTCGCACCCCCTGTCGGTATGGAAAAATACATTGGAAAAGATGTAAAATTAAATAATAACGTTTCTGCAAAAGCCCATTGCGTTCTAAATTAATATATGCTATACTATATCTTGTCAGGAAATAAGAACTATATCTGGAAATTTTCTTAAGTTTTCAATTCAATTAAGTAATCATAAGTTTACATCTATTCGCAGCCTGCTTGCAGGTGGCAAATCCGCGCAGTGTCTGCGCATGAATCAGTTGTACAAATTTATATAGACGAAAGGAAGGGAAACATTGGGAACAAAGGATATAGTGATTACTAACTGGCTCTCTGACAAGGTACAGAGTTATGTTATGTCTGTGAGAAATATGCTTTATGATAGTGTAGACTACACAGATCAAGGAAATCAACAGATTACATAGGATAAATGAAAATAATCAAAATACACATAAGATAAAAAGTAAAGAGAACAAACGACAAAACGATTAAAGCAAAAACAAAAGATAAATATATTGAATATATAAAGAAACGAAAGATAAAAAATACATGAAGGAGGCGGAAGCGGAAAGGATAAAAGAAATATGCTGGAGAAAGTCTGGGATAAAGGCGAAGCATATTATAAAGGTTATATGCTTGGGGTAATAATAGCGGAAGTAGAGAGTTATAGAGAAGTAGTAACAATACTTAGGGCTTATAAGAAAAAAGACAGAGCAGCAATAGTGGATGAAATGCAGAAAATGTGTAAAACAGAAGAGCGTAGGAATTTCTTTAAGTTTATGGAAAAATACAGACATCTATCTGTTGAATATGCAGCAAAACATGTTCTGGAAGAGAGCGAATTTTTTCATTGCCGATAGAAGAAAGGAATAGATATATGGGAGAAAAAATCAGATTAAATCTGGTAATGACTTATCAGGTATCGTGGAAAGCAAATACGATCATGAATAATTTTATACAAAATTTTTACGATGCACTGGGTATGGACAAGTTTGCTGCCGGATTTCATTATGAGATGGAAAATACAACAATGACCATGTCTGCTGATGTAGATTTTGCACTGGACTGGCTTTTGTATCTTGGAACCTCCACGAAAAGGAAAGAAAACGCTTGCACAGCTGGTGGATTTGGAGAAGGTTTTAAGATAGCATCGCTGACTGCATACAGAGATTATAATATGGCAATCTGCATGGAATCCAGAGACTGGAAAATCAGAGTGACAGAAGAAAATGGATATATTGATGGGAAGTCGGTGAAATTTCTTGCTTATGATGTTGAAAACAGAGAGTATAAGGAGAATTCAAGACTGATTCTTGAAAATGTAAATGAAGATTTTTACAAGGCATTTTCAGAAGAGATAAGAAAATTTTATTATGTTGAAAATCCATATTTTGGAAAATGTATAGCCAAAAAGGAAAAGTATGCAGTTTATGAAGCGGAAAATATAGACTTTCCCGGAAAACACAAGGGCGCTGTATTTTCTGGTTATCAGCTTCGGGCTTATATAGAGCCTCCATTGATTATATGTAACCATAAAGTTACGCAAAGAGAAGATGATCGTGACAGAACTTATTTCTACAACTCAGAAATCGGGGATTGTATCAAACCTGTAATACTCTCACTGAGTCCGGAAGAAGCGTTGAATGTTTTAGAGAAACTGGAGCCTTTCTGGGCTGTGAACAAAAAAATGGAATATGAGTGGAGATGGCCAATCAGGCATTTAATCTGTAGAATTAGTGAAGACAAAGAAATATCCGAATATTTTACCCGGAAATATAGAGACAGACTTGTAACTTTGCCGGAAACAGATATCTCATTATATACAAAAGATATACTACAGTTATCTCGGTGCTGGTATCAGGCGTGGGAACAAAGAAAAAAGAGAAAAGTGGTAATATCTGAGTTTCATAAACTTGATATTGATGATATCGTAGAATTATGCAGAAAAAATAATGGTTTTGCTGCTGAAAGAGATGCAGCAGAATCAGAGCAGAAGTATATAAAAATATTAGAAAAAGCAGCAGGAACTATTTTAAATGATCTTTTAGGCATGGAAAAACTTCCTGTCTGTAAAGTTCTGTTAAATCCCAAAGCACCTGTAAATGGATATACGAAAGTTGTGAAAAAGAGTGGAGAAAAGAATTGCTACAAATTAAGAAAGATTCAGCATGCAGATTATGTTTTTGTACAAAGTCATATTTTGCAGAAAGACTCTTTTGGACGTGCCTTAACGGTATATTCGCATGAACTTCTACATCAGTATGGAGGAGACCAGAGCATGCAGTTTCGGAAGGCTTTGCTACTCATGAATAAAAAGTTTATGGAGAATACGAAACTGCTGGATATTTTTGAGAAAGAATGGAGGCAGGTAGTATGAGTCTGATTAAACTTGGAATTGCAATGGATTATCCGGTAGAGTGGGATTTTGAAAGAATTCTCAGGGATTTAATACAAAACTTTTATGACAGTATTGGATATGAAAATTTTGCAAAAGAATTTCATTATTCTTATAGGGCTGAGTATGGGGGAAAAAGAAGTTACACTGTTAAAATGAGTACAAAAGGTCATCCCTTCAGTTATGAATGGCTGGTCTACATAGGCGGCAGCACAAAAGCATCATCCGTTGGAAAATATATAGGAAAATATGGAGAAGGATTTAAGATTTCTGTGCTAAGCCTATGGAAAATGGGAATAATGGATATTTTTATGCATTCAGCAGATTGGAACATCAGACCATGTATTTATGAAGAAAAAGTAGAGAACTCAGTTGTTAAGATGTTGGGATATGAATATGAACAAACAGAGGATGATGGCGAAACTACTTTAGTGCTGCATGGTGTTCCCTGGTATGTATATGATGAATTATCAGAAGCCTTGTTGCATTTTTTTTATAAAGAAAATCCTTTGTTTGGAGAAAAAATAGGAGAATCAGAGAGGTGTATAATTTACAGGAGAAGTAAAGAACTGATCCCATGTGCTACGTACAGACCCAAATTTAAAGGTATTTTGTATTGCAATTATCTTGCAAGAGGGCGTATTTCTATTCCATATTGTATAATGGTTCGAGGAGATTTTGAAGATTCTGAGTCCAGAAAGAGAGAAATATTAGCAGATTATGATGCCTGGAGGATTTTGAATATTATTGTTGATGAAATGGATGCTGCCACATCATATCAGATATTGATGGATATGGAGGATCATTGGAATGCTCAGAAATGTTCAAGATACAAATGGGAAACATGGTATTATTTTGTGTGTCAGCTGGTAAGAAATGTAAAGAAATCGGAAGAATATACAAGAAAATTCAGAGAAAAATATGAAGGAAAACTTGCATATATAGACAGAAAAACTTTTAACCAAAAGAAGAACAGAATAATAAATGAAACAAGAATCTGGGCGAGGGAAAATAGTGAGAAGAGAATTGTAAATCCAATATTTAGATTTCTGGGAGCGGAATCATTGGTTGAACGGTACCAGGTACAACGGTTGAAGGGATATAAAGTGCCAGATGCCTTGCAAGAGGAGAAAATCCGTTTTTTATGCAGCGTGTTTCATGCTGTTATTCCATATGTAATAGAAACAGAGAAAATTGAATTTAAAGTCAGTCACGAAAATACCGTACAGATAGATCCTTTACAATTTTCAGAGAAAATATATAGTTCTGATAAAAAGAATGGAAAATATAAGATAAATAAAGTGATACTAAATTCTGAAGATTTCAAAGAAGGGGCTTTTCAGGATACATTTATAAAAATGGCAGATATACTTTTGCATACATATGGAAGCAGCAGGAGTGAGAAACTTAATGTACTACTGACACATATGGGAGAATATATTATCAAAAATCGCCGCCTTTTAAAAAAGGCGGAAGAAAAATGGGATAAATTGTGAAGGTCAAAGGCAACCTGGTGGGGTCGCCTGGTGGGGTCGCACCCCCTGTCGGGAAAATAAAGAAACGAAATTTGTCTTAAAAGTTCTCTAAAGAAAGTATAAAAATCTAACTGAGTCACAGACTGGCACCCACCCAGTCTGTGGCTTTCTTCATTCCCTGGTTGACACACCGGCCATCATTTGCTACACTAAAATTACATATCTGGGAAAGTTCTAAGGCCGTTCGGTCAATCTGATTCCACATATGAAGCGAAAATAAATATGGTGGAAACAGTACAACGTCACATATAAATTCTGTAGAAACGATGCTGATTCCTCCATCATAAGGAAAGGAGCATGCAGATGCAGAATGAAAGAAAAAAACTGGAAGAGCTAAACCTGCTGGATGTTTATGTAGAAAGCGATGGCAGCGCGGAGATAGATGCGTCAGAGGATGCATCTATCTATGACCTGGAGCCGGATAAGAACGATAGAGCAAAGTATATTGCTGCATTTCCACAGAGAATCCGCTTTTATCATGCTATCATAGACAGCCGCAGCCTGAAATCGGGAGTGTCGGCCTGGCGGGGTCGTACCCCCTGTCGGGAATGAACAAATCGAGAAAAGGGGGTTATTAGCAGTTAAATATAAATTATAAAATTATATAAGTACATGTTGAGTTTTATAAGATATTAGAGTAGAATATCATTGAAAGGAGTTGATACTTTGAGTAAATATTATTCTATACATGAATTTTCAAAAATTATAGGCGTATCTGCCCAGACATTACGAAATTG
>ENA-OQKP01001103-OQKP01001103.1-human-gut-metagenome-genome-assembly--contig:-NODE-1103-length-14710-cov-4.509703_pt1 | contig 14710 bp, 17 predicted proteins | sample MGYA00242780_ERZ504802 | MGnify/ENA primary metagenome ERZ504802 (study PRJEB26092, sample SAMD00036406) | human gut metagenome | host: Homo sapiens | study: EMG produced TPA metagenomics assembly of... | reverse complement strand
CTTCTTTTTACAATATAAGCATATCAAAAAAAGCAGGAGATATCTAATCCTTTTAGGAATAAATATCTTCTGCTTTTAAGTTAATGACATTGGTGTTTTACAAGGCTTTTCGCGGGTTTTGAGACTTTTTAAAAGAAAGCCATTTTCTTAAAAAAGAGGTGGTTTTTCGGTACATATGCAACACGAAATTCACGGCGTCAGTTCTTTGAAATGATCGTTGATCTTTTTATTCTGCTTTACAGCTTCGTCTGAAATCTCATTTATATAAACCCTTTTCATAACATAATTGGAAGCCCAGCCACCACGCTGACGGATGTATTCGTCTGGAACACCAATGGCATGCATGATAGAAGCACTGTAATGCCTGAAATCATAGAAACGAAAGTCCGGAAGCCCAGCGCGCTTTAATGTCCGCTTAAAGCGTTGGGTAATGGCATTAGGAGAACAGGTTATGATCGGTCCCTTAAAGGAACGGATCTTTTCAATCAGAAAATCCGGAAGTTCAACACGACGATAGGATACATAAGTTTTTGGCTGCTTATTTACCCAGGTGTTCTCACGGCCCTCAATCAGGTTATTTGCCACCAGGACAGCGTTATCCTTTATATCCGTAGATTTAAGCCCGCAGATCTCTCCACGCCTTAATGGGCCAAATGCGGCCAGCAGAATGGCTAGCTCCAGTTCAGGATCCTCTTTTGATGCTTCAATCAGCTGTTTGATGTCCTTATCAGAAGGGCAATAGAGAGAAGCATGTTGTTTTGCTGGCAGCTGAATTGAAAAATCTTTGCGGAACATTTTCATAGAAGGGGCGAACAGGCCGATAATATTAGCGACTGTTTTCAGTGAGTGAGAGAGTGACAGATCAGAAACCCAGAGCTGGATCTGTTGATCCGTCAATTCACTTAATTTTCGTTTGCCAAAGTCTTTGGAAAAATGGGCGGAGTAGAGTGAATCGTATCCGCGTAGCGTAGAAGGCGATAGGACACCTTCCTTTGCTTTTATGTATCGTTCTATAGCTTCTTGCACTGTAAGCCCGGCAAGCGGGTCTTCCGGCGGTTCAGGGCGGTTTTTGCGAAGCACTTTCCATTCATTACGCATAGCCTTAGCCTCAGATAAGGTAGGTGCAGTAAAACTTTTGTAATGGCGCTTTCCGGAATTGTCTGTATAATCGTATGCACTGACACGGCAGGATCCAGAGGGAAGACGGTTTGTTTTGGATTTTCTTGGCATATATCATTCTCCTTTCATTTGCGACGTCGCAATTATAATTCCCTGGTTTTGAGGGTAAAAATGGGTACAAAAAAGATGCCTCTTGCGCAGACGTCCTGGAGATGATATAATTCAGGTGTCTAAGTCTGATTTATATCTGGCCAGGAGACTGGCAAGAGAAAATCTATGTAAGAGGCCGTTCCTGTTGACGCAGGGGCGGTCTTTTACTATTTAATTCAATAAGTCTGCAATTGTAATAGTTAAGTCTGGATAAATCCCTACAGTAATAGCGTGATCAAAAGGATAGAAAACAGGTGTAGCATCTTCCTCATAGCAATAGACCAGAGTACTTTTTCGCATAGGATCTACAATCCAGTATTCTTTTACACCAGAGTCCAAATACAAAGCATTCTTTTTGATATAGTCGGTTTTACGGCTGGCCGGAGATACAATCTCTATGATCAGGTCAGGAGCGCCAATGCATCCGCGATCAGTCAGCTTGTTTGGATCGCAGATCACGGAGACATCCGGTTCTACCCAGTCTTTATCATCTGCATCCAGGTTTACGGCAAATGGAGCAGGGTATACTCTGCAATTTCCGTGGTGATCAGCAATGTAATTTCCTACAATTCGGGTCAGTCCTGACACAATCTCTTGATGGATCCGGCTGGGCGGAGCCATATTATATAATTTCCCGTCAATCAGTTCTGCACGTTCACCTTCTGGAAGGTTCCAGTAGTCTTCTGCAGTGTAGGAATTAGATTTTAATAATGGCACATAAACACTTCCTTTCTGTGATAGTATACCCGGTCAGTACTGGGCGTTTTGCATTTACACAGCTATTTCTTTGCTTGCATATGGAAAACTATTTTCGTACATATATTCTGGAGCGCAATCAATCTCTTCATCCATCCATGTTACAACTCCATCAACAATTCTACAGGAATTAAACACCGTAGGATCAGATAGAGGCTGGAAAGCAGGACCAGAAAGAATAGTAGCATCAAACAAGCGCTGCTCGCCAGTGGAAAATGTCAGCAACATTATCATGTCTTCTAAAGGCTGAGCCTTAATAATTTCAATATTTTTGGGGCGGTCACCTGCATATACAATTCCATTCATAATAAACATAATAACCCTCCTTTACTGTAATGGCTTAATCTTATCAAAATGCTCTCCACGTACAGCTTTATTCTAGGCTGCATAAGCTTCTTCTTCATGCAAAGCCAACCATCCAACCAGCATTTTATACTGCCTTTGCGGGAGTGAACCGGCAAGAAGTTCGCCATCGATACCGACAGAAGCTTTATATTCACCATATGTTACATGGATATGGGGCTTGTTGTGCTGTACAGTATCATTGAATAACATTTTTATAACCATTCCTTCAAAACGGCTTAATTCTGGCATATTAACACTTCCTTTCTGCAATAGTATTGCTCTTCAAAACTTTTCTATGACGGCCAGCGCCGGGTCACATAGCCCTTTCAATTTCATCTGCATCCGCTTTGGAAAAATCATTTTGCATAATATGCTGTATGGCATGTTGATAAGCTAGCATTTGGCGCTCATAGTTTAACTTGGCATTGATAAAAATAGAAAAGCTGCCGTCAAAGTTAAAGCTGATCTGTTCTTCTACAGCGGTATCCATATCCAGATAGTAAACACCGATCGCTTCGGATAGTAGTGGATTATTCAAAAGCATTCTCCTTTGTGTATTTGACAAATAAAATTGTTTGACCTATAATATACTTAACGAGAGAGCTAAAAGCTAGAGTACACCTAGCCGCCGGCAAGCATTAGCCTAAAAAATAGCGCCTTATCTTACCAGGACGAGGGCGCTATTTTTTGTGTGTAAAATAAGCAACGAGGGTTATCACAGCACAAAGCATAATCACAAACTGAAATAAATCAGAATATGTAACCATACGCACCAGCCTCCTTCTGTATATCGTCCGGCGGCTGACATAATCGCCCCTTCAGCTCCTTTGGTAAGTATATTATTGTCAATGTGCTGACCGGATTAACATGGTTCGTCAGGGTCACCTTTTTCCTGGTCTTTTAAATTCTTCATAAATTCTATATGTGCTTTCAAACGTTCCGGCGGAATGTCTCTGGCAACATGGAAGAGTGAGCGCAACTCTGGGTTTTCAAATACTTCCTGGGCGATTTCGCGGGTCTCATCGTTGAGATAGTAGGGTTCGTCAGATACATCATCTATTCCAATAATATCTGTTTTTTTACAATGTAAAGCGGAACTTATTTTTTCCACCATTCCCATTTTAGGTTCGGTACGATTTATTTCCCAAGATGATACTGTTTTATCACTTACGCCGAGCATTTCTGCCAATTCGGATTGTTTAAGATTTCTATGTTCTCTCCATTTTTTTATATTATCTCCGATACTCATTTAATGCACCGCCTTTCTAATTTGGATTATATACGTTTTGTAGGATGATGTCAAATAAAATATGCAAAATGTAGAAAAAACTGTTGACACACTACAAAACGTGGAGCATACTACAAATAATCTACAAAACGTAGGGATGTGAGGAAAGTGGGCCTTTCATTAAAACAGTGGAGATTGGCCAAGGAGATTTCGCAGGCAGAAATGGCATCCAAGTGTGGTGTGCATAGAAATACATACGCTGCATGGGAGGAAAATCCGGATGAGATTTCTGTGGGTAATGCCAAAATTATCGCGAAAGCTTTGAAAGAAAGTGTAGATACTATTTTTTTAATAGCAATTCTACAAAATGTAGGAATGATAAAGAAAGGGGGTGAGAGAAGTGGTAATAGCACTGCTGGTGATTACTTTAGTAGTCGCAATTTCCAAATGGATTGTATATCGGTTGAGCTTTATGGCGGTGCTTCTGTATTATGCAGAATGCGGACAGGAAATACCGGATAATAGCACAATACAGAAATATCAGACGAAAGCGGCATTAAAGCTGCTAGGCATTAGGGAGAAGTGATACCGATGCCGAACTGAGCTTTGATGAGTTCAGTTATAACATTGGTGGATATTTGAATAAGGGCATCAAGGGAAGAAGAACCAACTTTCCCTGCGATTATCTTTACGCCATTCCAAATCTTATTTTCTCGGATGTTGGATAAAAAATTATGACCTTTTGGAGTAAGATCCGAAGCAAATACGCTTTCGCTGTTGCCACCAATAGAGAAATCTTTTATCAGATTTGCTTCGTAACAGTATCGTGCATGATAAGCAATTTCAAATTGGTTGTAATTAAGCAAACGTTTAGAAGGATTATGAGAGTTATATTTCCAGGCAGTATTTATGGTTGTGGTGTCTTCAATATCTATAAGAATATCACGAATGCAATCAGGATTTAATTTCATGAGATGTCTCCTTCCTTTTGTACGCGGCGCTGCAACGCCTGTATGAAAAGTATAGCACTAGGGAGATAAGGAAAACAAGCATATTAACGGTTCTCATTTACCCATTGAGAAGCTGTTGGAGTAGGAGGTGAACACAATGGCAAAAAAAGTAGTAAGAGATCCGCGTAAACCGGATTGATGGTATTGGCCGAGAGATTGGATCAGCGCCATTAAGCATAGAACTGGCTGGACGGACGAAGAATTAAACAGATTAATTCAAATGGTAGTGGATACATTACTATATCACCAGGTTTTTACATTACAGCTTGGGTTTTAATGAAAGTTGGTGATGCTAATAACGTTTCCATAACGGTTCCTTGGAACGCGAAAGATACTATTGTTTTACCAGGTTGTCCTGCATATACAATGAGTAGAAGTGGAAATAGCATTACGATAAAGGTATATAGTGCTAATGCACAGTACAATTGCTATTACACTGGATATGATAATTAAATTCAGATAAAAAGAGGTGATGAAAATGAAAGCATTAGTAATCTATGATGCAACCGGAAAAATCTGGTCAATCTTTTACGGAGAAGACCAGGTTCCACAGGGGCTTCTGGCATTATTTTTGGACATACCGGATGGAGGTCAGCTGGAACGTATTGATGTGACAAATCCAGATGATCCAAAGCCAGTATTTTCTTATTTGCCAGAGTCAGATATTGGAAAATTACAGAACCGGGTAACAGAACTGGAAAACCAGCTCACCGAAGCCCAGTTAGCCCTTACCGAGCAGTATGAAGCTAACCTGGCATTGGAAGATGAGGTCACTAACACCCAGTTAGCATTGACTGAACTTTACGAAGCAAACCAGACTACTACAACCACAAAGGAGGCTTAATCATGGCAAGCTACATGGCAAAAGTATATGCAAATCTGATACGCAATGGAAAGAAAAAAATTGAAGAGGTACCAGAAAAAATCAAGCCTCAGGTAAAACAGGTCTTGATTGACCTGGAGTGCGAAGATCTGATCACGGAGGAGTAAGTCATGGAATCGATCATGCAGTACATATCTGTGCATTGGGTTTCATGGGTGTTTGGGATTATCTCTGTGTTGCTTTCCGGAGCATATCATAAATTATCCAAACAATTAAAGGCAGAACGTGCCAGAACAAATGCTATCAATGCAGGAGTTCTGGCACTCCTCCATGACCGTCTTTACCAGGCATGTACATTTTATTTAAAAAGGAAATCTTGTACCTTGGAAGACAGAGACAATCTGGAGTACATGTTCAGGCCATATAAAGCATTGGGTGGAAATGGAACCGGAGAAGATCTTTATAACAGATGTCTGGCTTTACCATATGAGCCGGCAGAACAGGAGGTATAGATATGGATTTTGGGATTGGAAGTGTAACAGCGATCACAGCAATCTGTTACCTGGGCGGCATGGCCTGCAAGGCAACTACCAAGGTCAAGGATGAGGTTATCCCGGTAATTTGTGGAGTGACCGGCGGTATCCTGGGAGTGGCCGGTATGTACCTTATGCCGGAGTTTCCAGCAACAGATGTGATCAACGCTGCAGCCATTGGCATTGTATCCGGGCTGGCAGCAACCGGTGCAAACCAGATCATTAAGCAGGTTGGAAAGATGTAAGAGGAGGTGATCCAGATACATCTCCCGCGGCAGCCCGGGTTATGGCTGCCCTTTGCGACGTCGCAATAAAGCAGTAGTATAAACCACACTCATATGTTATAATGCCAATGTTACCGCCCCTATACCGGTAAGGAAAGGGGGTGTATTACCTTGGATTATCTGATATCTTTTATTGTCGCTGTTGTGGCTGGTGTAGCCTGCCACTACATCATCAAATGGTTGGATGGCGATAAGTAAACGGTAACCAGCCTGCAGATGCCTAACTGCTAAAAAAAGGAAGAAAGCCCCTGAGTGGTTGAGACTCGGGGGCTTTCGGTTTGTATCACCATGGATACTGATATCTTTTTTGCCTAACGGCATTATAGCATATGCAAAAAATCTTTTCAAGATACCAAAAGAAAGGAAATGCTATGAAAATATCAGATAATGGATTAAACCTCATAAAAAAGTTTGAGGGCTGCCGCCTGACAGCCTACCAGGATGCAGTAGGAGTATGGACAATTGGCTATGGTACCACTAACGCCGATAAAGCTATCACTGGCACAACCATCTGTCAGGGCTTGAAAATCAGCCAAGCTACCGCAGATGACTGGTTGAAACAATCTGTAGATAAAAAATACAGTCCAAAGGTGGACAAGTACAGCAAATACAAATGGAACCAAAACGAATTTGACGCTCTTGTAAGTTTTTCGTATAATATTGGATCCATTGACGGACTGACAGCATCCGAATCCCGCTCGAAAGAGGAAATTGCTGACAAAATCCTGGCATACAACAGAGCTGGAGGAAAGGTTCTGTCCGGTCTTACCAGAAGACGCCAGGAAGAACGGAAACTATTTTTAACTCCGGTAGCGAATCAGGTCAAGACTGGTTGGCAACATGAGGACGGCGGCTGGCGCTTCTATTTAAAAGACGGATCCGGAAAGTATGTTTCCAATGACTGGTACAAAGACAGGAATCTCTGGTACTGGTTCGACGGTGCCGGAATGATGGTCCATGACATCTGGTATCAATACAAAGGTTCCTGGTACTACCTCGGCTCCGATGGTGCCATGCTAAAGGGCCTTCAGACGATCAACGGAAAGTGGTACTACATGGATCAGAATGGTCGCATGGCAACTGAACCAGTAGTCCTCATTCCTGATCAGGACGGCTCTCTCCACTATCCAGGCCTTGTTTTTTGACTACCATTTGACTACCAATTTGCGTTATTTGGTGTGTTTATACGTTATAAAATGAAATATTATGCAATTAAATATGTATATATGCAATTAAAAAGTAAGCGATCATCAGCAATAACCATGTTAAAATGAATATTCATTCAAATAAGACCCCATTCGTAATGCGTGGGTCGCCGGTTCGAGTCCGGCCAGTGGCTTTAAATCTGAAAGAAAAATCTCCCTAAAAAGCAAGGAAAATCAAAGGTTTTCGGCAGTTTGGGGGGATTTTTTGTGGTCTTGGGTGTTAAGGGTGAATAAGTAATTTTAAGATATTTTTGGTGGAAACTGGTGGAAAAATCGCTTTCCACCACCATTCCACCAGAAAAACCTGATTTTGGTCCTGACTTAGATATTATTTTTACTAATAAGTATTTATAAGTATTAATAAGCTTTTGCGATGCGTTTACAATCCGCCATAGTCTATATAGAAAATAATTTTGCGAGGTAGACTATGATGACAAGCAATCATAAAAAAGACAAATCAAATGCAGTAACTTTTATTGAATACAAAAGGAATGGATGCTCTTATATAAAAGCGCGTCAATGGGTAACTTTAATTGATGGAACGGTTGAACGTTTAGAAGGAAATGGAAAGAATAGAGTAGATGCAAGAGCTTCTTTATGCACCAAAATTGAGAAGCGGAATAAAGAGATCGAGTATGGAATGAAAAAGGATAATGGTGAGATTACCTTGGCTGAAGCAGTAAAGCTGTTGATTGAAGAACGTTCTAAAGAATATGACCGTGAGAAAGGCAGAGAGGCCCGTAGAGATGTTTCTACGCAAAGAGACTGGGATGTTTATAGATCGTTGCTTTGCCCTTTTAAAATTGCGGATAAGAAGCTGAATACTATCTTTATGAAAGATATGGAGGCTTACAGAAAAGAACTTTCCAATGCCCGGTATGATAAGCGCACTACAAAGAAAAAGCATGAACCGGAGTATGCATATTATAGTGCATCTACTTTAAAACGGATCATTCGGCTTGTTGTGGCCGCTGTAGATGAATACTATATGTACCGCCCGGAAAAATCCACGGCAGTTGTACTCAAGCAATTTAAACAGAGTACGCCTGCGAAAACAGAAGCTGATTTTCTTGTAGGGGATGAATTCGGGAAAGCACTGAGATATTTTCAACAGATGAGAGAAGAAAATAAATATTCTTTAGACATTACATGTGCAGATGTATTCACAATTGCTTTACTTATTGGAGCACGTCCAGGAGAAATTCTTGGATTAAGAAAGAGGGACTGGAATGGAAAAACAGGTGAACTATCCATTAAACGAACCGGTGCTTATGAAGATGGGCGTACAAAGACAATGAATTTCATTCGGATTTTAACACCGCCTGCAGCTGTTGCCGCAATTTTACATAGAAGATGTGAAGGAATAAATGCAGATGATTTGATTTTTCCAGGAACAAATAAAAATGTATTATCACCGTCTAATCTCAATAAAAAACTGAAGCGATGGTTAAAAGAAGCTGGAATTAACAAAGACCTGCATCCCCATTCTTTAAAAGGTTCATCAGGAACTTATTTACTGGATCATGAAGTTCTCATTGAAGTGGTATCAAGAATGTTTGGACATCAGAATGTATCCACTACACAGAATTTCTATTCCGCTTATACCGAAACCAGAAGTAAAAAGGATGCAACAGAAATTTGTGGAGTGTTTGATGGATTAACAGAAAAGATGGGGCAGATATAATGGAAACCATTTTCAAACATTAAGTGATCTGACCTTGAGAAAAATGGATTTTGATGATAAGATGAAATTGGGATAAGATGTATTTTTGAAGCTGTCCTGACATCGACGAAGAATGGAGGTTACAGTGACGAGAGAAGAAATTGTGAAAACGGGAGAATTAGAAGCCCGCTATAAAAGATATAAGAATATTTTAAAAGACCTCACTATCATGAGCGATGTGTTTATGCGGAATGTATTTAAAAAGCGGGAATGTACAGAATATGTTTTGCAGGTGATCATGGAAAAAAAGAATCTGCGGATCATTGATCAGGTTTTGCAGAAAGATTATAAAAATTTGCAGGGACGTTCAGCTATATTGGATTGTGTTGTCAGAGATTCTGATGGAAAGCAGATGGATGTAGAAATTCAGCAATACAATGAAGGAGCGTCTCCTAAACGGGCAAGATACCACAGAAAAGCATAAAGAAATCAGAAATGTGGAGATCAAGGTTTTAAAAGTAAAAGAAGGGGAATCTGGTGCCACTATTCCGATGGATTATTATGCGAAGTTCAATTATTTTAAGGAATGTGATGTGAAAGAAGAAGGGAGAAAAAAATATGGCTTTTCACTTAAGAACTTATACAGCACCAGATTTTTCAAAGGAAAAATTCATTTCTGCACCAGATGTTGTATTAAAAGAAGCCCCAGTAGATATGGCAGCACCGGAGAATTTTCATGCACTGAGCATATTTCCGGAATATTTTAAGATAAACGGGAAATGGCTTCTTGCAGAAGACAGCCGTATGGATTGTGTTCCTGTATACAAAGATGGGAAAGTTTATGTGATTGAACCTCGTCATTTGAAAAAAGGCGATCTGGTAGTCGTAGGGAGAACAGAAGATTGTCAGGACGGCATTTATGTACATGCAAACGGCTTTGGAAGCATTGACAAAAAGCAAGAAGTATTTGTGTTCCGTCAGAACCGATCCAGAGAAACAGCCTTTTCAAGAGACTATGATGAACTTTATGAGCTTTTACGCCATGAAAAAGAGCATGGCTATGTAGTATGGGTCATGGGACCGGCGTTCAGCTTTGACAGTGATGCCAGAAATGCTTTTTCCCAGCTGGTAGCAAACGGCTACGTAGATGCAGTACTTGCAGGAAATGCGTTAGCGACTCATGACCTGGAAGGTGCTTATCTGAAAACAGCTCTTGGTCAGGATATCTACACCCAGGAAAGTGTTGAAAATGGGCATTACAACCATCTGACTACGATCAACCGTGTCCGAACCTGTGGTTCTATAGAAAATTTTATAAAAGAAGAGAATATCAACAATGGTATTATCTATAACTGTGTGAAGCATAAAGTCCCTTTTGTATTAGCTGGTTCTATCCGAGATGACGGTCCGTTGCCAGAGGTTTATGGAAATGTTTACGAAGCTCAGGATGCCATGCGTTCCCATGTGAGAAAAGCTACCACAGTGATTTGCCTGGCAACGATGCTCCATACCATAGCAACTGGAAATATGACACCATCTTTCCGTGTTATGGAAGACGGTTCTATCCGGGAAGTTTATTTCTACTGTGTGGATATTTCAGAATTCACCGTAAATAAACTGACCGATCGCGGCAGTCTTTCTGCCAGGGGTATTGTCACCAATGTACAGGATTTCGTCACCAATGTATGTAAGGGACTTGGACTGGAACTTTCACAATAATTACTATGAAATTGTTGTCAAGCCGGTATGGGTAAGCAGGATTACAGCTTTGATCACGAATATTGGAAGCAGTTATGGGAGTGTCAGAAGCAGGTGACATCTGACTTTCATTTGTGGAGATTAAATTAAGACTGTGGCAAAACCATATTGATTCTGTTGCAGCCCGGTCAAAACACAAAACGTCTTGCTAATTTTGCAAATTATTGCTATAATAATGCCGATTTAGAAGAACTACTATGAGCGTGTTGCTAGTACATCGTTTTCGAAATAACTATACCACTCACTTGTCTGCGAATCTGATTGCACAGGTCTAAAAGCCTCAGCGTAGCCCGCTACGCCTGCGTTTTTAGACCTGCACACTCAAATCCGCATCCTACGTGATTAGTACAGTTATTTACGAAACGATATACTGGTTATGAATAAGCAGGGTGACAGCCCGGATTGCGGATATTGGTGGCAGTTGTAAAAGTGCCAACAGCATGTAGTATCTGATTTCTTTATGATGACGTTACCGTCAGATGACATGTCTATTAAGAATATAATCATGAAATATTAAAAAGCCTTGTTTCTATAAGGTTTTTTTTGTCATCAGAAAGTTCAAAAAGAACACAATATGTTCTCCCGGAACCTTTCTGTACCTGATCTTGTGAGAAGATTTTTGTTCGCTGTACCCAAATTTCTGAGGCGTATGGGGCGTACGTCGATGAAATCCGGGTGCGACTGGCGAAAAATCGACAACAAAGGCGTGCAAGAAAGATTCCGATAGGACATCAATGCAATATGGAGGGAAAAATGGCAAAGGAACAATATAATGCAGACAGTATAACCGTCCTGGAAGGACTGGAAGCGGTCCGTAAGAGACCAGGTATGTATATCGGAGGAGTGGGATCTAAAGGGCTGAACCATCTGATCTATGAAATTGTGGACAATTCAGTGGATGAGCATCTGGCTGGTTTCTGTACCCAGATCACAGTCCGCCTGGAAAAAGACGGCTCCTGTACAGTACGTGACAATGGACGTGGTATCCCGGTGGAAATGCATAAAAAGGGTGTATCTGCAGCCAGAATCGTACTTTCCACCCTTCATGCAGGCGGAAAATTTGATAATAACGCATATAAGACCAGCGGCGGTCTTCACGGTGTAGGTTCTTCTGTTGTAAATGCACTTTCTGAGCATATGACAGTAAAGATCTACCGTGACGGATGCATTTATCAGGACACGTATCATCAGGGACATCCCACTACAGAACTGGAAAATGGCCTTCTTCCCGTTATTGGAAAAAGTCGTGAAACCGGAACTGAGATCAACTTCCTCCCGGACGGTGAGATTTTTGAGAAGACCCGTTTCAAGGCAGACTGGTTAAAGAGCCGTTTACATGAAACTGCTTATTTAAATCCAAATCTGATGATTCACTATGAAAATCGCAGGACCGGGGAAGAAGAGAAGATCACCTATCATGAGCCGGAAGGTATCATTGCCTATGTAAAAGAGTTAAATGCGGGAAAAACACCTGTCCATGATCCCATCTATTTTAAAGGAACCGTAGATAAGATCGAGGTAGAAGCCTGCATCCAGTTTGTAGATACTTTTGAAGAAAATATCCTTGGTTTCTGCAACAACATCTTTACCCAGGAAGGCGGCACCCATTTAGCTGGTTTTAAGACCAAATTTACTGCCCTGATCAATTCCTATGCAAGAGAGTTAGGTATTTTAAAAGATAAGGACTCTAACTTTACCGGTGCCGATACCCGAAACGGTATGACTGCTGTGATCGCGGTAAAGCACCCGGATCCTATTTTTGAAGGCCAGACCAAGACCAAGCTTGCCAGCGCAGATGCTACAAAGGCTGTATTTACAGTGACCGGAGACCAGCTGCAGCTTTATTTTGACCGAAACGTAGAAGTGTTAAAGGGTGTGATCGGCTGTGCAGAAAAATCTGCCAAGATCCGAAGAGCCGAAGAAAAAGCCAAGACAAATATGCTGACCAAGTCCAAATTTTCCTTTGACAGCAACGGTAAACTGGCAAACTGTGAAAGCCGTGACGCCTCCAAGTGTGAGATCTTCATTGTAGAGGGAGATTCTGCGGGTGGCTCTGCAAAAACAGCCAGAAACCGTCAGTATCAGGCGATCCTTCCGATCCGTGGAAAGATCTTAAACGTAGAAAAAGCGTCTATGGATAAGGTTTTGGCAAATGCAGAGATCAAGACTATGATCAATTCCTTTGGCTGTGGTTTTTCAGAAGGCTATGGAAATGACTTTGATATTACCAAGCTGCGTTACGATAAGATCATTCTTATGACCGATGCGGACGTAGACGGAAGCCATATTGATACCTTATTGTTAACCTTCCTTTACCGCTTCATGCCGGAACTGATCTATGACGGACATGTATATATTGCCATGCCGCCGTTATTTAAGGTGATCCCTAAAAGGGGAGAAGAACAGTATCTGTATGATGAAAAGGATCTGGAACGGTACCGCAGAGTCCACACAGGTGAATTCACCTTACAGCGCTACAAAGGTCTGGGTGAAATGGACGCTGAGCAGCTTTGGGAAACCACTTTGGATCCGGAGCGGCGTGTATTAAAGCGGGTAGAGATCGAAGATGCAAGAATGGCGTCAGAAGTAACAGAAATGCTTATGGGCAGTGAGGTAGGATCGCGCCGCCAGTTTATTTATGAGCATGCAGACGAAGCAGAGATCGACGCATAACAGAGAGGATAGACAAATATGGCGGAGAAGATATTAAGAACCGAATACAGCGAGGAAATGCAGAAAAGCTACATGAATTATTCCATGAGCGTTATCACTGCAAGAGCAATCCCAGATGCAAGAGACGGATTGAAGCCAGTTCAGCGCCGTGTTCTCTATGACATGAGCCAGCTTCATCTGGATCATGATAAACCACACAGAAAATCAGCCCGTATCGTAGGTGATACCATGGGTAAATATCACCCACACGGTGACAGCTCTATTTACGATACCTTAGTTGTTATGAGCCAGGAATTTAAAAAAGGAATGGCTCTGGTAGACGGTCACGGAAACTTTGGCTCCATTGAAGGAGACGGAGCTGCGGCCATGCGATATACAGAGGCAAGACTGGAGAAATTTGCCCAGGAAGTATACTTAAAAGACCTGGACAAGACCGTTAATTTCGTACCAAACTACGATGAAACTGAAAAAGAGCCGGAAGTCCTTCCAGTACGTGTTCCAAACCTTCTGGTAAACGGAGCAGAAGGTATTGCTGTTGGTATGAGTACCAGCATCCCCACACACAACTTAGGGGAAGTGGTAGATGTAGTCCAGGCATATATTGACGATCCGGCAGCGCCTACAGAGGAACTGATGAAGTACCTGCCGGGACCTGATTTCCCAACAGGGGGAATTATCGCAAACAAAAGCGAACTGCCTCAGATCTATGAAACCGGTGCAGGAAAGATCAAGTTAAGAGGCCGGTTTGAAGTAGAACTTGGCAAGCGGAAAGCGGATAAGGACAAGCTGATCATTACGGAGATCCCTTATACCATGATCGGGGCCGGTATTAATAAATTCCTGGTGGATGTGGCAGATCTGGTAGAGTCTAAAAAGCTTACGGATGTGGTGGATATTTCCAATCAGTCCAATAAGGACGGGATCCGTATCGTACTGGAGCTGAGAAAGGACGCGGATATTGACCGGATCAAGAACATTTTATATAAGAAGACAAAGCTTGAGGATACCTTTGGAGTCAATATGCTGGCTATTGCGGACGGCCGTCCGGAAACGCTGAATTTAACGGGGATTCTCCGCGATTTTTTGGAATTCCAGTAACAGAACACGGCGCGTAAATACACTGTGCTTACGGAAACGGAACTGGACACGATGGACATTCAGGA
>ENA-OQKP01001091-OQKP01001091.1-human-gut-metagenome-genome-assembly--contig:-NODE-1091-length-14816-cov-4.019402_pt1 | contig 14816 bp, 13 predicted proteins | sample MGYA00242780_ERZ504802 | MGnify/ENA primary metagenome ERZ504802 (study PRJEB26092, sample SAMD00036406) | human gut metagenome | host: Homo sapiens | study: EMG produced TPA metagenomics assembly of... | reverse complement strand
GGGCAGGAGCCGGTAGCAGATTTTTGTCTTTGCGATGGTGAACAGGTAGAAGAAGTATATGCATATTGTAACCTGCATGGATTATGGAAATGCTAAAAGCATTTATACATATTAAGGTTACAGAACAACACAATATAACAGTAATATAGGCTGTGTATTAATATATTTACAAGGAGGAACAACGAATGAAATACGTATGTGATGTTTGCGGATGGGAATACGATGAGGAGAAAGGCTATCCAGAAGGTGGTATTGCACCTGGTACAAAGTGGGAGGATATTCCAGAAGATTTTGAATGTCCGTTATGCTTTGTAGGAAAAGACCAGTTCTCAGAAGAATAAATGTATTATGATAGGATTATACCAATGAAAGAAGAACTAAGTATAGATATCATCGGACTTGCAGGAGCCTGTTCTTATGCTTTGGACTGTATAGAAGCAGAGTTGGTAAATATCAAAAACAAACATGGAAAAAGAGTGGCTTATTCATCTTGCAGATACCATTGATATTATAGGAAATAACACGGGATCTGGAAATAACAGTTGGAATTTTATATGTCAGTACCTTTTAAAAAATAGGGATCGACTTCTTGTCATACGAAAATTATAATGTGGATGTGGAGGGATAAGAACAGATATGGCGAAAATAGGAAGACCGAAGTCGGAAAATGTAAAAAAGAAAGTGTTGGGTATCCGAGTGGAAGATTCTATGTATAAGTGTATTTGCGATTATGCCAGGAAACACGAAATGACTGTGACAGAAGTTGTCCTGCAGGGACTGGAAAAAATATTGAACAGACCTGAATAATATGTAGTCCTTCCTTTATTTGAAAGAGGATTTTATATGGCACAGACAAGAAAAGATCTGCGGAAAGACTACAGTAAATTTTAAAATGTAAAACAGGTGAAATCTCAATCATCAGGAAGGAATAAAAAGTCAGGATGAATATAATGAAAAAAATATATAATGAATCAGATATTAGAAATGATTACAGAAAACTGACGAAGCTCTTGATTGAGCGGGGTATGACGATTACAACAATGGAATCTGCGACTTCAGGGCAGATTGCGTCACTGATTACGGATACCGAAGGATCATCTGCAGTGTTAAAAGGAGCTTTTGTTACCTATTGCAACGAAGCAAAGATCATGCAGGGTGTACCTGCCGAGATTCTGGAAAAGTACACGGTATATTCGAAAGAGACCGCAGAAGCAATGGCGAAGGCCTGTACAAAAGCATATAAGGCCAATATCGGAATCGGTGTGACCGGAACAATGGGGAATGTAGACCCGGCGAATCCGGAAGCATCTGTACCGGGGCAGGTATATTTTGCAATCGAACTTAATGGAAAGGTTACGTCTTATTACCTTGAGTTGCAGCCACAGCCTACAAGACTTGCTTATAAACTGGCGGTTGCAAAGGAAATTTATGATGCCTTGATGGAGAGATTATAGGATTGTGCGAATGCACTTGCGAACAATACGTGGGTATGATAGTTAGAACCTTTTAATCCAGATATCAGATACAAAAAGGAAGGACGTGTGAAAAAACTCTAGTTTTTTCACACGTCCTTTCTTTTGCATGTCCTTTTTTAATATTATTTATTCAACTTCTTCCGGTTCCATGCTTCGAATATGTTCCTCAATTTTTATGAGTTCATATTTCTGACTATATTCTGCCAGATAGGTCTTATATTCTTTCGTGTCGGAAGGATATACTCTTGAGTTGTGAATGTGGATATCCACAGGCTCTTCGCTGTTCTTTGACAGTGCTACCATTGCGCTTGCGCAGTGGGCAGAGATACGTGTGAAGCTGTTCAGGATATCCGAATATACCGTCCCTTCTTCCAGACCGCAGGCTCCGTTGCTCATGCGTTCAACGTGGCGAATCTTGAGTTCATCGCACAAAGTTGTAATGACCATTCCAAGTGGTGCAACTCTCTGGGAGAGTTCTTTATCATTTTCCAAAAACGCTTTGCAAGTTGTATTAATCTCCTCGCGGACAGCTTCCATAACAACATTCAGTTCATCCCATGCTTCTTCGGAAAATTGTGTTTTGTTCTCATTCATCTCATTAGACATATGGGCGATGCATGCAGCATGGTCTCCAATCTGTTCGAAGTCATTAATCATATGTAGATAAAGAGAAACCTGTCTTGTCTGAACAGAATTCATCGGATGCTTGGTAAGCTTGATCAGATAGTCACCCAGACGGGATTCATAGCGGTCGATCAGGTCTTCTTTTCTCTGTACCTTATCGAACTTGCTGAGTTGGAAATCATTCAAAAGGTTCATGGCGCGGTTTACATTTTTACGAAGTTTTCTTGCCATACCGCTCATAGCACGGTGACACTGTCCGAGTGCAAGTGCAGGGTAGTCAAGAAGACGCTCCTCAAGAAGATCAAAGTCTGCTTCATCTTCCAGTTCTTCCGCACTGTCTTTCACGAACCAGCATACAAGCTGCTCCAGTTTTGGGATAAATGGAAACAAAATACAGACTGTTACAAGGCGGAAAACCGTATTTAAAAGTGCGATGGACACTGGCGTCATAATCGTATTCAGGAATGAAAAATGTACAAATGCATTGATGATATAGAATCCGATTGACCAAAGCAACATTCCAAAGGTATCATTCAGCAAGTATACAAGAGCAGTTCTTTTACCATTTTTATTCGCTCCGATTGCGGAAATCAGAACCGGGCAGGAAGCTCCGACACCGATACCGAGGATAATCGGAAATGCACTGGAAAATGTAAGCAGTCCTGTTACAGATAAAGCCTGCAATACACCGACTGTTGCTGAGGCACTCTGCAGGATGGCGGTAAATACAATACCTACCAGGATACCAATGACTGGGTTTGAAAATGTTGTTAACAGATCCATAAATACTTTGCTTTCTCGAAGCGGTGCGACGGCTCCGCTCATGGTCTGCATACCGGTCATGAGGATCGCAAATCCAAGCATGATGTCCCCGATATTCCGGTGGACGGTTCTTTTGCTCGCCATTCTAAGAATAATACCGATAACTGCTACAACCGCAGCGATTGTGGCAGATGACAGGATACTTGCAATTCCGTTAGATCCTTCTATATAAGAAAGACATAAGATCCAACCGGTAATACTGGTTCCGATGTTGGCTCCCATGATGATACCGATGGCCTGGCGAAGCTTCATCATACCAGAGTTAACAAAACCGATAACCATGACAGTCGTTGCTCCGGAAGACTGGATAACGCTTGTAACGGCTGTACCAAGTGCGACTCCCTTCAGTGGCGTATTGGTCATTTTGTAGAGAAATGCTTCCAGTTTATTACCGGCAACCAGTTTGAGTCCATCCCCCATCAAAGACATACCGAACAGGAATAAAGCAACTCCGCTTAACAATGACAATACCATAGAAAATATTCCCATAATTTCTCCTTTGTCGTCAGTTATTTACATACACTTAACTTTCTTTTTAAATTTTCTTAACACTACCTTTCTATTATGTCACGTTAAAACCAGAATTACAATTTAATCTTATTGAAAGAATAAAAAAATGTAAGATTATACAAAAAAATACCTGCTCACAGGGAACAGGTATGACAAAATCATGAGATATTTTGCTCGAAAATATGTTGTTTTACGATAATGCCGAGGCATTCTTGAATTTTAACGTGTCAGAATCTTTACAGATGTATCTTCATATCCTTGCGCCAATGAAAATATATCCTTTAATCCATCTGTGATGTAAACAGTTCCATCGGTTGCCACGAACACGGCTTCGAAGTCATCACTTTCTGCCCAGAGGTCATAGGCTTTATCCAGCCCCATGACAAATAGTGAAGTGGAGAGGGCATCGCAAATTCCTCCTTTGTCCCCAACGACTGTGACGGACAGAAGCCCGCTCTTGGCAGGATGTCCGGTAGCAGGATCCATAATATGCCAGTAAGTGAGCCCGTCCTGTTCAAAATAACGCTCGTAACCGCCGGAGGTCACAACGGCCTGGTTGTTGATGGATAGTCCCATCATGGCAGTGTCCGGATTTTTCGGGTCCTTGATGCCGATGATCCAGGCGGATCCATCCGGCTTAGAACCAATCGTCTGTACATTTCCGCCAAGGTTCAGAAGCGCGGAAGTGACACCCTTGTCGTGCAATGCTCGGGCCGCAAGTTCACCTGCATAGCCCTTGGCAATACTGCCAAGATCAATGGTCATACCTTCCGGAATTGTGACATTTCCAGATGCTTCGTCATATTGGATCTGTGTGTAATCTACTTTAGTCAGAAGCGTCTGAATTGGCTCCTCGTCAGGAACCTGATAGCTTCCGGTTGTAAATCCCCATGCTTTTACGATTGGGTAGATGGAAATATCCAGAGCACCGTTTGTACGCCGGCACATTTCAAGAGCATTTTTCATCAGAGTGTCAGCTTCACCGCTTAGAATTCCGGAACCATTTTCATTGATTTTATAAATCTCACTGTCAGAATCTGTGACAGACACTTTCTTTTCCAGATCTGTGATAACATTCTGCGCGTCCTGTAAAAGACTTTTATCACCGTAAATACGAAAATCCATAGTCGTATCCATGGCGAAAAATGTATCTGAAACAGGCTCAGATGTTGATTCCTGAGCCTGCTTGGAACATCCACATATTAATATTGTAAGCATAAGTAACACAGGTATGCACTTTTTCATGTCACGTCTCCTTAGAGTAAAATAAAACGAAATAATATTGTTACAATGTAAATTATAAAATAAACAAAGAAATATATATGTTTAATTAAGAATAATTATCAATAAATAAATATAAAATTGACAGTTATGGGAATTATTGGTAGCATTTTGTATTGCAGTTAGAATCTACTAACAAAGCTTTGATTAATATAGCATGAAAGGAGGATTACGGCAATATATTTTGTGTGATTAAAACGAAAAAAATTATCAACAAAATTCAGAAAATAATGAAGGAGAGACAAATGAAAAAGAATTGGAAAAAAATTGCATCACTGTTTCTGTCAGTGTCACTTTTACTGTCCATGACAGTTACTCCTGTAATGGCAGCAGAGGGAAAAGCAGCACCGACGGAAGTAAAATCATGTACAAGTAGTGGTTTATGGACCACAGTTTTGAATTTGGAATTTGAAGACACGATCTGGATGAATGCAATTGATGGTGTCACAGTTAATGAAGAAGCATATAAAAAACAACCAATCAGCAGCTTTGGTTCAGATACGAAAATCTGGGAAGTTGGAGATGTGATTGGTGGGGTGTATGGAAGCTATACAGTGCTGAAGCTTGCAATTCCAAGTGATCTTACATTCCCTGCAACGGTCAAAGTTACGGCAAGGGGATATCATGATTTAACAGTAGAAATTGCAAAAGAAACAGTAAGCTATAATGATGTGTACACAGCAACTGTAAAGAAAGATACAACTGGCGGAAATACAGAGGCTACATACACAGCGATGGCAAAGAAAGCTTCTAACGGCACAGTAGCACTGGATAAAGATAAAGACCTGAAAGCAGGAGATACAGTTACTGTAACAGCAACACCGGCTGAAAACTACGAGATTGATGCAGTGACAGTAACAACTGAGAACAATAAAACTGTTGACGTGACCGGTTCTGGAGAAACTTATACATTTACAATGCCGGCAGAAAATGTCACAGTATCCGCGACATTTAAGGAGAAAGCACCGGCACAAAATGGTGCAATTGAATTAAGCCAGGTCAGCATTGGAACAGATTACTTTGGGAATAATTGGGAACTTGAATTCAAAAATGCAGATGGTTATGTAGGGATAATTACAGATGTGAAGGTAAATACTACAGCATGGGAAGAGAAGTCCTATAGCTTGTCAGCAGGTGGAGCATACAAAAAAGATACAGATAACAATAAACTTATCTTTGCAACAAAAGACTTTGTCGCTAATCCTGAAATTCCAGCATTGAAGAGCGGAGATGTAGTTGCAATTTCTGCAAATGGATATGATCTGACATTTAAGCTTATCATTGATACAAATGGAAACGCTTCTCTTGTAGAAGATAATGGGAAGGGAGATCCATACGAACTTCATGTAAAAATCGAAGGAGAATTTGAGGCGGCAATCGTAGGACAGAAAGATTACGATGGCGTGTCCAGTGCCAGCGTCGGCGGTTCCTCAAGCAATAAGAACAGTGCAGTGAAAGTATACGGCGCACTGGTAGAAAAAGGAAAAGACGTTGCTGACAAGGATTGGGAAGAGCTGGATAATATGGCTAAGATTAAATTGAATGGAAGCAAATGCAGTGTTAGCATCGTTCCGGACACAGAAAAAGGAACATCTGCAGACAGTGACAGCGGTACGCAGGGCGTATATATGACGATTAGCAGTGATCTGACACTTAGCGGTACTCCAAAAGATACTGGAAGTTATCTGGTTTCCGTGTCTATTGAGGATCAGCAGGGACGCAGCGCAGTCAGCAACACACTGCCATTCAGAATTTACAGCGGCGAGGAAACGCTTGCAGACCAGATGAAGAAAGAGAATTTTAAAGATTATGGAAATGGACTCTATGCATGGGATATTATGGAACCATGGGCAATCAGTAAATTTGGAAGTAATGTAAACGGTGAGGAAGAGAGCGTCCGTGTGCCAGCGTATTTGGAGGCATGGTTCGGTTCCCACGAGAGCGGAACTTACGGATATCTGGGGTATGACATTCCGTGGAAGCAGGTCGTAGCTGGAAATATTCCTCAGACACTTTATATTCCGAGTGGATGTAATCTGACACTGACAAATATGGAAGTACTCAGCAGTGTACATATTATTGTAGAAAATGGTGGTAAACTGACGCTTTCTGATTCTGTTGTACAGGGAATTATCGATGTACAGAGCGGAGGAACATTTTCTATGAACTATGATTCTTTCAACAACGAATTTACAACAGGAGCGTCTTTGTGTGGACAACTTCGTCTTGCAGACGGTGCTGTTTTGGAAAATGCAGCAATTTACTCTCACGCAAATTATCTTGCAAACGGAGATCTGACAGATCGTACAACTTCTGAGCCGGTTGCAGTGGCAAATGGAAATGTAACCGTAAAGGGTACGGTAGCTATATTAGGTGATGATGGCGGAAGCGATATCGGACAGACAGCACTCCGTGTAAATGGAACATTAATTCTGGCAGATAAAGACACAACACTTGTAGCTTACGGCGGAAGCGGAAAGACTCTGCTTTATACAGACGGTGGAACAGCCATTGACCTTACAGAAGGCAGCCAGATTACAGGAGATGGAAAGTTAGTTGCAATCGGTGGAGATGTTCTCTGGGGAAATGGTGGAAATGCTGTATCCGGAAAAGGAACAATTGCAACGAAAAAAGTATTCCTTCAGGGAGCAACCGCTAACACATCTAACAAAGCAGAGGCTGGAAAAGCAATTGATGGAGATGTAAAAGTTATCAGTTCCAGCACTCATATTGAAGACGGAACAATGATCAGCGGTGCTGAGAATGATCCGTTAGCCGATTTGTACTGGAAAGCTGGAATTAATGCACTGCCTCCATTAGAGAAATTTACAACAACAGATAACGGAAATAATGGTTCCGATAATGGCGATAACGGGGATAACGGAAATAACGGTTCCAGCAACGGAAACAACGGATCTGATAATGGAAACAATGGTTCCAATAACGGAAACAATGGATCTGATAATGGAAACAATGGTTCCAATAACGGAAACAATGGAAAGGCTGCAACAGCAACCCAAACTGTAGTAAATGTGAATACAGTTAAGACAGGAGATACAAACAATGTATTACTCTGGGCTGCACTCTTTGTAGTTTCCTGTGCAGGAATGGCAGGTATTACAGTAGTTGCTAAGAAAAGAAAATAGTATACAGCAGATGTAAATTTGCTAATATAAAAATGCGACCGGCATGAATGTCGGTCGCAAAAATATTCTATACTAGAAGTCCTTCCTGATTTGCTAATGAGAAAGCAGTGCTTGCATAGCCTAAAATATTAGTCGGTGATTTTTGATTCTCTGTAAGTATGTATCAACAGTGGTAATTCTGCCACCAGCATTCCAATCCAGCCTGCCAGGTAGGAGAATGGCAGTGCTTCAATTCCAAATCCCCATACAAGAACGAGCGGTGCGGCAACAAGAACCCGAAGCCCCATATTGACAAAACTGCTGATCAGGGTAATCTTCAAATCACCGATTCCACGGAAGAATCCCTGAAGTCCATTGGTGATAGCCGGCAAGATATAAATTATGGAAATCAGGTGCAGATAAGTAACACCGTGCCCGATAACTTCCTCATCTTTCACAAAGAGCATCATCAGATGTCTTGCAAAAACAAAACAGACAATAAAAATGAGGATGCCGTAAATGGTCTCCAGTACCAGTCCACATCGGAAGCCTTCACGCATCCGGTCATTTCTTTTCGCCCCCTTATTCTGCGCCATAAGTGCTGTCATGGCGTGGGCTATATTCTGCTCCGGGGTATAGGCAAAGTCATCAATCCGGTTGACCGCGGTAAATGCAGCGGCAACAGACACACCCATAGTATTCACAATTGCCTGAACACCGATTTTTCCGAGCTGTACAGTTGCCTGTTGCATTGCAGATGCCCAGCCGTATGCAATTGTACGCTTTAACAGGGAACGGTCGAAAATGAGCCATTTCTTTCCTAATTGAAGGAGTGGTACTTTTTTCTGCACATAGATCATACAGAAAATACAACACAGTGCCTCACTGATAACAGTGGAAACAGCGCAGCCATTACTTCCTGCTTCCAGTACAATGATAAAAAACAAATCTCCGAACACATTAAGAATCGCACTTATGATCAAAAAATACAGTGGTGAATTACTGTCTCCGAGGGCTCTTAATGTACTGGAGAAAAAATTATATAAAAATGTAAACATAAGTCCTACAAATATGATGCGAAGGTAAGAAGTCGTCATATCCAAAATAGATGCGTCTACCTGTAGCAATCTGAGAAGTGATTTCGCAATTCCAATACTGAGAATGGTTAGAATTACAGAAAATACAGATCCTGAAATCATAGTCGTACTGATCTGGCGTGAGAGAGTATCGTAATCTTTCGCCCCGTAATACGTGCCGATCAGAATACTCGCGCCCATGCACAGACCATTCAGAAACAGAATGACCAATGTCGTGACCGGATTGCAGATACCGACCGCAGCCAGTGCCTCTTTTCCGATAAAATGTCCCACAATAATGCTGTCTACGGCGTTGTAAGTAAGCTGGAACAGATTTCCCAGTACAAGTGGAATTGTAAATCTAATAAGCATGGGCATAATCTTACCCTTCGTCATATCCTGTGTCATAATATCTCTCCCTGGTGTAAAACTAAACAGCGCAGGATATCCGCTCATATAAATGAAACGGTTTTCCTGCGCTTTTGATGATATTACTTCCATGTCCATTCGTCAATTGAAATCTTTACCTGAGATGAATTCCATTTATTAATCATTGATCATAATCCGAATGATTTCTTCATTTGTCTCTTTCATGCCGTCTTTTCCGAGACGTCCCACATTATCAATGGTTCCCTCGATTCCTTTTGTGATGATGCCATCACCGGCGTAGAACTGCTGCCCCTGCAGGTACATATTGTAACCAAGTATTCCGGCATCTACGGAAGCTGCGATTTTGGCTGCACAGGAAGCTTTTGCTCCGTCGCAGACCATACCGGATACGATCGCGAGTGCGTTGACAACAGTATGGATCACTTCTTCATATCCACCGCCGCACAAGTATGCAATCCCGGCTCCGGCAGCGGCTCCGGCGCTGACAGCTCCGCAGTAAGCAGAGAGGCGCCCGATTCCGGTTTTCTGGTGGATTGCGATCAGATTGGAAAGTGCCAGTGCGCGGTAAGTCTTATCTTCGCTAACATGTAGCTCTTTTGCATATTCCAGAACAGGGAGAGAACAGGTCATTCCCTGATTTCCACTTCCGGAGTTGATAACGACCGGAAGCTCACAGCCATTCATTCGCGCATCAGATCCGGCAGCAGCGCGAGCTTTTGCGCGTGTGCGGACGTCGTTGCCGTAAGTATTAAGAAGTACAGTTCCAATATTTGCACCGTAATTTCCGGCGAGTCCTTCATCGGCGATTGCGCTGTTATACTCAATCTGACGGGACAGGACTTCACGGATATCGTCGATGTCAGCCATATTAATAAAATCCCAGATAGACTTTACATCCAAAAGAGTACGGTCAGTCAGTCCTTCTTCGCTTGCACCTTCAACTGGTACATAGTGAAGGATTTTTCCATTTTTTTCAATTCTTACAATGTTTGTATGATAGTTGGCAATACGGACTTTAGCAGAATCCTTTCCGGCAAATACTTCAACGATGATGTCGAAGATACAGCCGTTATCAATATGCTCGACGGTAATCTCAGTTTCTTCGAGATACTTTGCCATTTCTTTTGTCTGTGCTTCTGTTACATCAGAGATAACTTCCAGTTCTTTAGAAGCATCTCCGGCAATGATTCCGGCTGTAGCAGCGGCCGGGATTCCTTTTAAATGATTCGTGTTCGGAACGATTACACTTTTTACATTTTTAATAATGCTTCCGCTTGCTCCGATATGTACGCGCTCCGGTATGCAGCCCAGCACTTCACGGGCTTTGGCAGCAGCGTAAGCCAGAGCAATTGGCTCGGTACACCCCATAGCCGGTATTAATTCTTCTTTTAATATCTGGATATATGCCTGATATTTAATATCTTCTTTTGTCATGAAAACCTCCAAATGCCAGTTTTCTCCTGGCAATAATAAAAAAATGTGTTATTTTATTGAACCATATTTTCGGGAAAAATGCACCTGTTATTTAAAAATTTGATGAAATTAAATGTTGTAAGAAATACTGATGATATTATAACATATTTTCTGCATATTTCTGCAATCCATATCACAGCAATGGTGGTAATGGTAGATTAGAGATAATTTGAGATAATTATAGGGTGTGAGGACATACTATGACAGAGGGGGAGATAAGGCAGTCGTAGAGGTCGCAAGAGATGGACTTCAGGCAGTAGAAGCATTTAAAAACAGCCGGGAGGGCGAACTCGAAGCAATACTTATGGATATTATGATGCCGAATATGGATGGAATTGAGGCAACAAAGACGATTCGAAGTCTTGACCGTGCTGATGCAAAAAGTATCCCGATCATTGCCATGACAGCAAATGCATTTGTAGAAGACATGAGAAAGACAAAAGAAGCAGGTATGAATGAACATCTGACAAAACCTGTAGATGGTGAAAAATTACTTCAGGTACTTTACAACTATAAAAAGCAGGAATTTTAACATAAAAGAACAGGAATAACACCGGCAGAAATGCCGGTGTGAGAGGAGAGATTTATGAGCCACATAGCAGACTGGCTTACGGCAATCGGACATAATTATTTCAAATTGAAGCTGAAGCATTGAGAGATAGCAAGAACCGGAAAGTAAAAATTATGCTTCGTTATGAGTGGATTTACAGAAAGCCTGAAAAAAATAGATAAAAATGTATTTAAGTTTTAGTATATCCATGTATTGACATGAGGTTATAATATTTATAAAATACAGACAGAAAGGGAGCGTGAAAAAAATGAAAATCGCATTATTAGAACCAATTGGAGTATCAAAAGAAGTTATTGATGAGTTATCAGCACCGATTACAGAAAAGGGACATGAATTCGTATATTATGATACCAAAACAACAGATCCGGCAGAACTTGCCAAGAGAAGTGAAGGCTGCGACATTGTTATGATCGCTAACAATCCGTATCCGACAGAGGTTGTAGAGAAAGCGGACGCACTGAAGATGTTATCTGTAGCATTTACAGGAATTGACCACATCGGAACAGACAAGTGTAAAGAGAAAAATATTATGATCTGTAATGCAGCAGGGTACTCAAACCAGACAGTTGCCGAGCTTATCATTGGTATGGCGATTGACGCATTAAGACATGTAGTAAAAGCTGACGGACTTGTAAGAAATGGTGGAACAAGTGCAGGTCTTGGCGGAAAAGAAATCTGCGGAAGAACGGTCGGAATTATCGGACTTGGACAGATCGGACTCATGGCAGCAAAATTATTCCAGGCATTTGGCGCTAAAGTTATCGCTTACAACAGAAGTGAGTCTGAGGAAGCAAAAGCACTTGGAATCGAGTATAAATCATTAGAGGAAGTATTATCAACAAGTGATATCGTATCACTGAACCTTCCACTGAATGCCGAGACGCGAGGATTCCTGTCAGCAGATAAGATTGCACTTATGAATGAGAACACAATCTTCATCAACTGTGCAAGAGGACCGATCGTAGACAACGAGGCACTTGCGAAAGCGCTGAATGATGGCAAGCTTGGATATGCATGCGTTGACGTATTTGATATGGAGCCGCCGATCCCGGCAGATTATCCATTGCTTCAGGCTAAGAATACATTATTGACACCTCATCAGGCATTTATCTCCGAGGAGTCTATGGTAAGAAGAGCAAAGATTGTATTCGATAACGTGACCGCTTATCTTGACGGCAAGCCGGTCAACGTATGTAAGTTGTAAGAATAAAAAAGACAAAAAAGACATAAAAATAGAAAATGATATAGTACTTTGATAATTTCACATATTTACAAAGTTCTAAGTATGAAAGGCAGTTTCGTAAAAGTCAGCCAAATAGAGCAGACTTACCGAAACTGCCTTTTGTTGCCAAGCATACGACAAAAAGGTCCGGTGGACCTTTTTTAGTTTGAAATCTGTACTAAAAGTTGGAAAATTCAGTTTATATGCCACGAAAAGATGTAAACGCTTACACAAATAAAAATTAAAACTTCTAAAACTATAAAGGAAAATGAAAACAGCCAAGAACTTGTGAATATTGTACAAAAACAGATACAATAACTGGTCGGCGGAGGAACTTCCGTAGCAGCACTTTTCATGGCTGGTTACATTCCGGGAATCCTCTGGGGACTTGCTTGTATGCTAGTTGTATATGTGATTGCCAAGAAAAAAGGCTACCGTGCAAAAACACGTTTTACAGCATCTGAAGCTGGAAAGATCATCCTTCAGGCTCTGCCTTGTCTGCTTCTGATTGTAATCGTAATCGGTGGAATCATCTTCGGTATCTTCACTGCAACAGAAGGTTCCGTAGTGGCCGTAGTATACAGCCTGCTTCTGTCATTATTTGTATACAAATCAATCAAGATCAAAGAACTGCCGAAAATCCTTCTGGACAGTGCTGAGATGACTGGTATCATCATTTTCCTGATCGGTGTATCCAGCATCATGTCATGGGTTATGGCATTTACCAATATTCCAGAACTGGTATCTACAGCACTGCTTTCCGTAAGCAGCAACAAGTTTGTTATCCTGTTCCTGATCAATATTATCCTTCTGATCGTCGGAACATTTATGGATATGACACCGGCCTGCCTGATCTTCACACCGATCTTCCTGCCGGTATGTACTGCACTTGGAATGGACACTATCCACTTTGGTATCATGATGATATTCAACCTGTGTATCGGAACAATCACACCACCGGTTGGAACCACACTGTTTGTTGGTGTTAAAGTTGGTAAAGTACAGATTGAGACAGTATTCAGACAGTTGCTCGTATACTTTGCAGCAATCTTTATAGTACTGATGCTCGTAACATATATCCCGAACTTAAACCTGTGGCTGCCGAAATTGATGGGATACATCTAGGATAAAAAAACACTATATAAACAATAAAAACTGCACAGACCTGGATTATTTTTCTGTGGTTGCTGCGCCGCATATTATTGATTTTCTGCGCAAACTCGCCTAAAGAACAGGCTCGGACAAAGCTGCGAAAATCAAGCTATGCTCGCAGTCATGACGAAAATCACACAATTATCTGCGTGCTTTTTAGTTGTGCGTAAATATTGAATTTTGTGAGGGAATGTGGCGTGGGGTGTGATGCATGTGATTCGCTTATGAAATTGTTAATGCGTTGAATAAACAGCGAAATATGTAATCTTAGTATATGAGGGTGAATTGTATGTATTTGAGACGGAAAATAGATGATTATTTGAAGAATGGAAAATAGTGAGGTAAGCCTTTGATTATCAAAGGTGCAAGTCAGATTGGAAAGAATCAAAAGTGAAAATCACCCGGATAGTTTGCTAAAAACTATGTCCCTAAATGAGCGTCTCTAATTGATGTCATAACAGAAATATGGTATATTTAACTTATCTGATGCCGTAGGCATCTTACATATGAAAAGAAGCAAAAAAGAATATGAGTCAGGAGTGGTAGAATATGTATCAGGATGATTACAAACGTTGGATGGAGGCTGATCTGGAGGATGCGGATCTGAAGCCGGAACTGGCGAGAATCGAAGAAAATGACGAGGAGATCAAGGAGCGTTTTGCAGTTGCGCTTAAGTTTGGAACTGCAGGACTTCGAGGTGTTCTTGGAGCAGGTACGAACCGGATGAATATCTATGTTGTACGTCAGGCTACGCAAGGGCTGGCGAACTGGGTAAAGACACAGGGTGGAACGCAGACAGTAGCAATCAGCTATGACAGCCGTATTAAAAGTGATGTATTTGCGAAGAATGCGGCAAGTGTACTGGCAGCGAATGGAATCAAGGTTCGGATCTATGATGCATTGATGCCTGTACCGGCTCTTTCATTTGCAACACGTTATTATAACTGTAATGCAGGTATTATGGTAACAGCATCTCATAATCCGGCGAAATATAATGGATATAAAGCATATGGAATGGATGGATGTCAGCTGACGGATGATGCGGTAGAAATTGAACAAGGTGAGATTTAGATAGCAGATGATGATAATGGTACA
>ENA-OQKP01001081-OQKP01001081.1-human-gut-metagenome-genome-assembly--contig:-NODE-1081-length-14929-cov-4.858600_pt1 | contig 14929 bp, 13 predicted proteins | sample MGYA00242780_ERZ504802 | MGnify/ENA primary metagenome ERZ504802 (study PRJEB26092, sample SAMD00036406) | human gut metagenome | host: Homo sapiens | study: EMG produced TPA metagenomics assembly of... | reverse complement strand
GTGAACATGAAGAATAATGGTGAGGAAAGCTTTTCTATGGACAAGGCATTTACCTATTTAAAGGCAGACTCTCAGATGTCCATCCGATACCTGTTTGGAAGCACCGCTCCTTTTAAATCGGATTATGAAGCAAATGGTGTTACGGGACGGATAAAGTATAACAATACGATCTATCAGGGGTACTAAATTATGAAGCAGAGAAAAAGAAGCGTATTAAAACGAACTGCACAGAAAAGACAAAAGGGTGTGCTGACCATTGAAGCCAGCATTTCCTATTCTATATTTCTTATGATCATCGTGACATTGCTGTACCTCATGCGTGTGGTGTATGCCTATGGCCTGGTGCAGCATGCAGTGAGCCAGACAGCCAAGGAATTATCCATGTATACCTATGTGTATCATGTTTCCGGCGCTTCCGGGCTGTATGATGACCTGCAAAGCGCAACTTCCGGACGCAAGGATCAGTTTAATACAGATGCGGAAAGCATTGTGAAGCTGTATGAGATATTAGAAGGTGGAAAACTGGATGAATTAAATGACTACAGCTATGAGGGAAGCACCAATCCAAAAGATATATTAAAAGATGTGATCGGAGCTGTTGCCAATGAAGCAGCAGGAGATGCACACAATCAGGCATGGACCCTGGTAGCAAGACCTATGATCGCCGGATACATTGGAGCGGACTCCAAGGGCAATTCCGCAGATGAACGTTTGCAGAAGCTGCGGGTGATTGGGGGCTTAAAGGGAATCGACCTTTCTTCCTCTAAGTTTTTTGAAAATGGTACTACCATTGATATTGTGGCCTGCTATACCATTGATCCCCTTCTTCCTATTAAGATTTTGCCGGAGTTAAATCTGTGCAACCGGGCTACTGTACGGGGAATGAGTGGATCATCCATCTTTTGATGATCACAGAATACAGAATGAACACAGATCTGAGGACAGAAAATGAATGGACTGAAACTTGCAGCTCTTGTTTTTGCAGCTGTGTTAAATGGGATGAAAACGGTATATGGGGTAGAGATATACAAAGAAAAAGAAGAGCCATTCTGGAAAGTATGGAACTGCCGGTGGCTGTATGTCTGCGGGGCTGTCAGCCTGGGGACTTTTGCCCTTATCTATTATCTGGGAAAAGGACAGATGTATTATCTGCGGTATGCAGATCTTTTATATACCTATCTGTTGTTGGCAGCCGTGGATCTTAAGGCGCGGATCGTGCCGGATAGGATTTTGTTCCTTTTATTGACGGGACAGCTTCTTATGGCTGGCGCGGAAGGTCTGACAGTGCTTACAGCCGGGCTTTTAGGAGGTCTTATTTTTGGGGTGGTTGTTCTCCTGATAGCAGCCACTTCCAGTGAGAAAATGGGAATGGGAGACGGAAAGCTTTTAGCAGTAACAGCTATTGCAGCCGGGTGGAGTTATACCTTGTGTATTTTGTGCATTGCTATGGGACTTTTCTTAATATGCGGGATATGGAGAATATTATTTCGCCATTCGTCCATGAAAGCAGAAATGCCATTTGTTCCCTTTTTATTTTTTGGAACAGTGATCTATTTTATATGGTTTTAAAGGGTATGAAAGGGATATTTAAGGATATTAAAGATAAACGGAGGTAGAGAGTATGTTGTCACAAGTACAGATTTCTTATGAAAATATGGGTGTGTCCAGTTATCTGGCGGCAGCCTTTTCGCCCCAGGCAGGTCTTGTGAATTATCAGCTGGAGATGCTGGCAGCAAATGAGATCAGCCATTTTCTTCCAGTGGCAAAGCGGGTCATGAATGGGGAGACAGTGGCCTATTATAACATTTCTTCTAAGATTGCCTTAAGTCAGATCATGGGCAGAAGAAAACTTTCAAAAATGGAACTGGTCCAGATTTTAAAGGGCTTTTTAAGCGCTGCAGAAGACGGAGAGCAGTATCAGCTTCCAGCAGGGGGAATTGTAATGGAAGCAGATTATATTTTTGTGGATCCTTCTACTATGGAGCCGTCTTTCGTGTATCTTCCTGTAAGCGTGCCTCAGGAAAAAGGGGTAAAGGAGCTGGTGCTTTCTTTTGTGATGGAAGGAAAAATCGAGCTGACAGGTGACAATTTCGTCCAGCTGTTACTGGAAGCTGTGAACAAGCAGCCTTTTAGGCTAGAAGATTTAAAACAGGTATTAGACCAGGTTCAGGGTATGCCACAGAGAGCTAAAAGTCCGGTTCAGGGATTTTCTGGTACTCAGGGCAACATAAATATGGGCGCAGCTGGTGGATTTCCACAGTCAGCATCAATTCCAGGTTCTCGGCCAATTCCATCAGTTCAGACAGCGCAGGTATCTCAGGCGGCTGTGCCAGTCCAGCCAGCTATGCCGGTTCAACAAGTACCACCTGTGCAGCCTGCAAGACCGGTATCCGCTCCAACATCAGGAGCCCCCTCTGGCAGCTCACTTTCACCAGCACCGGAAAATAAAAAGGGAAAATTTGGAAAACCGTCCTTAAAGGGATCAAAGAAAGAAAAGGCGAAAGAAAAGACAAAGCCTGTAAAGGAAAGCACAGCTGTAGAAGAGGACGGCTTTGATCCGGAAAAGGCAAAGAAGAAGTTCCTGCTGCCTCAGGCAGTTGTCATGGTAGCAGTAGCGGCGCTGGTATCCTTTGGGGCATTTACAGATGAGTATGGGGATATTGCAGTAAACAATATTCTGGCAGTGGTCCTGATCCTTGCAGTGACAGAAGTGATCCTTTACAGGGAAGCTTATGTAAACAGCCGCAAAAAGGGTAATAAGAAGACGGATAAGAAAGCGGTACAGAAGAATAGCGGAAAGAAACCGGCGGCGCCTGGAAAGCCTTCTGGCTTTGGAAATGCAGGAACAAAACCAGCAGCACCGTCCAGCTTTGGAAATGCAGGTTCCCGTCCAGAAGTACCTTCACAGTCTGGTTTCGGAAATGCAGGAGTGAAGCCAGCAGCACCTTCTGGTTTTAATAATGCAGGTTCCAGACCAGCGGCTCCAGTCCAGCCAGCACAGCAGCAGGTGGAACAGTCAGTTTCAGGCTTCCAGACACCGCCTGTTCCACAGCAGTCCATTTCCCAGCCACCATTTTCCCAGGCACCTATCCAGCCTGCACCAATGCCTCAGGCCCCGATCACACCTTCCTATGCAGCTATGTCCATGAGCTCAGGAAGTGGAGATGAGACAGAGCTTTGGGATGGAACCCAGGGAGGTATGAGTGCTTATCTGGAATATTATGAAAACGGTCAGCTTACCAGGATCCCATTGGATAAGCCAAGTGTCCTGGTAGGACGTTTAAAGGGTCAGGTGGATTTTGCAGTTGCCAATCCAAAGGTAGGAAAAGTCCACGCGGAATTTATCAACCAGGACGGCCTGATCTATGTAAAAGACTTAAATTCCAAGAATGGAACCTATATTAATGGAAATGGACAGCGCATTGGCAACAACATGCCATATCCATTAAGCAACAATGACCGTGTAACATTAGCAGACAGTGAATTTACAGTCCGCTGCGGTTCATAACAGATCTTTACAGATGGGATAAAGGGGTATGAGACATTTTACATATCAATACGGATCGCTGTCAGATGCAGGAGATGTGCGGGGCGAAAATCAGGATGCCATTTTGTGCTGTACAGGAGAAAAAAACACACAAAATCAGCAGAACGATGCTGCATTTTTCCTGGTAGCAGACGGCATGGGCGGGCTTTCCTATGGAAGCCAGATAAGCGCCTACTGCACAAACCAGTTTGCAGCATGGTGGCATGAGGATTTTTCTCAGATGATACAGGCGGGCAGAGACAGCGATACAGATATAAAAGAACTTTTAGAGCAGGAGATATGGGATATCAACACCCAGATTTATCAGTTTAAAGAAAGGGAGGGCTGCAGATGTGGTTCCACCTTTTCTGCGTTACTGTTGTATAACGGAAAATATTATATAGAAAATCTGGGAGACAGTCGTATTTACCGTTTCCGCAAAAATAATCTGGAGCAGCTGACAAAAGATCAGTCCCTGGCAGCGCAGCTGGTACGTGAGAAAAGGCTGACTCCAGAAGAGGCAGAGGATTTTCCTCAGAAAAATGTGCTTACCATGTGTATAGGCATGTTCCAGATCCCTCAAAGTGGTTTTGAAATGGGAGAACTGAAAAACGGGGATATGTTTCTTTTGTGCAGTGACGGCTTTTACGGATGCGTGGAAGAAGCAGACGTAAAAGAGATATTAAGGCGTTATAACAGGCAGAATGACAAGGGGAATGGCATTCTCCGGTTTGCAGTAGAAAAGCTTCGCAGCCTGATACCAGAAGGTGCAGCAAGGGATAATGTTTCCCTGATCCTCACAGAAGTGAGAATAGGATAAAATGATAAAACGTGTAAGAGGTGGCATATGTTACAGCCTGGAACAAGATTAAATAATACATATACAGTGGTTGAAGCCATTGGCTCCGGCGGAGGAGGTGTTGTATACAAAGCTTACCATGAACGGCTTCAGACCTATGTGGTGGTAAAGCAGGTAAAAGACCGGGTAAAGGGGATTTTGGATGCCCGTGGGGAAGCGGATGTATTAAAAAATATCAAACATACCCGACTGCCAAGAGTTTATGACTTTTTAGAGATTGACGGGGAGATTTTTACAGTTATGGATTTTATCCCCGGAGAGTCTTTGGATAAAGTCCTTTTAAAAGAATATAAATTCAGCCAGAAAGAGGTATTTACCTGGACATTGCGACTGGCAGAGGCGTTAAGTTATCTTCATTCCCTTAATCCCCCTGTGATCCACAGTGATATTAAACCGGCTAATGTAATGTTGACGCCGGACCGGGATGTGTGCCTTATTGACTTTAACGTATCCCTTGCATTTGATCAGGAGATGCGCATGTCCACAGGCGTTTCCGGCGGTTATTCCCCGCCAGAGCAGTACCGGGATTTTTCCAGTTATTGTAAATATTTAAACCAGGCCAGCTTTTATAATGCCCCTACTATGACTATGCGTGAGGCAGATGAGACGGCAGCCTTAAATGATGAAACCATGATCATGGATCAGTCCATTTCAGGGCAGACAGAAAGCAGCATTTCCCAAATGGTAGGCCGGGGCGTAGATGAACGTTCTGATGTATATAGTCTGGGGGCTACAGTCTATCACCTGCTTACAGGCAGAAAACCGGCAGCTGATTTTGATGAGATCACGCCGATCCGGGAACTGGTGCCGGAGATCAGTGAAGGCTTTGCTGCGATCATTGAAAAAATGATGTCACTGGAGCCGGAAAACCGTTATCAGAATGGTACGGAACTTCTTTATGCACTGGAACATGTTTATGAACTGGACAGTGAATACCAGAATTATTGCAGAAAGAACCGTTTCAGGAAGCTTCTGATCGCAGGAATGTTTGTTGCCGGTGCGGCAATGAGCGCAGGCGGATTTTTGCTTATGGGTCAGGAAAATACAACAGCCTATAACCGCAGCATAGAAAAAGCCCAGAGTCTGATGGAAGCAGGTGAGTTTGAAGCAGCAGATGATCTGATCCAGAATGCGAGACTGCGGCTTCCGGAAGACATTCATTCCTATAAGGAAGAACTTTTATGTTTGTTTTCCATGGGAGAGTATAAAAAGGCAGTATCTTATGGAAAGGACATTTTAAATAATCCTTCTTATATAGTGGAAGGAGAAGAAGAACAGGCGGCTTTGGGAGATATTTTCTATATCCTGGGCAATGCCTACTTTGAGCAGGAGGATTATACCAACGCAGGGGCATGTTTTGAACAGGCCATAGCGCAGAATCAGAAAAACAGTCTGTATTTCAGAGATGAGGCCATTGTTCAGGCAAAAACAGGAAACGCGGACGCAGCAGAACAAACACTGGAAATGGCGATCACACTGGGATTGGGAGAAGACTCCATTTATATGGTCCAGGGAGAGATTGCGTTCTCCAGAGGACAGTATGAGGAGGCTGTAAACCATTTAAAGGAGTCTGTCCAGGCAGCTCAGACGGATGAGCTGAGGCGAAGAGCGGTGATCCTTTGCGCCCAGGCGTATAAAAGAATGGGCGATGAATGGCTGGCAGATGAGATAAAACTGTTAGAAGAGGCGGAAAATACCTTTACACTTCAGACCTCCATGCACATTTCTGAAATGCTGGCAGATGCTTATGCAAGAAAGGCAAAAGCGGATACCAGCCAGTCAGAAAACTATTATGAAATGTCACTGGCCCGTTTTAAAGACCTTTATGAAAAGGGTTATTCCACAGAACAGATGATGGAAAATATAGCCATTCTTTATCAGCAGACAGATCGTTTGGACGAAGCCCAGGCTATGTTAATGGATATGGCGGATAAGTATCCGGAAGATTATATACCTTATAAGCGCATGGCTTTTCTGGAAGCGGATATGCAGCAGAAGAAAAATAATATAGACCGGGATTACAGCCAGATGAAGGCATATTATGATCAGGCTGCGGCTTTGTATGAAAAGAGTGGAAATGATGGTGATACAGAAATGAAGATGCTTGAAAATATGATGCAGGATCTGAAAAAGGGCGGCTGGTTATAGGAGGAACAAACGTATGTATATGTTGACACATATTTCACTGACACCGGGAACACTGCTGTTTCTGACAGGTGTCCTTCTGCTTTGCGCGACAGTGGTATTAGCTGTGGTCACAGCAGCTACGGCTGGAAAACGGAAAGAACAGATCCGGCAGAGGATGAAGGAAAAATATTAAACGAGGAAAAAAGCATGAAACAGATAAAGCGGATCCTGATCTTTCTGGCGGTCCTGCTTCTGCTTGCAGGCTGTGGGAAAAAGCTGAGCATTCAGGAATATCTGGATCTGGGTGATAAATATCTTACAGAGTCCAATTACGAAAAAGCCATTGTGGTATTTACAAAGGCCATTGAATTAGAGCCAAAAGCTGTGAAAGCATACGAAGGTTTGGCAGATGTGTACATCAAAACAGAAAAGTATGCAAAGGCAAAGGAAGTGCTGGAAAATGGTATTTCTGTGTATGAAGGCTTATCAGAAGGAGAACAGACCGATGAGTTTAAGCAGATCTACGAGACTTTGCTGAAATTGAGAGAAGAAGTTGAAACATACTTAAAGGAACAAGACATTCCGAATGAAGAGCCGAAACAGGAAGCAAAAGAGGAAGTCCTGGGAGAATACCAGGAACTGATAGATGACCTGACAGACAGAATGAGATCCCAGGACAGAGAAAGCATCTGGGAGCTTCAAAGCAGTGATGAATACCAGAATCTTATAACAAAACTGGATCACGTTATATCCAGGGACTGCAAAGACGGAAACTGGTTTCTGATCTACCCATGCGGTCACTGCTATTACGGCGGCATGAAAGACGGAAAACGATCTGGACAGGGAATCTGGTGTGCTTATGATTACATAGAAGGAAACAAAGATTATGATTTCTGTACCTGGGAAAATGATTATCCCAATGGAACAGGTGAAGAGTGGTCTGTATGTCTTCCTGTGCCGGAGGATCTGTTTTATACCCAGATGAATTTAAAAGACGGTCTGTACCATGGAACTATCCAGGAAAATTGCACAAGTACCTACGAAGAAGAAACTTTTCAGGAAAACTATGCCTATGAGTGCAGTGAAGGAATTGCTGCAGAGGTAGCAGATCTCCATGCTGACATAGCGCCAAGTGATGGAAAAGAAAGATATTGTATTTACAGTGATGATGAGATCAGCCGGTATGCAGTCCGCGGCTATAAAAAAGGAATCCTTCATGCCAGAAAAGGCGTAGATGCAGTGGACAGTATGAAAGCTTATACCCAGGAAGAGATTCAGGATGCAAAGCAGTCCATAGAAGATGAGATCCGGGAATGGGAAAATGAAGCAGGGGCAAATGAGGAGTAGTATGGAAATAGCTTATATCATATTAAAAGGGGCGGCTGTTGCAGTAGCAGTAGCCGCTTCCTTCACAGATCTGAAAACAAGGAAAATACCAAATAAACTTACCTTTTCTGCCATGCTTTTAGGATTGGTTTTAAATCTGGTCTTTTTTGGCCTGAAAGGGTTGGCAGGAAGCTTTTTAGGGATTTTAATGGGATTTGCAGCTTTTATCCTATTTGCCATTGGCGCATTAAAAGCAGGGGATGTGAAATTATATATGGCCATTGGTGCTCTTACGGGATGGCGCTTTTGCGGGTATACCATTGTATATTCCATTATTGCGGGAGGCGCAGCTGCATTTGTATTCATGCTTCTGCGTAAAAGCGGAAGAACAGTATTAAAAAATCTGAAAAATTATTTTGTAAATATGTTTTATACCCATCATTTCTATATGTACCAGCCCCAGGATACATCGTCTTATTTCAGCTTTGGATGCTGCATTTTGGTTGGATCAGTGATCACATGGCTGGTTTTATAACAGTTACTCATAAGTGTTTTGTTCGTTGCAAGCAGCAAGAAGATGTAAGACTGAACTGTATAACGAAAATCAGGAAAAAGTAGAAATTATGGAATGTGAGAGGTATCTGAGTATGGAAAAAAATATAAAATGGTTGAAAATACGAAAGAAATTTGCAGTATTGCTACTGATTGCGGCAATGGTAATAATGGCAGGCTGTAAGAAAAAGATGAACTTGCAGGATTATCTGGATCTGGGAGATAAATATCTTACAGAAACCAATTACGAAGAAGCGATCGTAGCTTTTACAAAAGCCATTGAATTAGATCCGAAGAATCCGGAAGGCTACAAAGGACTGGCAAATGTTTATGCAGCAGCTGAACGCTATGAAGACGCTTTGGATACATTGGAACAGGGACTGGAAGAGATAGAGGATGACAGCCTTAATGATATATATGAAGATATCCAAAAACGTTATGATGCATGGCAGGTGCTTTATGGCATGGAGAGTATGATGGATCATGGAGTTGAGTATGATAACTGGTTTGATCTGTGGAACTACATGCTTACAATGGATTTTCAGATGACTTTTGATCAGTTGTCAGAAAAGGTAACTTATACCACAGAAGATGGGGAAAATAAGCTGGTGCTGTATCCCTGCGGTCATATTTATTATGGATCTGCAGGCAGTACAGATAGAGAGGGTCATGGAATCTGGACTTCCTGCAGCCTGGAGGAAAGCTGGATTGATTTTTATGATGGGTCATGGGAAAATGATTTTCCTAATGGACAGGGAACCTATCGTATGTGGCAGATCCAGTCTATTAATTCGGATACAGAGGATACATTTCATTACGAGGGAGATTTCAAAGATGGCTGTTTTACAACAGAAGAACCAGACGCGCCTTATCAGGGAGTACTTCATGCCATGGAGATCGATACGGAAAAATCAATGCAGGAAAGAGAGTTTTCCCAGGAACTTTTTGATTATTGGCAGGGGGTAATAGCAGAACCGGATGCATATTTAAGTGGTTTTGCAATTACAGGCAGTTCAGAACAGGGAATGTCAGAGGAAGAAAAAGAAGAACTTGGTGTGCTTACACTGTTAAGTGCAGATTCCTTCTATAGTATGCCGGAAACTTATTATCCGGATCAGAACACATATCTGCTTATCTATGGCGGCGGAAAAGGGTTCGGTACGCCTTATGAGATCGTAGATACACAGGGAAATGCGCTGCTGCAGGGATATGAGGAGTGTTTGTGGAAAACCTCAGACGGTTATGTAAAGCTTTTGGCCTGTGATCCGGGGCAGATGGAAGATTCAGCAGAAAATTACTATTCGATCCTGATGGGTGAGCTGGAAGGAGATTTTTATGCTGTGAAATATGACTGGAGTGGAAATGAGACAGAGCGACATAAGCTGGAAGGAGATGCTTCCCAGGCGTTTTCCCAGGCATATGCCATGTATCCCCAGGATTATGGTCAGCCCCTGGAGTTTTACAGTCTTATGTCAGGTTCCTATGACCAGTATACCCCATCGTATAACTGCCAGGTCAGCGAGGATGGTTATGTTCTTACAGATGATTCCGGCCAGCAGGTTTCCAGAATACGGATTCAGGATCCAGATTTATATGTACCGGTACAGAAGGGAAATATCTTCGGCCTGTGGAATCCGGAATATTATGAATTTGCACGTATTTATTATGTGAACCAGTAGATGGATAGAGGAGTATGGTGAAAATGAAGGTTGCTGTAAAAAAATGGAAAAAGTTAAAGACCGTGTGCAGTGTTTTTTGCTCTTGGCAGTCCTTCTTGCAGGCTGTCAGAAAAAAATGGACTTTCAGGATTATCTGGACTTAGGTGAAAAATACCTGACAGAAGCCAATTATGAAGAGGCAATCGTAGCCTTTACAAAAGCAATAGAAATAGACCCGAAACAGGCAGCTGCTTATGAAAAACGTGCAGAGGTTTATACAGCCCGTATCCAGGCAGGCGGAGTGGATGATGTTAGCCAGTGGACGGATGAGATACGTGGATTTTATGCAAGCGGTGAGGCAGATTATCTGATAGCTATTGAATTGGAGCCAAAAACTGCCGGAAATTATGAAAAACTGGCAGAATTGTATCTGCTGGCAGGAGAAACAGAAAAAGCGGTGGATATCCTGAAAAAAGGTTATGAAGAAACAGGGGATGAGGCATTAGATAAGCGCAGACAGGAAATCGAAGCTTCCCAGATCACTTCTACTGTAGATCCATCTGTTTATAACGGAAGTATGACAATGGAGATGTATATGATCATGCCATATCCGGAGTATTTTGGAAAAGAGGTCAATACATATGATGGAATGGGGCGTATGACATCCTTTGAATGGTATGATTTTGATGGTACTGTTTCTGAAACATATTATTGGAAATATGATGATGAGGCAGGAAAGACCTATGAAGAATCCAGTGAGGTTTATTACGAAGGAATAGAAACAGAAAGCGGAAAGGAAAATGGACAGGAAGTTACCGGAGCAAAAGGGGCCAGAATGTGGAACAGCACTCAGGAGATAGATGGCTGCAAGGATCAGGCCAGATATCGTCCATCTATAGGATCAGGGAGTGGAAATCCGCCGGTCATATGGTACGCTATGACAGATCCGACAAAGAAACCGGAAAATGGGAAAATTCCCATGGAAAATGAACAGTATGCTACTTATGAATATGATTCATTAGGAAGAGTCAGTGTAATACATTCATATACTTCCGGTGGAGAAGAAACTGGTTACTGTATAATTACATATTCTTCAGGAGAATAGTGGGATGCATGCGGAGTATATGAATTTCTTACAGAACCTCTTATGTGGCAGTAGGAATACATCAATGTATGGAATCGAGAGGACGATGACCTCTGGGGTGTATATGGTGCCATGAAAAATTGAAAATCATCCTTCAATAGATTTTACAAATGCGGAGAAAAGTATGAAAATGTTTAGAAAAAGAAAAGTTTTGTCTTATATTATGCTGTTTTTATGTTTTCTTTGTTTTTCTGGATGTGGTAAAAGCCTGGAGCAAAGAATTGCCGAACAATTAGAACTTGGACAGAAATATATGCAGGAGTTAAAATATGAAGAGGCAATTGTGGCATTTAATAAAGCAATTAAATTAGAACCTAAAAATACAGATGCCTGGTACTATGTGGGACATGCATATATAGCAGCTTCGAAGACTGTAGAAGATACAGAGAAGAAAGCAGCCTATCTTGACCAGGCACAGGAAGCCTTTCGGCAGTTGGAAGAACTGGACGATGATAGAGCATATAGTGGTCTGATCCTGGTTTACAGTCTGGAGGAGGACTGGGAAAAGATCATAGATATGGAAGGAGAATTTGACGAAGAAGCACTGGATGAAGAAACAAGGCTTTTGTATAAAAACATGCTCTGGATAAAAGCATTCATTGAGTTATGTGAAAAAGATAATGTGGAAATGATCTTTGAAAACATGCAGACAGAGGAGTTTAAGAAAATACAGGATATGGTTCTTGAAAATCAGGTACCGATCTGTATTATAAGAAAAGATGGAACGGGTATTGGATTTTATCCTGTAAATTCAGAGAAATACGGCAGCTGCATGGTTTATTATGGCATCTATGAAAATGGAAAACGTCAGGGAAACAGTGTGTGGATGGGATACAAAGATGGAAATAATTATTATGCAAAGGGACAATGGAGTGATGATTATCCTAATGGATCCCAGACTGTTCAGGAATGGTATGGTGAGCTGGCAGAAGATGTAAATAAAAGAATCATATCAGGAAATGTTCAACAGGGGCTTTGGAATGGGGCTGTTGACTGGAGCTTTGAAAAGGGCAGTGTAACAGAAACATTTCCAGTTAATTTTACAAATGGAAAATGGGTTGTGATCGGCACCGAAGATGATGACAATGGATATCGTTATATTGTATGCGAAAATGGTACGCCAGATGGAGTTGGTACGATGACTGTACAAGCTGGCGAACTTGATGAACAAGAAGGAATCGAGGGATTTGTACAGTAAAAAGGCATAAAATGATAAAATGCCAGGTGAAAAATCACCACAACCATGAACATCTGAACAAATGCCCAAATTATACTGTATACATTGTATTTTTTGCAGTAATACGAATTAAACATTTGCAATTTAATGAATGATTGTTACATGGCTGCCGGGAAAATAAATGGCAGAAAAATAATATGGGGAGAGATGATATGAAAATGAAAAACAAAAGAAGGTCTGCAAAACATAAGATATTTTATACTGTATTGCTGGTATTGACTATTCTTCTTGTAGTAGGCTGCCAGAAGAAAATGACTGTTCAGGACTATCTGGACTTAGGTGAAAAATATCTGATAGAAGCTAATTATGAAGAGGCGATCGTAGCCTTTACAAAAGCCATTGAAGTAGAACCAAAGGCACTGAAAGCATATGAAGGCCTGACAAATGCGTACATAAAGACCGAAAACTACGAAAAAGCCCAGGAAGTGCTTCAAAGTGGAATTTCTGTGTATGAAGGTCTGACCGAGGATGAAAAGACAGATGAATTTAAACGGATCTATGAAGAAATGCTGAAATTAGAAGAGAAGATCAGGCAATATCTGGAGGCAGAAAACAGCTCAGATGTTGAAGAAAATGAAGACGAAACATTATCTGATACAGATCCTGTGGATACAGAGAACGAGCGCCTGATCGCGGAGGCAAAAGAAAAATATGGTTCAATCCTGGAACAGGTAATCGCAGAAATAAACAGCCAGGAGCCAACATATACTCATTATTTTACAGATGATTTTAAAAGCTTTGTAAAAGGACTTGAAAAGCCGTTGATCTGGCAGCAGGAGGATGGAAATTATCTGGGGCTGTATGTTGGCACAGACGGAGATGTTTATGTATATTTAGGAGAAATGGATAAGGGGATACGTTCTGGTTCTGGTTCCTGGTATGGGGAATATGAATATGCAGATGAAGAAGATTCTGGAATAGGGACACAATTATTTTATGGAAACTGGTCTGAGGATTATCCCAATGGATCCGGTACATTTATATATGCTTTTGATTATGGTAAAAGTGAGGTACAGGGAAATTTTCAGGACGGTTACGAAAATGGAACTATGAACTATTTTGATTATGATACTGAATATGGAAGTTCTATTGAAGGCACATACAATGTAGCGTATGGCATACCACATATATTATATGTAGATGAGGACGGATGTAATGTTGTTCTAGCAGTGGATGATTACGAGTTAATATATGAAGAAGGCGAAATATGGGGTGTAGACGGCGCAATGAAAAACTAACAAAAATATGAAGAGAGAAAAAATATGCCAAAGGAAACTTTAAGATCAAAGATCACCATAGCAATCCTGCTGGTTTTATCATTTTTATTATTTGCAGGCTGCAAGAAAAAGATGAATTTCCAGCAATACTTAGACTTAGGTGATAAGTACTTATTAGAATTAAATTATGAAGAGGCAGCCGTAGCTTTCACAAAGGCCATTGAACTGGAGCCAAGAGAGATAGGTGCATACGAAAAACTGGCAGGTGTATATACAGCCCAGGGAAATACAGAGCAGGCTCTGGAAACCTTAAACAAAGCAGTATCTGTATATGAAGGACTTTCTAGAGAAGAGCAGACAGAAGATCGAAAAGCGGCGTATGAGAGAATACAGGCTGCGGCAAATACTCTTTCTGTAAAAATGACACTGGAAGCAGAATATATGGATCTCTTAAAACAGTTAAAAGAAAAGATGACCGGCGATGCTGAAGATTTCGGAAACAGCGACTTTGGAAGCAAATTGTTATTAGGAAAAGAATTTAATTCCCTCACTGAAAATCTCACAGAGCCTCTTATGTGGCAGCAGGAAGATGGAACCTGGATCGCAGTCTATCCTGGTGGTTATGTCTATGTGGGCGAAATGGAAGATGGAAAACGATCTGGAAACGGAGCATGGTATCTGGAAGAAGCAGGACGGGGAATGAGCATATATTTATTTAAAGGAACCTGGAAAGATGATTATCCAAACGGTGCAGGAACAGCCAGAGAATATTTAAGCTATGACGGCGGAGCAGTTGAGATGCGACAGGGAGAATATGCAGAAGGTCTTGAAAATGGAGCCATAACTATTTCCCTTGCGGGTCCAGGTGGTACAGACATTTATCAGTATACTGCCACAAATGGCATTCCTGATCAGGTAGAAATGGATCCTGATGCAGAAGAAACCATGGCAGTCATGGAGCATATATCCGGACCAGATACCAACCGTTGGCACTTTGAAGACGGGGACTGTTGGGGCGTTTATGGAGCTATGAAAGAGTGACAGCGATCATGCCACAGATGGTGCTAATTACAGGTTCATCTGCGGTATTTCTATTGCCATGCATATCGAGGAGGCGCCAGTAGCGCGTCCGCTGATTAGAGAAAGTAAGAAGGAGTAGTGTGAAAGAAAGTAGAGGACAGCCATAAATGGGCGCACTCAAATAAGCTGTCAAAGGCAGGCAACTTTTTGAGGTATTATAGAGTTAGTAAATCAATTCAAGAAGCTAATGACTCATCAGGAGG
>ENA-OQKP01001076-OQKP01001076.1-human-gut-metagenome-genome-assembly--contig:-NODE-1076-length-15019-cov-4.980526_pt1 | contig 15019 bp, 14 predicted proteins | sample MGYA00242780_ERZ504802 | MGnify/ENA primary metagenome ERZ504802 (study PRJEB26092, sample SAMD00036406) | human gut metagenome | host: Homo sapiens | study: EMG produced TPA metagenomics assembly of... | reverse complement strand
AATAAAGGGGGTGCGTGCGGAGAGATGGCGGTTACAAAGATTAAACCTATTAAAAGCACGTTGAGCAAAGCCCTTGACTATATCCAAAACCCGGACAAGACGGACGGGAAAATGCTTGTGTCCTCCTTTGGGTGCAGCTATGAAACGGCAGACATTGAATTTGAATTTACCATAGCGCAGGCGTTGGATAAGGGAAACAATTTAGCCCACCATTTGATACAGTCCTTTGAGCCGGGAGAAGTGGATTATGAGAAAGCCCATGAGATCGGGCGGCAGCTTGCCGACGCGGTAACAAAGGGACAGCATGAGTATATTTTGGCAACGCACATTGACAAGGGACATATCCATAACCACATCATTTTTTGCGCGGTGAATTTTGTAGATTACCACAAGTACAATTCCAACAAGCGCAGCTATTACGGCATACGCAATATAAGTGACAGGCTATGCCGGGAAAATGGGCTATCTGTGGTCGTTCCGGGGAAAGGCAGCAAAGGAAAAAGCTATGCGGAATATCAAGCCGAAAAGACAGGGACGAGTTGGAAAGGCAAACTTAAAATTGCGGTGGACGCACTCATTCCCCAAGTATCAAGTTTGGAAGAATTACTATCCCGGTTGCAGGCGGCAGGTTATGAAATAAAACCGTGGAAATATGTTTCCTGTCGCGCTCCGGGACAGGAACGGTTTACCCGTCTGAAAACCCTCGGCGCATATTACACAGAGGAAGCGTTACGGGAACGTATCAGCGGAACGCGCACCCGCGCTGTCAAAGCTCCAAAGCCGCAGCGCAGCGGTATCAATCTGTTGATTGATATTCAAAATTGTATCAAGGCACAGGAAAGCAAAGGCTATGAGCAATAGGCGAAAATCCATAATCTGAAACAGGCGGCAAAAACACTGAATTTTCTCACCGAACACAAGATTGAGCAATATGCAGATTTGACCGCCAAAATCTCGGAAATCGCGGCTGCAAGTGAACAGGCATCGGACAGCTTAAAGGTAGCAGAAAAACGGCTTGCTGATATGGTGGTACTGATGAAGAATGTTACCACCTACCAGAAAACAAAGCCCGCCTATGACGCATACCGCAAAGCTAAGAATAAAGATAGATACTGGGCAGACCATGAACGGGCAATAATCCTCCATGAAGCGGCGGCAAAGTCATTACAAATGGCAGGCATAAAGAAGCTCCCGAACCTTACTTTGCTGCAAGCAGAATATGAACAGCTCCAAGAACAGAAAGAAGCTCTGTATGCAGACTATGGGAAGCTGAAAAAACAGGTCAAGGAATATGATGTTATCAAGCGCAACATTGACAGCATTTTGCGGCAGGATAAAGAACCGGAATATAACAAGGAAGCAACACGGGAATAACTTTATCAATATGGAAACGGAAGAATTTTTATGTTATACTGATTGTACTCTACCTTGAAAGGGGCATTAAAATTGAGTGATTTGACACATACTAATTCTATGATGAATGAAATCAGAGAATTGTTATTAAATGCACGTCAGCGCGTGGCGGTGCAAGTAAATACTGAATTGTTGTCTACCTACTGGAATGTAGGAAAGATTATTGTTGAGCATGAACAGGAAAATAAAGACCGGGCAGATTATGGAAAGCAGACCCTAAAGGAGCTTTCTAAGGAACTGACAAAAGAATTTGGAAAAGGTTTTTCTGTTTCTAATCTCCAATTTATGCGACGCTTCTATCAGAGCTATCAAATTCAACAGACAGTGTCTGTTAAATTGTCATGGTCGCATTACTGTGAGCTGTTGACAATTTCAGACCCGGACAAACGCAGTTTTTATGAAAAGGAAACTATTAACTCCGGGTGGTCGATACGCGAATTAAAGCGGCAGATTTCCACTTCTCTCTACGAACGCTTGTTACTGTCAGAGGGAAAAACGAATAAGGAAACCGTTCTTGCTCTCGCAGAAAAGGGAATTGAAATGTCTACCCCATTAGATATTATCAAAGACCCGTATGTGTTTGAATTTCTGGGTGTGCCAGAAAACAAGCCCATGCTTGAAAGTGACCTTGAAAAAGCACTGGTCGCACAAATAGAAAAATTCCTGTTGGAATTAGGGCGTGGTTTTATGTTTGTAGGAACGCAACAGCGCATTACATTGAACAATACCCACTACTATGTGGATATGGTTTTCTACAATAAAATTCTCCGGGCATATGTGCTGATTGAATTAAAGACAACCAAACTCACGCCGGAAGCTGCCGGACAGCTTAATATGTATCTGAACTACTACGCCGCAGAAGTGAATGACGAACATGATAATCCACCAATCGGTATTATCCTTTGTACAGATAAAGACAGTATAGCTGCTGAATATGCTCTCGGTGGTCTATCCAACAATATCTTTGCTTCTCGCTATGTTTCTTATATTCCAAATAAGGAACAGCTAATCGCACAGGTAGAAGCTGTTTTGAATGAATGGCACAATTCGGAAAAAGAATAACAAAAAGAAAAGACGGGATGCGGCAGCTAACGAATAGCCACCGCGCCCCGTCTTTTCGTAGGTGCAGTTTTGATTGTTCTACAACGTGAAAAGTGATATGTGAAATATAGATTTGTTTGGATAGACATGATATAATTTGTATTTAGAAAGCAGGTGAATAAATATATGGCAACTTTTTATGAAGTAAAACAATTACTTTGCAGGTTGTTTGGACATAGAGATATAGAAGATAACGATGATGATATAACCGTTGAACTCCGTTCTTATAGAGGTGAATGCGAAAATAGACAAATTACTATTTCTAATTTCATAATATTTTTTCCTTTCCTAAAAACCTTTATTTTATGGGCTTTTCAGCCACCTTGTATAAATTGGTGTACCAATTAGTGTATCAATTTTAGTCAACATTCAGTGCATCAGAAATGATACCCATTTCTTTTTGCTTTTCATCTTCTGTCACATGAACATATAGATTCATGGTGATTCCTACATTAAAATGCCCTAATATTACTTGCAAAGTTTTAGGATGCATATTTCCTTCAATACACCTTGTAGCCATTGTGTGTCTTAATACATGCATCGAGAATCTACGAATATCAGCTTTATCACATAACTTAAATAATGCTGCATCATAAGCCGAGTTTTTTGTCAGTTCGCCTATCCTCCACTCTCTAAATCTTTGCCCGTAAAATCAACTCCTTTCTGCTGTGTAAGCATAAAGAGTTCGATACAGCTTGTCATTATATCATAAGTTCTGCGAATTTGAAACTACAAAATTTCTGCAATTCAATGCTCTTTGATATATAGTAACTAACTTGTAAAACTGTTGGGGAATCCCCCTATACTTTGAAGTAAATTTCTTCTATACTATGGCTTGTGTGAACATAGGACAGATTCGTCTGTACAGTTTAACTGCTCGGTGTTGGTAGTACTGATCTTTTTTGAACCGGTGTTGGCAGCATCGGTTCTTTTTTTGTTTGTATTTTTATTATAAATCAAACATATGTTCGTATTAATATCTTTTTATACCTTGCTTTCACTTTATTTGTCGCCTATAATATAGATATAAATGCTACAGAAAGGAACATAACTTATGCCATTACTGCAAAGCGATCATTATACATCAAAAGACTACTGGAATCTTCCAGAAGGTGAACGTGCTGAACTGATTGATGGAAAACTTTATGATATGGCTCCACCTAGTCGGATTCATCAAAAAATTGTTGCTTCCATCTGCCGAATCATAGGGAACTACATTGCAGATCATAACGGAAACTGTGAAGTTTACCCCTCTCCATTTGCTGTGAATCTTGATGCCGATGATAAGGACTGGGTAGAACCTGACATTTCCGTAATTTGTGATCCTAATAAGCTGACTGATCGTGGCTGCTGTGGCGCTCCTGATCTGATCTTTGAGGTTGTTTCCCCGTCCAGCCGCAAACTTGACTATGGAATCAAAAACGGAATATACTCCCAGAATGGTGTACGGGAATATTGGATTGTTGATCCAATTAAAGAACGTGTCGTTGTTTACTATTATGAGGATGACGTAGCACCTGTTATGTATACATTTGATTCCGATATTCCAGTAGGAATTTACTCAGGTTTAAGCATCTGTATAAAAAATTTGTTATAATTCTTCTAAGACATAACCAAAAAGCACCTTCGGAAAAATATTTCTCTTTTCGTTGGTGCTTTGACTTTATCACTGTTCATTTTCCGGCTAGAAGGTAAGCAATTGCTACATATCCGTATATTTTTTCTTGTTTCTTTTTTCATGTTGGCTTCGCTCCTTTCCGCCTATTATTCTACTGCGCTAATGGAAATAAATCTTGTAAAATATCTTCAACTTTTGAAGATAAGTAAAGCGGCGGCAAAGGCACTCCAAACAGCAGGCATAAAGAAGTTCCCCTGAATTTCTGCTAAGCAAAAATCCAGAGGAACTTATTTTCCTGCTTTCAATTATCCCCATTTTCCCATGTCTGCACCTCTTTCAGGGTCATTTTCACGCGGCCGATCACACGGTCTTCCATTTTCAGGATCTCATAATCGGCTTCCGTGGTGGGCACAGTAAGAGGGAGTTCCTTTTCTGAAGGAATATAGCCCAGAACTTCTATAAGATAACCGGATAAAGTATCATACACACTGTCTATATTCAAATGAAATTTTTCTTCCAGATCTGAAAGTGCAATACTGCCGGAAAGGCTGTATATATGCCCCGGTTCCAGTTCAATAACTTCCGGTTCAACCTCTTCATATTCTTCGTGAATATCACCTACGATCACCTCGATCAGATCCTCTAATGTGACCATGCCAGATACACCGCCGTATTCATCAATCAGCACTGCCAGTTTTTCTTTCTTCTGCTGCATTTCCCTGAACAGGGCGTCTGTACGCCTGTTTTCCGGAACAAAATAAGCAGGTGTTAAAAGAGAACGGATATCCAGATTTTCAAATGACTTTTTTCTGGCCTCAATGGTCAGTGCCTTAGTTGAAAGGATGCCAATGATATTGTCAATATCTTCCTGGTACACTGGAATTTTAGAATGCATGGACTGTAAAATATCATCCAAATAAGAATCCACCGGTTCATCAATATCAATCGCTACCATATCCTGTCTTGGCACCATAACTTCTTTGGCTTTTTTATCATCAAATGAGAAAATAGAAGTGATCATCTCTTTCTCGATCTCGTTAAATACACCTGTCTCACTTCCTGTTTCCAGAAGAGATTTGATTTCTTCCTCTGAAACATCTGTTTCCAGATTTTCATGGTGCATGCCTAAAAGTTTTAAGATCACACTGGTAGATACATTTAAAAGCCCTACAAAAGGTTTAACCCCACAGGATATAACATATACCAGGCCAATGCAGGATAAACTGAATTTCTCCGCATTCTGCACAGCCATCCGTTTAGGGATCAGTTCCCCAAATACCAGATTCACATAAACAAGGACAAGGGCAACAATAACCACTGCCGCAATTTTACCGCAGGGGACACCCCATCCATTCATCTTCACGGCCAGCATTTCCCCGATCCCTGTTGCTGCAACAGCACTGGAGAAAAAACCTATCAGTGTAATGACTAATTGGATCGCAGATAAAAACGCTGTTGATTCTTCCATCAGGTGCTCGACTAGGGCTGCTTTTTTGTTTCCCTGTTCCTTTAACCTGTGGATCTTATTTTTGTTTACAGAAGCCACAGCCATCTCTGCCCCTGCAAAATACCCTCTTACAAGAGTAAGCACCAGCAGAATAAAAAGCTGTGTGAAAATACTGGCCGGTTGTGGATCGGTTTCCATAATTAAAAATTCCTCCTTCTTGGCTGTCATCTATATGATGATCATCATTTAGACTTTATTATACAAAGAGTACAGCAAAAAGTCAGCCCCTATTTTCTCAAAAAGGGACTGACTTTATAAGTTTAACGCTTCTTTTATCCAACAGCAGCAAACTGGCTGTTGTAAATTTCAGCATAAAATCCATTCTTTGCAAGAAGTTCTTCATGCTTTCCTTTTTCAACAATATGCCCATCTCGCATCACAAGGATCATGTCTGCCTCACGGATAGTAGAAAGACGGTGCGCTACTATAAAACTGGTCCTTCCTTCCATCATTTTTGCAAAGGCTTTCTGTACACGGATCTCTGTACGGGTATCAATAGAGGAGGTTGCCTCATCTAAGATCAGCATTGGCGGCAGACAGAGCATAACTCTGGCAATACACAAAAGCTGTTTCTGGCCCTGGGACAGGTTTCCACCGTCCTCGCCGATCATTGTATCATACCCCTGAGGCATTCGCATGATAAAGCTGTGTGCATGTGCTTCCTTCGCTGCATTTATGATCTCATCCTCTGTAGCTTCCGGTCTTCCGTAGGCGATGTTCTCACGGATCGTACCAGATTTTAACCAGGTCTCTTGAAGCACCATTCCATAACTGGTACGAAGGCTCTTTCTTGTGACATCGCGGATATCTTTTCCATCTACCTTAATAGAGCCGGAATTAACATCATAAAAACGCATAAGCAGATTGATGACCGTCGTTTTTCCGCAGCCGGTGGGTCCTACAATTGCCACTCTCTCGCCTGGCTTTACAGAAAGGTTCAGATCTTCAATCAGAGGCTTTTCCGGTATATAAGAGAAGTTTACATGTTCAATCTCTACCTGTCCCTTTACGTCTTTAAGGACTTCTGCATCTTCCTTATCCTGAAGGATTGTTTTTTCATCGATCAGTTCAAATACTCTGGCTGCTGAGGCAAGCGCATTCTGAAGTTCTGTTACAACGCCGGAAATCTCATTAAACGGCTTCGTATACTGATTTGCATAGCTTAAAAAGCTGGTAAGCTGTCCAACTGTCATAAAACCGCGAATGGCAGCATAAGCACCGGTAATGCCAACTGCTGCATAAACCAGGCTGTTTACAAAGCGGGTGGCTGGATTGGTAATGGATGAGAAGAAAGTAGCTTTCAGGCTGTAGCCGGCCAGCTTATTATTGATCTTCTCAAAACGTTCCTGAGCCTCACTCTGATAGCCAAAGGCCTGAACAACCTTCATGTTTCCAAGCATTTCGTCTGTCAGTGTAGTCAGCTCGCCTCTCGTTTCAGACTGATGTTTAAACATAACATAGGTCTTTTTGGCAATAAAACTTGCAACAAACAGAGAAATTGGTGTTAAAATCACCACTACCAGAGTGATCAGCGGATTAATAGAAACCATAAAAAGCAAGGTTCCTAAAATAGTCATCAGACCTGTAAAAAACTGAGTAAAGCCCATCAGCAGACCTTCTGAAAATTGGTCGATGTCTGCAATAATACGGCTTATGATGTCGCCTGAAGGATGGGAATCAATATAGCTTAAAGGAAGGATCTCCAGATGCCCAAAGGCTTTGGTACGGATATCCTTTACTACTCTGTAAGTGATAATGTTGTTGATATGGTTCATAAGCCACTGGCTGATGGCTGTAACCGCCATTGCCATTATGACCTTTTTAATAATATTCATCAGGGCCGCAAAATCTACATTTCCCTGACTTACGATCTCATCTACTGCTTTACCTGTAAGAATCGGGATATAAAGGGTAAATGCAACTGTTACAAGTGCTAACAGAAGGGACAGGCATACTGCCCATTTATAAGCCGCAATATAATCAAGCACTCTTTTTAATGTCTCAATACTCTTATCTCTGCTCATTTTTGGCTTTTTACTGCTCATCCCGTTCCACCTCCTCTTTTGACAGCTGTGACAGACAGATTTCTCTGTAAACATCGCATTCTTTCAGAAGCTGTTTATGACTGCCCATACCTGCCAGTTTTCCATCATCCAGCACCAGAATGGTATCTGCATTGCGGATGGTCGTAGCTCTCTGAGAAACAATAAATACAGTCATATCCTTTGTATTTTCCCGGATCGCCTTTCTCAGTCTTGCATCTGTTGCAAAGTCAAGTGCAGAAGCACTGTCGTCCATGATCAAAATCTGAGGATCTCTTACCAGGGCTCTTGCTATGGTAAGACGCTGGCGCTGACCACCAGATAAATTATGACCGCCCTGATCGATCACCAGATCAAGTCCTTCACCCTTAGCTTCAATGAAGTCTCTTGCCTGAGCAACATCCAGTGCATGCCAGATTTCTTCATCTGTGGCATCTTCTTTGCCCCAGCGCATGTTATCACGGAGCGTTCCCTTAAAAAGAACTGCCCTCTGAGGTACTACACCAATGGTATGTCTTAATTCTGTAAGAGGCAGATCTCTTACATCCTCTCCGTCTATAAGAACCTTTCCTTCTCTTACATCGTAAAATCTGGGGATCAGATTTACCAATGTGGATTTACCGGAACCTGTACCACCGATAACACCAATGGTCTGTCCTTTCATTGCTTTAAAGGAAATATCGGTAAGAGAATCGGATTTGGCTCCTGCATAGGTAAAGTCTACATGATCAAATTCCACTTTTGCAGTTTCAGCACTGATCTCCTGCTTCTTTTCTTTTACATCCTGAGTTTTATTCTCATGAGTTTTTTCCTCAATACTGCTTTCAATTGCAAATACACTGTCCACACGTCTCATGCAGGCTACTGCCTTGGAGATCAGTATGATCAGGTTTGCCATTTTGATCAGCTCCACTAAGATCTGGGACATATAGTTTACAAGAGCGATCACTTTACCCTGGCTGATCATACCGGCATCCACTCTTTTTGCGCCTACCCAGATCACTGCTACCGTAGCGATATTGATGATCACATAGGTAACCGGATTTAACAAAGCAGATATCTTTCCTACAAATACCTGCAGTTTTACCAGACTGCCGTTTTCTTCTTCAAACTTTTCTCTCTCATTTGCCTGACGGTTAAAGGCACGGATCACGCGCACGCCCATGAGATTTTCTCTCGTAGTTAAAAGTACTTTATCCAGCTGCTTCTGTACTGACTGATACAGCGGCATGCTTATGAGCATAATGCCGAACACCACAACACACAGTACCGGGATTGTCACAGCAAACACCATGGCTGTATGAGCATCTACGGTAAATGCCATGATCATGGCTCCAAATACTACAAAGGGTGAACGCAGCAGCAGACGCAGTGTCATATTAATGCCGTTTTGCACCTGGTTGATATCACTGGTCATACGTGTGATCAGTGTAGATGTTCCTATGGTATCTATTTCTGTATAAGATAAGGTACCAATATGAGAAAACAGGTTGTTGCGCAGTGCAGTCGCTGTTCCTGTCGCCGCCTTAGCCGCAAAGTACTGGGCTGTCAGGGAACAGGTCAGTCCAATGACTGCAAGGAGCAAAAGAAGACCTCCCATACGCACCACATAAGATACACTTCTGTTTGCAATACCTACGTCTACCATACTTGCCACTACTAAAGGCACAAACAGCTCAAAGCTGGCCTCCAGCATCTTAAACAGCGGCCCCAGTATGCTCTCCTTTTTGTAGGCACACATGTAACTGAGCAATCGCTTCATAATGCATTTCTCCTAAAATATTGTATTTTATTTAACTATCTGGTATTATAGCACATGAAAATGTATATTTAAAATATTGATTTAATATAGAAACCATATGTTAATCATATGTATGAGGTGCTTTTATGAACCTGAAGCAGATGGAATACTTTGTCGCTATTGTAAATGAAGGAAATATCTCTGCAGCAGCCAAATCCCTGCATATCTCCCAGCCGCCTTTAAGCGCACAGATGAAGCTGTTGGAAGATGAACTGGGGGTCGTTCTTTTCGAACGTGGTTCCAGGAGTATTTTTCTCACAGAAGCAGGAAAGATTTTTTATGAAAAAGCCCTGCACATCCTGCATCTTACTACTGCTGTTTCTGATGAACTGCAGCAGATGGGACAGGGGCTAAAAGGTCCTTTACATCTGGGCATGATCTCTTCTGTGCAGACTCCACGGCTGATCCGTGCCCTCTCCTCTTTTGTCTGCCTGCATCCTGAAGTAACCCTGCGCATCAGTGAGGGAAATACTTATGAACTGATGGATCAGTTAAATTCTGGTCTCATTGAAGTTGCTGTGGTCAGAACACCTTTGCCTGTAGAATCCTATCAATGTCATTTCTTAGAGGAAGAACCTATGATGGCAGTGGGAAAACCGGAATTTTTCCCTGATCCGGCAGCCGCTTCCATATCTGTGGCTTCTCTGGCATCCTGTCCTCTCATCGTTTACCGCAGATGGGAACCTTTTATCAGCCACTGCTTTCCAGGGTCTGCACCTGATTATCTGTGCATTAACGATGATGCCAGGACCAGTATGACCTGGGCCCAGTGCGGTGCCGGAATCTCCCTGGTTCCTGCCTCCATGGCAAATTCAGGAAGTCCTGACCTTTTAAAGATTCCCCTTTCAGACAAAGGCGTTATCAGCCGCATTGCCCTGATCGCCAGAAAACACGGCATGGTCAGCCGTGTATCCAGGGAATTTTCCCAGTTTTTTCCAGAATATTTCGCACAGAACAAAGGAAAAAACTAGTGTACTGTTCATTTATATCTCATCCCAAAACCAGTTGAGCTCCGCTCCCATAAACAGGATGCACATACAGATATAAAGCCACAAAAAAGATAAGGCGATCGCTGCAAGGCTGCCGTACATATACGAATATCCCCGTCCTCCGATCCGGTTAAAGTAAATGGAAAAGCCCAGAGAAAAAACCATCCATGCCAAAGCGGAAAAGAGCGCTCCCGGAATCTGCTTTGCCGCCTTTAAGCGCTTTTCCGGCACAAAGGTATAAATCCCCCAGAAAAAGAAAAACAGAACCAGAAAAAACCACAGGGATCTGAAATCGATCAGCCGGCCGATCACAGCTCCCACAAAGGGAAAATGTGTGTTCAAAAACCCCCGAAGAAGCTGGCCAAACACCAGAAGGATCAGAGAAAGGATGCACACAGCCACAAAAACAATGGTGTAGCCGCAGCAGATCAGACGGTTAAACACATACCAGTGTTTCTTTCCGCCTCCATTGACCCTGTTTAAGCCTCTTGCAACGCTGAACATGCCTCGTCCTGCAGACCACAGGGCAGTTATGGCAGTTGCAGAGATCATCGTAGCCGGGGATTTTAGCATTAAGTCGTTGACCATACGAAAAGCCAGTGATTTGTAGTCAGAAGGGATAATATCCATGGTGATCTCCAGAAAATCTGCCTTTGAGATCCCAGGGATCATCTGAACTGCTGTAAGAAGCAGCATCAGAAACGGCACAAAAGAAAGGATCACAAAAAAAGAGACCTGGGCTGCATACACCGTCATCTCATCTTCTGAAAATTTATCGTAGATACGCTTTCCAACAAGCATGAGACGTATCATAAAACAGTTTCCTCCTTTTTCTGCATGATCCAAAGGTATTTTCCCCATAAAAAATGCAGGCATTCCAATTACATATGCCTGCATTTTAACATAAATCTTTCTTAAGTTCAACGCCGCAGCTGTTCCACGCCTTATCTGCCTGCCGTCTTAGGCCTCTACTGGGTGATTCCCATTACCGCCCAGCCGTACGTATCTGCTGCCTGGGTAAATGCCAGATCTGCTGCTTTATAACTTGCTGTCTGGGAAATATAATTCATTTCTTCTGTAAGATACTCTTCCTGGTTTAACAAACCTGCGTTGTATTTAACATCTGCATTCTGTTTCTGTCCCTGGGCTTTCTGGAACGCGATCTGTGCTGTCAGAAGTTCGCTTTTTTTCAGCAATACATCCTCGTAAAGCTGCTTCATCTGAATAGTCAGGTTCTGTTCTCCTTCTTCCACAGAAGCATTTCGGTTGTTTTTAGCCGCTGTGGAAGTTGCCTTCGTACCACGGCTGCTGATAAGAGCACTGTTATTTCCAATGGCCTTTTTTGTATCTGCTTCCAGATCCATGGCATCCGCCCTTGAAAGATCTGCTGCCGGGATCTCACCGATCACAAGGCCGCTGTCCGCATCTCTTCCAACTATCAGGCAAAGGCTGCTGTAAGTGCTGCTTAAGCTTTCTTCCAAAGAAGAAAGGCTGCTTTTTGCACTTAACAGCTGATTTTCCTTTTCCAGTACGTCTGAAGCTGTGGACAAGCCCGCTGTCTGCTTTGTCTTTTCCAGATTTAAAGCCTACTCATATACCTCTACCTGTTTTTCTACAGTACTCTTCTGAAGGCTTAAAGTCTCATAAGACATCATCAGGGACTGGGCTGCTGCGGTCAGCTGGCGGGGCATGCTGCGTATACTTTTATCGCTGCTTTTTTTCATGCTGTCATACATTTTTTTATACATGGTGGATGCATTCTTATAAACAGCTTCTTCCTGACGATAATAGGCATAATTTTCCGTATCTCCGTCTCTTTTGGCATTCTGACGGTCTGTAGCAGCGCTTTCCTGGCCAAATTTCAGGTCTGCCCATGCATCTGCGTAAGTTTCCAGAGACTGGTTAAAACTGGCCAGTGACTGCTCAACCGTGGGATTATACCGTGAGATCAGTGTATACAATTCGCTGTACTCCAGCAGGTTATCATTTAGTTTTTCTTCATCCGTTTCCACCTGTCCCATCCACAAAACCGTATCAGAGCCTTTTGTATCCTCTTTTTCTGAGTCAGAACCATCTGCATTTCCCACCTGTATACTGGAACTTCCTTCTGTCGCTTCCGGCCGGTCAGCAAATTCGTCCCCATAAGCTGTCATAAATCCCAGGTATCCCGGTACCTGCCCCAAAGTTCCAGTCACACCTGCGCCTGTTCCCGTCAGAACCACACACAGCACCCCTGTATGTAAGACTTTCGCCGCCTGCAGTTTCCATTTTTTCCCATCCTTTATATTTAAAAACATACAAGCCGCCTCCCTCTTTCAGATAGCCTCTGATGCGCTCTGTAGCGGAGAAAGAAACCACTCTGCTTCCCTGACCGGAAATAACAAAGATCAGATTGCTCTGGGATACATTATCATAATTTTCCACATTGCAGATCTCTACCAGGCCTTCAATGGGGGCTGTGATCTGGCTGTATTCCAGCTGTGTTTCATAATTATATTTTGCCTGGTCATAGCTTAACTGGGCACTGGAAACTGTATTCTGATACTGACTGTACTGCTGCTCAGAAAGTCCGCCGCCTGCATATAAAAGCTGCTGGCGGGAAAGCTCTTCCTGTGCCTGACGCAATGCTAATGCAGCAGAATCCATGGTATTTTTCGCAGATTCTACCTGTTTAGTATCAATGGTACAGAGCACCTGGCCTTTCGTCACCACATCACCGGCTTTTACATTTACCGCCGTTACGTCACCGGCTGCCTTTGGATAAATATAAACTACATCAGAGGGCTCGATCTTGCCGATCACACTGGTGGTCAGACGGATATCGCCTGTCTGGGGATTTTGCGCCTCCATGACCGGAAGCACCACCGCCTGGGCAAACTGTTTTGGCTTCGTAAACTTTGGTATGATGACTGTACACAACGGTCAGGAAGCCTGGGACCTGATTGAAAAAGAACATGTAGACCTGGTGATCACAGATATTTTAATGCCTGTTATGGACGGATACGAATTTACCGAATTGCTGCGCCGTTCCAATCTCAGCATCCCCGTATTGATGATCACGGCAAAGGACGATTTTCCGTCGAAAAATAAAGGATTTTCTCTGGGAACCGATGATTATATGACAAAACCGGTAAATTTAGATGAAATGATCTTAAGAGTGCGGGCACTGCTTCGCCGTTCCAATATTGCCAACAACAAGCGGCTTACACTGCCTCATACAGTTTTAGATTACGATGTGCTGACTGTAAAAGAAAGCGAAAATTCCCAGATGCTTCCGCAAAAAGAATTTTTCCTGCTGTTTAAGCTGATCTCCTACCCTAATAAGATCTTCACCCGCATGCAGCTGATGGACGAGATCTGGGGCCGCAACAGTGAGTCAGATCTTCAGACCATTGACGTACATATCAACCGGCTGCGCAGGCGTTTTGAACATAATCCGGATTTTGAGATCATAACAGTTCGTGGACTTGGATATAAGGCGGTGATGAAAGAATGAAAGATCTGAAATTATGGGGGATTTTTATCAGTCTCATTATCACAGTGCAGATTTTAGGCTTTTTTATTTTTTCCGGTATTACCTGGTGTTTATTCCGTACCGGGATCCTAAGCCCGGATCATCCGCCTATGGGCTGGTTTCCCTTTCTTACCAACACCATCAGTTCTGTGCTGATTTCTGTCTGCATCGCCATGGTCATTTCCCACCACTTTTTTCGTCCGATCCAGAACCTGATCCGTGCTCTGGCTCAGGTATCTGCCGGAAATTTTGATGTACGCTTAAAAGAAAAGGCCATTTGGTGGGAAGTACGGGAAATGAACTTAAATTTCAACAAAATGGTACAGGAATTAAACTCTATAGAGACTTTGCAGTCTGACTTTATCCAGAACGTATCCCATGAGATAAAAACTCCTCTGGCCGCTATTGAAGGCTACGCTGCTCTTTTAGCTGCCGACACTGCTGACAGACAAAATCGTCTTTATGCCCAGCAGATCTTAAAAAATTCCAGACAGCTTTCTGCGCTTACAGGAAATATTTTAAAGTTGTCAAAACTGGAAAACCAATCGATCATCTCTGAGAAAAGAAACTTTTCCTTAGATGAGCAGATCCGCCAGGCTGTCCTTTCTTTAGAACCTCTCTGGTCTGCAAAAAAGATGGACATTGACCTGGATCTTCCGGAAATCTTTTACTACGGAAATGAAGATCTGATCTTTCAGATATGGACCAATCTGATCTCAAACGGGATTAAATTTACTCCTGCAGGTGGTATGTTTTCTGTGAAAATGGAACAAAATGATCCTTATATATCTGTAGAAATTGCCGATAATGGCATTGGAATGAGTGAAGAAGTACAGAAACATATATTTGACAAATGCTATCAGGCTGAAAGCAGCCGCAGCATGGAAGGCAATGGACTGGGACTGGCTTTAGGATAACAAGCGGGAATCCTCGGTTATTCAATTGCCGAGATGAAAGCGTCTGAAACGCAAGTGAAATCGAATGTTTGTTCGATTTCTGCTTGCGTTTTCTTCTGTATGATAGTATACTATGTG
>ENA-OQKP01001075-OQKP01001075.1-human-gut-metagenome-genome-assembly--contig:-NODE-1075-length-15034-cov-27.142483_pt1 | contig 15034 bp, 13 predicted proteins | sample MGYA00242780_ERZ504802 | MGnify/ENA primary metagenome ERZ504802 (study PRJEB26092, sample SAMD00036406) | human gut metagenome | host: Homo sapiens | study: EMG produced TPA metagenomics assembly of... | reverse complement strand
CCAGAAGAACTGAAGTGAAATGGTCCTAAGTGCAAAAAACTGGAAAAGTTATAGAGATACCACTCCTTAGAGGGATTATCTCATAAATTTTGGATACTGAAAAACCGGTGGATTATTCATCGCTTACTAAATTTCTATCTCCTATCAAGAGGAGTGTAGTAAAAATCTATTTACTATCATCATTATGAGTTCAAAAACAGAATTGGTAAAGCTACCCAAGATTTAAGCGCTTACGGTTCTACCGTTTACGTTTTAAGTATAAATCAACAAAGAACTGCCAGAGCAGTGCCATTTAAAAAGGAACAGAAAAAAGTGCCTCGAACATTGATGTAGGTATTATAGCAGGAACTCTGCTAGTTTACACTACGCTATGTTTTGAGGCACTTACCATCAATCCAAATTTAAGCGATGAAACGAGAATACTTCTATCAATTTATTAAATATTTTGTCCGAACATAGTCTCCATACAATTTGTGTTGTAAATAAGATCAAAAGTCCTGTTATTACTAATACCATATTTTTCGGAAGAACAGCCTCCAAAAGATAACCTAACATAACTGGAAGTCCAAGTGTAATTATCAGATTTGCAAATAAATAACAGAAATAACAAATTACTATCCACATACAGGAAATTCCTATCACTGCTGCAATAAACAACAATATGTCTTCTGATATATTACAGTGAATGAATGCTTGCCTTATAAAATACCAAGCTCAATATATAAGAAGCAATATTCTCTACGCATAGTATATCTATACAAACTGCGAAGCAACTTTCTTCATTATGCCAATATGCATGAAATTTTTCTAAAAAATAAGTAAATATAACATAGCCAACCATCATAATCTCTGATGCGATTATAATAGCCCCCCTGTCATCCATGATACCATAAAAATATTTCAACCAATCAGAGATTTCGCTAAGAATTGGACATAACAAATGAATTATTTTATTCATTACGTTCCCCATCACCATGGTCTGAAAGGCATCCATATCCATATTTACAACTGTATTATTTTTTATATCCCATAAAGTATAAGTTTCAGATGGCAATTGAAGCGGATCAAAAAAGTAACGAATAATCATTGTTATTGCCAAAGAAATCAATAAATATGGCGTATATTGGCTAACTCGGAACTTCATGTGTATTTCCTACTTTCTTTTTGTTCTTAAGCGTTAGTTTGAATTATCCTATTTATTCTAACGCATTTCGCAATGTCAGACTCCAGTGCTTCACTATGCCTTCAGATGCCTTTATGGTTTAGATCTCGGGCAACTAATTTCTAGCGCTTTCAAAAAATCTTTCATCTGTGTATATTCATCAAATGTAATAATATCAACTCTATGTTTATCACTTAGAAATTCTCTAATTGGTGTAACTTTATCCTTTTTTAACATGATATAGCATCTCGGTAGCTCTGCACCTCCTGCATTCCAATTTAATGTCATATTCAAGTCACTTATAATATCCTCAAAATGAGGATCGCTTCCACCATATCCCGCGAAAAGTACTGAATTTGTTAAAAAGATTGAATTAATTATCAGTCTAAATCCCGGATTATGTTTCATAATTGCAAGATAGTCTTCTTCTGTCAGAACAAATTGATCTAACTTGATATCAGCAATCTTTCCATGTGCATGAATAATCGCAGTCTTTCCAGAATATATAGCCATAGAAAGATTTTGTTGTTCAGTGTAACTATATGCTCTTGTCAATAAGCTTGTATATCCCTCTTGCTTTGCCGCTTTTTCAAGTAATGCATCATAATTTGTTGTAATAATATGCCTATAATTTGTTGCTACAATTGTTTTATGATAATCACATGGAATTGCTCCATAAAACAAAGCATTAAGTTCATCGTCACAAAAATCAGTATTGATTCCGTGAGTTTTGATTTCCTTAACTTTTCCCTTAAGAGCAGTTATCGTAGATATTAGATTCTTATCTTTACTAGCCTTTGCATCTGAAATTATATCTGTAAATTGATAACACGGTTCAAGGCTTTTGTTCAATTCTTCACATATGTCTATATACTTATCAATAAATCCATCCCAAGCTGGCAAACCTGACTCTACAGAAATTCCAGAACCAGCAAATATAGATAATCGTCCTTCAGATAATATCTTCGTAATAATTGGAAGTGCATCTGTCATCGTATACTGCATCAAAAATCACCTCCGACATATTAGGCTCCCCATGTTGCAATATATGCCATCAAACAATTAATGTTCCATTTTTCAAGTATTTCTTGGTTAATAAAAAATGGATATCCTTTTTTGATAATTTTATTAAAAAACTTTGTATATGACTTTAGAAAACCAGCCAAATAAGTTTTATTAATCTTATTTTTCGAAACAGAAATTTGTTCAAGATACTTTACAAATTTTTCACATTTTCTATTGAAGGAAGAAACAAATTCATCTGTTTCACCATATTCAAGTTCAATAATATCCGTTAAACCCTTACAATAAAGAATAAACATATATGTATCTTCAAATACAACCTTGTATGCCTTTTTCGCTCCTTTTGTTTTCTCCATTTTATGAAGCTTTCTTATGATTCTATAGCCGTTCTTTTTCAAATCCTTATTAGTTTTTATAACAGATTTCATTTTCATCATTTATCCTCTTCTCATTTGTTATATAAAAACGTTATTTTTCTAAAATAGCTTACTCGCCTATCAAGGATAGACGCTATCTACTATTCAACACAAAAAAGTGTGTAATTATTAAAGAGATTTAAAACATATTCCCTGTAACTCCAGTATATCACAAATAAATCAGCCTTGTTACACGCTTTTTCTAATTTTTTAATTATCTTTTACATATTGCTATGTCTTCCCTATAAATCATACAATACCAGCTGTCATTATTTCCACCATCAGCATTTCCATGGTTCTTTCTATCCCAGTTCATCCTCACACCTCTCCAACGCCGCAGCAATTACCTGATCCATATCATAATACTTATATTCTCCCAACCGTCCCCCAAAGATTACCTTTTTCTCCGCATCTGTCAGTTTTCTATACTCTCTGTACAGATTACTGTTCTTCTCATCATTAACCGGATAATAAGGTTCATCTCCCGGTTTCCATTCAGAGGAATACTCCCGACTGATGACTGTCTTAGGAAGATCATTTCCATCTTCATTCTTACCAAACTCAAACCATTTATGCTCAATAATCCTCGTCCATGGTGTTTCACGGTCTGTATAATTCACTGCAGCATTTCCCTGAAAGTTTGGAATATCCAAAACCTCATTCTCAAAACGAACAGAACGATATTCCAGATTTCCAAGGCAATAATCAAAATAAGCATCTATCGCTCCTGTATAGACCACTTTTTCATCAAGCTGGTCATATTCCTGCTTCTTCGTCAGATAATCTTCATTTAATCTGACCTCAATTCCTTCCAGCAGATTCTCCACCATCTTTGTATAACCACCCACCGGAATTCCCTGATAAAGCGCATTAAAATAATTATTGTCAAAAGTCAGACGTACCGGAAGCCTCTTTATGATAAAAGCCGGCAACTCCTTACAGTCACGTCCCCACTGCTTCTCTGTATATCCTTTTACCAGCTTCTCATAAATATCACGGCCAACCAGTGAGATTGCCTGCTCTTCCAGATTCTTTGGTTCCCCTGTGATTTCCTTCTTCTGTTCTTCAATTTTCGCAGCTGCTTCCTCTGGTGTCACCACACCCCAGATTTTATTAAACGTATACATATTAAAAGGCATGGAATAAAGCTCACCCTTATAATTTGCCACCGGTGAATTGGTAAAACGGTTAAATGTCGCAAAGCGATTGATATAATTCCACACTTTTGCATTATTTGTATGGAAAATATGCGCACCGTATTTATGGACATTAATTCCCTCTATCTTCTCCGTAAAAACATTTCCTGCAATATTCGGTCGCTTATCGATTACCAGAACTGACTTACCTGCTGCCTTCGCCTCATGAGCAAAAACTGCTCCATATAATCCTGCACCTACTACCAGATAATCATACATTTCATTATTCCCCTTTCATCATACGCATATCTTAAATAATGCTACTTTATCATGCCTTTAACTTTTGTAAATACCTGCTTTTCGATTTCCCACACAAGTGGTTCTTTCAATACAGTCAAAACTATTGCATATCCGCCAAAGAAAAGAATCGCAGCCATCAGCAACGTAGCAAAATTCCCCATTCCCAGCGTCTTAACCCATCCAGAACTTGCCACGCCAATTACTGTTGCCAATACAACTTTTCCATAATACACATTCCTGTAAGCAGGCGTAACCTCTTTTCTCAATGCCGCAAACTGTACAATCCACACAACACCTTCCGCAACAAGCGTACCAATAGCCGCACCGGCTGATGCCAGACGCGGAATTAATAATGTATTTAAAATCAGGTCAACAATAGCTCCTGCAATCTCTGAATACAGAACTACCTTCTCAAGTCCCATCGGAACCAACATCTGAATTCCCATGATATTAGTCAGACCTATAAATATGATCGTCGGCATAATAATCTGCATAGGAAGAACTGCCGGCATATACTCATTCCCTGAAAGAAATAATATTCCTTCCTTCGCATATAAGATAAAATAACATGTAAGCGGCACTGCAATCAGGAAAACAAAATTGATTGCCTTTTTCGTAATCCGCCGGAATTCTTCCATTTCATGATGCTCAATATAATAAGACGCTCTGGGTAACAGTACTGTTCCTAAGGAAGTAACAATTCCCAACAATACGCTTTTGATCTTTACCGCGGCATTATAATATCCTACATCAATGTCTGTCTTGATAAAGCCTAGCATAACCGTATCCAGATTGGTATAAATCGTTGTAGCACATGACATTGCGAAAAAAATCATAACTGGTTTTAAATGCCTCCGGAACTGATACTTTCCTACTGGCCTGATCTGGATATACCGATGGACATTCACCAGATTGCAAATATTAGAAGCTGATGCCGCAAAAATGGAAATACCACCGTAAATAACATAGTCACTCTTCTGGTGAATCAGCGCAAACATTGCAAGAAGAGCGATAAATTTAAATAAGATTGATCTAACTGTAATATATGCATACTTTTCCAAACCACGATACAGCCAGTCCAGCCCCACTGCATTAAACAACAAAGTAGTGCTCATAATCAGAAACAGCGGTCGTTCTGTCTGTAACCGTGGCACACATACTAAGGTTATTCCAAATACAATATAGGTTATCACTGTCATAACCGTATTGATAATAAATATTTCCTGCACTGTTCTGGACAGTTTCTCTTTATTATCCCTTACCTTCGCACATGCACGAATCCCATAAGTCGGAATTCCCAACTGCGCAAACAATGCAAAATATGCAATCACCGAATTAGCAAAAGACACCTTGCCGGTGCCTTCTGGTGATAAAATTAGGGAAACATATGGAAATGTAATCAAGGGAAAAATGAATGATGACATTGTAAGCAATGCATTCATTATGAAATTTTTTTTATTGAAGTTTGTTTCAAGTCTGTTCTCCTCGCATGGATTCCGATATACTATATGTCCTTCTCTAGTAGGAACTTTAGAATTTTTTCATTGCATTTTTTAATTATTTTGTCTTCTTTGCTCCGCCTTTATAGGGTGCGATCCCAATATGCTATATATTAAATCTCTATCTATACCCCAGCACCTATTCATTATTAATGACATGATACCTTACAAGCCGAACTTTTCCCAATCTTAAAGATATACGGTTAATAAATGTAGCTATAATTAACAGCATTACTACCATTCTAAATATTGAAATATTAATTTGTTCATAAAACCAGTCCGCATAAAATAGTAGTACATCAGCATAATAGAATAAAGGCAACAACAATAATCTTATATCAATAATTTTATAGATTATTCTTTTTTTATTTGAATAATATAACATTGACATAATAAGGCTCTCTAATGCTGTCAGTATTACCATACCACCAAGTCCAAAATCATGTATGTAACTTCTAAAAGCTGTATATACATTTCCGATATTAATACCTCGAATGTTTCTAAATTCTTTTTGCGTTGAATAAATCAAATCATAACGATCAAAATGATTACCAATATAGTTATTAATTCCTGCAAAAGTCTCCTTTCCCCATATTGTAGAATTAACTGGATTCTTTAAAAACTCATTTAATCCAGCTATTGGAGCGCCAAAATAATGTGTAATAACATACAATAAACTACGTGAATCATTTCTTCCAACAATATTTCTTATTCCGAAAAAAATAAAGATAAAAGCCAACACTGCTACAGCTATCTTCAGCAACGTTTTAATTTTTACTCCACTTTGCCATCCGTACATTCTGTGCCAAATAAACCATATATATATCATGATGGCTATTGCTAACATAATCATTCTAGTTCTATTTGCATTTACTATGTTCATAACAACACTCAGCACAATTAAAGTCAAATTTAATACTAGATTAAAATTAAGCTTTTTATCTATAAGATAATTATTTATAAAAATGTAACTCCAAAACAATCCCATTCCAATAACTGCAACATACAATAGATTCAACCAAAAGGGGAAAGTATCTTTCAAATCTAAAACATTAAAAGATGATAACTGACGATAGAGATTTAACAATAGGCCTATTGATCCTACACCTCCGTGTCTACGTGCAACACGCAACACTTGTCGGAGATATAAAAATATAGCCCCCGATGCACCTATTATTGCCAATATCATTATAGCATTAGAAATTTCAATACGATAAACCACATTATAAGTTGAATTGAATTTACTACTTGTAGATTTACATTTTCCAAAATAAAGAAACTTTACACAGACTTCCACTATTAAATAAATACATAAACCTCCAAGTATTGTATTAATAGTTGTTCCTTCTAGTTTCAATCCCCAATATGAAGCATTTATAGTAGCACAAAATGCACTAAAAATAAATCCCAAACTTGCAACACATGTAGGAGCCAAAAAATCTCCATCAGATATTATGTAACCTAAGAGAAAAATTCCAAATAAAAAAATTAACAAGACAATAAAATAAAACATTCTTCTCTACTCCAATGATTTTAAAATTTGATCTAGTGCATCATAAAAATACATACCATCATGTAATCTCGCTGCAATTCTTTTTACATTTTTACACATTTCAGTATATGTCAATTCATCGATTTCATCGATCACTTTATCAAGACTGTAAAGATCATCTACAGCAATTCCAACTTGATTCTCTTTAACAAATTCACAAATAGCTGACTGGCTCCATACAATAACGGGAATTCCAGAACTTAAATATAAAGATGTTTTATGAGGATTATTATATTTTAAATAGTTACCTGTATTGCCAGCACAAGTAGCGCCTGTATTTCCATCCCATACAAGTCCAAAATCGCAATCCAAGTGAGCTGGTAAATCCTCAGGTTTAAATGAGCCATTCCAAATTATATGTTCATTTTTATTGTATTTTTCTTCAAAATTATTACCATATAAGTTAACTGTTAAATTGCGATTGTTTTTTTCTGAACATATATCATAAATATATGCGCATTTTCCAATTGCCAAATTACCAGCAATTGCTATAGTAGGCTTGTCTGCCTTTTTCTTTAACGGTCGAACATACTCTCCTAAATAGTCAAATATTTTAAGATTAATTAACTTTTCTTTCTCAAAACCGATTCCTATCATATAATTTTTCATCGCTTGATTATGACAAATAATGCTATCAAAAGACTTTAATAACTCGTTATCTCCAAATCTATCTGTCTTCTTATTATGAGTAATTATACCTTCAATACCGCCACGAAGCGACTCTAAATCATGGATTATTGCAACAAAATAGCAATCTTTTCTTTTTCTTATCCGCTTAATCATCTTTGCTGCAATTCTTTTCCCATACATTGGATGCTGATAAATAACTACGTCACCTGGTTTCACACAATTTTCAAGTTTCTTCCACCAATTAACGCATTCCGTTAAAAGCCATAATTTTTTTTCTATCCTATTTTTTTCAACCGGGAAATTAGGAACCACAAAGCGTTTATATCCTCTTTTCATGCACAACATTGCAATATCGTTCGGCGCCTTTGCGCCAGCTGTATTTCTTCTTTCACGATCCAAATCAATATATATAACATTTTTGAGCATATTTAATTCTCCCCACACCATATAGAATCAATCTTTTTATAAATTATTTGTATATATTTATTTTTTTTTAACACGAATGTTGCTATCTGTCCGCGTATTTTCTCTATTCCATAACAAACATTCAATATTACCGCACTCAATACCAAAGCATATATGGGCCACAATTTCATAAAGTGAATTTTTAAATTTTTAATATATTGCCACAGAATTGATGCAATAACCGGATTTGATTGTATTAGATAGATTCCTAATGTTGTCTTTGAAAATTTATAAATTGCTTGATTGTAAATTGGTTTCATAGAAGCAAATGTCAAAAACACCAAAACACTTATAGCCAACACGAAAAAGCTATAATTGCTTGTAGAAAACACATTTACATATTTTTGTAATGCAACAATGCGTAATGAAACAACATATAATACAATTGATATAATCCATGGAACTAACCATGAAACGGCACTTGCAATGTATAAATATATTGTTTTAATTCCTTTTCCTATTTCATAATTTCTTATATATGCACCAATAAGATACACAAAAATAAACCACATTAAATCACTAGCCCAATATCTTTGACGCAAAACAGTCGGTGCAAATGATTCTATAAAAAACAATATTCCTAATAAAAATATATATTTTTTTCTTGAAATGTAATTTGCAACCATATTGATATATGGAGACAATAAATACATAGCCATATATGCTGTTATGTACCAATACGCATTAAAAGTAGTCGGTAATATAGCTTGTATAATAATTTTTACAGAAATAATTTCTGGAAAAAAAAGCAATCCAATTCCAACAGATAAAACAGTATAAAATAATACTTGCAGTTCGATTTTTAATGCTTTTGATGGTCTGAATCCCCCTTTTATTCCAAAATATCCTGATATCAATAAAAATATATTAACACCAACCTTCCCACCTATTAAATATAATTGACTAATTAATAAATTTACGTTGATTCCAACATACTCATTTATAGCAACATGTAGAATAAGATGGTGTAGAATGATTATATATATAGAAACAATTCTTAAAAGTTCAAATCTCATATCCCTGTGATTATTATCCAACTTCATTCTTACCACCTAATTTCCCTTAATTTTGTGTGCAACATTTGCCAGACTCTTACTCCAAGCAAAGAAGTCATGATCCTTCCCCGCATACTAAGAATAGCAATTGAATCATAATAGCATGAAATTTCAATAATTTTGATAATTACATTACCTGTATTAGTCTCATGAGCTTCTTTTTCTTCAGCTTTACCTAGCTTTTGATATCTTTAATAATTTTCACGGTGTTACTAAATCCTGTTTTTGCGTCGAAACATCCTTTCCATCCAAGTGATTGCAAAGAATCACTCATGAGAGAAGAATTACTCATTGGATTAAACCCCCTTTTCTCTTCTTCTGTTGGTAATTCCATCCTCAATTTAACATTTGCAGCTTTGCACAAAATCTTCGCCATTCCTTTTATATTAATAATCGAATTGGGATTTGAGACATTATATGATTTCTTGTTTTCACCTTTTAATAAAACTATAAGTGTTGCTGAAGCACAGTCTAAACAATATACATAACTACGTAACTGCTCTCCATTGCTTTTCATAATTATATCTTTTCCATCAGCCACATCATACGCCCAAGTAGAAGAAACGCGATTGTCTGTTTTTAACGCCGTTGGACCATATATATGTCCAGGCCTTATAATTGATACATTAACATCATATTCATCAGCGTAAGACACACATAAAGTTTCAGCTGCACATTTACTTATAGAATATGAGTTTCTTGCATTTAACAAATCAATATAGCCATATTCATTTTCAGAAAATGGGAGATTATTTTCTTTTTTTCCATAAACTTCACTTGAACTTATAAAAACAACTTTTTTTGTGTCCCCATTTTTTGCAAATTCTAGCAAATTCTGCATTCCAATAAAGTTACTAATCATCGTTTCTACAGGTTCTTTTACTATTTTATTAGGAGAAGCATTACTAGCTCCGTGTATAATATAGTCAACACCATGAAAAAGAGCTACATTGTTAGATGAGGCATCATAAGGAAGAAATGAAAAATAATTTGAATCAATATATTTTCCAAAGCGATTTTTCATTTTTTCTTCTGATCGCCCAGCTACAATAATCTCTATTTTCTCACTATGAGTCTCATTGTACCTTATCAATATATCTACTATTGCAGAACATATGAGTCCTGCTGCACCAGTAATCAGCACTGATTTACACTCTAATTCATGAAACTCTGGGAACTCATTAATAACTGTATCGATATTATCAATCCACAATTTACTATCATAAATACTCATTATTTTAACCAATCCGATCTTTTTGCTGCTAACAGTGCCTTAAAAATATCTATATCTTCAACTGTAGTAAGTTTAATATTTTTTTCAGATCCCATTGAGAAATATACTTGTTCACCCATTTCAATTTTTAATGTACAAGAGGCAACTGAATTTGTAATTCCGGCTTCCAATGCTCTTCTGTGTAAATCACAGATATCTCCAATATGAAATCCTTGAGGAGTCTGTGTTCTCCTTAGTCTATCTCTTGGATAACTACCTGTAGATTTTGCACCATCCTCTGTCTGCATCATTGCTTCCGCACAAGGTATAACAGTAATAGCATTCCCCTTTTCCCGAGTAACACGAATACAATCTGAAATAATATCAGCGGATACCATAGGTCGAATAGCATCATGAATCAAAACAATATCCTCCGACTTAAAATGTTTCTCCAATTCGTACACTCCATTACGAATAGAATCCTGACCATTTAATCCTCCAGATACGATATATTTCATTTTTGTGATATTAAACTGATTCGCATAAGCCTGAAGCACAGACTGCCATCCATCAATACAAGCTACAGCAATTACATCAATTTCTGGATGTTTCTGAAACGCTTCTAAAGTATATACAATAACTGGTCTTTCATTAACCGTTAAAAATTGTTTAGGAATGCTCTGACCCATACGATTTCCTGTTCCACCTGCGATAAGCAATGCAATATTTGCCATTTTAAATTTCCTCTTTTCTTTACGCTTTAATTTAAAATTTTTTCAACAAATAACTTTGTAGAATCACCATTCATATTGTATCTTCCCCATACCTGGTGATATTTACTAACTTTACTGACATACTCATCTTTATCAAATTCTGAAATCTTCTCATTTAATTCATCATTGTTTTTTGAAATTGAAAAAGGAAGTTTTTCTAATGGATAATAAAACTCACCTCGTTCATGCATAATATATTTTTCAACATCTTCTGCATACAAAAATACTGGTTTATCCATAAGCGAAAAATCCCACATACATGAAGAATAATCCGTAATAAGGATGTCTGAAATCAACAACAATTCTTGCATATCAGGATATAATGTTACATCTATACTATCTTGTAAATAAATTCTTCCTTTTTGCATATGATGATATCTGAATAAAACAACCCATTTTCCGCCAAATTTCGTCTGGAGTGAATCAATCAACCTGCCAAAATCAATATTAAATGGTGCATTATTTATATCTTCTCTAAATGTTGGAGCATATATCAAAACGTTGACATCATGATTCAATCCAAGATATTCTTTTAAGCACATAATTTGATTTGCATCCGAATTGATAAGAATATCATTTCTTGGCATTCCAATTTTTAAAATCTCTCCTTGATAGTCAAAACTGTCCTTTTGTCTAAATACCCCCGAAGTTAATTCATTCTCTGCAATAAAGTAATCAAATCTATTATAGTCATTTCCATATTTGTTTTTATCACCTTTAAATGCTGTTCCATGCCATGTGTTAATTGTTTTTTGTTTTTTCTTAAATGTTACTATTCTAGGCAATGTAACATTCGAAATCACATATTCTGAAGTAGCTAAAGCTAAAAAATAACCTATGGTATTTTTTTTAAATTGTCTCACATAATCAGGAAGTTTATTTTTAACATCTTCACTATCGAAGAACCAAATCAAATCATATTCATCTGAGTAATGCTTATAAATATACTCAGTAATATATTTAGGATTACAACTATATTGTGTACAATTGTAGCAAATGAAAGAAATTCTTTTTTTCTTAATTGGTAGAAAGTATAATGGCATTAAAATAATTTTCTTTAATCGTTGCTTAAAAGTTAACATTATACATCCTTCCTAGATAAATAAAATCTCTTCAAAAAAATCGCTGTATCATAGATAGAATATCCTGCATTTATTATTTCTTCACTACAATCTCGCCTGCCAGTTTTTAGTAAGTCAAAAATCTTATCTCTCCACACAGCTTCAGAATCAGATAAAGAACAGTAACTTGCCAGATTACTTATGGCCAATTCTTTAGTTATTGAGTCAGCGAACAAGCACGGCAATCCATTTGCTTGAGCTTCTATTCCAGTAATAGGTAAACCTTCAAATAATGAAGGCATTAAAAACAAATCCATTGCATGATAATAATCAACCACTGTTCTTGTCGTTCCAACAAATATAACGGCTTCATTCAAATTATAGTTTTTAACAATTTTTTTGATTTCATCCTCTAACGGTCCTGCCCCAATTAACATAAGCTTTGCATTTGGCATTTTTTTTAATAATTCATGAAAAATGCTCAACATAAACTTATGATTTTTTTGAGGTACGAATCTTCCAACGTTTCCAATGACAACATCAGTTGGCAAAATATTGTACATTTTTCTAATACGCATACGGATTGATTCATCAAACTTAAAAGCATTTAAATCTACTCCGTTTGTCAAAAGCTTATATTTGCCTTTTTTTATAATTACATCTGGAAATAACCATTTCGCCGCTAAATCAGAGCATGCAAAATAATCGGTCGCGCTAAACACAAAAAAATTCCTAATAACTCTTGAAATAATCTTAGAAGTCTTTGATTCCGTCTGCAAACCTGTATTATGAGAATGAACAACTCTAATAGAAACTCCAGCTAACTTCGCCATAAACAAATGAATTGAACGTAACGAATTTTCAGTATCAGCGTACACAATGTTATAATTATGATTCTTAAAGAAGCGATAATACTCTCTGTTTATTTTCAATTCACGAATAAGCAAACCATGTTCATTATCTATCGGCAATTTGAAGATATTACTTCCAACATCCTTGTAGCGTTCCATTTCCTCATTTTCTACCTGTTCAGTTACTAAATAATCAAAATATATCCCATCTTTATTAAGCAATTGACTTATTCTAAATTCAAACATTGTTGCTCCATTTGTAAGATGAGGATTTGTAAACATATGTAATACTCTCATAATTTAATCATCATACTCAATCTTTAAAATATTGTGTTTATCTTTATGTGCATCACTAGGTGGTCTCATATAATCGCCATAAAAATGTGACAAAAACTCATCATATTTCTCTGGTCCATTCAATAATAATGTTTCAAATTGATACTTATTGCCCTCACCTAGCCATGATTTATTTACAATTTCCTTAAACATATATGCGCCAAAAAAACTTACCATATACTCGCTCTCATCGTATGAATACTTAGACAAACCTTTTTCCAATTTATACATAAGTTTATGTGTATTTAAATTTCTACCAAAATGGGTAAATTCCAAAAAGTGAATCGCCGCTTGTAAATACCATACACGCCCTGGTCTATTGAGGTTAACTAGTTCATCAAAGCATGACGCATGGTATAAAAATCTTATGGCGGTCATATGCCAAAAGTGAATTTTTTGAAGAATATGATTTGAAGGCATTCCATCAAAAGGGAAAATGTCGAGCCATGCATTTTCTACAATCGTTTTAGTATTAGACGCATTATAAATTCGAACCTTTTTATTCACGATTCTACTAAAATATCTATTATAATCTTCATTCTGTTTATAGTTTAAGAACTCAAAGCCTTCTGGTAATTCATTCTTAACTACTTTCAAAAACCTTTCATAATCTGGCCTAGGCATACCTACATCCATATCATCATCCCAAGGAATAAAACCATTATGTCTAACAGCCCCCAACATAGTACCACCAACTAAATAGTATCTAAGATGATGCTTATCACAAATTCCAGAAAAGAGTTTCATCACTTCTAATTCGATAAACTGTAATCTTCTTAATTCACTGTTATCCTCCTTGTTATAAGATGAATTCCAATTTTTACTTGTCATAAATATATGCTCCTTGATTCACTTAAGATTTTTAATATTCTTAACAAAACGCCATATTATTGTGTCCCTTTGCCCTATTATGTACATTAAAGCCCATGAGTAATATATCAATCATCATAATATTTTTCTCCATCCCTTTGGAGTCCCTTTATTTTTTATCTACAAATCCCAATCTAAATAGTTTCAGCATATTTCATCATGCAATATACTAAGCATATCTGCTTGATGATATACTTTCACACAGCCCCATCCGTCTTAAACACGCTCCAAACCGTCTTCCAAAGTATCTTCACATCCAACTTCAAACTCCACTCCCCGATATACTCCGTATCCAACTTCACCACTTCTTCAAAATCCGTAATATTACTTCTACCGCTAACCTGCCACAACCCCGTCAGCCCCCAATGTGGTCAACCTAGCGTCAACTTAGGGGCATATTAGCGAATATCCTCTAATGCAAACTACAAAATTAACCGATTTATGACAGAAAACAGTTGCTGTTTTGTTGGAAACCAGAAGATTCATAAAAATTGCCGCACTTAAATAAGCCTATTGATGAATGCTGGCTCTATTTTAAAAAGAAGCTTTTTTATTTCGGAAATGTGAACGTCCCTTGGATTTCAATTTCTTCCTTGGAAACGACCTGCCGGGCAGGAGCTGTGATCTGCAGCGTACAGCATCTGTATATAACTGTTCAATAATTGAAAGCTCAAACAGTCCGCAGAGTATTT
>ENA-OQKP01001069-OQKP01001069.1-human-gut-metagenome-genome-assembly--contig:-NODE-1069-length-15096-cov-12.688022_pt1 | contig 15096 bp, 10 predicted proteins | sample MGYA00242780_ERZ504802 | MGnify/ENA primary metagenome ERZ504802 (study PRJEB26092, sample SAMD00036406) | human gut metagenome | host: Homo sapiens | study: EMG produced TPA metagenomics assembly of... | reverse complement strand
TTTGTATGCAGCGAAAAGATTTGGCTCTGCGGGTGCTGTCTACGGCAGCAATTATGTCTATTGTTACTTCTATTGCAGCCCCGGCCTTTGCGGATATTTACTATATCGGCAACGGCAGCATTGACGTAGAGACCATAACGAGTACGGACGGCAAGCAGCAGTATGTGAAAGTAACTCAGGGGAATAAGACCTACACCGACACCAGCGACGAGATCGTGATCAAGGACGGCACCAGCGAGAAGAACGCTGCCCAGAAAGAGGAGAGCCGAATTGAGGGGAAAAAGGCAAAGGTAGCAATCCCGGACAGTGAGCGCACTGATACGCAGGAGCTGGAAGCAGCCGGGTCTGCGGACGCTGCCGGGGAGGGCCAGCCTGACCCGGACGCAGCCTTTACCCTGAGCGAGGCAGAGGAGGACTCTGAGGAGGGCAAGGACCCCACGGACAACCCCACGGAGAATCCCACGGAGAACCCCACTGATAATCCCACAGAGAAACCCACGGAGAATCCTACGGACGACCCCACGGAGCCCCCCAAGAAGGATGTGGTGTACGAGTACGCCCCGGCGGCAGACCCGAATCCGGAGCAGCAGGCCACCAAACCCACCCTCAGCACCTCTGCCACCCCTGCGGCAGAGACCCGGGAGGCCACTCAGGCCAACGCCCCTGCGGCTGCTCCCACCACCCCCACTGCCCCCACTGCCCCTGCGGCTGATCCTCCGGTAGAGGGCAGCGCCGAAAACCCCACCAAAAACGTCATCCGGGTCATCAATAACTGGGCCGAGAAGGTGCTGAAGATCCGGCTCAGCAATGTGAATATTAAGGTGGATGACACCAGTCGCTATGCGGATGGAACAAGGGAGCAGTTTAACAGCATGAGTTATGGAGTATCCGCAGCAGAGGTTCAGGGAACCGGAAAGACCAAAATTGAGCTGGACGGCCAGAATGTTCTGGACAGCAGTACATCCGAGTATGGGGCGGGCCTGCGCAAAAAGGACAGCGGAAACCTGACCATCACAGATGAGACCAGCGATACGGGCGAGACCATTACCGCAAAGGATGAAACAGACACCTCCGGAAGCCTGAGGGCAGAGGGAGGAGAGGTCGGTAAAGCTGCTGCTATTGGCGGAAACAGCGGCCAAGCCACGGATAATATCACCATCGAAGGGTATGCAACGGTAAAAGCAAACACATTGGGGCACGATGGAGCCGGCATCGGTGGCGGCAATGGCGCAAAAGGCAGCAATATCACCATCCAGGGCCATGCCAATGTTACGGCAAACGGCGGATGGTCCGGAGCCGGTATCGGCGGCGGATCCCGAGGTAATGATGGCGGAGGAGATGCGGAAAACATCACCATTCAGGACTATGCCAAAGTAACTGCTACAGCTCATGATGGCACGGCCATCGGAAGCGGCAGTGCGCAGTATAGTGTGTGGGGTGATCAAGAGAAGAGTGGCGTGGCCAAAAATATTGTGATCCGTGGCCACGCAATAGTCAATGCAAAGAACGATGGCAGCGGGGCCGCCATCGGTGCTGCATGGGGTGACAACGCGGAGGTGACCATTGGCACAGCAGGCGCTACGGCAGAGCAGGAAAATGTCCATGTGACGGCAACAGCAAGTTATGGTGCTGCCATTGGCAATGGCGCAAAAGATACCAAGGTCACCATTCAGGGCCATGTGACCATCCAGACGGCGCTCGACACAGCATCCGTTGCGATCGGAAGTCGATACGGAAATGTAACGGTCAATATAAAAGACAATGCCTCCATCAATACAGCTACGGGAAGATCAAACTCCAGCATTGGCGGCTGGAAGATTGACAGCGATTCGGGCAGAAAAGTTGTAGTGAACATTGACGGCGGAGAACACGGAAAAGTTAAGCTCGGTGAGAACAGTCCAATAACCGGAGGCCTTGACGCAATTTCCGGCACCGAGGTCAACATCGGCAACAACGTCTTACTTAAAATAAAACAGAGTTGGAAGAATGACAAGTATATCGCAGTGAACAATGCCGAGGCTGAGGTAGGCACAAGAAGTAACCCCGCTGCAGGCGGCCTTGTAAATACCATTGGCGATAATACAGAGCTGTGGTATACTGACTACAATGGTGTGCTGCAGAAGATCGTCCATGGCAAAAATGTTTGCACCAAAAACGAGATCGACCGCAAGGATGCCACCTGCACGGAAGATGGCTGGGTGAAGTACGAATGCACCTATGAGCACGATAACAATGCTGCTCATCCGGAGCATAAAGACCAGTGGGTGGAGACTATCCCCGCCACCGGCCACCACTGGGTGGACAAAGGAGACGGCACCCACACCTGCCCCGACTGCGGTGCCACCGAGGGCCAGCCTTTCAACACCAACAGCGCCCTTGAGCTGCGGGTGGTGGACGCTGAGGGCATGAATCAGCCCTTTACCGTGAGCCAGAACGGCACCCTGCGCACCTACACCGGTGCCTACGACACGGCCACCCTTACCGGCGACCTGGACACCCTGCGCTACCTGCAGGACCACGGCGCACAGACCATCCAGTTCGTCACCAACGGCCAGACCAGCAGCTTTGACATCAACGACCTGCTGGCACAGGGCAGCGGCAGCGAGGTGTTCTACCTCACCCACCGTGGGGCCGAAGAGCCCACCCTGCTGCTGGTGGAGGCAGACCACAGCGAGCTGGTGAAAGACTAACCATCCCCGGAGGCGGAGTTTACCGCAAAGCTCCGCTTGCCTCCTTATTGCAAAAGCCCCCGGCACGTTCCGCATCGTGCCGGGGGCTTTTTTGGTTATAGAGATGACGTTTTCCCTCACCTCTAAGGCTCTCCCTCTGGGCGAGCTGGCGCGGAGCGCCTGAGAGGGCAAGGATGCTGAGACAAAACAAAAAACACAGCGATAAGATGACTCTATCAAAAGCCAATGCTTATCGCTGTGCAGATGCTCTTTGGAGACGGGCTTGCCCTCTCCGTCTGCTTCGCAGACACCTCTCCCAGAGAGGGAGAGGCTTTCAGAACGATGAGCAGGGAAGAGGCTTACTCCACGCTGATCATATAGTAGTAGACCGGCTGACCGCCGCGGATGTGGCTGACCTCAACGTGGTTGGGGCATTTTGCCTTGACGATCTCGGTCACCTTCTCGGCATCCTCGTCGGAGACGTCGCAGCCGGAGATGATGGTGACGAAGCTGGAATCCTTCTTGCACATACCGCGGGCCAGACGATAGGTGGCCTTGGTGATGTCGTTGGAGGTGGAGACGATCTTGCCGTTCTCCAGAGCCATGATCTCGCCTTTCCTGATGCGCTTGCCGTCGTACTCGCTGTCGCGGGCGGCGTAAGTGATGAGGCCGGTGGAGACCTTATCGGCGGCAGACATCATGTTGATGGTGTTGGCCTCCACGGTGGCAGAGGGGTCGAAGTTCAGCAGAGCGGTGATGCCCATGGGGACGGTGCGGGTGGGCAGAACGACCACCTGACGGTCAGCCAGCTTCTGGGCCTGCTCAGCAGCCATGATGATGTTCTTGTTGTTGGGCAGGACGAAGACGGTCTTGGCCGGGACGCTCTGGATGGCGGCAAGGATGTCCTCGGTGGCGGGGTTCATGGTCTGACCGCCGGAGACGACAGCGTCAGCGGCCAGGTCGGTGAAGACAGACTTCAGGCCCTCACCGGCGGCGACAGCAACGAAGCCATAGTCGCGGCTGGGGTCAACGGCAGCGTAGATGAACTCGCTGGCGGGGTCGGGCTTCTTCTCGGCGGAAGCCTGCTTCTCGAGGCTCTTGCCCTGCTTCTGGCGGGCCAGGAACTGCTCGTGCATATTCTCGATCTTGAAGTTGGTGAGGTAGCCGTACTTGATGGCCTCGCTCAGGATCTTGCCGGGGTCGGCGGTGTGGACATGGAGGTTGATGACGTCATCGTCCTCGATGCAGACGACGCTGTCGCCGTTGGACTCGGCGAAGGCGCGCATCTTTGCGGCGCTTGCGCCCTCGTTCTTGTTGATGAGGAACTGGGTGCAGTAGCCGTTCTTGATGTCCTCCACCTTCATCAGGTCGTCGGTAAAGACGCCCTTGCCGGCGTTGGCGGTGGAGAGCTTGGCCTTGTTGGGGACAGCCTCGCCGCCGGCCACGATGGCCTCACCGTGGAAGACCTTGCCCATGCCCTCGAAGATGATCATGATGCCCTGACCGCCGGCGTCCACGACGCCGGCCTTCTTCAGGACGGGCAGCAGGTTGGGGGTGTCCTCCAGAGCCTTCTGACCGGCGGTCATCACCACGTCCCACAGCTCGGCCACGTCCTCTTTGCCGCAGGCAGCAGCTTCCTCGGAAGCGACGCGGGCAACGGTCAGGATGGTGCCTTCGGTGGGCTTCATGACAGCCTTGTAAGCGCCCTCGACGCCCTTCTTCAGCGCAGCCACGATGTCGGAAGCGTCAGCCTCCTTTTTGCCCTCCAGAGCTTTGGAGAAGCCGCGGAACAGCAGGCTGGTGATGACGCCGGAGTTGCCGCGGGCGCCGCGCAGCATGGCGGAAGCAGCGGTCTTTGCGGCCTCGCCCACGGTGCAGCTGTCGTCCATGGCCTGCAGCTCACGGACGGCTGCGCCGACGGTCATGCCCATGTTGGTGCCGGTATCGCCGTCGGGGACGGGGAACACGTTCAGCTCGTCCACGCGGGAGCGCTGGTTGTTGATGTTGTTTGCGCCGGAAATAATGGCGTCGCGCAGGATCTTACCAGAAATCATTGCTTTTTACTCCTTATATCTTCCCGGTACCCCCGGGCGGGCTTTGTCTCATCAGGCAACCACGTCATCGACCGATACGACCACGCGGGCGACTTTCAGGCCGGTGGCCTGCTCCACCTCGTCCTTCACGCGGTGCGAGATGGAACGCGCGGCGGTGGAGATGTTCAGCCCGTAGCTGACGGCAATGTGCAGCTCGATCACGAGACGGCCCTCTTCCTGTGTGACACGGACGCCCTTGGCCGAGTCGTCCACGCCGCGCACGGCGCTGCGGACACGGTCGGTCAGATCACGGGGGGCCATTGCGGCCACGCCGTAGCATTGTTTGGTTGCTTCGCCCACGAGCGTGGAAAAATACTCGGCTGAGAAGCTGACATCTCCCAGCGGAAAACGGGAAGTGATCATAGTCGCTCTGCTCCTTTTATTCATTATGATACCCCGGTCCGCACGGCGGCGGGGCGGTGCGCGGGCCAAAGAAGGCGGCGTACCACTTTTATTATACAACTTTATGAGGAAGCTGTACAGCACATAATTGCTGACAGAAAGAAAAAAGTCAGGCGCGGCTTACCCGTCTCGGTCTGTTTCGACACCGCAAAGCCGGTATACTGAAAGACAGACAGAGCCGCAAAGGGCCGCGTTCCTGTTGTTAGTATAGCACAAAATCCTTCGCAGTGCATCCATTTCGTGAATATTTATCCGACAAAACAAAAGGTGATTGTGAATAAAATATAAAAGATGGCGCAGACGTCTTTATCTTACTATGAAAAAGTGCTAAAATCTAAGGTGGCAAGAGTAAGACTGTATCCGGCACAGGATGCCGGGGCATTCGGCTGCCAAGGTGCTGAAGACAGGAATTTGCTGCGGCTGCACAGGAGCTGCGGCCCGGCGGCGGAAAAGTTCACAATAGGAGTTGTTTTCATGAATATTCTGTTTTTCCTTTCCCCCAAGCAGGACCTGATGTATGTGTACGATGACTTCACCCTTCGCCAGACGCTGGAAAAATGGGAGAACAACCGCTACGCATCCATCCCGGTGCTCAACCGCAAGGGAGAGTATGTGGGAACTCTGACGGAAGGAGACATCCTCTGGGGGCTGAAAAAGTTCCATGGCCTCGACCTTGAGGCGGCAGAGGACATCCCCATCCGGGATTTTGCCCACAAGCGGGACTACAAGGCCGTCACGGTCACCACGAGCATGGACCAGCTCATCGAGGCGGCCATGAACCAGAACTTCGTCCCCGTCGTGGATGACCGGGGAATGTTCATCGGCATCGTCCGCCGTCAGGCCATCATCCGCTACTGTTACGACCGCTCCCGCGCTGCCGCCGCAGAGCAGCGCAGAAAGCCCGAAAAGCAGGAAAAACGAGTCCCGGTCTCTGCCGGGGTGCAGTAAAACAGGAAAAGGCCCCGCCGCTCTGCATGAAATGTGCAGGGCAGCGGGGCCTTTCTATGCCTGTGGGAAGGGGAGAGTGGAGCTTCAGCCCACGGTGAGGCTGGAATCGGTAAACCGGTGGGTCAGGACAGCCTCGGCGTCCTCGCCGCCCATGGCCAGCAGCTCGTCCACCGAGAGGGTGGTGGAGCAGAGGATGGTCTGGAAGGTGATGGTCTCGATGCCCTCAGCCCGCAGCGGACGCAGCGCGGACAGCGAAGCACGGAGAGAGGCTGTGAACCGTCCGACGCAGACGGTGAGGGTATTGCCGCTCTGGGTGCTGGTGTAGGAGATGCGCTGGCCGTCCTTGTCGGTGACAGTCAGGCCGGGGAGGGGAGAGACGGGTGCGGACGGGGCGGAAGAGCCGCCGTCAGAAGAGGAAGAAGACTCCTCGGGGATAACAGGCTTTTCCGGCTCCACAGGGCGGGGGATAGAGACCTGCTTGGAATCTCCATTAGCGTCGGTGGCGGTGACTTTTGCGCCCGGGCCCAGCTTGTCCTTGATGGTGTTGAGGTCAAGCTCATGGCCGGCCCGCGAGAGGGCCTTGCCGTTGGGACTGCCGGCCTTGGCGGTCAGCTCGAGGCTGCCCGACAGATCGATGTCGTAGCTGATGATGCCGTTGTTGATGATGCCGTTACCGCCGTTGCCGTTGCCGCCAGCGGCTTTGACCGTACCGCCGGAGATGGCGACACGGCCGGAGCCGATGATGCCGTTGCCGCCGCCGTTACCGCCGTTGCCGTTGCCGCCAGTGGTGTTGACCGTACCGCCGGAGATGGTGACGCCGTTGCTGTGGATGCCGTCGCCGCCGTAGCCGTCTTTGCTGTCGCCGCCGTTGGCAGTAACCGTACCGCTGGAGATGGCGACGTCGAGGCTGCGGATGCCGTAGCCGCCGCTGCTGTTCGTGCTGTTGCCGCCGTTGGCAGTAACCGTACCGCCGGAGATGGTGACGCCGCCGCCGTCGCTGCGGATGCCGTCGCCGCCGTAGCCGCCGTTGCCGTAGCCGCCGTTGGCAGTAACCGTACCGCCGGAGATGGTGACGCTGCCGTTGCTGTAGATGCCGCTGCCGCCGCCGATGCTGCCGCCGTTACCGCCATTGGCAGTGACCGTACTACCGCCGGAGATGGTGACGCCGCCGCTGCTGCAGATGCCGTCGCCGCCGGAGATGGTGCCGTCGTCGCCGTTGGCAGTGACCGTACTACCGCCGGAGATGGTGACGCCGCCGCGGCTGTAGATACCGCTGCCGCCGTCGTCGCCGTTGGCAGTGACCGTACCGCCGGAGATGGTGAGGCTGCCGCTGCTGGAGATGCCGTTTGCGCCGCTGCCGCCTTGGGCCGTCAGGCTGTCATTTTCGCCGCCGGAGATGGTGAGGCTGCCGCTGCTGTTGCTGTAGATGCCGCTGCGGTAGGTGTCGCTCTTCAGCGCGTTGTCGCCATCCAGCTTAATCGTGGTATTGCCGCTGCCGGTCACACTCACGGCGGCTTTGTTCCGGCTGCTGGTGTCGATGTTCACATCCTTGAGTGTGACCTCGACCTTGTCGTTCTTACCGTTGGCCTCGATGGTCACGGTGTTGGAAGAAGCTTTGTCCGTTTTCTGATTTGTGATGATGGTGTTGGTGTCCTCCACATCCTTCTTATCCCCCTGTGAGACCTTGTTTGTCCCTTTGGTGTCGCCCGCTTTCACGGTGATGTTACCATTCTCGATGTACCATGTCTCGGCAAAAGCCGGGGCGGCGAGGGTGATGAGCATTGCGGCAGTCAGGATAAACGCTGCTGCCCGCTGAGAGGCCGGACGGGGCGAATCATTACCCCCCGTATGGAGAGGGCGACCCAGAACACGCATCGCAAGCTTACGATAAGACAACATACAAAAACCTCCTTTGAACGGTGAAAAACAGGGGGTGTCTAATTACCCTGAATGTACCACATCTGCGGAGAAAAATCAATAAAACCTGCGCGAATCGCCCGGTTTCCTGCGTGAATGGAGAAGTTCGGACAGAGTTTGGCTCTGACAAAGAACCTGCTTATCGCTGCATGGCGGCTCTCGGGAGACGGGCTTGCCCTCTCAGTCTCGCTTCGCTCGCCAGCTCCCCCAAAGGGGGAGCCCTTGGCAGGCCGGGCCACTTCCTACTGGACGCCTGAGCCCCGATATGGCGCAAAAGGGCGGGCCTTGCTACAGAGGGCAGCAGCTTCTGGACAAGCGCACCTTGTCAAGCTGTCGCTGGCCTAGACAGCGGAGCACTACCGTTTCCGGGACATCGTGCTTTGCTCGTCCAGGCGAAAGCTGACCGACACGCCAGTGGCTCCCCCTTTGGGGGAGCTGGCGCGGAGCGCCTGAGAGGGCAAGGATGCTGACGGAGAAGAGCAGGCGCAGCGATAGCATCGCTCTGCCAAAGAACCTGCTTATCGCTGTGCGGCGGCTCTCGGGAGACGGGCTTGCCCTCTCCGTCATCGCTGCGCGATGCCACCTCTCCCAAAGGGAGAGGCTTTTTGCGCCTTTTTGCTCAAAAAACTGCCTAAAAGTACATTTTATTGGACTTTTATTCTGCTATACTTCGGTCAGAACAAAAAGACACAGGAGGGAAGAGGAATGAAAGACGTTGAACTTCGGTATGTGGGCGGTCATGTGGAGGTGTATACGGGGGCAGGCGCGTTCCTGTTCTCGGCGGACACCCTGCGGGAGGCGATGGAAGAGCTGGATGCCGCCTGATGCATTCCCGGAAATACCGGGAAGCACCGGGCGGGAGTTAGAAAATACTAATGTAAAATGAATGTAAAATTCAAGAAAAGAACCGTCTAAGAAGGCTCGGAAATCTTAAAATTCCGGTCAAAAAAGTGATTTTCCTGTAAAATAATGCTTGTTGAGCCGGGGGGTTCGATGTTATAATAAAAAGGACGGCATTTTGCGTATGGAGAGCGAAGCACGGCCGTCTTGTGCAATGGAGCAATAGGAAGATTTTAGGAGCATTGTTTTATGGACATTACACACATCACCTCTCTGCTGGGCGGTATTGCGCTGTTCCTGTATGGCATGTCGATCATGGGTGCCGGCCTCGAAAAGCTGGCCGGCGGCAAGATGCAGGGCGTATTGCAGAAACTGACTTCGTCCACCATCAAGGGCGTCATTTTCGGCACTCTCATCACCGGCGTCATCCAGTCGTCGGCCGGTACGGTCGTCATTTGCGTCGGCCTCGTCAACTCCGGCATCATGACCCTTACGCAGTCGGTAGGCGTTATCATGGGTGCAAACATTGGTACTACGGTCACCGGTCAGCTCATCCGCATGGCGGATATTTCGGGCGACAGCCTCATCCTGACCCTCATCCAGCCCAAGACGTTTGCGCCGGTGGTGGCGTTTATCGGCTGCATTTTTTATGTATTTATCCGCAGCGCGAAGAAAAAGAACATCGGCCAGATCATGCTGGGCTTCGGCATCCTGTTCACGGGCATGAGCCTGATGGACACCGGTGTGTCTCCCCTGCGTGAGAGCGCAGCGTTCCAGGAGCTGTTCGTCACCATGACCAACCCCATCCTCGGCGTTCTCGTGGGCGTGGTGGTCACGGTCATCATCCAGTCCTCTTCGGCCTCTGTGGGTATCCTGCAGGCGCTGTCCAGCACCGGCCTCGTCACCTTCAGCTCGGCCATCCCCATCGTGCTGGGCGCCCACATCGGCACGGCCTTCACCCCGCTGCTGACCATCGGCGGCTCCTCCAAGGACGGCAAGCGCGCCGCCCTCATCCACCTGTACTTCAACATCATCGGCAGCGTCATCCTGCTGGCGCTGGTCTATGCAGTCCAGTTCACCATCGGCATCCCCATGTGGGGCGATGTGATGAACAAGAGCAGCATTGCAAACATCCACACCATGACCAGCGTCATTGCGATGCTGCTCTTCCTGCCCTGCAGCGGCGTGCTGTCCAGGCTGGCCATGATGACCGTGCCGAACAGCGCGGAGGAGGCGCAGGAGCTGAGTATGCCTGTGCTGGATGAGCGTCTGTTCAAGAGCCCGGCTGTGGCTCTGCAGCAGGCTAAGAACGCGGTGGTCAAGATGTCCCGCCGCGCAGCCCGCAACGTCGGCCTCGCCACCCCGCTGCTGCTCAAGATGGACGAGGACGTCGTGAGTGCCATCGATGTCCGCGAGAACCTCATCGACCGGATGGAGGTGGACATCTCCAACTACCTCATCAAGCTGGCAGACCAGGAGCTGGGCGACGCGGAGAGCCATGAGGTGACCGAGCTGCTCAACTTTGTCACCGAGTGCGAGCGCATCGGCGACTATGCAGTCAACATCAAAGAAAAAGCGCAGGAGCTGACCGACAAGGAAGTCACCTTCAGCGAGAAGGCACAGCAGGAGCTGAAGCTTCTTGACAATGCGCTGGAAAAGATACTGACCCTCACCACGGACGCCTTCGAGTTCGACGACGCCCGGACCGCCAGCCAGGTGGAGCCGCTGGAACAGGTCATCGACATCCTCGTGGAGCGGCTTCGTGCGCAGCACATCAAGCGTCTGAAGGAGGGTGCCTGCTCCATCGATACCGGTGTCGTCTATCTCGATGTGCTGAACAATGTAGAGCGTATCTCGGACCACTGCTCCAACATCGCCGCCCGTCTGGTGGGCATGGAGGCAGGCGAGGACTACGACTCCCATACCCTCAAGAACATGATGCACCACAACCCCACCAAGGAATATATGCTCAACTACGAGCAGTGCCGCAAGGACTACCTCGTCCCGCTGGAGCAGCTCGAAGCCTGATTCTGATAAAGGATAAAAACAGTGCAGACCACCCCGGGGAGGTCTGCACTGTTTTTGTTTATTCACCCAGGTCTTCCAGCAGCGCCCGGAGGGCCGTTTCGCCGGTGACGTAGAGGCCCTGCTTGAGCCGGAGGGCATCGGCCTCGGGCAGGAGATTGACATAGATGCCGGTGCGCAGGAGCCGCTTGTCGGGCAGTCCGTTGTCGGAGCAGGTGTAGACGACCACCCGCCCGCCCTCGTCGCAGAGGTAGAAGTCGGTGCCGCTCTGCCCGGCGGAGCCCTGCGCGGCCAGACCCGGCTCGGAGGCCGGCGTCTCTTCGCCGGAGTCGGCAGGGAAGGGGAGACTGGGCAGGGCCATCCAGAACAGGCTGAACACGATGGTAAAAATGCACAGCGCATAAAAAATGCAGAGCCAGACCTTGCGCATGGCAGTGGACTCCTTTCGGCTGAAATGGTGTTTCAGACGGTAGTATGTGCAAAAGAAAACTGCCTCAGACAGGAATGCAGAATTTTCACACCCGGATGCTGTACTTTGGCGGGGCAGATGTGCTATACTAGCATCGTATCCGGTCGATTCCCCCTTGCGGAAGCGGGCGGTGCGGACTATAATGTATTATTATGGCTGCGGGCCGTCTGGCCGCAGCAGGAACAGCGAACGGCATCGTCAGAGGATGCTTTGAGATGCAGAACAGTGAAAATTGCGATAGGAGGCGATCCTTATCTCAAACAATGAAAGACGGAGACTCCACAGTGATGGTGCGCTCCGGGAGCAGAACCGGCGGGTCCGTGAGCCCCGCGAACCGCAGGAGCAGGGAGAAAAGCAGGGTCATCCCGTTCTCGGATTCCTGGGCCGGACCATCGTCACCCTCCTCTGCCTGGGCATTATGGCGGGCAGTCTGGTGGCAGTGGGCGCTGTGTACTATGTGGTGCAGGCTACGGCCAGTGACGGCGACCTGCTGGACCTCGACAACATCGAACTGAGCCAGTCGAGCCTTGTGGTGGCCACCGACCCCGACACCGGCGCACAGGTGGAGTACGCCACCCTGCGCTCTTCCAACAGCCACCGCGTCTGGGCAGACCTCGAGCAGATCCCCACCAACCTACAGTATGCATTCATCTGCACCGAGGACAAAGACTTTTACAACGAGCCGGGCGTCAACTTCAAGCGCACCATCGGCGCGATGATCAATGAATACCTGCTGCCCATCTACAGCTCCAAGCAGGGCGCCTCTACGCTGGAACAGCAGCTCATCAAGAACCTGACCAGCGACAAGAGCGCCAGCGGCATCGAGGGCGCACTGCGCAAGCTGCGCGAGATCTACCGCGCCCTCATCCTGAGCCGCAGCTACTCCAAGGAGACCATTCTGGAAGCCTACCTGAACACCATCAGCTTTACCGGTACCATCCAGGGCGTCCAGACGGCGGCAAACGAGTACTTCGATAAGGATGTCAGCGAGCTGACCCTCTGGGAGTGCGCGTCCATCGCGTCCATCACCAAGAATCCCACCAACTATAACCCCTACACCAACCCCGAGAACCTCATCAACCGCCGGAACTTCCTGCTCTACAATATGTGGCAGCAGGGTGTCATCTCGGAGGATGATTACCGCAGCGCCGCTGCCCAGCCGCTGGTGCTGGCAGAGACGGACAACACGAAGAAGAGCAGCTCCACTACCTCTTACTTCACCGATGCCCTCTTCAACGAGGTGGTGAAGGACATCATGGCCAAGGAGGGCGTGGACGAGTCCACCGCCCAGAGTATGCTCTACACCGGCGGCTATACCATCGAGGCAACGGTCAACCCCAAGATCCAGACCGCGATGGAGAACCTGATGCTCAACACCGACGATGCCTACTTCCCGGCCGGCTGGCATGAGGAAGAGGTGACCAGCATCTCCGACGACGATGTGCAGGTCTACAACGAGGACGGCACCCCCAAGACCCGCACCGGCGACGACGGTACGGTCTACTATTACCGTAATGTCCGCACCCAGGCGGCGATGGTCACGCTGGACTATGACGGCAATGTCATCGCCATGGTGGGCGGTCTGGGCGAAAAGACCAAGAGCCTTTCCCTGAACCGTGCCTACGGCGTCACCCGTCAGACCGGTTCTACCATCAAGCCCATCGGCGCCTATGCGCTGGGCATCGAGTATGGTCTGGTCAACTGGTCTACCATGCTCAACAACTCGCCCCTCTACCTCAAGCAGGACATGGTCATCCGTGACGAGGACTACTGCCGCCGGAACGGCCTCATGGGTCTGACGGACAAGCAGCTGAAAGCCTACCCCAACGCATGGCGCAGCTGGCCCCGCAACTACGGCGGAAACTACGGCGACGGCTCCGACCTGCCGCTCTGGAACGGCCTCGCCCGCTCCCTGAACACCATCGCCATCCGCGTTGGCGACCTCGTGGGCGCGAACAACATCTTCAACTTCGTCTACAATACCCTGCAGCTCAGCACGCTGGACCCCGTCAACGATGTGGGCCTTGCACAGATGGTCATGGGCAGCCAGACCCACGGCGTCACCCCGATGGCGCTGGCAGCGGCGTTCCAGATCTTCTACGACGGCGAGTACACCACGCCTCACCTCTACACCCGTGTGCTCGACCGGGACGGCAACATCTATATGGAGAGCAACGACACCAGCTATCAGGCTCTGACGCCCCAGACGGCCTATGTCATGAACCGCCTGCTGAAGAACGTCCTGTTCTCCAGCGTTGGTACGGCCAGCGGCCGCTACCCCAACTCCAACGGCATGGAGGCCTTCGGTAAGACTGGTACGGCCAGCGATGAGAAGGACCTGTGGTTCGTGGGCGGCACGCCCTATTACGTCACCGCTGTGTGGTGGGGCTATGACGCGCCCTTCGATATGACCAAGACCCTCGGCAAGCAGCAGGCCAAGACCCGCACCTGTGTCATGCCATGGAAGGCCCTGATGGAGCAGGTCCAGGCAGACCTGCCCTATAAGGCATTCCCGGCGGCTGACGGCGTCGTGGAGCGCAGCTACTGCACCCAGAGCGGCCTGCTGGCCAGCGGCTCCTGCCCGAGCACGGCAGTGGGCTACTACCGTGCCGACGACCTGCCCGACGTCTGCAATTATTCCCACGGTCAGGCAGCTGTCGCCAGCGAACCCCTCGCGCCTGAGCCGGACACCACCAACCTGGACACCGACTGAGGCAAAAATCATACTTTTCAGCACATCGGGTTGCAGATTCGGTGCGCTGAAGGGGTACTTCACGGCTCAAAACTGGATAATCTGACAAAATAGCATCCGACCTCTTGCAATGCAGGGAGTCGGATGCTATTATATTTTCTGCAAGAACACTTGTGTTTGAGAGGTGAACAAGTTGGAACGCCGTTTTTATCTGGTGGATGCGCAGGTCCTGCCGGAAGTTTTCCTCAAGGTCGTCCGGGCCAAGGAGCTTCTGGCCAGCGGAGAGGCACGCAGCATTTCGGCTGCGACCCGCAGCGTAGACCTGTCGCGCAGTGCATTTTATAAATATAAGGACTGCATTTTCGACTCGGAGAATGGCCGCGAGGTCATCACTGTCATGGCGACCCTGCGGGACGAGACGGGTGCATTGCAGAGCCTTCTGGCCGGCATCAGTGCCGCCGGTGCCAGCATCGTGACCATCAATCAGTCTACTCCGGAGAACGGAGCCGCGCTGGTGGCTGTCACCATCCGCACCGACACCATGCAGATGACCCCCGAGGAGCTGACGGAAAAGCTTTCGCGCCAGCGGATGGTCGTGGGCGTACACTGCGGCTACAATCTGTGACAGTACATTCATCGAAAAAAGGAACGAGGGCAGTATCATGGCAAAAATCGCGATTCTGGGCTTTGGCACGGTGGGCAGCGGTGTGTACGAGGTGCTCTGCCGCAACGCCGCAGGCGTCTCCCGCCGCGCAGGCGAACCGGTGGAGGTCAAGTACATCCTTGACCCCAAAGACTTCTCGGGTCATCCGGCCGCAAAGCTGTTTATAAAGAATTTTGACGCCATTCTGGAAGACCCCGAAGTGAAGGTCGTCGTCGAGACCATCGGCGGCACCCGCTTCGCTTACCCTTATGTCAAGGCCTGCCTCGAGAGCGGCCGGAGCGTCTGCACCTCCAACAAGGAGATGGTGGCCACCTACGGCGCAGAGCTGCTGGCTCTGGCCAGGGCACACAACTGCGCCTTCCTGTTCGAGGCGTCCG
>ENA-OQKP01001060-OQKP01001060.1-human-gut-metagenome-genome-assembly--contig:-NODE-1060-length-15311-cov-2.700145_pt1 | contig 15311 bp, 10 predicted proteins | sample MGYA00242780_ERZ504802 | MGnify/ENA primary metagenome ERZ504802 (study PRJEB26092, sample SAMD00036406) | human gut metagenome | host: Homo sapiens | study: EMG produced TPA metagenomics assembly of... | reverse complement strand
GGCTCTCCGCCATACGTCATATCGATCCGCCAAAAACGAAGCATAGGCTCGATGAGCTCAAACGACACCTCACGGCTCTCGCCTGGCTTTAGCGTAATCTTCTCAAAGCCTTTTAATTCACGTACTGGGCGCACCACACTGCCGCTCACATCACGTATGTAAAGCTGAACAGTTTCCGTTCCCTCACGGTCGCCTGTATTAGTTACCATAACTGATGCCACCCATGCTGCTTCTGCCTCATTTGCTTTCGTATTTGTTTCCCGCTTAATGACAGTTACCGGTGAATAAGAAAATGTGGTGTATGACAATCCATAGCCAAATGAATGCAGCGGACGGTACTCTGTATCAATATAGCCTATGCAAAATGCCTTAGGATCACCCGGATTTCGCGGTCGGCCCCCTTGAAACCGATTATAATACAGAGGCTCCTGCGAGGAGACATTTGGAAAGCTCATAGCAAGACGACCTGTTGGTTCTTTTACTCCAAATAATACGTCAGTAATCGCTACAGCTCCTTCTGTTCCTGGCATCCACACATACAAAACAGCCTTTGCAAGCGATTCAATCAAAGCGACCTCGATTGGACGTCCGGCAAACAAAACAACGATTACATTATTGTTAACTGCCGAAACCCTTTTTAGAAGTTCCATCTGAATCTCTGGCAATGTGATACAAGTTCTGCTTGCGCCCTCTCCAGTCTGACGGAACGATTCGCCCAAAAATAATACCACCTTTGATGCAGATTTTGCAGCCTGTACAGTCTGCTCAATTGACGCTTCTGCTTCATCTGGCGTCATGCCTTCCTCCACATAATCACGAATTACTTCCTTATCATAGAACATGCTGCAGCCCTTCATAAAATGACAAGCATTTCCTATATGCTCCTGTATGCATTCCTGTACTGTTTTTATATTGTCGTAAGTTGCAGGGAACGACCACGCACCGCAAAGCGCTCTGGTATCCACATATGGACCTGCGAACAAAACATCTGCAACTTCCTGTTCAGAAAGCGGCAATGTTTTATTTTCATTTTTCAAAAGGACAAATGTTTTTGATGCTGCCTCACGCGCTGCTGCACGATGTGCATCGCATAAGATCAGATTTTTCTCGTCCTCCTCACTTGCATCCTTATATGGATTCTCAAAAAGGCCAAGATCATTTTTTAGTTTAAGAATACGAAGCACCGCCTCATTCACAAGTGTTTCATCTACCTCTCCAGATGTTACAAGCTCTTTTAAGTAATGAAGATATACATCCGACATCATATCGATATCCACGCCTGCCTCAATGGCAAGCCTTGCTGCTTCTCTCTTATCCTCTGCGATACCATGTGGAATCAATTCTTCTACTGCTGAATAGTCAGAGATTAAAACACCATCAAAGCCTAAATCTTCTCTTAATACCTTTCGCATCAGCCACTTATTTGCAGTTGACGGCACACGATTCAACGTATTAAATGAAGTCATTGCCATACGGCAGCCGCCATCCACAGCACCCTGATAGCCGCTCAAATAATCTTGACGTAAGGTGCGCTCTGACAGCTCCACATTGTCATACTCACGACCACCCTCTGGATAGCCGTAGCAAGCAAAATGCTTCAAACAAGCTGAAATGTTTCCCTTTTCTTTTAAATTCTCTGGCGTTTCACCCTGAAAGCCCTCTGTCATCGCCTTTGCAAAACAATAGTTCAGATATGGATCCTCCCCAGGTGACTCCATAACTCTTCCCCAGCGTGCATCTCGCACCAGATCTGCCATTGGCGCAAATGTCACATGAAGACCCGATGCCGCTGCCTCCTTTGCCGCTATCTGCGCGCCCTTTCTAGCAATCTCTGGTTCAAAGCTGCAGCCTTGAGCCAGTGGAATTGGGAAAATTGTCTGGATTCCATTGATTACATCACGCATAAACAGCATTGGAATGTGATGTGGATGCGTGGCCATTGCATTGTCCTGAATCTCCTTTAACTTTGCTGCACCACTTGTTCCGAGAATTGTTCTGCAAAGCTTAATATCCTCTGGCTCGATTTTTGCGCTTCCCATCGGACCTGTAATGAGCATATCCGTTCCATAAAAATTTGCCGTCAGCTGCACCATCTGACCAATTTTCTCCTCCAGACTCATGTCTGCCAGAAGATCTTTTAACTGTTGTTCTGTCATCGCACTTCTCCTTATTTTTCATTTTCAAGATAACTTGCACGCTCACCGCCTATAAACTTTAATCTCGTGCGTGCGCAAACCACATGTGCCTCTCCAATGTGCTTTGTGCCGATACGCACTGGAACAGCAACTGGACGAAGATGCATGCCAATTAGTGTATCGCCAATATCAATTCCAGCGTGAGCCTGAATTGCCTCTACTGCCACAGGTGCCTGCAGTGCAGCATAAACAGCCGTCGCAAATGAACCGCCTGCTTTTAACTTTGGCACTACATTTACCATTGGAAGGCGATATTCTTTTGCTGCTGCCTTCTCAATGATGATTGCACGATTCAAATGTTCACAGCACTGAGCTGCCAAATAAATCTTCTTTTCCTTGCAGCAGTTAAGAAATGTTTGTGCCACTGCTTCTCCAATCTCTGCACTTGAATATGAGCCAATTCTATGACTTGCGATCTCACTTGAAGAGCATCCAACTACTAAGATATCGCCCTCTTCCAATTTTGCCTGTTCCATCAGTTCATCAAATACTGCTTTTGTCTGCTCCTTAATCTCATCAATATGTGTGTATTTTTCTTCGGATATTCCATTCATAGTTATTGCCTGCCTTTCATCAGTGTCATTCCATATTTTTTCAAATCAATTTTTCCATCTTCGCTCATCACGCCTTCCGCTGCCAGACGTGATGCCTGAACACCTGGGCCGCCAAACACAAATTCACCTGCCAACTCACCTTTTGAATTGACAACACGATGACACGGTATGGTAGATGGATCTGGATTTTTGTGGAGTGCATTTCCAACGGCTCTTGCCATACGCGGATTTCCTGCCATTTGGGCAACCTGTCCGTATGTTGCCACCTTGCCTTTGGGAATCTTCTTTACAGCCTCGTAGATACGCTTTGTCGGGCTGTCTGTCACCATACGGTAGCTCTCGTCAATCATATTTTTAATGGCATCATCTGGTACCGTTCCATCTAAAATAATCGTACTCCAATGCTCCTTATTCAAATGATATCCTGCTGTTACGGACGCAAAGGCAGACCTCCAGTAGTCACGCCACTCGGGGTCTGCCTTTACATTTAAATTTATATAGCCATCTTTCTCATAAGTCCACAAGAAAACTTTTTTGCTGCTCTTAATCCGCACTAACTGCCAATTAGGATCATGAAACGGTGCATCCTGACAAGTATCTGGATAAGACAGGCCAAACGCCAAAGCTTCTTCTCTCGTTGTCATATTCTTCACTCCAATCTTTCGCAAATTAAATCGCTTTGCTATTTATTGGAATGATAACACACTTATGTTTACAAATCAAGCGCCCACTTCACTGCATAATACAATGCCCAATCTTGATCATTTGCCCATGGATCATAGTAATGTGCCTTTTTGCCATTTACTGTATCTGGATAGACCATCGCGCAGGATGCCATGCCATCTATAAAGAACAGATTCAGACAACCTCGAAGTGAAGCCTTTGCCTTATGCTCATATGATTTGTCTCCCGTAATCTGTGCGTAACTTGCAAATACATCACCGCTGAGTGTACTCCAATAATGTGGAAACGTATCGCCATAGCACTCATATTTTCCAAACCAATAACCGTCCCAATGACGAATCGCATTCTCAAACAAGTGATAATCGGCTTGTTTTCCATTAAACAGCTCCAAAAGTTTTAATTGTTTTCTTGCTTCTTCAAGATATTTTTTCTCCCCGCTTATCTGGTAGGCCTGCAGCAGACAACTTACCGCTGGGGCAACAATGCTCTGCTCATATTTTACCTCTGAAGTTGGATAATTGACGCTAGTCTGCGTAAGCTGATCAGCATGATTTAAAAATGCTTGTGTAAATGCTTCTGACTGTGCTTCAAATCCCGCCTCGTCAAGAAGTGTCTTTAATTCATACGCTTCAATTCCAATGGCATAGAAATGTTCACCACCTGAGCGATAATATCCCATCATTGTCTTATAGGCATTTAACAGATAACGCACGTCCTTCTTTAAACGATACAATGCAATCTGGAAATTTGCCACCCACGGATAATTATAGAGACGATGCCAGTCATTATTTCGATTGATATCGTTATATACCACACCAGTATTCTCATCATACAATTCGCGGTATACATATCTTTCGTACGCATTCAAGCTTTCCATACACTTCGCATCTTCAGGATGACGCTTAAGATATTGTGCCATTATTATGCCCATTGCCAAACGCTCACGTCCTCCATTATGATCAGCTTTGTGACTATAATAAAGTGCATCCTCCTCGCTGTCATATATCAGATACGCACCGTCTAATGCACTGCCTTCTTTTTTATACTGCTGCTTTGTTGCAAGGAATTGACTTCTGCGCGTCAAAAGTATATCTACTGATGCACTGCAGTAAAAGAGAGCATGCGTATGCTTTTCTCCTGACCAAATATCAAAGCGATACTCTCCTTCTTTTTCTGCTGGATACTGATACCAGACAGAATAAGCAGGTTGTGAATATTTATCATTCGTCTCATCAATGCGAACATGTTTAATTTCTTTTTCATTGAATTTTACAAAAAGCTTCTGCGCCATTTCTTTATTTTTTGTCTGGACACAAAATTCAAAGTTTTCTCCCTGAATGCATGTCATCTGCTCTGCCTTCACAAGCAAGAATTCATCCTCATTTAAAAGTCTGTTGTAAAAATCATCCTTGCCCTGATGCCAAAAAAGCTTCCAACGAATCTCCTTCTTCTCACCTGGCTCAAATACACCAAGTTTTGGATAAAAGAGAAAATCACCGCGATCTTCGCTTCTAGCTGAAAAATCACGTTCCACACCATATCCTATGATGCTTCCCTTTGTTAATACAAGTCCCAGATGTGGCGCTCTTCCTCCCTGGCGAAGTGCCATCACATAAGTAGCATTTTCGCCGATAAACAGATGTGCATTACAGCGCTTCTCAAGACCAACCTCTGCCTTTTCATAGCTGTCATTAAATGGCACATAGATATATGCATCCTTCTCCTTGATAAAAAGAGGTTCCCCTGATACATTTTCAAATGTGTAGCATTCCTCTAATTCTCCATTTTCCAAAACAGACAATGTTCTTGTAACATTCAATCCCATTGGAACTTTTACACTTCCCCAACACTTTTCACCTTCAACCCAGTTCATCTGCGATGGGTCATCCTTATGGCTTAAAAACCATAAGCCTCGCTCATCATTTCCAATAATCGATTCACCTACACATCCAACTGTTGGCATATTCATTTTGTCTCTCCTCCATTCTCATCTTCTTACTTTTATTATTTCTCGCACACTTCAATGATGGTCTGTGCCTGACGCAGTCCATCTCCGAACGCATGCACACTTACTCTTCCTGGCTTGCAATAAAGCTCAAGCATTACGCTTGCACAGCCATGATACAGATGAACACTGTCTTCATGATATGGCTCATTGCTGCAAATATCACCATTATCAACACCAACTATCTTCGCTGCTCCTTCTACTGCAAAGTGAACCTTGCCGTTCTCACGGAAACACGGATTGCCATTTTCATCCACAGCACGAACTGTCAGCAATAAGTGCTGTTTCTTCTCTGGCATACCCAAATTTACCGTACTTACGCATTCCTTATGATCACACTCCTGATCAAATGCCAGTGCGACTGCCATACCTGGTGTCACCACTTCATGGCGGCAAACTTCCTTACCGTCTTTATAACCAATAGCTGTTACATTTCCCGGCTGCCATGGCAAAAATCCTGTGATGATACCGTTTTTGCACTCAGACGGACGTGGAATGAAAAATTGCTTTCCATTTAAGAACAGATGAACCTCATCACAATTTGACGCAATCATATACGGAATCAATGTCTTTCTGAATTGTGGGAAATGCCAATGATCTGCATAGATTGGACTGTCCCAATGCTCCTTTACTCCTTCATCGTCAAGGGAGTAATCCATAACAGAAAAATGAACAACAGGTTCTTCACTCCAGATGCTCTTTAACATATAAGCAACTGGACGATACTCATTGTTTGTTCGAAGCAGTGCACCACTCCAACCCTTTGCAGGATACCCCATAGACTCGCCAAGATAATCATATCCTGTCCAGATAAAACTTCCTATACAATAATCGTACTCAAAAGGAATTGCTGACGGAATCTGTTCTGTAAAGTTTTGCATTTGATCATAATGACCGCAAAAATATTCATATACCTCGGTTCCTAAAATCAACTTATTTGGAATCTGTTCATGAATCAGCTCATACCACTGCTCCTGATAATTACATGAAATGATATCGACAATTTCTGCGATCTTTGCAATGCGGCTGACACGCTCCTTAGCATCGTAAATCTCTGTGTCGCTGACTTCGTCAACAAACTGCTGAATATCTTTGATCTTACTCAAATCAACATTGCTCTCCCGCTTAAAATGAGGATTCATTGCATATGTGATTGGACGCGATGAGTCGAGGCTGCGAACCTTATCGGACAGCTGTTTTAAAATCGCAAGCATAGAATCCTGTCCCTGATTTTCAACTTCATTTCCAACACCCCATATCACGATGCACGCATGGTTTCGATCCCTCTTTACCATTGCTTCTATATCGGCTTCCCAATTTTCATCGAAATAGCGACCGTACAGACCTCCCTTCCACTTGTCAAAGCTTTCTTCATAGACGAAAAATCCTATCTCATCACACAAATCTAAGAAGTCCTCTGCATAGGTATGATGAGCAGCACGGATTGCATTGCAACCAAGACTCTTTAGATGAGCAAGTCGTTCTCTCCAAATTTCCTTTGTCACAGCTGTTCCAAGGCAGCCTGCCTCCTGATGCAGACAAACACCTTTCAACTTGGTTGGAACACCATTTACAAGCATTCCTTTCTTCGCATCAAATACGACCTCTCGGATTCCGATGTTTACGGACACTTTGTCATTTTCAGTTGAAAGAATTAAACGATATAGCTGTGGATCATCAGCAGACCAGAGCTTTGCATTTTTGACATGAAACTGTAGCGTTCCGTCTAAGCTTTCTGAAGTTTCTGCAAGAAGTACTTCCTGTGCTTCTGCATCTTCATAATCTGTATCATTTATATCTGTATTGTTTGTATCCGCATCATCATTCTCTATGCTTTTCCTTATCGGACACAAAATTCCCTGTACTGGCAACGTGGTGTTTGTCTCCACTTCAACGATTGCATCTGCTCCCTCTAGCTTTGTATGCACCTGAATCTCCCACAGATCAAGATGCTCTTCTGGCACAATATGAAGCGCCACATCTCGATAAATGCCGCACCCACTGTACCAGCGGTCTGCCGGTGTTACTGAGTTATCCACACGCATCAAAAGCTCATTGTCACCAGCCTTTATTTCATCTGTAATATCCATCTGAAAAGAGCTGTAGCCGTATTTGTGGTTTCCAATCTCCTTATCATTTACCCAGAGAGTCGCATTTTCATATACGCCACCAAAATGCAAAAGATAACGCATTTCCTCTTTCTTTTCTTCAAGCGTTATCGTCTTTTTATACCAGCCAATTCCCCAGCGGTCACGAAAGCCCTGTTGTTCTCCCTCTGCCATTTCCTTATTAAATGGTCGGCTTACTGCCCAGTCATGTGGAAGATCAACTGGAGAAAATGATAGGGCACCTAACTCAGATCTCAAATCGAAGCTGGACTGTTTTCTTTTCTCATCTCTCTCTTTTGCTGTCTGAAAGTCAACTGGTTTACATGGCAGCAAAGCAAACTGCCATCCACGATTGATTAGCTTTTCTTCTCTCATTATTCTGCATCTTCCCTTCTGTTTTTAATATTTGTAACTATTCAAAGCCATGCTAAATTACTTTCTGCGAATGATATTCTTAATTATATATATTAAAAGTTCATCGACACATCCTCACATCGCTTAATTGAAATATGACCAGCAGTATCTAATTTCTCTTTTCCAAAACGAATATTAGAGAACTTAACATGCCTAATCTCATGTCCAATCTTATCAAAACCACATAGTTCAATTGCATCGCACTCATGCCATTTTGCTTCGTGATCCTGATAGATGCCAGTCAATCGAAGATTATCAAATGTACAATCTGAAAAATATGGCTGATCTGGTCCTGCTATGCCATCATCATTATAGCACACACTATGCATCAGTACACGCGGAAATACACTGTCATAAACATGAATTTCCTTTACATATCCACCGCGCTTTGCCGTACCCTTGATCTCAAAACCACACAGTGCTGCCTCCATATCGCAGTCCCAGATCTTTACATCCTCTACACCGCCTGACATCTCACTTCCAATTGTAATGCCATGACCCATTGTACAGCGACAGTCAAACACACGAACTCCTTTTGTCGGAATGTTCACTTCATTTCCCTGCGGATTCTTTCCTGACTTAATTGAAACTGAATCGTCTCCAGTGTTAAATACACAATTGAAAATCACACAGTCCGATGAAGAATCTGGATCCCAGCCATCTCCATTCCAGATGCCATGTGAATAGAAGGTGCATCCGTGTGTTACAACATGATCGCAATAAATCATATGAATATTCCAGCATGCACCATCACGAAGCGTAACGCCAGCTAACTCTACATTTTTGCAGTTGCTCATATTAATCAAGCGCGGACGCACTCTTGCCGGGATCGTCTCTGGCTTCTCGCACTCTTTGATCTTATCGCCAAGCGAGGCCAGATAATCTTTTAGATTTTCTGTCTCAGAGGCTATGATACGCTCTGCTAACACTCGGCCGCCGCTTGCAATCGTTCCCTTTCCACGGATGGCAACATTTTTGCAGGCAAATGTACTGTCATAATCAGCACGATGCATTCCCTCTGGGTCAAGTACGCCTAAGTTTAACAAACTACTGTAGCACTCCATCTCAGTTCCCTCAAAACGACTCCAAATTCGTGGAAGATAATCTTCTGGATTAGAAGTTCCCTGAAGAACAGCGCCCTCTTCTAGGTATAACTCCATATCGCTGTGAAGTCTTAGCGCACCCGTCATAAAAACACCAGCCGGAATATAGACGCAACCGCCCGCTGGGCAATCATCAATTGCTGACTGAATTGCTTTTGTATTTAATGTTTTTCCATCTCCAACTGCATTGTATGGTGCCTTTGTGATATCAATTACAACGCTTCTATTAAATGTATACATTGTGATCGTCTGCTGTTTAATTTCCTTCTCGATCTGCACCGACTTGCTTCCATCTTCAATAAGCGCAATATCAACTTGATAAATTCCTTTTACTAAAATCTCATACTCCGTATTTGCCTGTAAATTTTCTATCGTGTAATGCGTCTTTTGCGTGCTGCCAATTAATGTAAAATCAGCCTCCACCTGCTCCGCACTTTTTAAAAAGATTTCGTATGTAGTTCCAAGTCGTCCCTGTGGGCGTTCCCAATAAAGGGTAATACTATCTGGTGCTGATTCTGCACGCAGCATTGAAAAATTCTCTTTCATACAAACCACCTTTCCAATAATATTTTTATCTTGTTAGCATCATTATATGGTGATTTTTATAATATTTCTATAGCCTAAAATTTTGATATTGTCCACTTTTGACTTTTTTTCTTATATGCAAAAATAGGTGCACAGCCAGATTTTTCCTGACTATACACCTATTAAACAATTTTATTTATTTTTGATTTTTACTCAAACTCCGCAGTATCCTGATAAATCATTTCAAGTCCATCTTCTGTTTCCTTTAATGGATAAACAACATAACCAGACTCAAAATATTTGTCACCGTCACCGCCCCAGCGGTCTCCTACATACAGAAGCTTTCCGTTTACATTTAAAAGGAATGCGGACTGACTGTCATATGTTGTCTCGTCACCGATCTCCTTTAATGAACTCCAACGTCCCTCGATTGAATCAGCCCATGCATATTTGCCCTGGTTTGGCGCCCATCCGGTACAGAAAGATGAAATCATATAATAATGATATTTTCCCTTAATTACAGCTGGTGCCTCACGATACTCGCCCTGCCACAAACTATGAACAAGACAATCTACATTCATATAGTCATCTGATAAACGATACACATGAAGATCAGCATTATCTCTCGATGCAGAAATAAAATACGATGTTCCATCCTCTTCCTGATAAAGAGTGCAGTCTCTTGACATATAACCATATGGATTGAAATGACCATGATAAGTAAAATCACCATCTGGTGTATCACATGTTGCAATAGCAACTGCTGCATCAAGATAATTTTTTCCATTTTCAAAATGAGCCCACATAACAAATTTGTTTGTCTTCTTATTATATAGTACCTTTGGACGCTCCAGATTTACTTTTTTTCCATCCTCATTGATCAACTTTAGCGTAGTACGCACGCGATAGCCTTCCATCTTCGAATTTGTCGTCAGAATATGATTTCTAAACTCCCAATCTGTCAAATTCTGTGAGCGATAGCAGCTGACATAGAAATTATCTCTTCTATCCTCACCATACCAATAATAATAGCCCTCATGGAAAATCATATATCCTCCATGCGCGTGAATCGGATTTCCCTGTGTATCCTTCCATACAATTCCATTCTTTAACATCTTTTTCTCCTCTTTCCTTTTAATTATAAATTTAGAATACAAAATTTCCGTGATCAAATACAGTTACTGTACTTCCATCCTGACAAATACCTTCAATATGCATCTGTCTTGATCCAAACATGAAATCCACATGAGTCATAGATTTATTTGCACCTGCTGCAGCTAATTCCTCATCTGTCATCTCAGTTCCGCCCTTTCCATTCATAGGATAAGCGTCTCCCAATGCCAGATGGCAGGATGCATTCTCATCAAATAAGGTATTGTAGAATAAAATTCCAGTATTTTTGATCGGAGAGTCATAGCTGATCAATGCAACCTCGCCTAAATAACAGCTTCCCTCATCAAATTCAACAAGGCTCTTTAATACATCCTGTTCCTTCTTTGCACCGTAATTAACAACCTTGCCATCCTTAAACTCCAGCCAAAAATCTTCAATTAATTTTCCCTGATAGCTAAGAGGCATTGATGCATATACCTTTCCATTTACGCCTGTCTTAAGCGGCATACAGAAGTTTTCCTCAGTCGGCATATTCGGGTTGAATAACACACCCTTTGTGGAATACTCACAGCCGCCGCCCCAGATATGATTTTTAACAAGCTCTACTGTCAAATCAGTTCCAAGCTCATTTGTAAAATGAAGTGCCTTGAAATTATAATCATTTAACATCTTTGAATGACCAAGAATCTCTGCATTATGTTTATTCCACTCTTCTACTGGATCATTCTCCTCATTTACACGCACACTCATTAAAATAGCATCCATGAGTGCTTCAACTGCTTCGTCTTCTTTTTTGTCTGGAAATACCTTATTAGCCCAACCTGCAGATGGCAATGCCACGATACTCCACTGACCGTCATTGTTCATCGTGTATTTCTTTAACGGTGCATTCTTTTTGCTATATGCAGCCTGAACTCGCTGAATCTTAGTTGGATCAATATCCTTCATTAGCCCCGGCGTATCAGAAATGACATGAAGATAGCAGCATCCTTTTTTATGCTCCCAATCTGTCATATCGTACTTCCACTGTGGAGTCTCCTCTAACGTCTCTGTGCTTGCATACTGATAATTCATTAGATTATCCTGCTCATCATGCCAGTTTATTTTAACATATCCGGCACCAGCCTCATATGCTGCTTTTACACACATTCTTACAAACTCATAATCAGTTACGGATGCACTGATTACAAGCATCTGACCTTGCTGAACATTTACGCCACTCACTACTGCCAGCTTTGCGTACTTTTCCATTACTGCCTTACTAGCCATTTTTCCTAACCTCCCTAGTTTGTCTCATAAAGCGCATTTGCAATCCATTTTCGCTGCTTGGTCATGAATGCTGTCGCTTCGGACATATTCGTTTTTAGTATACCAGATATCAGCAGAATTGGGAATATTTCAGAAAAATTTTGAAGAAAATTTGTAAACTTCCATCATTTTAATAAGAATACGCATTGACTTCAAGTGCGCTTGAAGCAGTATAATAAAGATACTAATTTATAGAAAGGATGGATTTTTTATGGATACAATTTCTCCAGAAGTAAAAACAGCACTCGTAACAGGAACGGATCATGGTGTTGGATTTTCTCTTGCAAAAAAGCTTCTCTCACGCGGCTATTTTGTAATCGCAGTTCGTGTAGATGAAACAGAAAAACAAATTGATGCTTTACAATCTTCATATCCTGATCAAATGGCAATTGTCTGCGCCGATATCGGAAGTGATGAAAGTGTTTTGAAAGCTTCCAATAATATTAAAAACTTGACTGATCACATTGACTTGTTAATTAACTGTGCCGGGATCCTTGGTGACATGAGCAAAAACCTCGGTGACGATCTTGATTTTGATGAAATTTCACGCGTGATAAATGTAAATGCCATCGGTACGCTTCGCGTAACCAATGCTCTTTCTTCACTTGTATTAAACAGTACTGAAAAAACGATTGTAAACATCTCTTCTGAGGCTGGAAGCATTGCCGATTGTTGGCGCACTGGATGGTTTGGCTATTGTATGTCTAAGGCCGCCAACAACATGCAGTCTGCTCTTGTTCACAATAATATAAGAAAGCTTGGAGGCAAGGTATTTGCGATTCATCCAGGTCATGTCGCTACCTATATGCGTGGTCATCTTGACACGACTGCAAAGATCACACCCGATGTTTCTGCAGAAGGAATTTTATATGTTGTTTTGGATACTCCTCATCCAATTAATTCGCGCCCACTTTATCTGGATTACACTGGAAAAGAACTTCCGTGGTAAGGCAAACATTTATTATAATCAAATGAAAGGATAACAAACTTATGAAAAAGAAAATTCTTGTAATAGGAAATTATACTGACGCAATCTATCATGGCTTAGCAGGTGTTGATGAACGCCTGACATCCATTTTATCAAACTACGAACTCATTTGTACCGACGATACATCAAAACTTCTTAGCTTAGAAGAAGATCAGATTTCAGGTATCATCTCTTATCTTGATATCTGGCAATCAAAGCTTTGTGATGACGAAGCTAACGCTTTCGAGCACTTCGTAGAAAACGGCGGCGGTGCACTTTTACTTCATAATGGAATTAGTATTCAAAGTCAGGATCGTCTTCTAACACTTGCTGGCGCAAAATTTCTTGGTCATCCACAGCATGAGGTTATACGCTTTGAACCATCAGCTCATCCTGTAACAGAAAGCTGCAAAAGCTTTTCTCTTGATGAAGAACCTTATCAATTTGAGTTTGTGCCAGATAACAAAGAAATAATCCTTACCTACCAGTACAAAAATCAGAAATATCCTGCCGGATGGTGTAAAAACTCAGGTAAAGGACGTCTGATTTATCTTTGTCCTGGTCACACGCCTGAAATTTTTGACTGCCCACAATATCAGCAGCTTATCCGCCAAAGTATGGATTGGACGCTTAACAGCTGAAACAGGTTAAAATAGATCAAGCGTTTTTCGTCATTTTTGCACAAAAACAGTTTTTTAAATATTTTCGTCACTTGTAAAGAATATTGTTCCATGATATGATAGTTCAAGGTTCTTAACCAATATTACTATTTTATATTAGGGGTGTATTATGCAGCAAAAAAAGAATAGCTTCAGCGGCTCAATTGGTTTTGTCCTTGCAGCCGCCGGAAGCGCAGTCGGTGTCGGAAATATTTGGCGCTTTCCTTATCTTTGTGCCAAGGATGGTGGAGGATTATTTTTAATCATTTATCTAGTTTTAGTTCTCACATTCGGTTTCGTCCTTCTGACAACTGATATCGCTATCGGACGAAAAACAAAGAAAAATGCACTGAATGCCTATGCCGCAATAAGCAGTAAATGGAAATTTCTTGGATATCTTACTTTCCTTGTTCCTGCACTGATCATGACCTACTACTCTGTAATTGGAGGCTGGATCGTCAAATATTTAACTGCTTATGTAGTTTCTGGAACCGAGGCTCCTGCACAGGATGGCTATTTTACTTCCTTTATCACATCAAATGCAGCGCCTATTGTATTTATGTTTATTTTTCTTGCGTTGACTGCATGGGTTGTTTATCTTGGTGTTGAAAAAGGAATTGAAAAGTATTCTCGTATTTTAATGCCAATTCTGCTTATTTTGATTATCGGTATTGCAATCTTTTCCTTAACGCTTTCTTATGAGACTGAAGATGGCACAGTCCGTACTGGTCTTCATGGTTTAGCAGTCTACCTGATTCCAAATGTTGAAGGTCTTACTGTTAAGCGTTTTCTGGAGATTTTGCTTGATGCGATGAGTCAGCTTTTCTTCTCCTTAAGTGTTTCTATGGGTATCATGATCACCTATGGCTCTTATGTAAAGGATGATGTAAATTTAAGCAAGTCCATCAACCAAATTGAGATCTTTGATACTGGCGTTGCCTTTTTATCTGGTCTTATGATCATACCTGCTGTGTTTGTCTTCCTTGGAACTGACGGTATGACCTCTGGTCCTAGTCTGACATTCCTTTCACTGCCAAAGGTATTTGCTTCAATGGGAGCTGCCGGTCGTTTTGTTGGAATTGCATTCTTCTTGATGCTTGGCTTTGCCGCACTTACTTCATGTGTCTCTGTTATGGAAACACTAGTTGCAAACTGTATGGAGCTGTTTCACAAATCAAGGAAGAAAATGTGCGTCATCATAGGCACCTATTCTCTCTTCACCGCAGTTATTATCTGCCTTGGCTACAACGTGTTCTATTTTGATTTGAAGCTTCCAAATGGTTCTGTTGGACAGCTGCTTGATTTGGCCGACTATATCAGCAATAGCTTTTTAATGCCGTTCATCTCGCTGCTTACCAGCATTTTGATTGGCTGGGTTATTGGACCAAAGTGGATTACAGATGAAGTCACAAAAAATGGTGAGTCATTTAAACGCGAAAAACTCTATGGAATTTTAATGCGCTATGTCGTTCCTGTTGTAATGTTAGTTCTGTTTTTCATGTCTACCGGACTGTGGGATATCATTTTTTAATAAAGCAAACTTCTTTGTAATCGAGTAGGAGGGGATTTGTTAAATCCCCGACCTCTCACACCACCGTGCGTACCGTTCGGTACACGGCGGTTCAATCAACTTAACTAGTAACACACCTTTTGGTGTAGTAATCTAACATTGAGAC
>ENA-OQKP01001059-OQKP01001059.1-human-gut-metagenome-genome-assembly--contig:-NODE-1059-length-15320-cov-4.527151_pt1 | contig 15320 bp, 9 predicted proteins | sample MGYA00242780_ERZ504802 | MGnify/ENA primary metagenome ERZ504802 (study PRJEB26092, sample SAMD00036406) | human gut metagenome | host: Homo sapiens | study: EMG produced TPA metagenomics assembly of... | reverse complement strand
GGAAATTTTTACCGGGTCAATGAGTCTGGTTATGAGATGATACAGGAGGAACAGGGAAGCACCAGAGAGAAGAGATTGGACTGTGCAGAAAAGCATCAGGTGTGCCCTTTTGAACTGTGCCTGGATATCAGCAGTTTTGTAGATGGCATTATTTGTGATTATAATTATGTATTTGATCCCAATGTGCGTCTGAAGCGGTATTTTGCAGAAGGAGAAGAAAAAGGTGACTATATTTTTCTGGTGGATGAGGCTCATAACCTGGTTTCAAGGGCCAGAGAAATGTATAGCGCAGCTCTCATAAAAGAAGAGTTTTTAAATGTTAAAAAGATCGTAAAAGGGCTGCCTCAGGCGGCGAAAACAGTCCAGCTTCTGGACCGGTGCAACCGGCGTTTTTTAAACATGAAACGCATAGGCGATGAGGAGCTTTTGCCGGAGGAACAGGAGAAAGAGCTGGCTTATGAAGCAGGTTTTCGCACGGTCCTTGGGGAGTCATATCGTATGGTTTCAGATATAAAACTGTTATCACTGGAACTGATGGGACTCTTTGGGGAGATGGAAGTATTTTTAAATGAAAATAATGAATTTGAAGACAGGGAAACCGTTCTTGACCTGTATTTTAAGATCCGGGATTTTCTTTATGTCAGTGACCGTGTGGATGAGAATTACAAAATTTACAGCCGACTGCTGCCAGATCATTCTTTTATGGTAAAACTTATGTGTGTTAATCCATCGGGCTGTTTACATGAGTGTCTGGACCGTGGGGTCAGTACGGTGTTTTTCTCTGCTACATTGCTTCCTATACGCTATTATAAGGAACTTTTAAGCGGCAGTCAGGAAGAATATGCAGTCTATGCAAAGTCGCCTTTTAAGGCAGAGAATCGTCTGGTACTGGCAGCTTCAGATGTCAGCAGCCGTTACAGCAGACGTGGAAAAAGTCAGTATGAGCGCATCAGTGATTATATAGAGTCTATAATAAAAGGAAGGACAGGTAATTATATCCTGTTTTTTCCGTCCTATCAGTTTATGGAGGCAGTGCAGGAGATTCTTGAAAAACGGCAGACAGAAGGCAGTCTGGGATTCCGTTTTATGGCCCAGTCGTCCCATATGAGCGAAGAAGAACGTGAGGAATTTCTTTTACGGTTTGAAGAAGAACCAAAAGAGTCATTTGCAGGTTTGTGTGTTATGGGAGGTATTTTTTCGGAAGGGATCGATCTGAAAGAAGAACGGCTGATCGGAGCTATTATCATTGGAACCGGACTTCCACAGGTAAATCCGGAACAGGAAATATTAAAAGAATACTTTGATCAAAGAGGAGAAGTGGGGTTTGACTATGCCTATCAGTATCCAGGCATGAATAAAGTTATGCAGGCAGCAGGCCGGGTCATCCGCACAGTCAGGGATAAAGGCGTGATCGCTCTTTTGGATGACCGTTTTCTGCTGCCAGAGTATGTGGCATTATTTCCCAGAGAATGGGAAAGCTACACGGTAGTCAACCGCTTTAACGTAAAGCAGGCAGTAGATGATTTTTGGAAAGGGTTTAAAGCATGTCCATAAATTGTTTGGCAGCCTGGGATACAGGAATGCTTTCGTTGTAGGCTACCACCATCTGACGGGAAGGAAGCTTTTCAGCCAGATCCAGGATAAAAAGATCTTTATCATTGGCCGGGATGCAGAAATCCGGTACAAAGGCAATGCCAAGACCGATGCGGGCCAGATCGATGAGCAGGTCATTGCTGGAAAGCTCGATCTCCGGAGCCAGGTCTAAATGACTTTTCTGGAAGATCTGGTGAAGAAATTCGCTGGTAGTGCTTTTGCGGTCCAGCATCATGATCGGATACTGCAGCAGTTCTTCTAAAGTCAGTTCCTTACCTTCCAAATCAAAAGCCTGACGATTGGCTACAAATACATCATGGAAGTCATTAATGACTCTTGTGTGCAGGTTTCCGGCCAAAGCAGAGTTGGGATAATTGGCAACAATAAAGTCAGTCTGACCATTTTCCAGTGCTTTGGCACATTCAATGGAAGTATGATTCACTACTTTAATATGAATATTTGGGTACTCTTTGTGAAACTGATTTAAATAGGGCACCAGATAGTAGCGGCAGATGGTATCGCTGGCACCGATGCGCAGCTGACCGCCATTTAAGGTATGGGATTCTAACAGCTGGTTTTCTCCTTTCTGGATCAGGTTCATGGCTGGTTCAATATGCTTTAGTAAGATCTCACCTTCTGGGGTCAGCTGTACTTTTTTTGTGCTGCGGATGAACAGAGGCTGGTTCAGCTTCTTTTCAAGAACTTTAATGGACTGGCTTACGGCAGACTGGGAGATAAAAAGCTGTTTGGAAGCTTCCGAAAAGCTGAGAGTAACAGCTACATGATAAAATACCTTATATAATTCATAATTAATATCCATTATTAAGTCCTCCTTATAATTGTACTTATTTTATCACGGAGAAGTCAGGTTTGTAAAGATGTTACTATACTAGTGTACTGTATCACTCACATTTCGCATTATGACTTGCCTGAATTTCCATCTGCTGTGTTGTCGTCAATCGACGATGCCACCGCATCGCCTCATTCCTCCGCCTTGCAGATTGAAAATTCATTCTGCGTCATTCTGCTGAAAGTGAATGATACAGTACACTGGGAATAAAACTTGACTAAAATAATGGGATGGATTATCTTTATAACAGTGAAAAGGCGACGGTCAGGACCGGATGCCGATGTAAAAGAACAGGAGAAATGATATCGTATGGAAGTAAACTTTTATGAAATGTATTTAGAGGAAATGGCTCTGATTCCTGTATTAGAGGCGGAAGAAGAAAAACAGGTACTGATTCTTGCGGCAGCGGGAGATAAGGATGCTAAGAAGCGCCTGGTAGAAGGCTCTTTGGCAAAAGTAGCTCAAATGGTAAAAAAATATGAAGGAAGAGAGCTTCCTATGTCTGATGTGATTCAGGAGGCCAATGTAGCCCTTACAGCAGCGGCTGCTGCTTATGATGGTAGCCAGCAGTGGCAGGAATTTTTAGAAGAAGAGATCCGTCAGGCAGTGGAAGCGGCCTTAGAGGAGCAAAAAACAGAAGCCCAGATCGAAGAGAATATGACAGCAAGGGTAAATGTACTCCAGACAGTATCCCAGGTTATGGCCAAAGAACTGGGAAGAGAGGCAACCGTAGCGGAATTGGCTGAAAAGATGAAAATGACAGAAGAAGAAGTAAAAGATATCATGAAGCTGGCCTTAGATGCTATTACTGTAAATGGTGAGGGCGCAGTGTCAGAAGAAGAACAGAAAGAGGAAGAATAAAAGATGAGATTATACATCATACGCCATGGCCAGACAGACTGGAATATAGAAAAAAAGATCCAGGGCAGACAGGATATTCCTTTAAATGAACGTGGCAGATATCAGGCGGAGTGCCTTTCTAAGGCAATGAAAAACAGACCTGTTACTGCAGTATTTTCCAGTCCTCAGATCCGGGCGATGGAAACAGCTGAAGCGGTGGCTGCATCTTCTGGTGCACCGGTGATCCCGGTAAAAAATCTTATGGAGATCAATTATGGTTCCTGGGAAGGAAAGACGGAAGAGGAGCTTCTAAAGGAAGACAGAACGTTATATGAAGCCTGGTGGTCCCATCCGGCAGAAACAGCGCCGCCAGAAGGTGAGAGTATCAGTCAGGTCAATGAGCGATGCCGCCAGGCCTGGAAAGAGATTAGACCTCAGCTTACAGGAGATGCAGCAATTGTGGCTCACGGTGGCTTGCTGGCTCATTTCTTGGAGCAGCTGTTAGGCAGCGAAAGCCCGGCAGCATCTACAGTTGCACATAATGCAAGTATTACAACGGTTGAATATGAGCCGGAGACAGATCGTTTTATGCTGGTGGAATTTGATAATTACCGGCATTTACTGTAAAGCAGCAGTATCAGGCTATGTATTATTAAGATCAAAAAAACAGGACCCCGCAGATATTTCTCTGCAGGGTCCTGTTTTTGAAAATGGGTTTGGCTGTTTTAAACATTTTCAATCAATTTTTGATACCGGATTGTTCCGCACTATGTGCTCTCACAATCTTAAAAACATTCATAATTCGTTACAGTTCAGCCTTGCGAAGATTTAGGGTCAAAAGTACGTTGAAAGCTTGCTTTTATAAGTACTTTTGGCGCTAAATCTTCATAAGGCAGACGCCCAAAGCTTCTTGTCCGCTGCAAGCGGGCAAGAAGATGCAAGGCTGAACTGTAACCATAATTCGCTTTTTTCTATGAAAAATGGCTGCTTATTCATGTTTTTGGCGGGTCCCAAGGTCAAAAATCCTCTTGCAAGCAAGCTTGTATCGGATTTCAGATCTTTTGACCCTGGTATCATATTATATCAATCCTCCAAATTGAAGGAAGAGAGGAGCGAAAACTAAAGATACAATAGTCATCAGCTTGATCAGGATGTTGATAGAAGGACCTGAGGTATCTTTGAATGGATCACCTACTGTATCGCCTACAACAGCAGCCTTATGGGCTGTACTTCCTTTGCCGCCGTGATTGCCTTCTTCAATGTATTTCTTAGCATTATCCCATGCACCGCCGGAGTTGGACATAAAAATGGCCATAAGTACACCAGTTAAAAGAGCGCCGGTTAAAAGTCCGCCTAAAGCATCCGGGCCAAGGATCAGACCTACTGCGATAGGAGCAAGGACTGCCATAAGACCTGGAAGGAACATTTCTTTTAAGGCTGCGTTGGTGGAAATTGAAACGCAGGAAGCATAATCAGGACGAGAGGTACCTTTTAAGATGCCTGCATCAGCATGGAACTGACGGCGGACTTCTTCGATCATCTCATGAGCTGCCTTGGATACAGATTCCATGGTCATGGCAGAGAACAGGAAGGTAAGCATACCGCCAATAAATAAACCTACGATAACATGAGCATTTAAAATATCAATGGTCTTTAACTGAACAGCTTCTGCGTAAGAAACGAAGAGAGCCAGAGCAGTTAAAGCAGCAGAGCCAATGGCAAAGCCTTTTCCGATAGCAGCAGTAGTGTTGCCTACAGAATCTAACTTGTCTGTGATCTCACGGACGGATTCATCCAGACCGGACATCTCAGCAATACCGCCTGCATTATCGGCGATAGGACCGTATGCGTCAATGGCAACCGTAATGCCTGTGGTAGAAAGCATACCAACAGCAGCAAGGGCGATGCCGTAAAGTCCCATTAAACGGTTAGCGATCAGGATACCGGCAGAAACCAACAGGATCGGAAGTGCAGTGGACTGCATACCAACAGCAATACCGCTGATAATAGTAGTAGCGGAACCGGTTTCAGACTGTTTTGCGATCTTTTTTACAAAACGGTAATCACCGGAAGTATAGACTTCAGTGATCGCACCAATAAGAACACCTACAAAAAGTCCGGCGATCACAGTGAAAGCTGCTAAGTAGTTGCCGAAGAAAACACGGCTTAATACCAGGGAACAGATCACAACCAGGGCAGTTGCGCTGTATTCGCCGGTTTTTAATGCTTTGTGAGGATCTGCATTTCCAATGGCTTTTACCAGAGCAGAACCGATCATGGAAGCAATGATGCCTGCTGCGGAAAGCAGAAGCGGGAAAAGAATACCGGCTTCCTCATAAAAAACAACACCAAGAGTCAAAGCGGAGATCAGAGAACCTACATAAGATTCAAACAGGTCAGCACCCATACCGGCAACGTCACCAACGTTATCGCCTACATTGTCAGCAATAACAGCCGGGTTTCGCGGATCATCTTCAGGGATACCAGCCTCTACCTTGCCTACCAGGTCAGCGCCTACATCAGCTGCCTTAGTATAAATACCGCCTCCAACACGGGCAAACAGTGCGATGGAAGAAGCGCCTAAACTGAAGCCGGAAAGAACAGATACATCACCAGTAATGATGTAAAGAGTTCCTACGCCTAAAAGGCCAAGGCCGACAACGGCCATACCCATAACGCTTCCGCCGGAAAATGCCAGAGCCAGGGCACGTTTCATTCCCTGGGTGCGGGCAGCATTGGCAGTACGGCAGTTAGCACGGATCGCAGCACTCATTCCCAGATAGCCGGCAGCAGTAGAGAAAATGCTTCCGGTAAGGAAACATACGGCGGTTACCCAGTTATGTGTACCCACACCGATGACAACAAATAATACAGCAACAAAAATGACCAGAATACGGTATTCAGAAGTGAGGAATGCTCTTGCTCCTTCTGCGATGGCGTCTGCGATCTCACGCATTCTGTCAGTGCCCGGATCCTGTTTGATCACGTAGGACTTTAAGAAAATGGCAAACAGCAGGCCTGCCAGTCCTACGACCGGGACTAAAAATAATAGTTCTTTCATAATACCCTCCTAATAAATATACGTTTGTGTAAAATGTAGATAACACCCTGAAACGATTGTAGCAAATATGGCAAAAATTATCAACAAAAATTTTGCAAAAACCTAAAAAAATTTGCATTGTAAAAATGCTTGCCAATCATACATTCCTGTATTACAATTAAATGCGTAAGTGTAAGCGCTTACAAATATACCATTGGAATTATTGGATATTTGATCTTGCGGTATATATATAAATGGGAGGTATTTCATATGAATGGTGTAAAAGGCAATGTGATCGTAGGACAGTCCGGTGGTCCTACAGCGGTAATTAATTCAAGCCTTGCAGGAGTATTTAAAACAGCAAAAGACAGAGGTGCAAATAAGGTATACGGTATGCTCCATGGCATCCAGGGACTTTTGCAGGAACGTTATGTGGACTTAGATGACCATATTAAAAATGATCTGGATATTGAACTTTTAAAGAGAACACCTTCCGCTTACTTAGGATCCTGTCGTTTTAAACTTCCGGATATTTCACAGGACAGAGAGATCTATGATAAGATTTTTGATATTTTAAATAAACTTGAGATTGAGTATTTCTTCTATATCGGAGGAAATGACTCCATGGATACCATTAAGAAACTTTCTGATTACTCCCTGTTAAATGGAAGCAATATTCGGTTTATGGGCGTGCCAAAGACCATTGATAATGATCTGGCTGCTACGGATCACACACCTGGCTACGGAAGTGCAGCAAAATACATTGGTTCTATTACAAAAGAAGTGATTCGTGACGGACTGGTATATGACCAGCAGAATGTGACGATCTTAGAGATCATGGGACGAAATGCCGGATGGCTGACAGGTGCCGCAGCCTTAGCAAAATGTGAGGATTGCGAAGGCCCGGATATGATCTTTTTGCCTGAGGTTACTTTTGATGTGGATGAGTTTATGAAGAAAGTAGCCAAGCTTCATGAGAAGAAAAAATCCGTAGTAGTAGCAGTATCCGAAGGTGTAAAGACAGCAGATGGCAAATATGTTTGTGAGCTGACAGATGGTATTGATTTTGTAGATGCTTTTGGTCATAAACAGCTGACAGGAACAGCACGTTTCCTGGCAGAGAAGATCAACCGTGAAGTAGGCTGCAAGACCAGAGCCATAGAATTTAATTCTCTTCAAAGATGTGCTTCCCATATCGTATCCAGAGTGGATATTACAGAGGCTTATCAGGTAGGCGGCGCTGCCGTAAAGGAAGCGTTTGAGGGCGAGACCGGCAAGATGATCATCTTAAAGAGAGTTTCTGATGATCCGTATATCTGTGTTACGGATATTTATGATGTGCACAAGATAGCAAATGTAGAGAAGAAGGTTCCGAGAAACTGGATCAATGAAGCAGGCGATTATGTAACAGAAGAATTTGTAAACTACATCCGCCCGCTGATTCAGGCAGAGCTGACTCCGATCATGACAGATGGACTTCCAAGACATTTGTATTATACAGATGTAGAGAAAAAATAAGAGAATAAGATCTGAGGATGTGCTGGTGCATATTCCAGATATACATGGAAGAAAGAGGCTGTTGAAAAATACAGCCTCTCATATTAGTTATGATGAAAATTTTCACGCTGCGAATTTTTCATGCATCAGTTTTTCAAATTCTTCACAGCACATAGGCCGGTAGTACAGAAATCCCTGTATTTCAGAACAGCCTTCTTCTTTCAGAAAATCTGCGATTTCCGGTGTTTCTACTCCTTCACATACGATCAGTTTATTCATCCGCTTCAGCATATGAAAGATCTCCTGCAATACAATCCGGGCATTTTCTGTCAGTGAATCCCCTAAAAACTTCCGATCAATCTTTACTTCATCAAACAACAGGTTTTTTAACGTATTTAAAGAAGAGTACCCAGAACCGAAATCATCCATGGAGATATAGATCTGGTGCTGCTTAAAGCTGCGGATCACCTGATTGACAGCTTCCTGGTTGTTTACGTAGGCTGATTCCGTGATCTCAAATGTAAGAAGAGAAGGCGGTATGTGGTAAGCATTGATCAGTTCCCAGACTTTCTGGATAAATACCTGAGGCTGTTCAAAATGAAGGGGTGAAACATTCAGAGAAAAGCGAAAACCTTCTGGAAGGGGCACAGAAAGGTTCTGGATCCAGGAAAAAGTCTTTTCATAAATATAGTAATCCAGATCAATGATAAAACCATTTTGCTCAAAAAGCGGGATATAGACGTCAGGTGTCCATAAAAGTTTGCCGCCACGTATCCAGCGTACCAAAGCTTCTGCGCTGGTGATCTGTCCTGTTGCAGACTGAACCTTTGGCTGAAAATAAATCTGAAATTCCTGATCATTCAGAGCCTGGTGGAAAGAGTGAAGAATCTCTGCCTGCATTTTTTCCTGGTGATCGATCTCATCGGAATAAATGCATGTGTGGGAGATCATTTTCTTTGCCATGCGCCTGGCTATGTTGGAGCAGGATATAACTGCTTCAGGGGTCTGCGCTTCATCCTGCATCAGACAGATGCCGGAATTGGTGCGGAAAAAGCTAACCTGGTAAGTATCACGGATACGGCTGCAGATCTTATGGTCTAAAGCCTGCACCTGTTCTGAAAGCTCTTTTGGTGTAGCTTCCTTCATATCTGCGATGGTGATAAATACATCGGAAAAGAAACGTATGGTAAACAGGGAAAAGGAGCTGGAAGCCAGTTCTTCATATAAAATATTCAGGATCTCATTTCCAAGAGGATAACCATATTTATCGTTAATATAATGAAAATTTTCAATATCCGTAGAAACCAAAGCAATGGGGTGGATATTTTTTGCATTAGACTGGAACTGACAGATCTTTTCTGCCAGAATGTCACTGGAAACGGTAGGAATCACAGAAGAAGGACGGGAGAAAGCAGGCAGTTCCCCTTTAATAGCATCCGTTTTTTTATAAAACTTATCCTGGTACATGTTTTTGTCTGCCGCCTGTATCAGGTCATTGATCATAAAGTAATGATTCCGATAACTGACTTCATATCCCACGGCATAGCTTAAAGGAAGAGAAGATCGGGTATTGTATTCCTGCACCAGATGATTTAACCGCGTATCCATCTGCTTTAGGTCATCTGGAGCTGTATGTTCTTTAATAATAACAAATTCGTCACCGCCATAGCGTGCTAAAAAGCAGTGTTCATCTAAAATGCGGGTGAGACAGTAGGCAAAAGACTGGATGAATTCATCTCCCTTTTCATGACCAAAGGTATCATTTACATGCTTTAAACCATTTAGATCAAACATCATCACACCAATATCAAAGGTGCTGTTTCGGTTGTTCAGTTCCTGGATCTTTTTCTCAAGGGATTTTTTGTTGTGGATTCCTGTGACATCACTGAAAGCATTTTTTACCAGGCGTGACAGAAGTTCGTGCTGGATCAGCGCCAATACGATACAAAGACTGATCAGCCCCAGGACAATAAGGAAGGGATGATGGGTATCTTTAGAGTGTTCTGTGAACTCGCGAAGAGGTTTTGAAAGATACAGACAGAAAAACAGGGTGGTCATCATCAGACAAAGGATACCTTCACACAGATATAAGACACTTTTATTCTTTTTCATGATATTCTCCTTAACAGATACAGATTATTCGGAATAGACGATAATGGCTCTGGCCAGTTCTGCGCTGATACCGATCTTACTGTCCTTTACAAGGACAATGTAACAACCAAAAAAAACAGATACAATATGCACTGTTTCCTGTTCTACAAATCCTAAAGATTCCAGGTAATGTCTTTGCCCTTCATCACCGCAGATTTTCTGGATCGTGTATTCTTTATTTTTTTCAGCAAAAATTAATGGCATCGTTGTTTACCTCCTGAAAAATAGAAGTTAGACACAACTAACATGATACCACAAATGTGGGGAGTGTCAACTGTTTTTCCATATCTGTAATCGGCTTTTCTGTTTGTTTATAGTGGGATAACTGCTATGTAATTCATTAGATTAGATAGAGATAGAAGCAGAATAAAAAAGAAAATCAGGGGCTGTTGCAAAATAATAGCAGAAAATCGCTGCCGCATTTTGTAACAGCCCCCTTTAATTCATAATTAATGATACAGCTTTTTATGTTCGTAAACCGGTTCGCTGGTCAGCTGAACACCCAGTTTCTTAAAGGTCTTGATATCTACATTAGAGAGCATGACAGAGGTGTGTACCTGGCAGCCCCGCAGTTTTGGCAGCTGAGCAAGTGCTTTCTTTGCAGTCTCATCTGTAGCAGCGCTCATAGACAGTGCAATAAGAACCTCATCAGTGTGAAGGCGCGGGTTCTTGCTTCCAAGATAGCCGGTCTTTAATACCTGGATCGGTTCAATGGCAGAAGGTGCGATCAGATGTACATCATCCGGGATATCGCCTAAAGCTTTGATGGCATTTAACAAAACAGCAGCAGAAGCGCCTAACAGGTCGCTGGTCTTTCCTGTAACGATCCGTCCATCATCTAATTCCATAGCAGCAACAGGGCATGAAAGTTCTTCTGCGCGCTTTAAACAAGGTCCTACAACATGTCTTGTTTCAGGAGTGATCTTTGCCTGGTTCATTAACAGTTTTAACTTATAAACTTCATCAGAATTGTCATCTTCTTTTGCAAGGCGGTTTAATGCCTGATAGTAGCGGCGAATGATCTCCTGTTTGGAAGCCTCACAGCATACTTCGTCATCGCAGATACAGAAACCTGCCATATTGACACCCATGTCAGTAGGAGATTTGTAAGGACTGGATCCATAGATACCTTCAAAAATAGCATTTAATACCGGGAAGATATCTACATCGCGGTTATAGTTGACAGTAGTCTTTCCATAAGCTTCCAGATGGAAAGGATCGATCATATTAACATCATTTAAGTCGGCAGTAGCAGCTTCGTAAGCCAGGTTTACCGGATGCTTTAATGGAAGGTTCCAGATTGGGAAAGTCTCAAACTTTGCATATCCGGCTTTGATTCCCCGCTTGTTTTCGTGGTAAAGCTGGGATAAGCAGGTAGCCATTTTACCGCTTCCTGGTCCAGGAGCTGTGATGACAACTAATGGTCTGGAAGTTTCGATATAGTCATTTTTACCGTAACCGTCATCACTTACGATCAGAGGGATATTGCTTGGGTATCCTTCGATGCAGTAGTGGCGGTATACACGGATGCCCATATGCTCTAACTTCATCTTAAACTGGTCGGCGCCGCTCTGTCCGCTGTACTGGGTAATGACTACACTTCCTACATAAAGACCTTTTCCCTGGAATTCCTGGATCAGACGGAGCACATCTACATCGTAGGTGATGCCCAGATCGTGGCGTACTTTGCTTTTTTCAATATCAGCCGCGCTGATAACAATGACTACTTCAGCCTGATCAGCAAGCTGCAGCAGCATACGCAGTTTGCTGTCTGGTGCAAATCCCGGAAGGACCCTGGATGCATGGTAATCATCAAAAAGTTTACCGCCAAATTCCAGATACAGTTTGTCACCGAACTGTCCGATCCGCTCTTTTATGTGCTCTGACTGCATGGAAAGGTATTTGTTGTTGTCGAATCCGATTTTCATGTTCTTGTATCTCCTGCTATGATTTCTCTTATTTAAACACGTACATTTGCGCATTTCCTTTAGTATATCATAATTTTATATGCCATACCAGAACTTTTAAAAGTTATGGTAAAAAGTCTACAGAATACTTATAAGTGTTATATATAAGAATAATTAAATATATTAATTTTACTAATTTATATAACGTGTGCTATGATAGAAACAAAAGTGAAACAGGCAGCCGGGAATAGGAAGCAGCATTCCGGCACGTAATGAAGCTATGAGCTATGAAACACAGGAGGTCTGTAATGAGCGTAAGACGAATTTTTGTAGAGAAAAAGCCTGATTATGCAGTAAAAGCAGGAGAGCTGAGAGAAGAACTGGAAAATTATCTTGGCATTACCGGAGTGAAGAGTGTACGGGTACTGATTCGTTATGATATTGAAAATCTTTCAGAAGATACCTATAAGAAGGCACTGGGAACCATTTTCTCAGAGCCGCCTGTAGATGAAGTCTATGAGGAAGAATTTCCAAAGAATCCGGGAGATCTGGTGTTCTCTGTTGAGTATCTGCCGGGGCAGTTTGACCAGAGAGCCGATTCTGCCATGCAGTGTGTTAAACTTTTAAAAGAAGATGAGGAGCCGGTGATCCGCACAGCAACTACCTATGTGATCACAGCACCGCTGACTCTGGCTCAGGAAGAAGCGATCCGTCATTTCTGCATCAATCCGGTAGACAGCCGTCAGGCAGAGGAAGACAAGCCAAAGACGCTGGTAACAGAATTTGATATTCCGGAAGATATTAAGAGTTTTGAAGGGTTTGCAAAAGCTTCTGAAGAAGAGTTAAAGGCATTATATAATACTTTAAATCTTGCAATGACATTCAAAGACTTCCTATATATACAGCAGTATTATGCAGGAGAAGAGCACCGTGACCCAACAGTAACAGAGATCCGTGTTCTGGATACCTACTGGTCTGACCATTGCCGTCATACTACTTTCTCCACAGAACTTAAAAATGTGACTTTCACAGAAGGCGAATACAAAAAGCCCATCGAAGATACTTATAAGAAATATCTGGCTGACCGTGCCGAGATCTATAAAGACCGCAAAGATAAATATGTGTGTCTGATGGACCTGGCTCTTATGGCTATGAAGAAGCTGCGCAGTGAAGGCAAGTTAGAGGATCAGGAAGAGTCTGACGAGATCAATGCCTGCAGTATCGTAGTCCCTGTGGAGATCGACGGAAAGACAGAAGAGTGGCTTGTAAACTTTAAAAATGAGACCCACAATCACCCAACGGAGATCGAACCTTTCGGCGGCGCGGCTACCTGCTTAGGCGGTGCTATCCGTGACCCGTTATCCGGCCGTACTTATGTATATCAGGCAATGCGTGTGACTGGTGCAGCAGATCCTACAAAACCATTAAATGAAACCTTAAAGGGCAAACTGCCTCAGAGAAAGATCGTTACCAGTGCAGCTGCAGGATATTCCTCCTACGGCAACCAGATCGGTCTGGCAACTGGTTATGTAAAGGAATTGTACCATCCGGGATATGTAGCCAAGAGAATGGAGATTGGTGCTGTTATGGGAGCTGCTCCAAGAAAATATGTAAAGCGTTTAACTTCTGATCCGGGGGATATCATTATCCTTTTAGGCGGACGTACCGGCCGTGACGGTATTGGCGGTGCTACCGGTTCTTCCAAGGTACATACCACAGCTTCCATTGAAGTATGCGGCGCAGAGGTTCAGAAGGGAAATGCGCCTACAGAGCGTAAGATCCAGAGAATGTTCCGCCGTCCGGAAGTAAGTTCTATTATTAAGAAGTGCAATGACTTTGGTGCAGGCGGTGTATCAGTTGCCATCGGTGAACTGGCAGCCGGTCTTCAGATCGACTTAGACAAGGTGCCGAAGAAATATGCAGGTCTTGACGGTACTGAGATCGCTATTTCTGAGTCTCAGGAGCGTATGGCAGTTGTAGTAGATCCAAAGGATGCAGACCAGTTTTTAGCTTATGCAGCTGAGGAGAATCTGGAGGCAACAAAGGTTGCAGTTGTGAGTGAGGATCCTAGACTTGTTCTTCGCTGGAGAGGAAAAGAAATTGTTAATATCAGCCGTGCATTCCTTGATACAAACGGAGCTCATCAGGAGACAGATGTTACTGTAAGTATGCCAAAGAAGGAAGAAAGCTTCTTCGCATCAAAGGAAGTTACTGATGTAAAGGAAAAATGGCTTTCTATGCTTGCTGATTTAAATGTTTGCTCACAGAAGGGTCTTGTTGAGATGTTCGACAGCTCCATCGGTGCAGGAAGCGTTGTAATGCCGTATGGTGGAAAGAATCAGCTGACTGAGGTTCAGACAATGGTAGCAAAGGTTCCTGTAGCAAAGGGAAATACTGATGCTGTTACCATGATGAGTTATGGTTTTAATCCATACCTGTCCTCATGGAGTCCATATCATGGTGCTGTTTATGCCGTAACAGAGTCTATTGCTAAAATTACGGCAGCTGGTGGTGACTACAGTAAGATTCGTATGACATTCCAGGAGTACTTCCGCAGAATGACAGAGGATTCTCATACATGGGGACTTCCGTTTGCTTCATTGCTTGGTGCATATGCAGCACAGATGGGATTTGGTCTTCCGTCAATTGGTGGAAAGGATTCCATGTCAGGAAGTTTTGATGAGTTAAATGTACCGCCAACACTTGTTTCCTTTGCAGTTGATGTGGCATCTGAAAATGATGTTGTAACACCAGAATTTAAGAAGGCAGGAAATAAACTTGTTCTGTTTGCTATTGAGAAGGATGAATATGACCTTCCGAACTATGAGCAGGTGAAGAAACTGTACGGTCAGATTCACGAGGCTGTTCGTAATGGTCAGATCGTATCCTCCTATGCAATTGGCGCAGGCGGTATCGCAGAGGCAGTAAGCAAGATGGCATTTGGTAATGGCCTTGGTGCAGTTATCAATGCACAGCTTGATAAGAATCTCCTTTTTGCTCCATTATACGGAAATATTCTCGCAGAAGTTCCGGCAGAATGCATCGCAGATTTAGAGGTTCCATGTGAGGTTATTGGTGAAGTAAGTGCAGAGCCAACCTTCACTTATGGTGAAATTGTAATTTCCATGGATGAGGCTGTAAAGAGTTGGAAGTCTACTCTTGAGAAGGTATTCCCGTCTGTATCTGGAAAGACACAGCCAAAGGTTGATACAGGTATCTACAAGGCAGATTCAATTTATGTATGCAAGAATAAGGTTGCAAAGCCAAAGGTATTTATTCCAGTATTCCCAGGAACAAACTGTGAATATGACAGTGCAAAGGCATTTGAACGCGCAGGCGCAGAGGCTATTGTTAAGGTTGTTCGCAACAAGACAGCAGCAGAAATTCGTGAGTCTGGTGATATCTTTAAAAAGGCAATCCGCGAGTCTCAGCACATCATGTT
>ENA-OQKP01001058-OQKP01001058.1-human-gut-metagenome-genome-assembly--contig:-NODE-1058-length-15350-cov-2.968797_pt1 | contig 15350 bp, 10 predicted proteins | sample MGYA00242780_ERZ504802 | MGnify/ENA primary metagenome ERZ504802 (study PRJEB26092, sample SAMD00036406) | human gut metagenome | host: Homo sapiens | study: EMG produced TPA metagenomics assembly of... | reverse complement strand
GAAGTACGTTTTCAGCTCCGCCGCCTGCATGTTCGGCTGGTCAGGCAGATCCGCTAAACGCTTCGTGAACGCGCCCTGTCGATACGATTCAAATCCCATAAATATACCTCCTGTTCGGCGTTTCGCCGTTTGTTTGAGGTATAGAATAGCCGATTTTTCCGAAATTGCAAGAAAAACTTTTGGATTTTTGCAAATTTTTTCGGGGAAAGGGAAAACCCCCGAGATTTCTCTCGGGGGTTTTCGATTTTGCCGTTCAGCGATCAAACAGCTTGTTTACACAAGCGGAGTTTGATTAAGCAACTACGGAGTAGTCAACAACGTCGCCGTTCTGAGCGATTACGCGGATGGTATCGCCAACAGCCAAGTTGCCGGTGGTCTTGCCAACTACGAATACAGAACCAGCATTAACTGCCTGTACGCCGTAGGTAGCACCATTAGCTACGAATACGCTAGTTACCGGAACTGCAGTTGCGGTGTTCAGCTTAACAACACGGTTAGTGTCGTCAACAGTGATTGCAGCAGCGCCGCCCTGGGTGGTGATCTTAACGTCGTCCTCGGAAGCATTGCACTCGAGGTTGTTCTGAGTATCAACCAGGATGAACTCAACTTCGTTGCTAGAGTTTACAACAGCGTAAGCGTTCTTTACGAAGTAGCCGTGAACCTCGTTAGCCTCGGTGATGGAGCCGTTAGCCGCGCCAGTCTTAGCATCGGTGTCAACGAACATCTGAACAGTGTCAGAGGTCAGGTCGTAATCGGTACCATTCAGGGAAACATACTTCTTGCCATCCTTGTAACCGGTTACTGCAACAGCGCCCAGATAGTTGTCAGAGCCAGCGTTCTTAACAACGTTCAGCGGACGAACCTCAGAAACCAGACCGTTGCCGGTGGTCTTGTAGGATACCGGAGTCTTCTTGTTGAATGCAGAAGTGATCTTCTGGCTAGAAGCATTGGTGTAGTTCTTAACAGCAGTGCCGTCGTCTACATCGGTCTTAGCAGTGAATGCAGAGATAGCATTGTTGAACTCGTAGTAAGAGTCGGCCTTTACGGAAACCTCAGAAGAACCGTTCCAGATGGTCATGGAAACGTAGTAGTCGTCGCCATCCTTACCCAGAGAGGAGTCTGCGGTTACGAAGCCGTACTCAACATCGCCGGAGCTCGGAGCTGCGGTGGAGGAAGCCATAACAACAACGCCTACGTTAGCGTAAACGATGCCGCCGTCCTTATTAGCATACAGAGTGGGAGAAGCGGAATTCAGAGCAGTGATGTTCTTCCAAGTGCCCAGTGCCTTGCCGGTGATAACCTTAGCGTCGTCGCCGTTGCCCGGTACTACGAAGATAGCAGCGGAGTCAGCGAAACGCATGGTACCAGTTGCCGTGGTACCATTAGCGGTAACACTACCAGTAGCCTTGCCATCATCGATCTTAGAGATAGAAGCGATAGTAGCATCGTACTTAGAAGTATCGATAGCCTTCAGCTTGTAGTCGCCGTTGGACTTGGTGGTAAAGGTGTACAGGGTATTGATAGCCGCCTGAATGGAACCGGAATTGGTTACATCCTTGTAGCCGTTGCCGTCCAGCTTATCCAGCTGAGCAACAGTGATCTGCTTCTCGGTGCCGTCAGCGAACAGAGCCTTAACCTTCTGAGTGCCCTTGTCAACACCAGCGTCCTGAGCGTTATCAGCCTTGGTGATCAGAACAACCTTGTCGTTGGAGATAGCGTCGTCGCCCTGCTCAGCGTGATAAACGAAGCCGTTTACTACTGCCAGAGTGAAGGTGTCGTTCAGGGAGTAGGTGTCCTCGATGTCAGCGCCGGTAGCCTGCTTGTACCAGGTGCCGTTGATCTTAACATCGGTGCCCTTGATCGCCTCAACCTTGCCGGTTACGGTCTCAGCCTTGGTGATGTTGTACTTGCCGTCCTTGGTAGCAGTCTTATCAACGATAGCAACGTAGTCGTCCTTCTTGATGCCGTCAGCGATGTTCTCGTCAGCATACTTGTAGGACTTGCCGGCGGTAATGGAGTTGGAACCAGCGTAGGTTACCTTAACAACAGACGGAGCAAAAACGGTCAGTACGTCGTACTTGTCATCGTCGTTGTTGTCAACCAGAGAGAAGGTAGCTGCGGTGTCCTTGTACTGATCAGCAGCATCAGCCAGAGCAACGTTCTTCTTAACGCCGTTTACAGTTACCAGAGTGGTAGCTGCAACGTCGTACTCGGTGCCGTCGAACTTAACCTTGGTAGCGGTCTTCTTCTCCAGGTCGGTGGAGTTGCCAGCCAGAACGTTGTTGTCGTACGTCGCAAATACGCCGTACACCTTGCACTTGTCGCCGTCCTTGTACAGAACCTTGACAACCTGACCCAGCAGAGAGGTGTAGTCCTTAGCAACCTTGGTAAAGGTTACGTCAGCTGCATAGTCGTAAGCAGTCTCGGTAACGCCAGCAGCGTTGGTGGTCAGAACGTTTACGCCCAGGCTGTCTTCCTTAGCGGTGGACTGACCGTTGATGCCGGTCTTACCGGAAGCAACCAGAACGCCTTCGGTCTTGGACAGACCCATGTACTTCTCGCCAACGGTCTTGTTCGGGATACCCAGAGCACTCTCGTCAGTGTAAGCACCGTCGCGCAGAACAACGGTCTCAGCGTCGATTGCGTTGTAGATCAGCTGTGCAGCGTACTGACGCGGGCAAGCGGAAGTGAAGGAAGTGTTAACGTCCTCCAGCAGGCCGTTCTCGTCAGCCAGTGCGTTGGTCTTGGATGCCCAGTTAGCACCGGTCAGACCAGCCTTAGTTGCATCGTAGCCGAGGGTTACGAGCAGCATCTTAGCAGCTTCCTGAGCGGTTACCTTGTCGTTCGGGCAGAACTTGGTGTTGCTCTTACCAGCAATGATACCCAGAGACTGGCAGTACTTGATGTAGCCGCGAGCCCAGTGGGAGCCAATGTCGGTGAAAGAAGTCTTGTCGTCGTTGTACGCAGAAGCGTCAGAATTACCGGTGCGCAGAACGTAGATCATCTTCGCCATCTCCGCACGGGTTACGGTACCGTTCGGCTTGAAAGAGCCATCGTCGTAGCCGTTAACTACGCCCAGCGATACCAGAGTGTCCACAACTTCGGTGTCAACCTTAATGTCGGCCGAATCCGTGAACGCTGCACCAGCAAACATGGTGAATGCGCAAGCAAACGCCAGTACCAGTGCAAGAACCTTTTTGAGATTCGCGTAAAAATCTCGAAACTATGGTATAACTCGTGAATTTGGAATATATTCGTTGATTTGTTGAACTATTTTAGACTTTATGCATTCTCTTCTGAGCACCATTATATGGATACTGCGAGTGCGTGAGAAAAACTCTGTAAATAAGATTCTTCTATGATAATTAAGGGCGATGAGCTTATGGATTAGGCTTGTTGCTCTTGTCTTATATATAACAGCTGCATGCAGACATGTCAAGAACAGGCGGTTTCCTGCCTGTCTTCTTGACCGGCCTTCCAATTATTCAGGTAAACGTCCTGTTACAATATATTTGCCTCGGAAAAGTGGCAGCCAGCTACGAGCCGAGACATCTCGTTGCTTAAGCTGTTAGAATAGGAAGGTAATGGTCTGACCCTTTCTTCCAAGGGCTTCGTGCCCGTTGTTAAGTCAGTCAGCCATCCTCCTGTTCGCAGCGTTCGATTTGTGCAGGTAGAACCGCGTGTTCGTGTCACCAAACAGATAGAATCGGCAATGGGTAAAGATGGCTCTGTCCATTGCAAATTCTTTCAGGAGTGATGAACATGAACGCAGCAGGCATTGACGTTTCCAGCAGCAAGAGTACCGTGGCCGTACTTCGTCCTTTTGGCGAGGTGGTAAAACTGCCATTCGATGTGCGCCACAGCGTCGAGGAGCTGGCCTCTCTGGCCAAACAGCTTAAATCCATTGAGGGCGAAACACGAGTAGTTATGGAGCACACCGGACGTTACTATGAGAGCATCGCCAAGGTTCTCCATGAAGCCGGACTTTACGTTTCGGCAGTCAATCCTTTGCTTATCAAAGAGTACGGCAATAATTCTCTCCGCAAGGTCAAGACAGACAAGGCGGATGCCATGAAGATTGCCAAATATGCTCTTGACAATTGGAGCGAATTGCGTGATTATACTCCTATGGATACAATCCGCTATGATTTGAAAACTATGAACCGTCAGTTTCAGCTGGCCATTAAGCAGAAAACCGCTACCGCAAACAACCTCATCGCACTTCAGGAACAGTCTTTTCCCGGTATCCGCAAGCTGTTTGACAGTCCTGTACGCAGTGACGGCACCCAGAAGTGGGTGGATTTCACTCATGATTTCTGGCATACCGATTGCGTTCGCAGCGGCAGTCTGAACGCTTTTACCGAGCGTTACCGCAAGTGGTGCAAGCGAAACCGTTACCAGTTCAGCACGGAGAAAGCTGCCGAGGTATACGCTCTGGCAAAGTCCGCTGTTGTACTGGTGCAGAAAACCTCTGTCACGAAAACTCTCGTTCAGGCCGCTGCTGACCAGCTCACTGCGATCTCACGCAGCGTAGAAACTTACCGCAGCGAGTTGAACAAGCTGGCATCTCAGCTGCCCGAATACTCTGTCGTCATGGAAATGTACGGTGTTGGTGAATCCCTCGGACCGCAGCTTATGGCGGAAATCGGTGATGTGCGCCGCTTTGAGCGCAAACAGTCGCTGGTTGCCTTTGCAGGCATTGACCCTGCGCCGAGTGAATCGGGCGATTACTGCTCTTGCAGCAATAGAACCACCAAGCATGGCTCTTCTTATCTGCGCAGAACGCTGTTCAACATTATGAAAGTACATCTGCAGCGTGCTCCGGCAGACGAACCAGTGTTCCAGTTCATGGACAAGAAGCGTGCCGAGGGAAAGCCGTACTATGTTTACATGATAGCTGCGGGCAATAAGTTTCTGCGCCGTTATTACGGCAAGGTGATGGCATACTTCTCTTCGCTGGAGGATCTGCCGCCTGTAGATATGGATTCCACAGGTCTGCATCACACGAAATAACCCACTGTAATCTGGATCTTCAGGTCGGCGCATTTGCGGCGGCCTTTTGGGGTTGCGCTTTTCTCTGCCTGCTGCCTACGATATTTTCTTTTGTCAAGTCCGCTTGGGGCTTGACTTTTTATTTGCAGGCTTCGCAGAGGTTTACACAAAATTTGGGATGGCGTCTGAAAAGCGCATGGAATTTCACCTAACATGACTTAAGTTACACTTGGAAATTTCTTTTCTGCATAACTCGCAGCGATTCTGCCACATCACCGGAGCACCTTGACACTAAAAACTCAGCCACCGCAAGCACTGGCTGAGCATATATCAATTTCCCCAATACTTGGTCGCGCCCCACATTCGTGCGATGTTTTTCACAACATACAAAACGCAATAATAGTCCGTGAATTTCAGTCTTCGCCGCTATCTTTCTGCTCAGAGGTCCTCTAACTACATTCATACAAGCCTAAAGGCGCAGCTTTTGAGATATCTGCTCAAAAGCTGCGCCTTCCCCATTATTTAACTTTCGCACATACCGCTCTTATAATCTGACCACGCTTCATGCCCTCAATGCCTTTTGCACCGCGTCCCTTCTCTCTCAGCACACTAACGTCACGACACTGCGCATATCCGGAGTCTGACAACAGTAACACTGCCTGATCTGTATACAACACCTCCGCCAAGCGATCCGAACCTTCTACACGCACCAGGCAAACGCCCTCACCGACATGTCCTTGCGCTCTAAGCTGCGCCTTTTCCTCACTGTCCACACGCAGCACAAGCAGCTTCCTCTGCTGAGAAACAACTGTTAAACTACGCTTTGGCTGATAAACCAAACAGCAGCATAATCTATCGTCTGTACCTGTTTTCATACGCATACCTTTGGTCAGTCCACCGCCAATGTCTACGCGCTTGTACAAATCCGAAACATGCGTACGTAGTGCCTGTCCCTTTTCGCTAATCAGCAGAATATCATCAGTAGCCTTACAGAAGCAAGCTGCTGCCAGAGGTGCCTCGCCTATACGTACGACCTGCCGCTGGCCCTGCCATGCACACAGTTTGTCTGCTGGTAAGCGTACTATATCGCCATTTTTCGCTCCACAAATCAGCGAATCTGCATCCTTTTCACATGGAATCATGATACCGCCCGCTGCCAACGCTCTGCGGCATTCTTCCCACGCATCTGCCTGTAAAAATTCTTCTGCACTGACCTCGGCTAGCAAATACCATGCCGTTCCTTCTCTGCTAATTACAATTTTATCCGCAGATTGTGAAAACGGCAATATCGTGTTAACGCAGTCTATGGTCTTATCCGCAAAAATCTTCTCATCACGGCGTGCCCTCTTTGTCCAGTTATAAACGAACTCCTTTTTCGGCACTTCTTTTAAGGCACCGCCTGGCAAAACTGCAATCAATGTATCTTCGCAAACCGCCATTTTCACTTCTTCCGAAGAATCTGCAATCGGATCTCCATTCCCATTGGTGATTTGAGGCTTCCAATCGATATGCAGATCATCAATAGTAAGCAATTCGCTCAGAGGATCATCACACTGCGCGATCATAACTGGCTTATCCGCCAGCTTTCCAGCTCTTACATTCTCTTCGGCCTCTGTCACAACCTGAGTCACTGCATTCACCATACTAAGCCCGCTCGGTTTTTGATACGGCAATGCGGTTGTCTTTCTTGCATCCTTCTTCATTAACCGGATATCGCCCTCAAGCTGAATCTGCATTGTGTCATATGGTTCCAGCGTGTCAATATAAAGATCAAACTCCTCGTCCTCTTGTGCGACCAAACGAGTCGATCCTCCGCATACTGCCGATTGACCCTTTTCAAGCGTAGTCTGCTCCATATCTGTCGCACCGCAAATGTATCGGTATAACGGGCGCTGCATTAAAATATGCAGCAGTTCACGCTGACCGTCTGCATTGGCATAGTCAAATGCTTTTACATTAGGATCTTCGATTTTGTGACCCATCAGCACAGAAATTGCAGCCCGAGAAGCATCAGTCGCAATCAGCTCCGTTGCAGCTTGATGCCGTAAAATGTAGGCTACTACTGTATTCTCGTACTCCACCCCTGCCTCTTTATCAATGGCCATCATTGCCTCGGCTTCAAAGAAAAAACCTTCTTCGACACCCACATCAATGCAAATATCCTTAAAAACGCGGTTCATTTCCTTTGCTGTACACCGTGTCAGCAGATTCGTACCTTGGCAAGCAAGCGGCATTTTGTCTATATCCAAGTCCGTATAGCCGTTTTCCTCCATGTACTCCTGCACCATACGCTTACGCTCTTCCAGCAGATCATAAAACTGCGGCAAAAGCGGCAAAAGTCTGTAACCGCTTGCGGTTTTACTGCCAGCTTTAACGGTTCTTGAGCTTTGCTCTTCTACTTCCCGTCGCTCTATGGAGTACAAATCATCTGCCATCTTACGGACATTTCCAAAGGACAAACCCGCAGCTTCTGATGTACGGCAGCCCAGCAAAAGCATGACCAGCAAAGCAATGCACTCTCCCTGCGTCGATTCCCGCTTTATCAACTCGTTATAAATTTTAATTTCTGCTTCAATCGTCAGCGATTTGGGCCGCCACTTGCAAAGTTCAGCTGCTTCGCGTACTGCCAACAACTGCTCCACAGTCAGCTGATTCAGGTCTGCCGGAATCACAAACGGCGCCAAGTCTCTGAACCGCATCGAGGAAAGTCCCGCTCGACATGCCTGCTCCACAAAGCTCACGAAAATACTCCGCGCTCTTTGATCCTGTGCATCACTGCCTTCAAAAATGTCAATTTTAGACGACCAAATCTGCTCCGCCGTTTCTTCTGTCAGCGAAGCATACTCAATGTCATTATAAATCTCAGCAATGTAATGGTAGAAAACACTATCATATGCCCTGCATGTGCTGTCAGCCCATTTGCGCGCATTCTGTATAGCCAAAATTACCCGCTCGTAAGCACCCCAAACGGTTAGTTTGCCATTTTTCGTTTTTTCGTTATATATTTTGCCCTTGCGTCTGCTGCGGCATGGCTTAGTTCGCTTTGTATTATAACTACCGGTTTCTTTTCGCTGAGTTGTGAAAAATGCCATTTATTTCACTCCTTATTCTGCTGCTTTATATTTATATAATAACATTTTAGCAAATAAATGTCATTATTGGTTAACTCAAATTTCATTATGCAACATAAGGACCTATTGCAAGATACAATAAGTCCTTATCTACAGGCATTAAAAAAGAGCCTTTCGGCTCACACATTACTATATTTTTTCAATTTTGACACCATGTTCAGTTTGAATTTTGACACTTGCCCCACGCTTCACCCGCAGATGTAGGTGCATGGCCACTTTCCATCTATCTTCCTTTTCCGTTAACAAATTATGGTATCTTCTAAGTTGTGCATCCAGTGTCATCAGCGCGATTCGAGCGCTGTAGTCCGCATACCATTCTTCGTATGTCTGCGCTGCTTTACATCCTAAGATTTTCTGAGTCTGGCCATCCGACATACCGCATACGGCGCGACAATAATGTTCAAAACTTGTGCGGATTACATCCGTTCGTGAAATTTTCGCATACTCCGGCACTACTTTTTGAAGCACCTCTTTTTCAAAAGCGCGCAGCTTCAAGACATCCCATCGGCGTCCGCCCTCACCTACAATCAGCGGAGCATCTACCTTTGCTCCTGCTTCCAATCGCGGCTTCAAAAGCACACTTAGCGCCGCCTGCGCTAAAGGGGTACACGGTATGCGCCGCAGCTTTCCGCTTTCACGCTCATATGGCTTCCACTCTGCAACTTTACCTCGATTTTGTACGGATTTTGCGCCAATTTCGATATATACCGCATCTTTATACCGCATTAAATTGTCAATATTTAATCCACATAGCTCTCCCGTCTTTACACCCGTGGTCAGATGAAGCAGTACGGTTGCATACCGTATATCGGTCTGCATCCCCTCTATGCATAAGGCCGTCAGCATCCGCATCTCTTCCAGACTAAGGGCACGTTGGTTAAGATTTTTGTCTGCCTTTTCTCCCTCACTGCGCACAGTAATCAGTACATTTTTCGCCGTATTTTCTTTAATTACTCCCCAGATTGCAGCTTCATCATACAATCGATTCAATGCACGCTTTAGTACATCGCCTTTCTCTTTATTCGCGGCTACTCCTTTTCCCGCGCGTAAAGTCATGGTCTCCATCTTTTCCTGTAGCTCAGGCAATGGTGGGAGAATTCTTACTACCTGCCGCACCAGCTCTCGATGCTCTTCATCACTCTTTCCGTATACGCGCTCTATGCTTTCTTCCGGCAGCACTAGCAACAGCAGCTCTGGTGTCGCTTCTTTCATCTGACCGGCTCGTAACCATCCGAGCACCTGTCCGCTATGCTTTCGTATAATGTTTTCCGCTGCTTTTATGACGGCCGCATCTTTTATACCTTTTGCTGTGATCAGTTTATTTACACCTTTATCGTGCAGTATACTCCCATCTGGCTGCCTCATACTGATGTAGCATCTATCCTGCCCTTTAGCTGTCATCTCCATTTCTGTCACACGGAATGGCACTCCATACACCTTCATATTAGGCGAATTTTTGCATTTTCTTCCCACGATTCCCACTCTTTTCGTATATACTCTCGAAAAATAGGTATAAAAAAAGACCAATAAGAAATTTACTTATTGGTCTTTCTCTTAACTTTTTTGATATACAAAAAGCTCCACTATCGCATCTTTTTGCGACAGCAGAGCTACTTTACCCACTTTTCGATACTATTATTATACACCCGTAAGATTCTCTTGACAATCCCTCTTTGGTTCCAAGTGATTCTACCTGTGTTCCACTTTGTTCTACTCTTATTCTGCCACCTTTATGCATACCAGTATCCCAAACCGATCCTAAAAACGATTAACTCCGAACCGCTTTGCAGCAAAACAATCCCGGAGCACAGACTCAACAAACTGTGCTCCGGGAGTTTGGCGTTTCTTTTGGTACGATATACCCATCATAACTTTCCATTATTTTTGATTCGTTATGGCATTGTGTGGTTACTGGTCAATCTGCACAAAAATCCGTAAAATGCCGCCTCATTATGGCCTGTTCAGAATGTCAAATTAGCAAATTCTTAGCACGGATAATGGCAGAAAGCCCCTTCGCCACAAGGAAAATTAGATAGGCATAGTCAAAATGCCTACGAAAAATGGGAGGCAAAATTATGAGTACATCGCAGGAGAAGAAGCTGCCGAGCAACAGAACCTACACCGTGGATGATATTGCAGCAATCCTCGGTATTGCAAAATCCACCGCATACCGCTTGGTGAACTCTGGAGAGTTTAAAACAATTCGCATCGGTTATGCGATCCGCATTTCCAGGAAGTCGTTTGAGGACTGGTTGGCTATGGAGGATTTAGAGGACAAAACTGAATAAAACCCATGGAGACACCGTAGGTTTAAAACCTACGGTGTCTTTTGCCCAAAATAGATGGATGGCATTTCAATATGTACTAGGCTGAAATCATTCGCTTTCAAGAAGTTCAATCTCATTAAACAAAGTGCCAATGTTGCTTGGTTGTAGAGCCCAACGATAAGCTGGATGAATCTCATATGAGTAGCCGAAATCAGCAAAGTCATTATAGATGTACTGATTTTCATCATAATACACTCGCAAAATTTCGTCACCAACAGTTTTTCTTGCTGTAATGAAATTGATCTTATACAGAAAAGCAGCTAAGCTTTGAGCTGTAACCTCTTTACCATCTTTAAACGTAAAATGGCTCATTGATAATATATCTTCCAGTTTTTTGATAAGCTGTTGGCGAGAAAAGAGACAAGGTGTCCCCGATGCCAGTTCTTTTTGTGACGGCTTCATTTTAAGCAACAATTCCTGTACTTGCGGCAACTCAGATTTATATTCTGTACTCGTATCTGTTAAACGATCATTTGAATAGTTTTTAAAAACGCTTTCAAGGTCGTTAGTTAAAATCAAACTATGCTTATTTGTATAAGCTTTTCTAGCAGCTAATGTGCACAGTTTAACCAAATCACGCGGTCGTTTTCTTATCAGAGACATAAGAACGCGGTACATAGGTGCATTTTCCCAGTGACCATTTCCCTGGAATCGTTCCTCGAACACGCTATTAAGATAATCTCCAATATCCCTTTGACGCTGGGTAAGCAAATGTTCCTCATTGATATTGCGTCCAAAGTAGGTTTCAATACGCTTAATCAGCATAACCAAAATTTCGTGGTTTGTCCAACTTTGCCATATTACGCTTCCATCAATTTTATCCGTTGTTTCATCAGAAGTTCGCACTGCATAGTACACATCGCTTCTTAATGCAATACGGAATTTTAGATTTCGAATATCACGACTCAAATCCCGCACGGCATTTAACATCGCAGACAAATTCTTCACATCATTTTTGGTGTTTTCCCAACCTCGATCTAAATCATCCAAGTAAATTGTAATTTGCTTTTCTTCAAAAAGTGAATTTTTAAACAAGGCTGTAAAATCAGAACTTGACAACTGTATTTTTTCTTTTTGAAAATCTTCAAGTTTTTTACCAAGTGCGTTTAACAGCAATTCATTAAAACGCCCTATCCAATCTTTAAAAGATGTGCTAGGAACTTTGTCAAGTAGAGATGTGTTAATTGAAAGTACTAGTTTGTTAAAAATTATTGAGGACAGTCCATTTTTCCAGGTTTCAATTTTTTCTAAAAAATTTGTGGAGGACACATCCAAATTAAAAATATCGTTTGGTTGGACAGATATAGGTATTTTCTCCTCATCGTTATCTTCTGATGATAAAACTTTCAGTAATGCAGACTTGCCAACTCCTTTGTGCCCAACCAGAATCAACAAAGGAATTTGGCTTTTCATGCTGTTGTAAATGCTGGTTTTTAAATAATACGCTTTTAGGCGTTCAATAGTCTCATCTTCTGCTGCTTCGTGTCCAAAAATTTCACGAATAGTATCTTCGGTGAATTCTAGTTTGGGTTGTGGATTGTAATATCCTAATTTCTGAAGTTGCTCTTCAGTAAAGTGGATGCCCATAAATATACCTCCTTGTATTTCAGCGTATTAGGTATCAATTTCTTTCGGCCTTTTAGGTATATACATGATTTTCTGTAAAACCACTATAGATGTAATATTTTATTATAAACTTGTATTTTAAGTATACCACTATCGGTTTTTTGTAGCAATAAGACGATATGAAATTTCCTTGCTATGTCACGCCACGGGGACATTTTTATGGTCAAAACTGTCCCGAAAGGAGTGGAAAATCCAATGATTTTTCTTCCGCAATCAACCGAGAGACCGTCGCTCATAGTTTTTCCCCTCCGAGGCATCTGTGCAGCATAGAGGCCGTCTTTTTCCTCAAAACGAACACTTTTTCAAACCGCCGAAGGGAGGTGATATGATGGCGGTATTTCGCATTGAGAAAACCCGTGACTACACTGTGATGTCCAACCACCACCTGCGAAACGCAGGGCTGTCCCTGAAATCTAAAGGGCTGCTCTCCATGATGCTGTCCTTGCCGGAGGACTGGAACTACACCACCAGAGGCCTGGCCAAAATCTGCAAGGAGGGCACAGACAGCATTGGCTCCGCCCTGAAGGAGCTGGAACGGGCCGGGTACATAGTCCGCAATCGCCTGCGTGACAGCAAGGGCAAAATCGTGGATGTGGAGTATGTCATCTACGAGACGCCCCATCCCCCGAACACGGGCCAGCCGTGTGAGGACGAGCCGGATGCGGCTTGTCCAGATACGGAAAACCCGGATATGGATAACCCATGTCTGGAAAACCGGCCGCAATTAAATAAAGAGAAAAGAAATCCTGAAAAACAAAATACTGATTCATCAAGTACGGAAGGATCAAATCCTATCCAATCAAGCCCCACCCCCCCAGCAGGAGCCAACAGGACCGGACGGGACGGGATGCAGGAGCGAGAGAGTTATCGGGAACTGCTTTTGGAGAATATCGAGTATGACTATCTATGCCGGGATGATCGGCGGGATCGGGATATGCTGGATGAGTGGGTTGAGCGCATGGTGTATACCGTCTGTTCCCAGAAGGAGATGTTCCGCATTTCCGGGGACGACTATCCGGCGGAGGTGGTGAAATCCCGGTTCCTGAAGCTGAACAGTTCCCACATCGAGTATGTGCTGGACCGTATGCGAGAGAACACCACCTATGTCCGCAACATCAAGAAATATCTGCTGGCTGCCCTGTATAACGCCCCGGCCACCATCGACAGCTACTACGCTTCCCTGGTGAACCACGACCTGTACGGCAGCGGAGAAAGGAGATGATGACTTATGCAGGAAGAAGTCACCCAGCGCACCGTTGCCCTCTGTGTGGAGGCTACCAAGCTCTCCGCCGGGATGCTGCAACAGACCATGAAAAAAGGGCTGGACGAGATGCAGAAAGGAGTGACCGGCCACAAGGCCAAGCTGCACCACGGCAAGCAGACCCTCCGGCAGCTTATGAAGCACAACACCAGCGTTTCCAACATCGAGATCACCGATCAGAACATCCGTGCCTTTTCCGCCACCGCCAAGAAGTACGGCATTGACTTTGCGCTGAAAAAGGACACCAGCGGCGAGATTCCCCGCTATCTGGTGTTCTTTAAGGGCCGGGATGCCGACGTCATCACGGCGGCCTTCTGGGAGTTCTCCGCAATTAACCTGGAGAAAGAGAAAAAGCCCTCTATCCGCAAGGAGCTGGAGCAGGCGAAGCAGCAGGCCAAAGCCCAGCACCGCCAGCGGGAGAAGGTCAAGACCAAAGACCGGGGTGTGGAATTATGACGGTTGACTGGAAAAAGAAACTGCTTCCCAACATCCCGTATCTGCTGTTCGTGTATCTCTTTGATAAGCTCTGTCAGGCAGTGCGCCTTGCGACCGGCCTTGACGCCTCTGAAAAGTTCCTGCATTTGAGCCAGGACTTTACGGAGGCGTTTTCTTATGCGGCGCCCAGCCTGCATCCGCTGGACCTGCTGTGCCGTGCGTGCTCGAGCCGTGCTGCTGCCATGATCGCATTCGCGCCACCTATGCATACAGTGTACAGTTCTCCGCCTGTCAATAATCGCTAGTGCTTTTGCCATTGCTGTCACCATCACTGGCATCACCAACCGACAGACGCTACCTCACCGTGTCGGCATAAGGTTCAGAGCAAGCACCTCGCCGTAGATGACAGTCATTGTCTTTGACGTTACCTCACTGCTGCCATTGAAATCGAAAGTTATGCAGGTGTTGATGCATTCCCCGCTTAATAAGCATTGCTTTTATATCTCCTTGACGTTTTTCGCCTGCTGCTCAAAGTATACTCAGAATTTTGATACCACTACCTTTCCATACGACTTTTCACTTTTGAAGTCGCCTACCCGGAGGTTTTCTAAGTGCTCTGAAAATATAAAAAACCGCTGATTTCTTACGAAATCAGCGGTTAAACATGGTTGCGGGGACAGGACTTGAACCTGCGGCCTCCGGGTTATGAGCCCGACGAGCTACCAACTGCTCTACCCCGCGATATAGATTTTATCGCAGCTCTCTTTCAGAGTGCTTATATACTATACCATAGGATAGCACAGTTGTCAAGCATAATTTTCAATTTTCTATTCGACAAATTCAGTCTTTTATCTCGCTGTCCTCTGCGGGCAGCAGATCTGGCAGTTCAAACCAGAAGCAGATACCGCCTTCGATGTTCTCCGCGCCGCAAGCGCCGTGCAGCGTATCCGCGATGGCGCGGACAAGCGACAGACCGATGCCGGTGCCGCCGGCCTCTCGGGTGCGGGCACGGTCGGTGCGGTAGAATTTCTCCCAGATTTTCGGCAGCTCCTCCTCCGGCAGACCTTCACCTTCATTGAACACGGACAGGCGCACGCTGTTTCCGGTTCTTGCCGCCGAAATCTCAATGTGCTTGCCCTCGGGCGTGTAGCGGATGGCGTTGGACAGGTAATTCATCAGCACCTGATCGAGCAGATCACCGTCCGTGCGGACCGTAATATGCGTGTTCTCATATTCCACGGTCAAACCTCGGTTTTCACACAAAACAGCGATTTTGCGCACCGCTTCCGCACAAAGTGCATGCAGATCAATATCCTCGTCGAACGTCTGCTCTGCACCAAGCTCCAGCCGCGACAGACTGAGCAGCTGCATGACCAGCTTGTTCATGTGGTCGGCCTCATCGGCGATGGTGTCGCAGTAGAACTTTCGGTCCTCGGGGTCATCGGCCACGCCAGCCGTCAGGCCCGCGGCATAGCCCTGAATAAGCGCGATCGGCGTTTTCAGCTCATGCGACACGTTCACTATGAACTCCTGCCGCATAGTGTCGATGCGCTCCTTCTCCTCGATCTCCTGTGCCAG
>ENA-OQKP01001050-OQKP01001050.1-human-gut-metagenome-genome-assembly--contig:-NODE-1050-length-15429-cov-2.861521_pt1 | contig 15429 bp, 20 predicted proteins | sample MGYA00242780_ERZ504802 | MGnify/ENA primary metagenome ERZ504802 (study PRJEB26092, sample SAMD00036406) | human gut metagenome | host: Homo sapiens | study: EMG produced TPA metagenomics assembly of... | reverse complement strand
AAAGAAAATAAGAATACCAAAGTATAAGGAAGGATAATTACCTTGAAAAAATTAGCAATCACTAAAAACAAACCACTTTGCAAACGCCTGTTGATCACTGTTGGTTTGTTGCTCTTATGCAGAATACTGGCAGCAATCCCAACCCCAGGTGTAAATACTGCCTACTTTAAGACCTTATTAGACCTGTATTCCTCCCTCGGGTTTGTCAATGTATTGACCGGAAACGGACTGCAGACAATGTCTTTGATGACATTAAGCATCACCCCTTATATCACTGCATCCATTAATATCCAGCTTCTGGGACTGGTATTTAAACGAATTGAAGAATTATCCCAGAGCAGCATGAAAGATGACAAAAAAAGATTGAAACAGCAACTTATGTAATGGGCGGCGTAATTGCTTTTGTTGAAGCTGTTATGATGGCATGGGGATATGGCGCCCAGGGGCTTCTGACAAAATACACCTGGTATTGGGTTCTGATCGTATCGATTACCTGGACAGTATTTGCCGTATTTGCATCTTTAATCGGTAAGCTTATCACTGAAAAAGGAATTGGAAACGGCGTATCGCTGATCCTTTTAACTAACATTTTAGTTTCTTATCCATCTGACGTAACAACACTGGCAAATGTTTTTATCGTTGGAAAAAAACTATCATTCCAAATTTTTGCTTCAGTGATCCTGATAGCAGTCATTACTGCACTGTTCATATTTACCTATGTATTGCAAGACTCCGAAAAAGAAATTCAAGTCAATTATACTGGAAAGGGAAGTTCCTTTCATCCCGGCAAGACCACTTCCAGTATCCCGATCAAGCTTTGCCCGGGAGGTGTCGTTCCCATCATCTTCGCGTCCACCTTACTGACTTTGCCTGTTCTTATTGCAACTGCATTCGGTGGAAAAGAAAATACTTTCCTTAAGATTATGGATTCCTCCTTCTGGTTTGATTACAAACATCCACAGTACACATTAGGATACCTGATATACATTTTAATGATCTTTGGTTTTTCCTATTATTATACGAACATCACAGTTAACCCGACAGAGATTGCGAACCGGATCAAAAAAGCAGGCGGGAACATTTCTGGAATCCGGCCGGGGAAATCAACAGCAGATTATATAAGATCCCGCATGAAATACACGATTGCAATCGGTGCTGTAGCACTGATCATCATTGCAACAGTTCCGGCACTTTTAACTGGCATCTGGCATGTAAATGGCATCAGTTTTCTTGGGACTTCAATCATCATTACAGTTGGAGTCATCCTGGATACTAAAAAACAGATCCAGACAGAGGCCTTGCAGACAAATTATACAGAGAAAATAAAAAAAGGAGGTCTTTTCGGTGCTTAAAAATATCAGAAAAGAATTCAAATGTATCAAATTCCCTTCTAAAGGAGAAACCTTAAAAAACACAGCCTCTATTATCGGTATTTCTATCATTGCTTCTTCTATACTGGCATTATTAAATGCCGGTGTGACAGAATTGGTTCATCTTGTTTTATAACACAAAAAGACAGCTGCATGACGGCTGTCTTTTTTTTGAACATATTAAAATTGAGAAAATTTACCATTCTATTTATATAAGACTAAATATACGACGGATTGGAGGATAAAACATAAAAAGCCGTACTAGTCTCATTAATAATGAACAGGAGGATAACCATTTGAGAGCAAAAGAAAGAAATACAAGAAAGAATACGGCTCCTATATTGGAACCATCATTCCTCAATGAAGATTTCTATATTGAGGATTACAGAGAAGGACAATTGCAACAGGTCATTGAGGCAGTTAGTGATGCTACCCACTTCCTAGTTGTCGATCCAAGTCAATTTAAGATTTTTTCCATGATTGATGGAAGCAAAGACGATTCTATGAAAATGTTAGTCCTTGACCCTGACTACGCAAGTGTGAACATGCTTATCCCAGACGGGAACAAAAAAGGATATTTTCGAAGAGAAAACGGAAATATCGGGAATTGTAAGATTCAATCCCTGACACAAATGGGAATGACCACGGAACAAATCCAGGAAATAAAATCTAATGGCTTTTTTCTTCAGTATCGTGGAGAGAAAAGTACATTAACTTTAATTCCATCAAAAGCATTTCTTGCCACATTATGCAGGCAGCTTGGTATCGGTAAGTTAAATTCCGGTCCTGATGGAGTGCGTGATATTTATCTGGCATCCCGTCTGCGCTGCGCTGAAGAATTTGCCATTATTTATCGTAAAACTGCAAATGGATACGGTAAAGTTTTTGGATGCTTTTCACCTAAATTTGCATACATGCCACAGACGGTTGCTTTTGATTTTATGGATGCCCTTTCTAAATTAAGTGGAAATGAATCCTATGTCACGATCCGCCAGTGGAAGATTACCCATTTTTATACATCCATCTATTTTACCATGGATGAACTGGTCGAAGTCATTGGTGGTGTAAAAATAACACCTGGAGTATGCCTGACGTTATCAGATGTCGGTGATGCTTCGTACAGTCTGGAAAGTACTCTGTATCTAAATGGAGGAGTTGTCCTTTTTGATGACAAGATATCCAGGCGTCACACTGGAACCGTTGATGCGACAGAAATGGTAGATGAGTATAGCAGTAAATTCCAAAAACTTCATGACATCATGATCCAGCTTCACGAAAGTCTGGATATTAACATCCCTAATAAAGCAAAATCGGCAGCTGACCTTTTAAAGAAGATCAAATTCAATACTTCTTTCGGCATCCGTAATGCGATTGCCTATAAAGACGAGTATCTTACAAAAAGCCAGAAATCATGTACCGGTTTTGATCTGTACATGGAAATCTTAAAAATTCCAGGCATTGTTCATGGCATTCATAGAAAAGAACTGGAAGATCAAGTTTCCAGATCTATCGGCAGAGTCTTTGATGTAAATTTAAAGGGGGTGCAGGAATGATCATCAGTAGAACTACATCCGGTCAAATTGTCAGTGGCACTGTCCTAAAATGGAAACCTGGCAGCGGATCTGCAGCAGACCGTCTTACTATTTTAACCATTGATGGCGGAGATCGAGAAATCAAAGTTTTATGCTGGAACCCAGGCACTGAATACGGAAGACCATTGTCTGATCAGGCAAGAAAATTGATGCCTGGGGCAAAAATTTCTGTCCTTGCCGAATTTGATGTTGGTGATGAAAATAAATGCACTGCTTATGACATCAAGACCTCCGGCATTTATGAGGTGAATGAGTACGGGAGGGGAGCCGTCAAAATTATTCAAGGGAAAGTCCGTGAAATGACTAAAACGGAAAAGGCGGTATTAGCATATATCCCATCATTCCAGTCTGTAGCAGGAACTTTCCAAATGATCTGGAATTGTATCTTTTCCCCTGAAAATAGCGAAGGATACCAGTATATCAGAAAGAACCAAACATTATTTGTTTATTTTTCTGATATGGAAGAGATAAAGCATGTGCAAGGCATGCGTTTTATGCTTGGACACAACATAATTGCGGCTTCGTAAAAAAAGAAAGGGCTGATATACCAATGGTGTACAGCTCTTTTTCTTGTCCAGGATTTCACTGCAAGAAATGCTTTTTTCCATACTATAGATAGAATTAATATTTTCAAAAAGGAGGACTTTTATGTATTACGCAAGAAATACAAGAACGCATCGAAACTGCATGCAGTTAATCGAAGGGAAAGAAGACCGTATCTTTATCGTGTTTGATACGGAAACGACTGGGCTGGATCCGCAAAAAGATTATATTGTTGAGCTTGCTGCTTTAAAATATCAAATAAAAGAACAAAAGCCGGTACTGCTGGAACAATTGAATCTATATATCCGTCCGCCGTTTGCTATGGACGACAAAATAATAGAGATACACCACATCACAAATGAGTTCCTTTCCAATTATCCGGAAGAATCCATGCAATTTCCTGATATACGGGAATTCTTTGGAACACGTCCGATCCTATTAGGGTATAACGTAGAATTTGATGTAGAAATGCTTAATACTCTATACGCAAGGCAAGGTCAGGATCTGTTCCCGGAAGTCGTAATTGACATCCGCGAAATGGGATATGACCTTCTGCATGACAAAGATTTTAAAGATCATAAACTTGGGACTTTAGTAAGTGTTCTTGGACTCGATACGGATTTGAACTTTCACAATGCCTTAGACGACGCAATCGCATCATTCCGTCTACTCATGTATTGTTACAATGAATACAAAAAAATCCCACTGAAATCAAATTTGGAACAGGTATATGTCAATACTATGTATTATTGGAAAGGTTACAGAAAGGAGCAGGCCGGAATCTATTTAAAAACAAACCTTGGGAAAATGTATTACAGCACATACCTAAAACAATGGTGTTCCTCTGAAATAGATCTTTCCATCATTGATATTGATACTCTAGAAAAAGGGATTATTTTTAAGACACAGATCCCTATGAAAGAACTGGGAAAAATGACAGAAAAGAAATTTAAGGAACTGAAAATCTCCTGTATGCAAAGGGGCGTTTACTTGTGATGGAATACATATGTCTAATTGTTTTATTCCTGGCGTCTGTCTATGATATCCGTACTATGGAAGTACCGCTGCCACTTACACTTGGCGGTCCGGCTGTTGCAACTGTTCTTCTTGTAAGCCGTTTTTTTTGCGGGGATATTAATTCCTGGCAGCTCGGATCCTGTTTGTTGGGCGGGATCCTGTTATTTGGGATGTCCTTTATCGGGGTAAGATTTTGGGATTTTGGAGGTGCAGATGCCCTACTGAATGGGCTGGTCGAGCTGACTCAGGGGATTTGGGGCTTATATACTGTGATGGTTTCCTTTCTCTTAGTCATTCCATATACTTTTTACATGAAAATAAGGAACAAGGAACACGCTTACCCATTCGTTCCTTACATTTTTGTGGCATATGCTATTACTATGTTAATTCCAAAATTTATTTGATTCGTCAGGAGGTTTTTTTATGAAATATTTAGAAAGCATGAAGCAATTAAGATCTTTTACAGCACAGACTGGACCGAAGGTCATTCTGCCATTAGAGGCGGTATCAGTAAAGGGCAGCAGGGCAATTTACTGTCCTTACTGCGGGTACATGTTCACAGATACTCCTGTAAGCAAATACGGAATCTATCGCTGCAGATCCTGCCATGGAGATTTTTATCTTTACAGCCGGAATGCATCAGATAAGAAAAGAAGAGGTGTACTAGTATGAAACGGGTATTGGATGCATGCTGCGGAAGCCGTATGTTTTACTTCGACAAAGCTGATCCGGAAGTGCTTTTTGCAGATAACCGTGAGCTTGAGACAACACTTTGCGATGGACGGACCCTTCTTGTAAAACCGGACATTCATATGGATTTTCGTAATATGCCATACCCAGACAATACCTTTAAGGTTGTCGTTTTTGATCCTCCGCATCTCCTGCATGCCGGGACAAAATCATGGCTTGCACAAAAATACGGGATTCTCCCCAAAGAATGGAAAACGTACCTCAAAGCCGGATTTCTGGAATGCATGAGAGTGTTAGAAAAAGATGGATTACTTGTGTTCAAGTGGAATGAGGACCAAATTCGTTTTTCAGAAATATTAAAAGTGTTTGGACAGAAGCCTTTGCTGGGTGATCAGAGAGGAAAAACAAGATGGGTCATTTTTTTGAAATAATATCATTTTGGTTGTTCAAACCTTACGAAATTTTCTCTGATTTCCCATACTATAAGTGAAGAAAGTTTTTGAAAGGAGTATTTACTATGAGTATTGCAAGAGTACATATCCGGGACGACCAATGGATCAAATCTGAAAGTGATGTTCTTCCGGAAGATAAACAGCTGTGTATTGTAATCTTTGCAAGCGGTTCAAAAGTCCCACATATCGTTCAATATCGTTCTCCAGATCATTTCTGTAATTGTTATCAGGATGGATATTTTTTGGATATAGAAGATGGATTTAATAAGGAAGATAGAGGGGAATCCTTAGATAACTGGATCCCAGGTTTTTCCTCTACTAGAGTCATTAAAATCTGGAGACCACTGTGCCTTCCAAAAGATGATAATGAACGCATTCAAATGAAAATTGAAAAATGGCTCATGTAACCAAAACAAAGTGAGGAGTGATACCGTTGAGGAAAAATATAGCAATCATACAAAGTCCTAAGCTGTCAAAAGCAGGAGATATCCGATACATTGTAATTAATGCAAATACTGGTGAAACACTGGATGATGCTCAGGGATACGGATATAAGTCTGAGTTAAACGCAAAACGAGCCTGGGAATACAAAAATCCTGAGTCTCCTGCATCACCTAAAAGAATAACAAAACAAAAGAAAACAACCGCCATTCCCAAATCTGCTCCTTATGCTTTTACAGACGGATCTTTTAACCCGTATACAAAAGTCTATGGCTATGGCGGATTCCTCTGCGTAAATAACATTGAATATGTACTGCAGGGCAAAGGAAATGATCTTGAAATGGCTTCCATGCGGAACGTTGCCGGTGAAATTCTTGGAGCCATGGCAGCCGTAGAAAAAGCAGAGGAATTAGGGCTTTCCCAGCTAATCATTTATTATGACTATTCCGGAATAGAAGCCTGGGCTACCGGGGAATGGCAGGCAAAAAAATTCGGAACAAAAGCATATCGTGACTTTATGCAGACCAGTCAGGTTCAAGTTTATTTTGTTAAAGTCAAAGGACATTCAGGGATACCTGGGAATGAACGTGCGGACCGGTTAGCAAAGGAAATTGTTGGAATCTAAGAGGAGAATGACCATGAAAATAGAACTTATCAAGCTTCGATTTAATCAAACTTTTTCGTATAAATACAAATCTTTTACATATTGCTGTAATGCGCTTAAAGATAATCCTTGTATTCTTTTTACAAATGAAGATGTTATGTCTGATCCTTCCTATAGCATCTCTGATCAGGATAATAGTCTGCCAAGATTCTGTATGACCCGGACTCTGTCCTTCCGGGATTGGGAAGACGAATGGGAAGAAACTGAAAATATTCCCATCAGGTTCTGTCCTCATTGCGGGGAAGAAATACAAATTCATGTATCAGAAGAACAAGATTTATCGGGAAAATATCAGGAATTGTCAAAAGAAAGAGCAGAACTCTGGAAGCAGTGCCAAAAAACTGACAGTAAGAAAAAAGAAGCGCAATTACAAGACCAGGTACATGAATTGGATCGAAAGATCAATCAGTTTTGGGACCTTAGCGATATCGAGGATTTGAGCTATGCAAATTAAGTACACTAAAATAATACTGGATAATCAGGAAGCTTACAAATATCAACCAATCAAATACTGCTGCCATAAAATGTGGAAAGAACTTAAGAATACTGAAAACGGGATATTTTATCTCGGAATCCCATCAATGGAATCTAATATCAACAGTCAAGAATCATCTATTCCAGGAATTTTAATTCGGGAAAAAGATACCGAAGAGCAAATATATTATTGTCCTTATTGTGGAAAGAAAATACAGACTTCAGTCATAAAAGAAGTAGATTTATCCAAGAGTTATCGTAATTTATTCCGGTTAAAAAAACGTGCTGCAAAAAGAACTGATAACATTAACGAACAATATGATATAAAGGAATATATAAACAGAATTCTAGAATCCATGATCTTCTTAGAAGAAATGAACAATTACACAGAACAGATTGAACAGCTGAAAGAAGAAACAAAAAAACTACAGAAACTATACAGACAAACAACTGAAGAGACTCCATCATACCTGGAATTCCTTTCCGATGTAATCCGTGCAAATAAAATTTTGATCCATTATTTAACAATTGTTGATCTGCCTGCCAGCTAGAAAGAAAGGAGCCAATATCCATGCAAAGCATTACAAAAGATGGTGTTGTTCATTACATTACAAAATTAGAAGATTTTCAGGAATTAATGCCATATGAAGTATACGAGGGGATGTCCTCTTTCCTTCGTTCTCAACTCAATACTATGGAAGAAGAATATGAAGATTCCCTGTCGGCTGTTCGTTCGGACTTAAATTTATTGGATGAAAAATATGACGAATTGGAAGCGGAAAAGGATAATTTGGAAGTGAAGTTGGTAGAGACCTTGGAGCAATTAGAAGAATACAAAGATCAATTCGGGGAGCTGTAATATTGCGAGGAGCGTCTGGTTTTTGCGGTAAAAAATCGAAATTATCGTTAACAAAAAAATTTGATCTTGTATAAGCTGTGGAAACAATTAAATGAAGACAGTCCATATAAAGAGCATATCTCTGACGCATTAAGGGCCAATAAAATCTTTCTTCATTATATGAAAATGCTTAACAAAAATTTGTGATGAAAATTAACATTTAAGAAGCGTAATTGTTGCGCTTCTTTTTTTTGCGTATTTTTACATACTACTAATAAGAGGCATCTTACACTTCTTGATGAATATTTTTATCAATTTAACGCCATAAATATTATGGAAAAAGGAGGTATATAAAATGGAAGATATTAAAAAAGGCATCTTAATGCAATTATTAAATCAAAATTTATTAAATTATGGATATATTTCAAAAGAAGAATACGACAAAATGGAAATGGAAATTAGTAGCAAATATATAAATAAAGTTGAATTAGCACAAGCATCTGGACTATAATGTGTGTGACACATATATAGTCTCCTGAACAGGAGGAATATATGGATGGATATTTATGCTGCAAGACGAGAGTTAAAATCAGGATTAAAGAAAATCCAAGACTTACATCTACGTGTTGTACACTATGATCGCGTAAGTACAGAAAAGGAAGAGCAAAAGTCTTCTATTGTCAATCAAAATTATTATAGTGAAGAATTAATTCGAAGTGTTCCTAATTGGACTTATGCTGGAAGGTATGTGGATGAAGCAACCACAGGATTATCAGTTCAAAAGCGTAAAGGATTTTCCGCAATGATGGAAGATGCCAAACGCGGAAAATTTGATTTAATTATTACAAAAGAAGTTCCTAGATTTGCTAGAAATACATTAGATAGTATACAGTGGTCTAGGCGATTACTAGAGTATGGTGTAGCAGTATGGTTCATTAACAATAATATCAATACTTTAGAAGAAGATTCTGAATTCATGTTGACATTTATGTCTGGAATGGCTCAAGAAGAATCCAGAAAAATTTCTGAACGAGTAAAATTTGGACAATCTCAATCCATCAGAAGAGGACATGTTATGGGTGCAAATAACATGTATGGTTATATAAAAGAAAACTGTTCCTTATCTATAGATGAATCAACTGCTGAAATGGTTAGATACATTTTTTCACGTTACGCATCAGGTGAAGTCGGGACATACAAAATTGGGAAAGAATTGTATGAAAAAGGCTTCACAAATCGATATGGAAAAACTATTAGTTCACGTACAATCCAAAACATTATTCAAAATCCTAAATATAAAGGCTATTATTGTGGTGGAAAAGTTGTTGTAGAAGATATGCTCACAAAAAAGCAACGCTTCATACCAAAAGAAAATTGGCTTTGTTATAAAGATGACGGAACTACTGTTCCAGCTATTGTTTCTGAAGAATTATGGAATAAAGCAAACGAAATTCTTAAAAAACGTTCAGCCGATGTAAAAAGCAAAAACAGATCCACTCAAAAAATAAATTTATTTACTGGAAAAATCATATGCGAAAATGATGGAGCATCTTATTGGCTATTGACTAATAAAAATCGCGCTCCTTATTGGGGGTGTTCGGTAAAAAAAGTTCAAGGAAAAGAAAAATGTGATTCACTTCCAATCAAAGAAGAAGAATTAATTCATATAATAAAAGAGATTATCCATGAAGATTTAGGAAACCTCAATTCGGTTGTTGATCAATATTTTAGTGATTTTAAATCATTAATTTCTAATACAGATTCAAAAAATGAAATCATTCGATTAGAAAATGAGATCAAAAAAATTCATACCAAACAAGACCGTTTACTTGAACACAACTTAAATGGATATTTAGATAATGAAGAATATTACTCACGCGATAGGATTTTAAGAGATCAAAAAAAAGAACTCGAAGCAGAATTAAAAAAAATAAAAGTCGAAACATCAGATTATCATATTAACGAAATTGAGTGTAAAGTAAAAAAACATCTCAATGATATATGCACAATAACCGATTCAACAATTACAAAAAAAACAATTGATATTCTATTTGATAAGATTTATGCAAAAAAAACTAGCGAAAGAAGCATGACTTTAACTTTTAAATTAAACATTGGATACGACATACAGAAAGAATACATTACACCTAAAAACAATAAGATGCGTTGTGATACTATGGTAAAAAAGATGATTGAACAGCAGGAAAAACAGATGGCCGGTAAATAATATTTAGCGGTAACAGAACAAAGATGAAATGGGGATATGACAAGAAAAAGTTGTATCCCTAATTTCATGGAGTCAGTGTCAGAATTTTGCATAGAATACAGTACATCGGGGAATCGGATTGACATTTCCATGGGACAAATTTATAATGAACGAGAAACTAAGAAAAATTTACGAAAAATGTAGATAAAAATAGATGAAATAGTATAAAAAAGAACTGATAAAGATAAAGATAAAGAGGAATGTGATATGAGAGTAATTGCAGGAACAGCTAGACGTCTGCAGCTTAAGACACTGGATGGAATGGATACAAGACCTACAACAGACCGGATAAAAGAAACATTGTTTAATATGATTTCGGCAGAACTCTATGATAGTAATTTCCTGGATCTCTTTTCCGGAAGCGGCGGGATTGGGATTGAGGCGCTGAGCCGCGGGGCGGCAAATGCGGTATTCGTAGAGAAGAATCCAAAAGCTATGAAGTGCATACAGGAGAATCTGGAATCTACTAAATTAAAAGACCGGGCAAAGACGATGCAGATGGACGTATTTGCGGCGCTTTCGAGGCTGAATGGTGAGTGGAAGTTTGAATATATATTTATGGATCCACCGTATAATCACGAATGGGAAAAGCAAGTGCTGGAATTTCTCGCTGATACGACTTTGCTGGCGGATGACGGAATTATTATCGTGGAAGCATCGAAGGAGACAGATCTGTCTTATGCAGAAGAACTGGGCTATTCCATAATAAAAGAAAAGATGTATAAGACAAATAAACACATTTTCCTGGAGAAAGAATAAGGAGCAGTTATGAAGAGAGCAATTTATCCTGGAAGTTTTGATCCGGTTACATATGGACATTTGGATATTATCAGAAGATCCGCACCGCTTGTGGACGAGCTGGTCATCGGAGTATTGAATAATAATGCAAAAACCCCGTTGTTTTCCGTAGAAGAACGTGTTAAAATGTTAAATGAGGTAACACGGGATATGACAAACGTAATCGTAGTCCCATTTGATGGGCTACTGGTAGAATTTGCAAAAAAGATGGATGCCTGTATGATAGTTCGAGGACTCAGGGCAATCACAGATTTTGAATATGAGCTTCAGATGGCTCAGACGAACCATAAACTGGAGCCAAGTGTTGAGACAGTTTTTTTAACGACAAGCCTGGAGTATTCTTATCTGAGCTCTACCATAGTAAAAGAAGTAGCTTTCTATCATGGAGATATTTCAAAGTTTGTTCCCGATGTTGTGCGAGAAAGAATAAGGGAGAAAATGAATCAAAAAGGAGAGTGTAGATAATGAGCAGCCGTATTGAGCAGATCATTGAAGAAATCGAGGAATATATTGACAGTTGTAAGTTTCAGCCACTGTCTACATCAAAAATTATTGTAAATAAAGATCAGATGGACGAGCTCCTTCGTGAGCTTCGTATGAAGACGCCAGATGAGATCAAGCGTTATCAGAAGATTATTGCAAATAAAGATGCAATCCTTGCTGATGCACAGGCAAAAGCGGACAGCATGCTGGAGGAAGCACAGATTCATACGAATGAACTGGTGAGCGAGCATGAAATTATGCAGCAGGCATACGCACAGGCGAATGAGATTGTAACTGCTGCCACAGAGCAGGCACAGGAGATTCTTGATAATGCAACAAGCGATGCGAATGAAATCCGTATCGGAGCTATGCGTTATGCAGATAATCTGATGGCGAATGCAGAAGGAATCATCGGACATACACTGGACAGTTATACAACCAAGTATGATAGTCTTGTGAATTCTCTTCAGGAGTGCTATGACATGGTTCGTAATAACCGTGCGGAGCTGGATATTCCGGATCAGCCGGTAGCAGCACAGAATGAAGATCAGGGATATGAGCAGGAAGAAGAACCAGCAGAGGATGCATTCCCGGATTTTGACCTGGACAGTGAAGAGTAGATTCTTTATCCTGTACGAAGATTTGTTTACAGATTCTCAATTAAGAGTCAGGAATTGCTACAGATGTGAGTGCAAACACAGTTTTTAGGTTGAACGTATATAAAGATAAGCAAACAGACTGGTCACCAGAGCGGTGACCAGTTTTTTTCTTGCATAGGAGATGAGAGAAAGTCCGCTTCCATTTATCATGCTGCCTGTCTGAAAAAGTGCACACCAGCCGCCGAAAGCAGTGTGTCCCATACAGAGGCTATAATAGATAGGAAAAGACAGAGGGATGGTCTGGGCGGTTATTGTTTTGTTTAAGAGAGCGCAGCCGTTAGTTAGTTCTAAAGATGGCAGAAGAAATAACTGATAAAACGGGTGTGAAATCGAGAGCTTTTGGAGTAAATTTAAAATGACGGAAAAAAGGATAATATATCCGCCGATTTTAACGATAGCCTCAGAACTATCCATAAGACAGAAATCGAGAGAACATGAAGGAATTTTTGAAATAGTAAATGGAGATGTCATGTCTGTAGTGTTCGCTGATGCGAAATGATTCTTTGTGCGAAAGAAAAATGTTAATAGAATAGGCGTTCCGTATAAGATCAGCACAGATGGGAAAATGAGTCTGGGGTTCTGAAAATATCCGAGAACAATATAATGGATGAGAAATGCAGGGCTTGTATTATTGCAAAATGACAGTAGATAAGAAGCTTCTGCTTTTGAAATCTGCCTTGCATGAAAGAGATCGGCGGTAATCTTTGCCCCCATAGGATAACCACACAGGAATCCTACAATAAAAGCGAAGGAACCTTGGGCGGAAATGCCGAACAGACGGCTTATCACAGGAGCAAGGAGTTTGTTTAAAAGTGAACAGGCACAGGAGTCAAGAAGCAGGCGCGAAATGAGAAGAAATGGAAAAAGCGTTGGCAAAACAGTAAGGAACCAAAGTAGAAGTCCGGATTTTGCGCCTTCAAATACTTCAGAAGGAAATAAAAGCATCACAAAAAAGCATAGGATCAGAAAAAACTGAAAAAAATGATTTTTCATGGAACAAGCCTCCTGCTGAGCAAAATCTTAAAACTTAATTAACCATATGGAAATATTTGATTTTTTATGACAAATGATACATAATAGAGAAAGAAATTCGTGGTTGCGCAGATATGGGGTGACCACAAAAATTATTTCAAAGAGAGGGTTATAAACATGGTATTAGAAAATTTAGAACCAAAAGAAGTATTTCGATTTTTCGAGGAAATCTGCCAGGTACCTCATGGTACATTCGATACAAAGCGAATCAGTGATTACTGCGTAGCATTTGCAAAAGAAAGAGGACTTGCATGCATCCAGGATGAGACGAATAACATTATCATTTCCAAACCGGGAACAGTGGGATATGAGAACAGTGAACCGGTCATTATTCAGGGACATATGGATATGGTATGCGAGAAACGTCCGGAATCAAATCATGATTTTAAGAAAGATCCGCTTGAACTGTATGTAGAAGATGGATATGTAAAAGCAAAAGACACTACACTTGGCGGTGATGACGGTATTGCAGTTGCTATGGCACTGGCGATTTTGGACAGCAAGGATATTCCGCATCCACCAATTGAGGCTGTGTTTACGGTAGATGAAGAGATTGGAATGGGTGGAGCAGAGAATATTGACTTGTCCGTACTTAAAGGAAAGAAGCTTATTAATATTGACTCTGAAGAAGAGGGAATCCTGACAGTTGGCTGTGCAGGCGGATTCGGATATAATACTGAGATTCCAGTCACACGCGAGAACGCAGAAGGAGAGAAAATCAGTATCCGTATCCACGGACTTCTTGGAGGACATTCCGGAGCAGAGATTCACAAACAGCGTGGAAATGGACATAAAATGATGGGAAGACTTCTGAATCACGTATCTTCGGAGACTGACATCCGCCTGATCAGCATTGCAGGAGGAACAAAGAACAATGTCATTTCAAGTGAGTGTAAGGCAGAGATCCTTGTGGCGAAAGAAGATGCTGATAAAGTAAAAGCTTCTGTTGCAGAGTTAAAAGCAACATGGGACAAGGAGTTTCTTGGAAAAGAACCGGGACTTACTGTGGATGTAGAAGAAGAAAGTGTATCTGGTGTGGCAGTTATGAACGCGGAGAGTACAAAACGTGTAATCACATATTTTATCATCTGCCCGAACGGAGTACAGTGCTATGACCGTGAACTGGAAGGGCTGGTTGAAACTTCCCTGAATCTTGGTATTGTAGAAACGACTAAGGACGCTGTAAAACTTGAAAGTCTTGTAAGAAGTTCTATGGAGAGTAAGAAAGCAGATATGAAAGAAATCCTGGATACTTGTGCACAGGTTGTCGGAGCTAACGGAAAGGTGCAGGGTGGATATCCTGCATGGGAGTACAAAGTAGATTCCGAACTTCGCAAAGTAATGGTAGAGACATTCGTAGAGCAGTATGGAAAAGAACCAGTTGTATCTACCATTCACGCTGGACTGGAGTGTGGACTTTTCCTTGGAAAGAAACCAGATTTGGATTGTGTATCTATGGGACCGGATCTTTTGGATATTCATTCCTTTAATGAGAAGCTGGATATTGCCTCTACACAGAGAACATGGGAATACTTAAAAGGAATTCTTGCAAAATTAAAATAGGATAATGTGGTGTGTAGTATAAAAAATCTACAGACATCATGGCAGTTTGAAAAATAAGAAAATATAAAGGTAGAACATATGGAGAAAGAATCTGTATGTTCTATTTTTATTTTTACCATCTGCAGAGATGGGGGTTATTTTACATTTGATATAGTCATATAGTAGAAGAAAAATGTGCGGAAAATGAGAATAAAACTGAAATGAAGAAAAACAGGAATCTTAGAAATAAACAAGTGTATACCTGGCAGGTAAGCTTGAGGCTGTTTGCAATTCTGCTTGTGATAGCGCTACTGGATGCTGTTGGAATATCAATTTCATATACGTCCGGAAAACACATGACAGATCGAATGATGACGTTGGCTGCGCAGCAATTTCGAGATAAATTTTTTTCGGAAGAACTGCGTCAGAATAAATACCTGTCTTTAACATGCAGGCAGGCGATGCAAAATGTGGAAAAAGAGGCCTTGTATTTCCTGATTCCAGGGTCTGATTTGGATAAATATTTGGAAGTAAGTTTTGGGGACACTTGGACTTGGGGACGGAATTA
>ENA-OQKP01001039-OQKP01001039.1-human-gut-metagenome-genome-assembly--contig:-NODE-1039-length-15685-cov-4.726572_pt1 | contig 15685 bp, 15 predicted proteins | sample MGYA00242780_ERZ504802 | MGnify/ENA primary metagenome ERZ504802 (study PRJEB26092, sample SAMD00036406) | human gut metagenome | host: Homo sapiens | study: EMG produced TPA metagenomics assembly of... | reverse complement strand
GAGGTAGAAGAGAAAACTCCATTCGATATTTTTGAAGAATTATACGAAAAGCAGAATAATCAGGAAATGAATGAAGAACAAAAGAAACTTATTCATGACCTGATAGAAAAAATCTGGGAGGGTGGACATTGAGACCAAAACGATTGAAACTATCTGCATTTGGACCTTATGCAAGTATAGTTGAATTGGATATGGAAAAGCTTGGAATGAAAGGTCTTTATCTGATTACCGGGGACACAGGAGCTGGAAAGACAACTATTTTTGATGGGATTGTTTATGCGTTGTATGGACTGCCAAGTGGGGAAAATCGAGAACCGGCAATGCTTCGCTCAAAATATGCAGAAGCGCATGTGCCTACGGAGGTGGAACTTTTTTTTGAAAACGGTGGACAGGAGTATAGGATCCGTAGGAATCCAGAGTATGAACGTCCAGCAAAAAAAGGTGGAGGAATTACACTGCAGCGGGCGGAAGCGGAACTGATTTATCCAGATGGACGAGTTGTAACAAAGCAGAAAGAAGTGAACAAAGCAGTTATCGAAATTCTGGGACTGGATAGAAATCAATTTCTTCAGATTGCTATGATTGCACAGGGAGATTTTTTGAAACTATTATTGGCAGACACAAAGGAACGGCAGGGGATTTTTCGCGAGATTTTTAAAACTGGTTACTATCAGATCCTTCAGGAGAAACTAAAAAGTGAATCAGGTAAACTTTCGGATGAACTGGAATTTGCAAGAAGAAGTGTGAATCAGTATCTGGAAGGTGTGAGTGTAGACTTTACTCAGATTCCGCTTACAGAAGCAATTGATGAAATTCAGAATCTAGTGGAAAAAGATCAGTTGGATGTGGAAAACTTGAGCGAAAAAATAAAAAATGTGCAAAAAGAGTTAGAAAAAGTACAGGAACATTTGCAGAAAGCACAGACGAGATCTCAGACACTTCGTACGCTGGAAGAGGCAGAAACAAAGTATAAGAAAGTCAAGATTCAAGAAAAAGAGCTTTGCGCAATTTTAAAATTTCAAGAGAAAAAACAAACAGAACGTGATGGGCTGGAAACAGCGATTGCACATATACAGGAAGAAGTGTTGGTTTATCAGAAGCTGGAAGAAAAGAAAAAGAAATTAATAGAAAGAAAAACATTTCTTGAGAAACAGGAAAAGAAGATCTTGAATCAAAAATTAGAGATAGAAAAACTTCAAGAACATTTACAGGAAGACAAAACTGAAGAGAAAATGTTGGAAAATGAACCGAAGAATCAGGCGGAACTACAGTTTCAGAAAGAAAAATTGGATCTGAAAAAAGAAGAACTGGATGCATTTGTGAAAAATATAAAGCAGTATCAAACATTATGTGGAAATCTTACAAAGTTTCAGAAACAATATGTGGATAAAACGCAGATGGCACAAGCACGAAAGGAAGAATACGACCAGGCATATCAGACATTTTTAGATGGACAGGCAGGGGTACTGGCGAGACATTTGAATCCTGGAGAGCCATGCCCGGTGTGCGGTTCCAGAGAGCATCCGAGGAAGGCTGCAGCTATGAAACATGTGCCATCTCAGGAAGAGCTGGATCAGTTGCAGGAGCATTTGGAACTGGCACGGACAGAGATGGAAAATGCAAGTAAAAAAGCAGCGGAATTGGTGGGAAAAGTGGATCTGCAAAAGAAACAGATCATGGAAAAGCTGCACGAACTGGAAAAGGAGAAGATGTTAGCAGAGCCAATGGAATCAGAAAATTGGAAAGTGCAAGACATTCAAAGCCAGATCCATAACAAGCAGGTAGAACTTGCAGAGCAGGAAAACAAGCTTACAGAGCAGATTCTGGATAATACCAAAAAGGTCAAATATTATAAAAATCTTCAAAAGCAAATTCAGAATACAGAAAAGATGATCGTGGAGAAGCAGGCAGAGAGGGAGGATTTGAGCGGAAAAATTACAGCGTTGAATGCTGAAATACAGACGGAGAGCAGGCAGCTTGAAGAACAAAGCCAGAATCTTAAGTTTGAAGATGGGAAATTGGCGGAACAGGAGCTTCGCAATCTGCAGATGAAGAAGGTACAGTTAAAGCAGCAATATGACGAGGCGCAGAAAAATGTACAGAAATGCAGCGGTGAGGCTCGAAAACTGGAAGGTCAGATGGAACAGTGCCGCAAACAACTTGAAAATCTGGGAGAGTTTAGTATAGAGAAAGAACAAGATGAAAAAAGATGTCTGGAAGAAATACGGACAAAACAGGAACAGTGCTTAAAAGACATACAGGTACGTCTTGCAGCGAATCAGAAAGCATTGGCGAAAATCCAGAAAAAGTCAAAAGACATTATTGAACTGGAACAAAAATGGACTATGGTAAAGGCATTATCTAATACGGCTAACGGGAACATTTCCGGAAAGGAAAAAATCATGCTGGAGACCTATGTGCAGATGACATATTTTGACCGGATACTGGAGCGCGCAAATGTGAGATTTATGGTTATGTCGGAGGGGCAGTATGAGCTGGCAAGGAGTATTGCAGCAGGGAATAACCGGAGTCAGAGTGGCCTGGAACTGGATGTAATTGATCATTATAATGGGACAAAACGAAGTGTCAAGACACTATCTGGAGGTGAATCCTTTAAAGCCTCCCTATCCCTGGCACTGGGTCTGTCAGACGAAGTTCAGTCCAGAGCAGGAGGAATAAGGCTGGATACGATGTTTGTGGATGAAGGATTTGGTTCACTGGATGATGAATCCCTGGAACAGGCAATGAAAGCCCTGTCTAGATTGACGGGAGGCAATAAACTTGTTGGAATTATTTCACATGTAGGAGAATTGAAGGAAAGAATTGACAGACAGATTATAGTGACAAAGGAAAAAGCCGGAGGAAGTCGGGCGGAGATTATTTGAAAGGAAGGGGTATATTGTGGAAAAAAAGGGATATGGAGATAGAAAAGTTGAACAGTTAATAAAAGTTGCGAGGATGTATTATGAACAGGAAATGAGTCAGGAAGAAATTGCAAAAGAAATTAAATGTTCGAGGCCGTATATTTCTAGATTGCTCGCTGAAGCAAAAGAAGCAGGGATTGTTCAAGTTAAAGTTATACCGCCCAAAGGTTATGAACAAGCAATGGAGCAAAAATTAAGAAAATTAGGAGGACTTGATAAGGTTATTATTGTTCCAAAGAAAAATAATGCATCAAAATTAAATATAGTTGCAAAAGCAGCAGCAGAATATTTGGAAAATGTTGTGCGTAATGGTGATGTAATAGGTTTTTCCTGGGGGAATACGGTGTATGCAGTAACAAATTTTTTGTGTCAAAAAGGAGAATTGTCAGACGTTATAGTAGTGCAGTTGTGCGGAGGAATTAGTAACGTACAAAACAATATTTATTCTTCTGAAATTGCTAAAAATTTCGCAAAGGCATGGAATGCAAAACCATATGTATTAATGTGTCCAGCGCTTGTGGATAGTAAAGAGATTAAAGAGGTTTTTGTGAGTGATTCTAATGTGAAAAAAGTAGTGGAATATGGTTATAAGTCGGATACAATTTTAATTACTATGGGAGCATATGGGATTCAGAATGCAGTTCATCGTGCGGGATATCTTAGTGATGAAGAAATGCAAGCATTAATGCAAAAAGGTGCAGTGGGAGATATATGTGATCATATAATAAATGAAAAAGGTGAAATATGTGATAGAGATTTGGATTCACGTACGGTGTCAGTAACTTTGGAGGATTTAAAAAAGAAGAAAAGAAGAATTGGTGTTGCAACTGGACAGAGTAAAGTTGAATGTATTTGCGGTGCAATTAGAGGAGGGATAATAAATATTCTAATTACAGATGAAGAGACGGCAGGGAATGTCATAGAAAGGTTGGTATAATTGTTGACATAAAAAGATAGTTGTGTTAGTATCAAGATAAAGGAACGAAAGTTACCTAAAGATGCACATACGTAACTATATAAGGAGGAGAATACAATGGATAAGAAAGAAATGGCAAAATATTTAGATGATACATTATTAAAAGCAGATGCAACACCGGAGCAAATTGTAAAAATTTGTGAAGAGGCAAAGACATATGGTTGTGCTTCTGTATGTGTGAATTCAAGCTATGTGCCATTAGTTGCAAAAGAACTGTCTGGTTCTGAAGTAAAAACGTGTTGTGTAATTGGCTTTCCTTTAGGAGCATGCACTTCTGAGTCAAAGGCGGCAGAGACTGCTGATAGTATTGAAAAAGGGGCAAATGAAGTGGACATGGTTATTCAGATTGGTCGTGCTAAAGCCGGAGAATGGGATTATGTTAAGAGTGATATAGAGGCAGTTGTAAAAGCGGCTGCTGGAAAAGCTATTGTTAAAGTAATCATTGAGACATGTCTTCTTACGGATGAAGAGAAGATAAAAGCGTGCCAGATTGCGAAAGAAGCGGGAGCAGATTTTGTCAAAACTTCAACAGGTTTCTCGACGGGCGGAGCTACGGTTGAAGATATCCGTCTAATGAGAGAAACAGTAGGAAAAGATATGGGTGTGAAAGCTTCAGGAGGTGTGCGAGATTTTGAAAAAGCTCAGGCAATGATTGATGCAGGAGCAACTAGAATTGGTACAAGTAGTGCAGCAGGAATTTTGAATTAATTTGTTGAAATATGAAAAGTAAGAAAAGGGCGTGTGAAAAAACTCTTGTTTTTTCACACGCTCTTTTTTATGAAACAAAATGAAAGATAGAAAGAAAAACGTTTGACATAATCTTTATTAAATGCTATTTTAAAAGATAGAAACCGCTTACATAAAGTAAGGATTGTGGGGAGCCTAAATGAATATATATGATATAGCAGAAAAAGCCAATGTATCACCAGCTACTGTGTCTAGAGTAATAAATGGAAATAAAAGTGTTAGAGAAGAGACTAGAAGAAAAGTTCAAAAAATTATTGAAGAAACAAATTATGTACCTAATTCTCTTGCGAGAAATTTGAGTGTTGGTGAGACGCGAAACATAGCATTTCTAGCTCCAGACATAGAAAATCCATTTTTTAGTAAAATATTACACGGGTTGTCTGATACTGCAAATCATTACGGTTATAATGTGTTTATGTATGGAACTAATGATAATCTAGAAATAGAACATCGTATTTTAAATGATGTTCAAAAGGAAAGAATAAAAGGGCTGGTAATTATACCGGTCAGTGATAAAGATAAAATAACAGCGGAAAAATTGGAAAGTCTAGAAAAAAATCAAATTCCGATTGTGTTGATAGATCGAGATATTATACATGCCGAGTTCGATGGAGTATTTTCAGATGATTGTGAGGGGGCAAGGCAAGCAGTGAAATGTCTTATTGATTCAGGACATACTAGGATTGCAATTATTACAGGAGAACGGAACTCTAGACCAGGAAGAGAGAGGTTAAAGGGGTATGAAAAGGCGTTGGAAGAATCTGGGATTGAAAAAAAATCAGATTATATTGTAGGAGGCAGTTTTAAAGAGAATGCGGCATATCAAGCTTGTCAAAGATTAATGGATTTAAAAGAACCGCCAACTGCGATATTTACTTCTAATAATTTAATTACGCTGGGATGCCTTAAGTTTATGAAAGATAAAGATATGAAAATCGGTAGAGATATTTCGATGGTTTGTTTCGATGAAATACATGAATTAAGCTGTACGGATATAAATCTTACTACGGTTGACAGACCGGTATATGAAATGGGCTGTGCAGCGCTAGAGCTTTTGGAATATAGTTTTCAAAGTCTGACAGGTAATGGAAAAGAAAAGATTATGAGGAGGACAAACATAGTAAAAACAAATTTGATTATTCGCGGATCGGAAAAATTGAAAAAATAATGTAAAGAAGGATGACGAAGAGAATAAGTTGGAGTTATCCTTTTTTTGTTAAAATATCCACATTAATAGAAAGCGGTTTCTTGAATTTACCGATAAAATAATTGTGAAAAATGCACTAAAAATAAAGAACTTAATTAGGAATATATACAAATAGATGCAAAAAAACAAAAAATAATTGACTGGAAGGAGACGTAGACGTAAAATTGAAATATAGAAAAGAAACCGCTTCCAAAATAGAGAGGCGGAAGAGATAATCGGATTGAAAAATAAAAGGAGGCTAAAACATGAAAAAGGTCGCAGTGTTTGGAAGTTTTGTTGTAGATCTTATGGCAAGGTCGCCGCATCTTCCGGTTCCGGGAGAGACAGTAAAAGGGTCGATGTTTAAAATGGGACCTGGCGGGAAAGGATTTAATCAGTGTGTGGCAGCGCATAAGGCAGGAGCAGATGTTGTGATGATGACAAAGGTTGGTACAGATAGCTTCGCAAATGTAATGTTGGATACTATGGATGAATTCAAAATGCCAAAGGATAATATTTTTGTTAGTGAAGAGACAGAGACAGGAATTGCGCTTATTTTAGTAGATGAAAATACGAGTCAGAATGAAATTATTATTGTTCCAGGAGCATGTAATACGATTACTGCAGAGGAAGTTGCAAGTGTTGAAAGTATTATTAAAGAATGTGAATACGTATTGCTTCAGCTAGAAGTTAATCAAGATGCTAATGAAATGCTTGTTGATATGGCCAATAAGTATGGGTGTAAGGTTATTATGAATACAGCGCCATATGCACCGATGACAGATGAATTCCTCTCAAAATGTTATATGGTTACTCCGAATGAAGTAGAAGCAGAAGAAGTTACAGGTGTTTCTGTGAAAGATCTTGAATCAGCAAAGAAAGCGGCAGCTTATTTTAGGGAAAAGGGTGTCACAGATGTTGTTATTACATTGGGGGCCAGAGGCGTATTTGTTTCTTCAAAAGGTGAAGAGATGATTGTGCCAGCATATAAAGTGGATGCTATTGATACGACTGGAGCAGGAGATGCATTTAATGGTGGTCTTCTTGCAGCTCTTTCAGAGGGGAAGGAACTGTGGGATGCGGTTAAATTTGCAAATGCATTGGCAGCGTTGTCAGTACAGAGACTAGGAACTACTCCAGCAATGCCAACAAGAGAAGAGGTAGATGAATTCCTGGAGGCGCATAAATAAAACAGGGGTTTAATAGAAAATAATATTTAAAATAAAAGGAGGATATAAAGATGTTAAAAGGAATACCGGAAATTATTGGAACAGATATATGAAAGTCACGGGAAGACATGGGACATGGTGATATCTTAGTGGTTGCAGATCATTTCTATCCACCTTATTCTAAGTCTCCTAATGCAGTTAGTGTACAAGCAAAGGGAAATACGGCACCTGAAATGATTGATGCTATTTTAAAATTGATGCCATTGGACGTTGAGTATTGTGATACACCGTTGGAGTATATGGTTCCGGATGCGGATTCAGGAGTTGATTTGAAACAGTGTGATACATGGGATGAAGCAATTGCAGCTGCAAAGAGAAACGGATATGAAAATTGTGCAGGACCAATTGAGAGAACAAAATTTTATGATAAAGCTGGAAAAGCTGTATTGACAGTGTGCACAAGTGAGACAAGGCCATATGGTTGTTTCATCTTACAAAAAGGTGTTATGTAGTCGTTTGTAATTACATAATTGTTTTAAAGTGTAACATAAAAAGTGAAAAAGGGAGGATTATTTATGAAATTAAAGAAATTAGTATCATTGGCATTGGTAGGCGTTATGACACTTTCCTTAGCAGCATGTTCAAGCGGAAAAACAGGAAAAAGCAACGGTTCATCAGGTGGGGATGATAAGAAATCTTATCATGTAATTTATCTTACACCATCTACAGCATCTCAGTTCTGGACATATGTTGGAATTGGTATTGAGAATGCGATGAAAGATATTGAGGAAAAAGAAGGAATAAAAGTTGATTATGAAGTTGTAGGACCGGCTGAAGAGAGTCAGACAGAAGATTATGTAACAACATTTGAGCAGTGTATTGGAAAACAGCCAGATGCAATTGTTACAGCAACGCTTGCAATTGATGCAACAGTGCCAAAAGCGCAGGAAGCTACAAATGCAGGTATTGTACTGAACTTTGTAAACTGTGGAATCGGAACTGGTGATGATGGGGCAAATGAAGATTATTACAATGAATTCTATTATTGCTCAAATGATACAATTGGTGAGATGGCAGCGCAGGCATTCAAAGACGCTATGGATAAAAAAGGTATTACAGATGGTGTCCTTGGTATGAATACAAATGTTGAAAATGAAGCGCTTAACCATAGAATTGACGGATTTAGAAGCAAGATAAAAGAGCTTGCGCCTCAGTTGACATTAACAGATACATATTATAATGGTAATGATGTTGAAACTGCACAGAAGAATGCAGAGAATATCATTTCTACATATGGAGATAAACTGATTGGTATGTATTCTGGAAATAATATTACAGGTGATGGTGTTTGCAATGCAGTTGCGGATTCTAACGTAGGTGATAAATTTATTAATGTAGCAGTTGATTCAGATGACATTGAAATTCAGGCACTTAAAAATGGTGTATTGGATGCAATTATTGTTCAGGACGCATATGCACAGGGATATAAATGTATGGAAAATGCACTTCAGACATTAATTACAGGAAAGAATCCAGAGTCTAAGAAACAAGTTAACTGTCCACCGGTTGTTATTACTAAGGATAACATGGAGCAGAGTGACATGCAGGATTTACTTGATCCTACAAGACTTAAAAAATAAGAATTCAGGAAAATAGAAGTTACACTTTAATAACATTTATAATGATTGATGTAAGGGGCGATTTTACATCGCTCCTTATTTAAAAAAGAGGGTATTGGTTATGCAGGACACGATTTTAAAAATTGAAAATATCAGTAAATTCTATCCTGGTGTAACAGCACTTAATAACGTGAGTTTCGAGATAAAAGCTGGAGAAGCAAGAGCACTTTGTGGAGAAAATGGAGCTGGAAAGTCTACGTTAATAAAATGCATCATGGGTGTTGAGAGACCAGATGAAGGAAAAGTGTTGATGAATTATAATGGCAATTGGATTGAAAATACAAGTGCATTAGAGGCTCAAAGCCACGGTGTATATGCAAATTATCAACATGTAAATATTGCACCAGATCTTAGTATAGCAGAAAATTACTTTTTGGGACGTCAGCCAAAAACTAAAACCGGCATGGTTGACTGGAAGAAAATGTATGATGATAGTCAGAAAATAATTGATAAATTTGGTATGAATGTTAATCCGAGACAGAAAATTTCTAGTCTACCAATTGCAATGCAGGCAATGGTTACTATTAGTAAAATTTCTGTCAGTGACGATTTGAGAATAGTAATATTTGATGAACCAACAGCTCTTCTTGAAAATGAGAAGGTCGAAACTTTATATAAATTTATAGATGAGCTCAAATCTAAGGGAGTTAGTATTATATATATATCACATCGATTGGAAGAAATTATGGATATATGTGACAGTGTTACAATATTAAAAGATGGTACATATATAGACACGAAGCCGATTGAGGAAGTTACTAAAGACTCGTTGATTACGATGATGGTTGGACGAGAGTTGTCTGATATTTATAATATTAAGAGGCAGAAACCAGGTAAGGAACTTTTGAGAGTTGAAGGTTTTACAGATAGTAAACATTTTAAAAATATTAATTTTAACCTTCATGCGGGTGAAATTATTGGTTTTGCAGGTCTTGTTGGAGCGGGACGAAGTGAGATAATGAGAGCGCTTTGTGGTGTGGATAAACGTCTGAGTGGTGATGTTTATGTGAAAAATAAAAAGGTTGATATTAAGGATCCAGCGGATGCGCTTAAACATGGCATTGGATTTTTGACAGAAGATAGACGTTCAGATGGGCTTGCTTTGGCGCTTCCTATTAAGACAAATGTTAATATGAATTCCTATGAGATGATAAGCAAGGCAGGAGTTATCTCCTTGAAAAAAGAGACAGAGAGGGCAGAAAAATATTCTAAAGATGTTCGAGTAAAGACACCGAGTATAATGCAATTAGCAGGGAATTTATCTGGTGGTAACCAACAAAAGGTTGTAATTGCAAAACTGCTTTGCCGAAATCCAGATATCTTGATTTTTGATGAGCCTACAGTTGGAGTTGATGTAGGTGCAAAAGAAGAAATTTATAAGATTATGGAAGAACTTACTGCACAGGGGAAAGGTATCATTTTGATTTCTTCATATCTTCCGGAAGTCATGGGACTGTCAGATAGACTTTTTGTTATGGCACAGGGAAGAATCACTGGGGAATTTAATTATGATGAGATAAAAGTTCTGAAAGAAGAGGATGTTTTGAAGAAAGCATCTGTTGAGGGATAAGGAGGAATTTATTATGGCAAAAGCAACTATGAAGAAAAAAACGAATATATTCCAACAGACAGAATTTACATTAGGTCTAATTATCGTAATTCTTTTTGTTGGGGCGTCTGTTTTTACGGATAATTTTTGTACACTTTACAATGTAACAAACTTAACGAAACAATGTGCGATTATCGGAGTTATGGCAGCAGCACAGACGATGGTTATTATCACTGGGGGAATTGATATCAGTGGTGGAGCAATTACAGGTTTGTCTTGTATGGTACTTGCTCTTTTACAGAGAGATACAGGAATGAATATGTGGTTGACTTTAATTATTGCGATTGTGATTTCTGTTGCAGTTGGCTTCTTAAATGGTATTATTATTTATGATTTTCAGGTTCCGCCTATGATTGCTACTTTGGGTATGCAGACAATTGTACGTGGACTTGTTAAGATTATTAGTAATGCATTAACAGTTACAGGAATTGATCAAAGAATTTTGAGTATGGGAAATACCAACTTATTTGGAGGACTTCCGGTGTTAGCTGTTATTTGGGCAATTGTTGCAATTGCGATTTGGTTCATGCTTAAATATACAATTTTTGGACGAAGCTTATATGTACTTGGTAGTGGCGTTGAGGTTGCAAAATTAAGCGGTATTAAAGTTAGAAAAATGTTCTATGCAACATATGCAGGCGCAGGACTTTTATATGGTATTGCAGGTATTATGCTTGCTGCTCGAGTACAGAGCGCTTTACCAACAGGTGGAGAAGGATATGATATGAATGCAATCGCAGCAGCTGTAATTGGTGGTGCTTCGCTTGCGGGAGGAAAAGGAACTGTTACAGGTACAGTGCTTGGTACTATTTTGATGGTATTAATTAATAATGCTGGTGTACAGTTTGGATTAAATACACATGTACTTGAAATTACAAGCGGTGTGCTTATTATATTTGCTGTAACAATGGATATGTTAAAAAATAGAAAAAAAGCATAGTAAAGTATAAAATAAGAAAAGCACCATGGAGAGGCCATATAATAATGCTGGCAATCTTTAAAGGTGCTTTTCTAATTTGGATAAAGTTTTGAGAAAGGATGAAATGAAAAAAATAAAATGGGGAATTATGGGAACGGCATATATTTGCGAAAGAAGTACATTTCAAGGAATGATGCTTGCAAAAAATTGTGAGATGTATGCGATTGCGGGAAGAAATATAAAAAAAGCGGAAATGTTTAAAGAAAAATATGGATTTTGTAAAGCCTATGGTAGTTACGAGGAGTTACTGGAAGATGAAGAGGTGAAAGCTATTTATATTCCACTTCCGAATACGATGCACTATGAATGGACGTGCGTGCATTGAAGAAGAAAAAACATGTTTTATGTGAGAAGCTGATTGCTCCAACTATGAAGCAGACAGAAGAAATGTTCGAAGAGGCAGAGGAAAATAATGTTTGTCTTATGGAAGCATTTGCATATCAGCATAGTCCATATATTGAAGCAATTTGCAAAGAGATTCAAGATGGGGGAATTGGAAAAATACGATATATGGAATCAGCATATATAACTTCAGATTATAATATGAACAATATCCGGATGAGAAAAGAAATGCTAGGTGGTTGCACATATGATTTGGGAGTATATAATACAAGTTTGATTCTTCGAATATTGGGAGAAAAACCTCAAAAAATAAAGGCAATTAGTAGTGGCGTAAAAGGTGAAATTGATAATTATGTGTCAGTTATTTTTGAGTATAATGATGGAAAAATGGCAGCATTTTCTAGTGGAATGGTTCTTGAAACAGAAGAAAACAGGCATATTGATCGGTTTGAAATTCATGGAAGTGAGGGAATTATAAAAGGAATAGGATTTGAATTTAATGGCGACGGAGAATTGAGCTATTCTGTGAAAAGAGCAGGAGAAAAAGAGGTTATAAAGACAGTGCAGGTACCTCAAAATTATTGCTTGGAAGTGGAACAATTTGGGCGATGTGTTGAGGGCAAAGAAAAGCCGGCAGTTTCAAGAGAGTTTTCGATAATAAATGCTGGTATTATTGATGATATTTTAAAAGAAATAGAATATTAGTATATGAGAAATCCCCTGTTGTTTGCATGAATTTAACTTGTGCTGTGATGAAAACTAACAGGGGATTTTATGAAGAAGTAAATTTATAAATTTTTAAGCAAATCTTTTAACGTTTCTTCCACAGAATCTGTCGTGTGTGTAGCGTAATCCGCCACTCCGGTGGCAGCGGTCGTCATAGCATAGCTTGTGTTGGACAGCTGCAACATTTCCAAATCATTGTACTGATCTCCGAATGTGATACCATTCTTTGGATCCATGCCAAGGGAAGATACGATATTGGAAAGAGCAGAACCTTTATTGGCATTCGGAGCAATAAAATCAATCCAGATATTTCCAGAGGTTACAATCTTGATTCGATCACCGAAACGTTCTTGAAAATAGGCGCGAAGACGTTTTTCGGTTCCATCAAAATCACATACTGCGATTTTGATAAAAGGCTCCTTGATATCACGCACATTTTGAACAACGTCCATGTCATAACCGACATCGTTACGGATATGATCGATGTAGTCAGAATCTTTTGAGTCGGTATATCCGGTTCGGGCTGTAGAAATTAAAGTGTGGCAATGACCATATTCTTTTGCAGCGTCTGCGATTTCATAGATAAGACCAGTATCAATATGTCCTAATGAGACAATCTTGCCATCATGTACACACATAGATCCATTTTCTGCAACATAGGAGATATCATCCTTCACAGGGGCAAATAGACGACGGAGATTTTTGTACTGGCGGCCGCTGGCTGCAATAAAATGTATTCCATGTTCTTTTAACTGACGGATAATGTCAAATAATTCTGGATTCAGTTCAGTCGCGTGACCATGAAGTAAAGTTCCGTCTACGTCGCTGGCAATATATTGTATCATAGTGTTCCCTTTCTGTATTTATGTATTAATTGTCGTACCTGTGTTGATAATAGAAATCTTATCTATTATAATATAAAAAGGCGTCAAAGAAAAGACGACAATGAAAAGAGGAGGCTATAACGTCATGAAAATCGGAATTGGTAATGATCATGCTGCAGTAGACATGAAGAATCAGGTAGTAGAGTACCTGGAAGGAAAAGGATATGAAGTTGTGAACTTTGGTACAGATACATATGAGAGCTGTAATTATCCAGAGTACGGCGAGAAAGTTGGACGAGCTGTTGCAGCAGGAGATGTAGATCTTGGTATCCTGATCTGTGGTACAGGAGTTGGAATCTCTTTGGCAGCAAATAAAGTAAAAGGTGTTCGTGCAGTTGTTTGCTCAGAGCCATATTCTGCAAAACTTTCCAGACAGCATAACAATACCAATATTCTGGCATTCGGTGCCCGTGTAATCGGAATTGAGCTTGCAAAGATGATCATCGATGAATGGTTAAGCGCAGAATTCGAAGGTGGAAGACACCAGACCAGAGTAGATATGATTACAGCAATTGAGAATAAATAAGCAAAAAATAATCAGTAAAATAATCAGTAAACAAAACTGTTGCTTTGTGAAGGATAATCTGACGAAGCAGCAGTTTTTTGTGCTATAAAAGTATTCGAAGGAAATTGCCAGTGAAAGTTTATCTGTGCATAAAATTTTTTGGAAATCTGTACATTTCCGCATTTTAGGAAAATCACCTATCTGATTTTTGAGTCATACTATAATATAAAAAGATTTTGAGGAATAAATATGCCATATTCTATGATGTTAGATAGTGGTCACGGGGGAAGTGATCCTGGAGCAGTTTATCGGGGGCGCCGTGAAAAAGATGATACATTAAGGCTGACGCTTGCAGTGGGAGAGATTCTTCAGGAAAATGGAATTGAGGTACTTTACACCAGGACAACAGATGTGTATTTGTCCCCATATGAGCGGGCAGTAGAGGCAAATCAGGCAGGAGTGGATTTTTTTCTGTCGATCCATCGAAACTCTTATCCGACAGATAATGAAGTAATGGGAGTGGAAAGTCTGATCTATGATTTGTCTGGACTTAAATATCAGATGGCGCAGGAAATCAATGAACAATTGGAAACGGTGGGGTTTGTAGATCTGGGGGTGAAAGCAAGACCGAATCTTGTAGTGTTGAAGCGGACACGGATGCCAGCTGTACTTGTAGAGGCTGGATTTATCAATTCAGATACGGATAATAAATTATTTGATTCTAATTTTCAGGATATTGCACAGGCAATTGCAACAGGAGTCCTGGATACATTGGAAAATGCCGGAGTTCTGAAAGAACCGGAAACGCCGGTGGAACAGACGAAGTACCGTATTCAGGTCGGACTGTTCCGGAACCGGAACAATGCAGCGAGGCAGCAGGAAACACTGGAAGACCGTGGATTTCCGGCATATATAGATCAATGGAAACAATATTACCGGGTGATTTCCGGAGAATATGATATGCTGGACGAAGCGGTGGCGGCACAGAGAAGACTTAAGAGAGCCGGATTTGAGACGCTCTTGATACAATAATCATTCAGGTACTCGCTTTGAGCCAACGCCCAGACTAAAATTGTTCAGGTGCTCATTTAAAGCCAGCCTCCCAACTAAAATTATTCAGATACTCGCCCAGAGCCAACGTCCAAACTAAAGAGCAATTGGGACGTGTGGCGTATCCGCCAGATAGAATTTTAAAAACAACTTTAAAAATGTAATCATTTTACAGTTGTTTTATAAAATTCTGCCTGGCTCTGAACGAGTACATTTTACAAAGATTTAGCATTTCTCTGTAAACTGATTTAACATGCAGTTCCTATAATGTACATGAAGAAAAGAAAGAGATGGTGCGGACCACATGAAGATGTGAGAGCATCTAAGATATCAGAGGTGCGCAGTAGAAGTATGTCATGCAATTGCATGACGCGCACCTCGCAGCAAGAATGCCGAGGCATTCTTGAAAGTTGTTTCATATGCAGGGAGGAACGAATATGAGATTTTTATGGGAAATGACAGGAAAAATATTTGGAGCGGAAGCACAGGACGGAACATTTTTATCAGCAAATGTATTGCTGTGGAGTGTTACAACATTTATAGTTGGAATGTTCTTCTGCACGGCAATCGGAAAAATTGCATTGATTGACTGTATAGCAAATGTAATGTGTGTTGCTGTTTATGCCGGAGTGATCGGCGGAGTGATCGGTGGATTTTTATTTCTGATACACAGACATAACGGGAAACAGTTATAAGAGTTAAAAATTATAGAGGCTTAATAGAAGATATTTTGAATTACATCAAAAGATATAAAGAAAAGGCATGTTCTGACATGAAATTTGGAGACTGTGAGAAAAAGTCTGTAAATAAGATTCTTCTATGATATGCAAGGGTGGTGAGCTTACAGTTTGAGCTTTTCACCCTTGTTTTATATATAACAGTTGTTGAATGGCATGTCAAGAGCAGGCG
>ENA-OQKP01001020-OQKP01001020.1-human-gut-metagenome-genome-assembly--contig:-NODE-1020-length-15991-cov-5.951462_pt1 | contig 15991 bp, 16 predicted proteins | sample MGYA00242780_ERZ504802 | MGnify/ENA primary metagenome ERZ504802 (study PRJEB26092, sample SAMD00036406) | human gut metagenome | host: Homo sapiens | study: EMG produced TPA metagenomics assembly of... | reverse complement strand
GGGATGTCTGGGAATGAACTGTGTTTATAAGGGATGGGGGCGAAAACACAACCGATTTCGCCCCCATTTGGGCATAAAGCAGGGCTGCCGCCCAGCAAAAAATATTTGCTAGTGCGACAGCCCCTTTTAATTTCATTTAAGAACTTTTTAAACTTCCTTTAATGCCTGGCGGATCGCCTCTGCCATCTCCTCATACTCTGCATCTGTAAGAATGGTCTTACCGCTGTTCATCTCGAACGTACCGCCCCATTCTTCACCGCCCTTGTACTTAGGAACGATGTGGAAATGTAAATGATGTCCAGTATCACCGTATGCACCATAATTTACCTTATCTGGGTTGAATACTTTGTGGATCGCTCTTGCAACTTTTGCAATATCTGCAAAGAAGTCATTTCTCTCTTCATCAGTCAGTTCGATCATCTCGCTGACATGCTTCTTGTGAGCAAATACAACTCTGCCTCTCTTGCTCTGCTCTTTAAAAACATACAGTTTGCCTGTCTTAAGTTCGCAGCATGGATAGCCAAACTTAGCTAACAGTTCTCCTTCCACACAATATGCGCAATTTGGATCTTTAACCATTTCTCCCATTTTTTAAACCTCACATTCTGTTGGATTTAATCTATCATGTATTTTTTACAATACCACGCGGTTATTAAAAAATCAATAAAAAGGATGTTTTATATACTCAGATGATACGTTTTATGCTATAATGAGCGAAGGAAAAAACAAGCGGCTGCGAAGCAGACATTTGTTTTTTACGAGCCATTAACGAACGAATCGCCTGCGTTAGCAGGCAATAGAGCGCGTCAGCGCGGGATTCGTGAGTGTAAGATAGAACGATCGAAGGTTTCGCCTGCGTCAGCAGGCAATGGAGCGCACAGCGCGGGATTCGTGAGTATAACGCAGCAAAAAAACAAACAGGAGATTTTTATGAGCAGTCTGAATTTTCGGAAGCACCGGAACCGCAGGGGATTCTTTTTTCGCCTGTCCCGCCACCTTCCTACATTTATAGTACTTTTAATCATCGCCCTTGTCCTCGGGGGCGGTATTTTTGCCTTTTCACACTTTGTTTTAAAACAGCAGCCTGGTTCACAGCCAGCTTCTGCCACTGCCTCACAGGCAAACCGCAAACCAGATAAAAACGATTCTTCTGATACCAATATAAAAGATGAGGATGCCACAGATATCCTGATCGCACAGGCAGACCGTATCGCTAAAAGCTACGACTATGACAAAGCCATAGAACTTTTACAGCAGGATGCTTCTCTTGCAGCTGACCCCCGCATAGAAGAAGCCATTTCCACTTACCAGTCTGAAAAAGATGCTCTGGTACCTGCTGATGTAAAAAATGTAACCCATGTATTTTTCCATTCCCTGATCATGGACACCTCCAAAGCTTTTGACGGTGATTCACGTTCAGCAGGCTACAACTCCGTTATGACCACCAAGGACGAATTTTTAAAGATCCTGGATGCCCTTTATAACGACGGTTATGTATTAGTCCGTATTCATGATATTGCCTATGAAACAACAGACGAAAGTGGAAATCCTGTGTTCACCTGGGGAACCATCATGCTTCCAGAAGGAAAAAAGCCCATTGTTATGTCTCAGGATGACGTATGCTACTATCCATATATGGATGGAGACGGCTTTGCAAGCAAGATCGTCATTGGAGAAGACGGACGGCCTACCTGCGAAATGAAATTAGAGGACGGCACTACAGCTACAGGTTCTTATGACCTGGTCCCTCTTTTAAATGATTTTATTGATGAACATCCTGATTTTTCCTATAAAGGTGCCAAAGCAATTATCGCGCTGACGGGTTATGAAGGAATCTTAGGATACCGCACTGCCTCTTCCTACAGTGAGAGCCCTGATTATGAAAGTGAACGGGAGCAGGCTGCAAAAGTAGCCCAGTGTTTACGGGATGACGGTTGGGAACTGGCAAGTCACAGCTGGGGGCATTTATGGATGGGTGTTTCCGGTGATCCGCAAAATCCTTACAAGATCAGCGATGAACGTTTCTATACAGACACAGATAAATGGGCCAACGAAGTAGAAACTCTCATCGGTCCTACAGATATTTACATTTATCCCAATGGAAACGACATTGCCGACTGGCATCCTTATACAGACGAAAATTACCGGTATCAGTACCTTGCTTCCAAAGGATTCCGTTATTTCTGCAACGTAGATGCCAGCAAACCATCCTGGATCCAGATGGGTCATGACTATCTGCGTATGGCAAGAAGAAACCTGGATGGCTACCGTCTTTACGAAGACATGATCCAGGAAGATCCTGCGAAAAAACGTTTAAGCGACTTATTTAATTCTTCCCAGATCTTCGATCCGTCCCGCCCTACTCCGGTTACCTGGAGCTATGGACAGACACAGAACGAAACACCGGCAGAGGAAACAACAGCCTCTCAGCAGTAAAACATTTTTTCAGCTTTTGCGTATATTAAATCAAGAACAATCCTTTGGGGCGAATTTTATGAAACCCAAACTGCAGGTTTGCAGGGTCAGCTTTTCCTACCACAGTAAAGAGAAGGAAACGCTGGCCCTTTCTGATATTTCTTTTACCGTAGATTCCGGGGAATTCGTGGCCATTGTCGGTCCTTCCGGCTGCGGAAAATCTACCCTTTTATCCCTTCTTTGCGGACTTGATGAGCCAGAATCCGGTGCCATTTTCCTGGACGGGGAACTTCTGGAAAAAAATCCCAAAAATTCTTTTCAAATTGGCTATATGTTCCAGAAAGACCAGCTGTTTGAATGGAGAGATATTTTTTCCAATGTTTCATTGGGGTTAGAAATCCAAAAGCAGCTGACAAATGACCGTAAAAAGGAACTGTCTGCCATGCTCTCTGACTATGGACTTGCCGGTTTTGAACATGCGAAACCTTCTGTCCTCTCCGGCGGCATGCGCCAGAGAGCCGCCCTTATACGGACTCTTGCCCTGAAGCCGGATCTGCTCCTTTTAGATGAGCCTTTTTCCGCTCTCGACCAGCAGACAAGACTAGCTGTTTGTGATGACATCAGCTCCATTTTAAGAGAAAACGGCAAAACAGCTATCCTGGTCACTCATGACCTTTCAGAGGCCATTAGTATCGCTGACCGGATCATTGTACTTACTCCAAGACCGGGGCGTATCCGCTCCATCCTTTCTCTTTCCTTTCCTGCAGACAGCAATACCCCTTTAAAACGGCGCAACTGTCCGGAATTTTCCCATTATTTTAATCTTTTATGGAAGGAGCTGATAAAAGATGACCAGACAGCAGGAATATGAAGCAAAGATCCTACGTAAAATCAGACAGATAAAAATATGCAGAGCCATGCTTTTTGTTCTTTTTCTTTCCCTCTGGGAACTGACCGCTTCCCTTGGAATGATCAACCGCTTTATTTTCAGTTCCCCGTCCCAGATTTTTTTCTGCCTCTTTCACATGTTTTTAGATAAAAGTCTTTTTCTCCATACCGGTATTACTTTGGCAGAAACTCTGTTAAGTTTCTTCTTCTGTACCATGATCAGCCTTGTAACAGCACTTTATCTCTGGTCCAGCCCCTTTGCAGCCCAGGTTTTTGAACCTTTCCTGGTTCTTTTAAACAGCCTTCCTAAATCAGCTTTGGCACCTTTGCTTCTGGTATGGCTTGGAAGCCGGATGCGAATGGTGGTCACTGCTGCTGTTTCTATTGCTGTTTTCGGCTCTATTATGACTTTGTATACTGGTTTTAAGCAGATCGATCCCGATAAAATCCGGCTTATTTATTCTTTAGGCGGCAGCAAAAAAGATGTCCTTATCAAGGTACTCCTTCCAGGCAGTCTCCCTCTGCTTATGAGTACCATGAAAGTCAATATAGGTCTCTGCCTGGTGGGTGTGATCATCGGAGAATTTTTAAGCGCAAAAGCAGGTCTCGGCTATCTGATCACCTACGCCTCTCAGACCTTTGAAATGACCAAACTAATGAGTGCCCTTATTGTACTGTGCCTCCTTTCATGGGTGCTGTATCAGGGAGTAGCTGTACTGGAAAAAAGGCTTCGATCCTGTTAAAAAAGTAAGCCGCGGCAAAGAGAAACGTTTTTATCTCTCTGCCGCGGCTCATTTTTATCTGAACTATTTTACGTTACTGCTAAATTTTCTTATCTTTCTTACTTGCAAAGCTTCTTAAATTCATCTGCAACAAACTGTACCTGGGTACCGATGATAACCTGAACAGAAGTCTGACTTGGACGCATCACTCCCGCAACACCAGCAGACTTGATCACTTTTTCATCAACCTTTGTATAGTCTTTTACTTCCAGACGAAGTCTTGTAATGCAGTTGTCAATGGAGGCCACATTTTCAGCACCGCCAACACCTTCCAGAACAATCTTTGCAACGGAAGTATAATCATTGTTTGCTAAAGTTGCCCTTAATTCTCCTGCTGTATCATCATCTTCACGTCCTGGTGTCTTTAAATTAAACTTTGTAATAGCAAAACGGAATACGATGTAATAAATAACACCAACTGCAAGACCTACCGGAATCAGCAGCCATGGATTTTGGGCAAGTGGTGTAAAGGAACTAAGTACCATATCAACAGCACCGCCGGAGAAGGAGAAGCCTGCACGGATCGGCAGAGCAACGGTGATACCTGCTGTAATACCTGCTAACAGGGCATGTAATACATACAATCCCGGAGCCAGGAACATAAAAGAAAACTCGATAGGCTCTGTAACACCTGTAAAGAAGGAACAAAATGCTGCAGATGCTAAAAGTCCATAAACCATTTTCTTTTTGCCCGGTTTTGCAGTCTGATACATAGCGATGCAGGCTGCGGGAAGACCGAACATCATAAATGGGAAGAATCCCGTCATGTACATACCAGTCTGTCCATAAACACCCGTATTACCCCAGAAATTGCTTAAGTCGTTAATACCTGCAACGTCGAACCAGAATACTGAGTTTAATGCATGGTGCAGACCAAATGGGATCAGCAGTCGGTTAAAGAATGCATAGATACCTGCACCAACAGCGCCCAATCCAATAAATGCTTCACCCATTGCTACCAGACCGCCATATACTAATGGCCATACCACAAACAGAACCAATGCTGCAATGATGGAATAAATTGCTGTAAAGATTGCAACGGCTCTCTTGCCGCTGAAGAATGCCAGTGCATCCGGCAATTTTACAGTCCGATACTTGTTGTAACATGCAGAACCAATGAGTCCGGAAAGAATACCAACGAACTGGTTGACGATCTTTCCAAATGCAGGTGCTGCTTCATGTCCGGTGATGCCGGCAACAGCACCGGGACTTAAGAGTGTCGTGATCATGTACATGGATACAAGACCTGCAAGACCCGCTGTACCGTCATTATCCTGTGCCATACCTACGGCTACACCTACTGCAAACAGCCATGACATGTTGTCGATCAATGCACCCCCTGCTTTGATCAGAAACAGTCCGATGGAATAGGATAATCCCCCTGCGGTAAATCCCTGGACCTCACCTGCCATAGCTGCCGGTGCCAGAATGTATCCAATACCCATAAGGATACCACATACTGGCAGACACGCCACTGGAAGCATCAGTGACTTACCAAGTTTCTGAAAGAACTTCATCATAACTAAAAACCCCTTTCTTTTTTGCCTTCTGCCCTTATGGGCCAGGCTATTTATTTGAACCCTTCTCCTGGTTTCAAATCCCCTTTATATCCACGGCAATGTTCATTACAGTGTAATGATCTCATCCATGGCCTTTACTGCTTTTCCAAAGTGGCATTCCATCTCTGGAAAATCAGAAACATTGCAGACGATCACCGGTGTGATCACATCATAGCCAGCTGCCTTGATCTGCTCTATATCTGCTGTGATCAGCAGGTCGCCTGCTTTTACTGTGTCTCCCTGCTTTACATGAGTGGTAAAAAACTGGCCCTTTAAATTTACAGTGTCTAAACCAATATGGACGATCACATCTGCGCCGCCTTCTGTACGGATACTCACTGCATGACCGGTTTCAAACAGAACTGTCACTTCACCGGATGCTGGCGCCCGGAATTCATTTTCAGCAGGCTGTATTGCAACACCTTTTCCTAAAATCTCCTGTGCAAAAGCCGGGTCAGGAACTGCACTTAAAGGTACTGCCTGACCAGCAACCGGCGCCAGGATCTGCTCCTTTTCTTTTTTTGAACCGAACAATTTTTTAATCCCCTGAAACATAATAATTTCCCCCTTATAGATCATAAAACATACTCGTCATATATTTTGACCCCTCTGATACCAGATTGCTGCGTGATCTGCATTCTCGTAATCCTATGTTTATAAATAACAAAAACCAACTTTGAACACATATCTGCATAAAGAAATATCATTCAAAATTGGTTTTGCATGTTGCCTTAAAGCAACCAATATTGTCAATAATGTAACGATATAGTCATAGTATCATCATTATCACCATTAGTCAATGCAATTTTTTTCGTTTTTTGTTTATTTCATCCAAAACCCATGGCAATTCAGCTTAACAGCTTATAAAAATATTATTTTTCTTCTGCCGTTCTCAAAAGTCCTGCCTGGATCGTTACACAAGTTGCAATGATCGCAATGGTATTGTTGACCATGGCTCCAGACAAAATACCTGAAAGGATACCGATTCCATATTCTGCCTGTTTTCTGTTTTTAATTTTTTTCGTAATGGCATCGATCATCCACTCAATACCACCATAATATCTTACCAGACCGATCACTCCGGATACCAGGATGGCAACAATACTGATACTGAACATATCTGCCATTCCATCTCCAACTGCCATGGCAATATCAAAAAATCCTACATTTCCCTGTAAAATACCTACAACAAAGGTCATCAAAATACCAATAAACAGTACCACTGCCACGTTAATACCCATTAAAGCAGTTATTAAAACAACAATATACGGTGCGATCTGGAACAGATCAAAAGCACCAACCTCAATGCTGCCGCTGCTCCCTGAAATCCGCTGGCCATAAGATAGATCAAAACGATCATCATGACACCGCTGCGGCCCATATTCTCTGTAAGAATATCTACCTTATCTGAAATCTTTACACCTGGTGCCAGAAGGAGAGCTGCTGCAATTCCCGCAAGAAGCGCTACATGGCGGGGGAAATAGCCAAATGGGCTTTCCGCTCCCATCACTGAAAACACTCCAAGATTCTTTTTTTCCATTAAATTTTCTCCTTCTTATGTAATTTATTTTCACGCCCACTTGCAATGAGCGTCAAAAGCATTTTTTAACTGTTCCATTGCCTTCACCAACGTTACTCTTAGGCATGCAAGGTTAAAACGTTCAAACTGTGCAGTTGCAGGTCCAAATACTTTTCCGCTGTCTAACCATAAATGTGCTTCTTCTACCATAATGTGCTCTAATTCTTCGTCTGTGAATCCATAATGCTTCCCTGGCTGTATCCGGCTGCTGGATCAAAATAGAATCTCCAGCCTTTGTAAATGCCTTCACTCCTGTTGCCAGACCATAAACAACACCGCAGCCTACTGTAACAGTTTCAGGCTCTACATGATATCCATGACGTACAGCAAACCAGCGATCCAGTGCACCATAATATTCCTGATCCGGATCTGTGTATCCGAAAATACCATGATCGATCCTCTTATGAAAATCAGCAAGAATTTCTTCAGGAAGTTTAAAGTCCATATCCGCTACCCATAATGGCAGAAGATCATCCGGGGACCTCATCTGGTGAACTGATCCAGTATTGGGATAAAACCAAGGGAACGATTTCCCAGATCCTTACCAGACTGGAAAAATTAGAATTGATCGAAAAAAGGAAAAAAGAGGGGAACGCAAAAAATCTTTATCTGTATGTGACCCAGGAAGGCTCCCGCGTCAGCAAAGCCCACAAAATGTACGATATCTTAGATATTACCAAAACCATGTCACAGCTTCAGGAAAAATGCAGTGCTGAAGAAATCGAAGCATTTTACCATGTGATCTCCGTCTACAACGAAGTGATCAAAAAAGAGTTTGAGATCAACAAATCCTCAAGAAAACGCATACCAGCAGCACCTGCGCAGGAATGATTTAGGTATGTATTTCCAGTACTGCTCTTTTAATGCAGCTCTTATATGATATTAAAAATGCAGAATCTGAACCGCAACGAAACATTTCGATTCAGACTCTGCATCTTCTTTTTATGATATATTTTTATATTACTGCACAGAAACTACTTTATAATCCTTATCTTCCACTGCCTTTGTAAGAACTGCATTATCTACCTCTTTTTCCAGTGTTACAACCGCAGTACCTTTTTCATGGCTTACTTCTGCACCAGCTACGCCGTCTAATGCTTCCAGCGCTTTCTTAACAGCAGCCTCACAGTGTCCGCACATCATTCCCTCAATTTTCATAGTCTTTGTCATAGTCATTTTCTCCTTTTTGTTTTCTTTCTTTATTTCTGCCGCAGCAACAGCTTCTCCCTCCGGAGCAACTGTCTTACGGCGGATTTTCTTATCTTTACGGCTGTCCTTGATATTAAGCAGATTCAGCCTTAATGCATTGGTCACAACACAGAAACTGGATAAGCTCATGGCTGCAGCACCAAACATCGGATTTAATTTCCATCCGAAGATAGGGATCCAGATACCTGCTGCCAACGGGATACCGATCACGTTGTAGAAAAAGGCCCAGAACAGGTTTTCGTGGATATTTCTGAGTGTTCCCCTGCTTAAGCGGATGGCAGCCGGTACATCACTTAAACGGCTCTTTACCAGCACTACATCAGCCGCATCAATGGCCACATCAGCACCTGCGCCAATGGCAATACCCATATCCGCTCTTGTAAGAGCCGGGGCATCATTGATACCATCGCCTACCATGGCAACTTTTCCCTGTTCCTTTAACCTGCGGATCACTTCTTCTTTTCCGTCTGGCAGAACCCCTGCGATTACACGGTCTACACCAGCCTGTCGGCCAATGGCTTTCGCGGTACGCTCATTGTCACCGGTCAGCATAACTACTTCAATTCCCATATTCTGCAGTTCTTTTACTGCCTGCGGGCTGTCTTCACGGATCACATCCGCTACTGCGATCATACCTGCAAGTGCACCGTTTTTCATAAACATAAGCGGGGTTTTTCCCTCTTCTGCCAGTTTTTCTGCCTGAAGTCTGATCTTTTCTGAAATTTCCGTCTGGCTCTGGGCAAATTTCAGGCTGCCGCCTTTTACATCTGCCTCGCCTGCTTTTCCTTCCAGGCCATTTCCAGGAAGTGCCTTAAATTCTGTTACCGGGATCTGCTCTGTGTGTTTTTCTGTTCCATATGCTACAATTGCTTTTGCTAATGGATGTTCACTTTTACTTTCCAGTGAATATGCTAATTTTAACAGTTCTTCCTCAGAATGTCCATCTGCTGCCAGAACATCTGTCACCTTTGGCTCACCGCTTGTAATGGTTCCCGTTTTATCTAGGGCAACGATCTCTACTTTTCCAGTTTCTTCCAGTGAAACAGCTGTCTTAAAGAGAATACCATTCTTAGCTCCCATACCATTTCCCACCATAATAGCAACTGGTGTGGCAAGTCCCAATGCGCATGGGCAGCTAATAACCAGAACCGAAATTCCTCTGGCCAGTGCAAAACCAACACTTTCTCCTGCGATCAGCCATACGATCGTAGTAAGCACTGCAATGGTGATGACCGCCGGAACAAAAATTCCGGAAACCTTATCTGCCACTTTCGCAATGGGCGCTTTCGTAGCTGCCGCATCACTGACCATACGGATGATCTGGGAAAGTGTGGTATCTTCTCCTACACGGGTGGCTTCGCAGCGGATAAAACCAGACTGGTTGATCGTAGCAGCAGAAACGCGGTCACCTGCCTGCTTGTCTACAGGAATGCTCTCACCAGTAAGGGCAGCTTCATTTACAGCGCTGTTTCCCTCTAATACAATACCATCTACTGGTATATTCTCACCTGGGCGGACAACAAATACATCGCCAATGCGCACCTGCTCAACAGGAACCTCTGTTTCTTTTCCTTCCTTTTCCACCACTGCTGTCTTTGGTGACAGTTTCATCAGACTCTTTAATGCATCCGTTGTTTTTCCTTTGGAACGGGCCTCTAACATTTTTCCAACTGTGATCAGTGTCAGGATCATGGCTGCCGATTCAAAATAAAACTCATGCATGTATCCCATGACTGCCTGGGCATCTCCCTGATGCTCGGCATAAGTCATGGCAAACAGGGCGTAGGAACTATATCCAAAAGAAGCGAAAGAACCTAACGCTACCAGAGTGTCCATATTGGGGGCTCCATGGAACAGGCTCTTAAAACCGTTAATAAAAAATTTCTGGTTAATAACCATGATGATCACAGTCAGATACAGCTGCACCAGCCCCATCATCACATGGTTTCCATCCATGAATGCAGGCAGCGGCCAGTTCCACATCATATGTCCCATGGAAAAATACATAAGGACAATGAGGAAACCTACTGAATACAGCAGACGTTTCTTTAAAATAGGCGTTTCATGGTCTGCAAGAGCATCTTCTGAAGCTGCTCCGCCAGAAACTCCATTTGCATTTTTTTCACCATCTTTGGCAGAGGCTCCATAACCGGCATCTACCACTGCTTTTATGATCTCCTGGTCTGTGGCGCTTCCCTCCACTCCCATGGAGTTGGTCAAAAGGCTGACGGAGCAGGATGTAACTCCCGGCACCTTGGAAACCGCCTTTTCTACACGGGCACTGCAGGCTGCACAGCTCATTCCCGTTACTGTATATTGTTTCATTGTATGATTGGCTCCTTTCTGTATAATTTTTTTCTTATACCATTATCATTGTATTGTCTCACTTACATTCCGCAAAATTTTCCAACAGCCTCACTCTAACGCATCAGTTTCTGTAAGGTAGTCACCAGTTCATCGATCACTTCGTCTTTTCCTTCCCTGATATCTTCCGCTACACAGGTTCTGATATGATTTGCAAGAAGGACTTTATTAAAACTGTTTAATGCTGCATTTGCAGCTGCTACTTGTATCAGTATATCCGGACAATAGGCATCTTTTTCTACCATCCCTTTAATTCCCCGGATCTGACCTTCGATCCGGTTCAAACGATGGATCAGATCTTTATATTCCTTTTCAGACCGTTCTTTTGTTTTATGGTGGCAACAGCAGCATTTTTCTTCTTCCATAAACGTTCCTGTCTTTCTTCTTTATTTTCCCACCATTCCCCTGGGAATATACGCATTATATACCCCACTAGGGTATATTGTCAAGTACAGGACTCTTGAATTTTTCTCAACAGCTGCCAAACTGCTTATTTGGGGCAAAAGATATTCACAATAGAAGCAAGGGACTTCCTTGATTTGCTTAAAAAACAGTTTACAAAAGATACGGTACAGGTTATAATGTTTTTCGTTGGACAAGGACAGATATGGCAGAGCTGCAGATGCTCTGTACATAAATAAAATAAGCTGATGGCTTCTGTGAGACAGATGGATTACAGACGACATCAGCTTTTTTACTTACGATTAACTTTCATATATGCATATGTATGATACCAGGGTCAAAAGGTTAGAAATCCGATGCAAGCTTGCTTGCAAGAGGATTTTTGACCCCAACATCATATGTATGCTGCAAACAGGTTAAGAACGTGTTCACTGATCGTGAAAGGAATACACATGGAACCATATTATTATACAAAAATGGATAAATCAAAACAGGCTGCCTACTACGCCATTTATCAAGGGCTTATGGCGTTATCAGACAGTTTCCAGGTACCCAAACTGGAAGGACGGGAATTAAGCGACGTATTTTTTCAGCTGCGTCTAGACCACCCGGAGATCTTCTGGGCAGAAGGTTTTTATTACCGGTATTATCAGGATTCGGCCAATATCACCTTTTTACCAGAATATATTTTTGAAAAGGGAAAAATAAAAGAACACCAAAAAGCCTTAAAAGCCAGAGTGGAGAAGCTGACCCGGCCTGCAATGAAACTTTCCGAATGGGAAAAAGAAAAGTATGTACATGATTTTATCTGTGAAAATGTACATTATGACAAATTAAAAAAATCCTATTCTCATGAGATCATAGGCCCTTTGGGACAAGGCGTAGGAGTATGTGAAGGAATTGCTAAATCTGTTAAAGTACTCTGTGATGCTTTAGGTATCTGGTGTATGATCGCAATTTGCGGAAATAACCCGGAAAAAGGGATCAAATACCGCCATACCTGGAATATTGTAAAAATCGGTGGAACCTGTTATCACCTGGATGCCACCTTTGATAATACACTGGGCAATCATAGCTTTGGATCAAAGGAAATCCGATATGATTACTTTAATCTGGATGATAAAAACATTTTCCGCGATCATGAGCCGCTGGTCGCACCTGCTCCGGCCTGTACAGATGGGGATCATTTTTACTATAAAGAAAAGAAAATGTCCTTTACCAAGGCAGAAGATGTGTACAAACGTTCTCTTCAGGCAGCAAAAAAAGGAAAAATGCTTACTTTCCACTGGAGAGGCGGCTATCTTACAAAAGCGGTGCTGGATGAACTGCTGGAACTGATCAAAAAGGCGGGAGAAGAAAAAGGCAAAAAAGCACGGATCGCCTTAAACTGGCCTCAGGCTGTACTGCGTTTGGAATATATGGAGGATGGGCAGGAAAATGTCACACTGGAAGAAGCAAATGAAGGAGAACAGGCGTGAAACAGATCTTTGCAGGTGAAGAATTTGAAAAACTGGCAGATCTGCTGGAACAGGGACAATTTGAACTGTTAAAACCGCCTTCAGGAGAAAATGCCAAAAAGCCTTCTGATATCCGTCTGGTGTATATGATGAATGATACAGCAGAAAGCTTTTTTGTTTTTCATAATGCTGTGATGACAGGCGTTTATCAGCCGGATTATGAGGGAGAGCTGACTGCAACGTTAGATAGAACAGAAGAACACAGTGAAAAAGAACGGCAATATATTCTGGCAGTCCATCAGGGAGATACTGTGTGTACCTTATTCTTTCAGGATATCTGGATGGAATGTGACCTTTATGATTATGGGCAAATCGGCCATTTCTGGGTAGAAGGTTATGAATATCTGCGCCAGTTGGAATATAAGATCGCCATTTTAAGGGATAAACGTGAATACCTGGGCGAAGAATGCTGCAGCAAAAAGGAAATACGCCTGTCAGAACTTTCAGGATTTCCGCCCTTAAGCTATCTTTTTTATCCGGCAGCGCCTATGGCTTATGTAAGAGAAAAGGATGAACCATGGAAATGCTCCAGGCTTGCAGCAGAAGTGGTAGAAGAAGCTGCCAAGCAGGTGGGCGATGTATGGTTTAGAAAGGTAGTTTCCCTATATAAAAGATACCCCATAAGGGTACTTGCCAGGTATATTGCCTGGATGCTTCACAGAGAAGCCCACAAAAATGTAACCGATCATCTTATTTCACAGATCGATCAGGCTGCTGCTGCCTATCCCAGACGGAATTTTGGAGCGGAAAAGGAAAAACTCCATCAAAGCTTGTTGGAAAAAGCAAAAAAGCGAACGTCTGAGCTGGAAAAACAAGGCACACAGGCAAAGTTGTTCCGGGAAGAGCCTTTTGCTAAGGGAGATGATTCGCCATTTAAGGTATATGTAATGCAATTTGAGGTCAAAAACGGGGATCGCAGATCCACAGTAGAAGAAATCCACTAATTATCAGATACAAAAACAGCAGAGGAATCATCCCTCTGCTGTTTTTGTATCCAGAAGTTCTGTTAATTTTTCACGTAATACCTTTGCTTCATCCCCCTGCTCTTTGATATAAGCTGCCTCCGGCACCTCAATATCATGGATCAGGGAATTTCGCATTTTTCGAAGGAAGGCGATCTGGTTGATGCACTCCTTATCCAGTACTCCTAAACGTTTCAATGCATTGATATTAAACACGCTTACAGTCCGGGAACTGCGTTTTGTCACATGATTTAACAGATTCTCAAGGGGCACCCACTGACCAAAGAAATAGTTAATAGCTTCCTGCTGCTCTTCATTTAAGTTGGAATCATCAGAGCGCAGTTTCTGGTATGCCTGGTATCTTTTTTCATTTCCACTAATGATCTGATCAATGATCTGCTGTGAAATGGTACGTTTGTCTTTTTCAAATTTTACAGATTTTACAATAGGACCGATATCTTTGGCCCGCAATATCTTCAAGCTACTTAAAAAACGGAACAACAACTCAATATTTCCCATACGAAGCTTGATATCTTCCGGCAAGAAGTTATTACTTAAATAATTGTACAAATAAGACGCAAGCTCAAACTGATTGGCAAAAGCGGCCTGACTATTTTGTATTCTTTCATTTCCGGCAGCCTGAAGACGTTCCAGAGCAATCTCTCCTGTGAGGACCAGACCATTCAATTCATCCAGAATCGCCAGTTCTTCTTCAGAAAGAGTTCCCTGCATGGGCTTGTAAACAAGATCGTGCTGAACCTCTGACCAGGCATGCATCAGAACAGAAGCCACCTGGATCTCTACTCTGGCACTGCAATAACGCTTCTCCGAAGGCTGTACCATATCTTCCTTCAGATGAATGCGGTAATGGTTGGCCCAGTAACCAGAAAAACGTTTATTGTAGGTAGGTGGTTTTGACTGTTCCGGGAACTGCTTACGCTCAATGATCTGAAACAGGTCGCTGATCAGGGAGTCCACTTTTACGCGGTCACCGGGGAAATAAAGAGAAACTCGGATACCACACAGATCAGCGATATCTTCGTAAATTTCTTTCATATTTTTATAAGGGACGCTGCGTTTTGCATTTCTGCGCAGTACTTTGCTTTTTAAACGTCCTGGATTTTTGATCCGATAGGTAACCATGGCACGGATACCGGCAGATTGTAACGCGTCCTGCAGCTGTGAACAGGAAATTCGTCCCAGATTTTCATAAAAGGTAAGCTTTTTTTTATAATTTTCAATAAATTGGTTGATCAGATCCATCCGGAGCCTCCTTTGTGGACGATATCATATCTAAAAACATGAATAATCCGCTCATTTTTCTACGAAAATGGCTGCTTATTCATGTTTTTGGCGGGTCCCAAGGTCTGCATCTTGCAAGCAAGCTTGCATCGGATTGCAGACTTTTTGCCCCTGATATCATCATATCACAGGTGTATAAAGGGTGCAAGGAATTGGATCAGCAACCTATTATCTATCCCAGTTTTTTCTTCTGTCGTCATCTGTGATCTGGCGGATCACTTTACAAGGATTTCCTACAGCAACGCTGTTTGATGGAATGTTCTTCGTCACTATACTGCCGCTGCCTATCACTACATTGCTTCCAATGGTTACACCCGGCATTACCTGTATACCTGCACCGATCCATACATTATCTCCCACTACAATTGGATACGCATATTCCAAACCTTGATTTCTTCGTTCAAAGTCAATGGGATGTCCTGATGTATGAAAGCCACATGATGGCGCAATAAAAACATCATTGCCAAACGTCACACTGCCAGCATCCAGGATTACCAGACCATGGTTCGCATAGAAGTTTTCCCCTACGGAGATCCTATAACCATAATCACACCAAAAATCCGGTTCAATATGGATATTCTTTCCTGTTTTTCCAATAATGTTTTTTATAAATTCATGTCTTTCTTCTATATTTTCCACTGGAAGATTATTATATATTTGGCACAGCCGCTTGCAGCGAAGTCTTTCCTCTGCAAGTTCCTTATCATAATTGGCATCATAAAGTTTCTGATGCTCCATTTTTTCTTTTTCAGTCATAATATTAGCCTCTCTTTTTTATTTTGTGTGAACTACTCAGTAACTAAGTTACCAGAGCATCTGAAATCTGGCGGAATACCGCCTTTTTTCAGGGTGCGTCCATGACACCACTACTGCTTGCCTTTCGGTTATACAGCTACTTTTATTATTTCTGGATTTTTTAGTCCGGTTACGGACAGTTCTTTCTGTTTTCCGGATACGGAAAGATATTTTCGCAGGATATTAAATGCTCCTACTGCATCCGCATTATATCTTA